>Ga0207752_1000036_pt1 | contig 56269 bp, 32 predicted proteins | sample Pon2CUnioCityCA_6_FD_187272 | JGI IMG/M metagenome (GOLD analysis project Ga0207752, IMG submission 187272) | Marine sediment microbial community from Union City, CA, USA - Pond 2C Sediment 2 (SPAdes) | ecosystem: Environmental > Aquatic > Marine > Intertidal zone > Salt pond sediment ... | reverse complement strand
CCGCCAGTCGCGACAAATTCGACGCCGACGCGGAACTGGCATTGGCGGAGAAGCTCGGCGTCTGGCTCGTACACATGGAAGACCCGCGGTATCCGCCAGTGCTCAAACAGATCTACGATCCGCCGCCGGTGCTGCATATAAAGGGAACGCTCGACCGGGCGGATAATCTCGCGGTGGCGATTGTGGGCTCGCGGCGGTGCAGCCTCTACGGGCAGGAGCAGGCGTCGCGGCTTGCACATCTGCTTGCGGCATCAGGGTTTACGATTGTCTCGGGCATGGCGCGGGGGATCGATACCGCCGCTCACACCGGGGCCCTGGCGGCCGAGGGCCGGACCATCGCGGTCCAGGGTTGCGGGCTGGCGCGGATCTTCCCGCCGGAGAACGCAAAACTCCTCGATCTCATAAGTGCTTCCGGGGCCTGCATTTCCGAGCTGCCCCTGCAGGCCGAGCCGTTGGCGGAGAACTTCCCGCCTCGTAACCGCATCATCGCCGGCCTGAGCCTCGGGACCATTGTGATCGAGGCAGGACTGCGATCCGGCGCCCTGATTACCGCAAGAACGGCCCTGGAGAGCAATCGCGAGGTCATGGCCGTGCCGGGCAAGGTCGATTCGCCGCTCAGCCGGGGGGCGCACCAGCTCATCAAGCAGGGTGCGAAGCTGGTTGAATCGGTCGAGGACGTCATGGAAACGCTCGGCTATATCGGCGAGCAACTCAAGGAGCACGCGGGAATTGCCGCCGGCGAGGCCGTCGAGAGGGTCGAGGCCCCCCTGTTCGAGCCGGCCCGTCTCAACCTCAAGGGCCACGAGAAGACCGTCTACGAGGCCCTCGGCAAAGAGCCCGCGCACGTCGACCAGCTCATCGCCGAGACCAACCTCCCAGCCGGGACCGTCAACGCGAGCGCCGTGTCGCTTCGTCTGAAGGGCCTGATCAAGCAGCTTCCCGGAAACCTGTTCGCGAAACGATAAGTCCATCTGAGCTAAATACTTGCAACCCGGCGCACGTCTGTGGCTGGGGTTGCACCACCGTCTGTCATTCCCGCGCAGGCGGGAATCCAGCATCCCGTGAATGGCCCCCGCGCCTGCGCGGGGTGACAGCGGGAGGCACTCAATGCCGCCAGCAGGCCGGAGGTGGCACCCGCTCTTGACCTGTGTCCCCGGTTGACATCGCGGTGATGGGTGGTTATGATTGGATGGTGCAAACCGTTGGGCAAAATGCCTCAGACAACCTCGGTGGCCGGGCCGGGCCCGGCAGGAGGAGAAGACTCTGTGGGGGCATCGCGGGCAACATCTCGATATCTCATGACGGGAGAGTGCAATCTAAGTCTTTTCTTTCGCCGGGCTTGCGTGATCTTCCGGTTATGTGTGGGCGGAGATTGAGCATGCCCCGACGCGATGGGTTTACGCTGATTGAGCTGCTGGTGGTCATCGCGATCATCGCGCTGCTGATGGCGATTCTGATGCCCGCTTTGCAGCGGGTCAAGAAGCAGGCTCAGTCGGTAACGTGCCGGTCCAACCTCAAGCAGATGGGCCTGACGTTTACCATGTACACCGAGGACAACAACGGCTTTTTCCACCAGGAATCCGGCGACAGCGCGCGGCATAGCTGGGTCCCCGCGATGCGGCCCTACTACAGCCACGAGCCGGAAATTCGTAACTGCCCTGCGGTGAGCAGGTTCTACAGCGAGCGTGAGCGCGGCCCGTTCGCCGGCTGGGGGGTCTACGGCGAGGGAGACCTTCAGAGCGTACCAAGCTGGGCGGTGGCAGGCGACTACGGCAGCTTCGGCCTCAACGGCTGGGTCGCCAACGACACGGGCGGCATCCACGAGGACAAGAACTGGCGGTCGATTCACGTCAAGCACAGCTACCAGGTCCCCGTGTTCGTGGATTGCCAGTGGGTGGACGGCCTGCCCGAGCCGTACGACAACCCGCCCGCGTACGACGGCGAGTGCCCCTGGCAATGGCACGGCAACGCCATGCAGAGCTTCTGCATCAGCCGGCACAACGGGACCGTCAACGGCGTGTTCATGGACACCTCGGCTCGGCCGATCGGGCTCAAGGAGCTGTGGGAGCTGAACTGGCGTCGGCAGTGGGTCAGAGACCGCGCCGCCGCGGGCACGCCTGTCTGGCCGGAATGGATGAACGGGTTCCGGGACTACGCCTCGCCCTGAGCCGACGCGATGTACGGCCTGCCGAAGCAGGCGGGCTTTCAGACGTGCGATGCCAAGCGGAAGGAGCCACGAGATGCGCGGAACAGTCGCATATCGAGCGGTGCTGGCTGTCGGAGAGCCGAACGAGACGGCCGGACCGTGAGCACATGGTATAATAGACCAAAGTACACAGAGTCTCCGTGGTCTTCTGGAAGGAGGACAGCCATGTCGACGAGATTGATCGGTGTCGTTGCCGCGATGCTGGTGCTGGGCCTATCCGGCGCCGCAGTCGCAGGCCTGGTGGCCCACTGGAAGCTGGATGAAACGTCGGGCACGACCGCGCTGGATAGCTCCGGTCGCGGCTTCAACGGGACCTACCAGGGCGGGGCCGCGCTGAACCAACCGGGCGTGTACGGCACGGCCGTGGAATTCGACGGCGTCGATGACCGCGTGCAAGTCCCGGCCCTGAACCTCAACAGCAACGCGGTCTCGCTCACCGCCTGGGTCTATCGCCGGGGCGATCCGGGGATCTATGCCGGCATCTTCGTCTCCCGCGCGGGCCGCACGACGGCCGGACTGAGCACGGGGTCGACGCTCGATCCGGATTGGGGAGTCAATAACCTGCTTGCCTATAACTGGAACGACGTTCAGGCCGCCTGGAGCTTCAACTCGGGTTTGCTGATCCCGGAGCAGGAGTGGGCGTTTGTCGGCGTGGTCGTCGAGCCCGACAAGGCCACGTTGTATATGAGCGACGGTGTGTTGCAGTCGGCGGTGAACACACTCGCTCATCAAATCGAAGAGTTCGACGACATCGGCTACATCGGTTACGACCCGTACGACGAGTTGCGGTATTGGCCGGGCATGATCGATGACGTGCGCGTTTACGATCGGGCGCTTACCGCCGACCAGATGCAGGAACTGGTCGACGGGATCGAACCGACGTGGTTGAAGGCCATGAAGCCCGGTCCGGCTAATGGTGCGACGGCAGTCCTGCTCCCTCTGCTGAGCTGGACGGCCGGCGACGGCGCCGCCGCCCACAACGTCTATCTGGGCACGACGCCGGCGCTCGGCGACGCACACCGGATCTTGTCGCAATACACCGCGACGTTGTATTACCACGGGGCCGGGCTCGAGCCGGGCGTGACGTATTACTGGCGCGTGGATGAAATCGAAACCGATGGCGTCACGATTCATCCCGGTGATGTCTGGAGCTTCACGACACAGGGCCTGACAGCCTACCTCCCCAATCCGGCGGACGGAGCAACGGATGCCTCTCCCGCGCCAACGCTGACATGGCAACCGGGGCAGGCCGCCGTAGGGCATCACCTGTATTTCAGCGACCGCTTTGACGACGTCAGCGACGCCGCCGCGGATGCGGACCGGGGCGTGCTCGAAGAAGAGACGGCCTACGCCCCGGGACAGTTGGACAGCGCCACGACCTACTACTGGCGCGTGGATGAGATCATCGGCGGCAGCGATGTTGTCCGAGCCGGGCCGGTCTGGAGCTTCACGACGTTCCTGCCGGTGGATAATTTCGAGAAATACAACGACGACGTCGAGGCCGGCACCACCATCTTCGACACCTGGCTCGACGGGATGACGAACAACACCGGTTCGACCGTCGGCTACTGGGAGGCGCCGTTTGCCGAGCAGAAGATCGTGCACGGCGGCCTGCAATCCATGCCGCTCGATTATGACAACGTCGTGGCGCCCTACTACAGCGAGGCCGAGCGTCAGTTCGAGGGCCAACAGGACTGGACGATCAACGGCCTGAACACGCTCGTTCTCCACATCCGGGGCAAGACTACCAACACGCCGGGGCCCCTCTATACGGGAATCCGAGACGCCTCCAATCGCGTTGCCCTCGTCGCGCATCCGGACCCGCATATGACCGCCACGAACAAGTGGCTCGAGTGGCGGATCCCGCTGAGCGAGTTCGGCGACGCCGGCGCAGATCCCGCCAGAGTCCGGACGATGTACATCGGCGTCGGCGACCCCGAAAACCCGGCTCCAAATGGCGCCGGCCTGATTTACATCGATGATATCTATGTGGCTACGTTCGCCGTCGAAATGCCGAATGAGGCCCCCGGACCGTGAAAACACCGTGGCCGACCGTCCGGCAGCCGAAATAGTCGTCGTTTTGCGAAGAAGTAATCGCGCAATCAGCCTTGCATTTCGCCCGGGCAAGTGATATTATAAGACCATGGGTTCATTGGCAGTGGCACTGGTTGGTATTAGGCTCTGAGGATTGGGTGCTCGATAGGTCTGATATGGAGATTTGAGGGTCCAATTCCCGGCACAATCCCTATTCTTACCACAGCCATCCCCCTACCTGGCCGATAATCAGGCAAATGCGATCGTGGGTTTCTTTGTAAGGAGAACAGCCATGTTCAAGAAGTGTGTTTTCATTGCGATTGTCGCCTTGTTGGCGCAGGCGGGTCTGCAGGCGGCGTGGGACCCGAACACCGACCCGGACCTTCTTGGGTACTGGACGTTTGAGGAGGGCGCCGGGACCGTGGCGGCGGACTTGTCGGGCAACGGCAACGACGGGACGCTCACCAACGGGCCCGTCTGGGTGACAGGCCGCTTCGGCGGCGGCCTGCATTTCGATGGTGACGACGACTACGTCGATACGGGCAGCACCGAAGACTTGGCAAGATGGACCATCTGCTGTTGGGTCATGGGCGACGCGGCTCCCTCGTCTGCCTCACCCACGGGACCGGTCCACCGTGAGCAAAACTACCAGATCAACTGGGACCACAGTGATGCGGGTTACCGTAATGGCGTGGCCCTGAGTGTGGGGGGATCGTGGTACGCCGCCAGCCTTGGACCGTTGGAGGGACAAGAGTGGTACCACTTGGCCGGCACGTATGACGGAGAGAATCTCCGGGCCTATACGAACGGCGCATTGATCACCACGAATTCCGGCCCCTCGGGCGATCCGTCTGCCGAGACGAACAGCCTGAAGTTCGCCAGGCACGGCGCGGCAGCCCAGTACTGCGCCATTACCCTTGATGAGGTGCGCGTCTATCGCCGGGCCCTTACGGACGCCGAGATCAAGTCCCTGGTCCCGCCGAAGCTGAAGGCCTACAAGCCGAGCCCGGCGGACGGCACGGTCGGTGTCACAATGCCGCTAATGTCGTGGAGCAAGGGCGATACGGCATTATTCCACGATATCTATTTCGGCACAAGCCCCGATCTGACCGAGGCCGACCGCGTCGTAGAACGCGGGTTCGGCCTGATGTACTGGCATGTCCCCGGCCTCGTGCCCGGCACAACCTATTACTGGCGCGTGGATGAGATTGACTCCGCTGGCAACGTCTACACGGGCGATGTGTGGAGCTTCATGAGCGAGCCTCTGAAGGCTTACGCTCCGACGCCGGCCGACGGAGCCGAGGGAGTCTTCCCCGCCGTCGCGCTGAGCTGGCTCCCGGGAAAAGAGACCATCGAACATCAGGTCTACTTCAGCAGCAACTTGGCGGACGTCACAGACGGAACGGCCGCAGCCGATCAGGGCGTCGTGGAGGAGACGACGCTTAACCTCGGCGTGCTTCGATCGTCCACGACGTACTATTGGCGCGTGGAGGAGACCAAACTGGATCAGAGCGTCGAGCAGGGTGAGGTCTGGAGCTTCACCACTGCTGACGGCGTCGCCAACAAGATCCTGTACGAAGTCTGGGAGGACATCAGCGGCGATAACCTCAGCGCTCTGACCGGCCACGCGGACTATCCCGACAACCCGACCACCAGCGAGTACGTCGATTCGTTCGAGAGCCCTGTGGACTGGGCTGATAACTATGGCCAGCGGTTCATGGGCTGGCTGAAGCCCCCGCAGACGGGCGATTACACATTCTGGATCGCCGGCGATAATGAGCAGCAGTTGTGGCTGAGCACTGACGGCAGTCCGGCCAACGCCGTGGAGATCGCCAACGTTCCGGGCTGGACGCCGGCCCTCGATTGGGACAACACCGGTGGCGGCACGGGCGATGCCGATGCACAGGAGTCAGACCCGATTGCCTTGCAGGCCGGCCAGAAGTACTTCATCATGGCCCTGGGCAAGGAGGGCACCGGTGGCGACAGTACCGCGGTTGCCTGGCAGGGTCCGGGCATCGACACTCGCGAGGTCATCAAGGGCGAGTACGTGGATATGTATGCTTTGGCGCCTCTCGTGGCCTTCAGTCCCTATCCGGCCGATGGTGCAGTTGATACCCCCCAGGACCTGATCCTCCAGTGGAATGCGGGCGAGAAAGCGCAGCAGCATGAGGTCTACTTCGGCGACGACGCCGATGCGGTTGCCGCGGCGGACACCTCCAGTCCCCTGTTCATGGGTCGCCAGAGCGGCACCACCTTCGGTACAGGTCCACTGGAGTGGGGCAAGACCTATTCATGGCGGATCGATGAGATCAACGCCGGCGATCCGGAGAGTCCATGGGTAGGCCGGGTCTGGAGCTTCACCACAGCCAACTTCGTTCCGGTCGACGACTTCGAGGGTTACACCGACGATATGGACGCCGGCGAAACCATCTGGCAGACCTGGATCGACGGGCTGACCAACCTGACCGGTTCGATCGTCGGGTACTTCGACCCGCCGTTCGCCGAGCAGACGATTGTCCACGGCGGCAACCAATCGATGCCGTTCGACTTCAACAACATCGTCTCGCCGTACTACTCCGAACTCGAGCTGCCGCTCGATCCGACCCAGGACTGGACGGTCGAAGGCGTCACGGATTTGAGTCTGTGGATTCGGGGGTATCCGGCCGTCGAGCAGACTGATGTGACCGTAACCGGCGGCGCGATGACGTTGACCGGCGCCGGCGAGGATATCTGGAATAACTCCGACCAGTTCACCTATGCCTACAAGACGCTCAACGGCGATGGCTCGATGGTCGCTCGCGTCACGAGCATCGGCCCTGGAACCAACACGTGGGCCAAGGGCGGCGTGATGATTCGCGACAGCCTCGACGGCGGCTCGACGCACGCCATGATGATCATGAGCGCCAACACCGACGGCAACGCCGGCAACGGCGCCAGCTTCCAGTATCGACTGACCACCGATGGTGCATCCGCTGCGGGCGATTCCGTGGTCACGGTGGCCCCGCCGTACTATGTGAAGATCGAACGCTCGGGCAATGGGCTCACGGGCTACATGTCAATCGATGGCAACAGTTGGAGCATGGTGGGCTCGACCCAGTTCATCACGATGTCCACCCCCGTGTACATTGGCATCTGCGTTACCTCGCATGAAGCCGATGAGGAGCGAACGTTCGAGTTCGACAACATCCAGGCGACCGGTGCAGTCAGCGGCGCGTGGCAAGGCGCAGTCATCAGCGCCCCGCGGCACAACACCGCCCAGAATCTGTACGTGGTCGTTGAGGATAGCAGTGGCAACAGCGCCATGGCGACGGACCCGGACCTCGTGAACAGCGACGACTGGACCGAGTGGACGATTCCGCTGAGCAGCTTGGGCGGCGTGAATCTGTCCCGGGTCGGCAGGCTGTACATCGGCGTGGGCGACCACGACAATCCGACTCCGGATGGCGCGGGTCTGATCTTCGTCGATGATATCCGCGTGACCAAACCGGCTGCAGAGTAGGCAGTCGGGCCTGCCCCCGCAGCGCCGCTGCGGGAGCGGGTCGTCGAGGGACTCTGCCGGGCATACCGGCTCGACAAAGGACTTTGATGCGTATGAATCCGAGAGACCCTGCCGGCCCCGCCGGCGGGGTCTCTTGCCCTCTTTCGGTTCAAAGTAGTGACTTGTAGTGCGACAAAAAGATGGGACGGGGATTGCACGGGCGATATCCCTATAGTATTATATGGTATGGAGGTTCTTGGCTGTCTTTCCGCCGGAGCCGAAATCCGCATGATTTGCCGCACCTGCCATGCTGCGGCGCGTGGAGAAGTTGTAGGACGGTCTGAGTTGCACGACGGTGAGAAGGGTGTAATCCAGCAGCATAGAGCCGGCGCACCGACTCTGCGCGAACGGCAATGCGCTTCATTCGCGGCAACGAGGACACGAGACAACCGCGTCGATCCGCAAACAAGATACGCCTTCAATGTGAGGCTGAACGAACGTACAGTGTTTTCTGAAGGAGAACGAACATGAGTCGAAGGTTGATTTATTCCATTGTCTTTGCGGTAACGCTTGGGGCCGCGGCGGTCCAGGCTCAAGACATTGAGTGGATCCGCGCCGCCTACTGGGACGGTCGCTATCCGACGGCATGGGCCGGGGGAGGCGAAGCCACCCGGGATGCCCTGCAGGCGGCCGGCTACGAGGTCCTCGACGCCGACCAGCTCAAGACGTGGATGGATGCTCGCATCGCCGACAAGGCGTTCAGCGTGGTCGTCTTCTGCCGGGATATCGTGCCGGACACCGTCGTGGAGTCTCAGTCCGCGAACTGCACGCTGCGCAAGTACCTGAATGCCGGCGGCAAGATCGTCTGGTATTCCGACATCCCCTTCTACTACTGGGGACATGCGAACGGCAACAGTGATACATGGGGTGACGCCGGGGCGCCCGCCGTGTTGGGATTCGACACGTCCAGCGGGACGCGCGACAGTGGACAAACGGCCACGCTCACCCCGGCCGGCATCAAGTGGGGCCTGACCCAAACGTGGACGTCGCAACGTCCGCTGAATCCAAGCGTAACGACCAATGTCACGATCCTGGCCACGGATGGCAACGGAAATGCCCCGGCGTGGGCGAAACACTACGTGACCAATGACAACTTCCGCGGATTCGTTCGCTTCCGTGACACAGGAGGCCAGGCCAACGTCCAGGATATCATGCGTGTGGCCGAGTACATCAGTCTGAAAGCGTCCAACCCCTCCCCGGCCGATGGGGCCACGGGCGTCACCCTCCCGTTATTCACCTGGGATGCGGGAAGCTTCGGCCTGTGGCACGACGTGTATCTGGGCACGAGTCCGGAACTGACGGAGGCCGACCTGATCGCGCCGCGTCTGTTCCCGACCGTGCATTATCACGCAGCGGGCTTCACGGCCGGCACGACGTACTATTGGCGAGTCGACGAGATCGCCGCCGACGAGAGCGTGGTGACCGGCGATGTGTGGACGTTCACCGCGGCCCCTCTGACCGCCTTCAACCCGAAACCGCGCGACGGCGACAAGTGGATCGATCCGAACGCCGATCTGAGCTGGACCCCGGGCCAGGGCGCCCTCGAACACGAACTGTACTTCGGTACCGACGAAAACGCCGTGGCAAACCGTGACGCCAGCGTGTTCGTGGTCAAACAGATGACCCCGACCTACGACCCCGGCACTCTCGCAGCCGAAACCACCTACTACTGGGCGGTCGACGAACCCGGCCAACCGGGTGAGGTCTGGCGCTTCACGACGGCCGGCGGCGGCGGTGGAATCAAGGGCGAATACTTCAACAACATGACCGTTACGGGCGAACCCGCGCTGACCCGGCTCGACCCCTCTGTCAACTTCAGTTGGGGCGATCCTGGCGGCCCCGGTGATCCGATCGGCGTCGACCAGTTCTCCGCCCGCTGGACGGCCGACCTGGAGATTGCGATCGCCGACACGTATACATTCATCACGACCACGGATGACGGGGCCCGCCTGTGGCTGGACGATGAGCAGATCATCAATCAGTGGGTGGACCAGGGCACCACGGATGCCTCCAGCGCACCGATCTATCTGGAGCCGGGCATCTACTCCTTGCAGATGGAGTACTACGAAAACGGCGGCGGCGCCGTGGCCCAGTTGTCTTGGCAGACACCCTCCGTGGCGCGCCAGATCATCCCGGCCGGTCCGCTGCAGCCCCCGGTCAGGGCCAAGGCCGTCTATCCGAAGAGCGGCGAAGTCGATGTCCCGCAGGATCTCGTGCTGACCTGGAGCGCCGGCGAAAAGGCGCAGCAACATGAGGTCTACTTCGGCGACGACGCCGACGCCGTGGCCGCGGCCGATACCGGCAGTCCCGAGTATCAGGGCCGGCAGGCAGAGACCACCTTCACCCTCAGCGGCCTCGAGTGGGGAAAGACCTACGCCTGGCGGATCGACGAAATCAACACCGGCGATCCGGACAGCCCGTGGAAAGGTGCGGTCTGGACATTCACCACGGCCGACTTCGTCGTGGTCGACAACTTCGAAGGCTACTCGGATGATTTCGAGAACGCCGATGCCATCTGGGAAGTCTGGATCGACGGCTTGACGAATGGGACCGGCTCGATCGTCGGATACTTCGATCCTCCGTTCGCCGAGCGGACGGTCGTCAACAGCGGCAAGCAATCGATGCCGCTGGACTTCAACAACATCGTTTCGCCGTACTACAGCGAGGCCGAGCTGCCGCTCAGCCCGACCCAGGACTGGACGGTCGAGGGTGTCTCGGATCTGACCCTGTTCGTCCAAGGCTATCCGGCCCCGACGGCGACCGATGTGACCGTCGCTGGCGGCAAGCTCTCGCTGACCGGCGCCGGCGCCGATATCTGGGGCAATTCCGACCAGTTCACCTATGCCTATAAGACTCTCAACGGCAATGGCTCGATCGCCGCTCGCGTCGTCAGCACCGGCACCGGAACCAACACGTGGGCCAAGGGCGGTGTGATGATTCGCGACAGCCTGGATGGCGGCTCTACGCACGCCATGACGGTCCTGACCGACAACAGCGACGGGGCTGCGGGCAACGGCGCCAGCTTCCAGTATCGGCTCGTCACCGACGGTACGTCCGCGAACGAAGATTCGGCGACCGCGATCGCCCCGCCGTACTGGGTGAAGATCGAACGATTGGGCGATGCGATCTCGGGCTACATGTCACTCAATGGCACCGACTGGACTCTGCAGGGCACGACTCAGTTCATCACGATGTCGTCCCCCGTGTACGTCGGCCTGTGCGTTACCTCGCACGTTTCCGGTGAGGATCGGACCTATGAGTTCGACAACATCCAGACGAGCGGTTCCGTCAGCGGCGTATGGCAGGGGGCGGTCATCAGTGCCCCACGGCACAACTCCGCCCAGAGCCTGTACGTGGTCGTTGAGGACAGCAGTGGCAACAGGGCCATGGTCACGGACCCGGACCTCGTGAACAGCGACGCCTGGACCGAGTGGAAGATTCCGCTGAGCAGCTTTGGCGGCGTGAGTCTGAACCGGGTCGGCAAGCTGTACATCGGCGTAGGCGACCGCGACAATCCGACTCCGGATGGCGCCGGCCGGATCTTCGTCGACGACATCCGCGTGACCAAACCGGCCGCGGACTAAGGAATCAAGCCTACCCCGTAGTACCGCTGCGGGAGTGGGTCGTCGAGGAATTCCGCTGGGCACACCCACCCGGCAGAGAACCTTGATTCGTGTGTATCCAAGAAGCCTCACCGGCTTTGCCGGTGGGGCTTCTCTTCTTTTCGGCCCCCGGAGATGCCGCACGGGCCGGCAAAAAGACGGGATCCGGGATTGCACTGCCGATACTCTTGTGGTATCATGTCAAAAGAAGGCTTGCGGCGGTCATTCCGCCGGACCTGGAATCTGCATGATTTGCCATGCCTGCCACGCTATGGCGCAGGGAGGAGTGTGGGATGGTGTGAATTGCGGAACGGTGAGAAGGGTACAATTCATCAGGAGAGAGCCGGTGCATCTACTCTGCGGGAAGCGAATGCGCTCTATTGATGCACCGAAGGGACGGGCAAAACAACGCTGATTCGGGAACGAAGTATGTATTCACTGTGGGGCTGAACGAACAATAACTTCTGAAGGAGGACGAACATGAGTCGAAAACTGATTTATTCCACTCTCTTTCTGGTGGCGCTCGGCGCCGTGGCGGTCCAGGCCCAGGACCTGGAGTGGATCCGCGCAGCCTACTGGGACCAGCGATATCCAACGAACTGGGCCAGCGATGCCGATTCAGTAGCTGTGCGCGATGGCCTGCAGGCGGCCGGCTACGAAATTCTCGATGCCGACCAGCTCAAGACGTGGATGGAAGCCCGCATCGCCGACAAAGAGCTCAGCGTGGTCGTGTTCTGTCGGGATATCCCCCCGGACACGGTGGTGGAAACGAGGGACGCCAACTGCACGCTGCGCAAGTACCTCGACGCCGGCGGCAAGATCGTGGTCTACGCGGATATCCCGTTGTACAACCAGGGACACGCCGATGGAACCTCGACCAACTGGGGCGAGGCGGGAATCAACAGTATTCTTGGAGTCGGCAACGTCGCCGTGTGGGACACGAACAACACGGTGACCATCACGGAAATCGGGGCGAAGTGGGGATTGACGCAAACCTGGGCCACAGTCAGGCCGAATGCCGCGGCCGACGTCGATGTCGTCCTGGCGACGGACGATGCAGGCAACGCAGCCGCCTGGGTGAAGCACTACGTCACAAACGACACGTTCCGCGGATTTGTGCGGCTCTGGGACCGGGGAGGCCGGCCCCCTGTGGCAGACATCATCCGTGTGGCGGAGTACATTGCTCTGAAAGCATCCAATCCCTCTCCGCCCGATGGGGCCGAAGGCGTCACCCTCCCACTGTTCACCTGGGACGCCGGAAGCTTCGGCCTATGGCACGACGTGTATCTGGGCACGAGCCCGGAACTGACGGAGGCCGACTTGATCGTGCCGCGCCTGTACGCGACGGTGCATTATCACGCCGCAGGCTTCACGCCTGGCACGACGTACTACTGGCGAATCGATGAGATCGCCGACGACGAGAGCGTGGTGACCGGCGATGTGTGGACGTTCAGCACGGCTCCTCTGACCGCCTTCAAACCGAGCCCGCGCGACGGCGACAAGTGGATCGATCCGAACGCCGATCTGAGCTGGAGCCCGGGCCAGGGCGCCACCGAGCACGAGCTATACTTCGGCGCCGATGAGAACGCCGTGGCGAACCGTGACGCCGGCGTCTTCGAGGTCAAGCAGTATACCACGACCTACGACCCCGGGCCCCTCGAAGTGGAAACCACCTACTATTGGGCGGTCGATGAGCCTGGCCAGCCGGGCCAGGTCTGGAGCTTCACCACGGGCGGCCCCGGCATCACCGGGGGGATCAAGGGCGAGTACTTCGGCAACATGACGCTTACAGGACTGCCTGCGTTGACCCGGACCGACCCCTCTGTGGACTTCGGCTGGGGTGAGGCCGCACCGGATGAGTCCTTGCCCATCGATCAGTTCTCGGTCCGCTGGACGGCCGACTTCGAGATCGCGGCTGCGGATACGTACACGTTCACGACGAACACGGATGACGGCGCCCGCTTGTGGCTGAACGACGTGAGGATTATCGACCAGTGGGTGGACCAGGGCCCCACGGACGCTCTCAGCGACCCGATCTATCTGGAGCCGGGCATCTATTCGCTGCGGATGGAGTACTATGAAAACGGCGGCGGCGCCACGGCCCGTTTGTATTGGCAGACGCCCTCCGTGGGCCGTCAGATCATCCCGGCCGGTCCGCTGCAGCCTCCGCGGCGGGCGAAAGCCCTCTATCCGAAGGACGGCGACATCGATGTCCCGCAGGATCTTGTCCTGACCTGGGGCCCCGGTGAGAAGGCCGCCACGCACGACGTCTACTTTGGCGAGGACGCCAACGCCGTGGCCGCGGCCGATACCGGCAGTCCGGAGTATCAAGGCCGACAGGCGGACACCACCTTTGTCCTCAGCGACCTCGAGTGGGGTAAGACCTACGCTTGGCGGATCGACGAGGTCAACACGCTCGACGAAGATAGCCCGTGGACGGGCACGGCCTGGACCTTCACCACGGCCGACTTCATCGTCGTCGATAATTTTGAGGGCTACTCCGATGATTGGGAGAACGCCGATGCGATCTGGGAGGTCTGGATCGACGGCCTGACGAACGGAACCGGCTCGATCGTTGGATACTTCGATGCTCCGTTCTGCGAGCAGACGATCGTTTACAGCGGCAGCCAGTCGATGCCGTTCGACTACAACAACATCATCTCGCCGTACTACAGCGAGGCCGAGCTGCCGCTCGACCCGGCCCAGGACTGGACGGTCGAGGGCGTTTCGGATCTGACCCTCTACATCCAAGGGAATTCGGCGGGATTCGTCGAGACCTCGCCCGGCCAATACCGGATGAGTGCCAACAGCAGCGATATCTGGGGCACCTCCGACAACGGCCGCTTTGTGTACAAGCAGCTCAACGGCGACGGCGCGATTTCCGCCAAGGTCCTCAGCGTGGATAACACCTCGGGCTTTGCAAAGGGCGGCGTCATGATCCGCGAGAGCCTCGACCCCGCTTCTTCCTATGCGTTTATGTTCCCGACGCCCAGCGGTCGCAGGGCCTTCCAGAACCGCCCGAGCCTGGCGGCCAACGCCATCTCGGCGCACAGTGCCGAGGGCGAGGTCACGTACCCGGTCTGGGTCAAGGTCGAACGCAAGGGCAGCGAGTTCACTGCCTACTATTCGACGGACGGCACGAACTGGATCGTGCAGCCCGACACGGAGAATACCGGCGGCGATGCGTCTCCCAACCCGCAGACGATCTTCATGACGGGCTCCGTCTACATCGGCCTGGCCTTGAGCAGCAACAATGCTCACGGCGGCGTCTGCTTCGCCGAGTTCTCCGACGTGCTGATCACCGGCTCGGTGAGCGGGCAGTACAAGGTGGCGGACCTGGGCGACGTGGCCCAGAGCAACGATCCCGACGACCTGTACGTCGCGCTCCAGGACAGCAACAACAATATCGGCGTTGTTGTCAATCCGGATCCGGCGGCGGTGAACGTCACCGAATGGACCGAGTGGAAGATCCCGCTGACCGAGTTCGGCGTGAATCTAAGCAGGATCAAGACGCTGTTCATCGGCGTGGGCGACCGGGACAATCCGACGCCGGACGGCGCCGGTCTGATCTACATCGATGACATCCGCGTGACGAGGCCCGCTGCGGCTGAGTGATAGGATAGTACAAGTGCGGCACGGTCGTGATCGAAGACACGAGCGATAGTGCTGCATCCAAGTCACCGGAAATGCGATGGCTCCGGTACTAATACACCGGAGCCATCGCACCGGTGATAGAGTAGATCGTGGGTGTGCCGGCGCGTTGCCGAACACAGGTATTTCCGTACAGGCAGTTTTGTTCTGAGGAGATTCACCATGCGCACGAGACTCATTCTTCTCTCATCACTTATCCTGAGCGTCCTTGCAGGCGCCGGCATGAGTGCCGAGGACCCCAGCCTCCGCGGCTGGTGGAAGCTCGACGACGGAGCGGGAAACACCGCCGTGGATTCTTCCGACCGTGCCAATGACGGCGCCATCTTCAATCTCGCCGGCGGTCTCGGCCAGGGCGGTTCGGTCTGGGACTTCGACGCCGAGCGCGGCATTGTCGCCAGCTTCAGCGGCGACGATTCAGGCGGAGCGTATATCAGCGCGGGCACCGTCCCGGCCCTCGACCTCGAGAGCGAATTCACCTGGGTTTTCTGGGCCAGGCAGCATGTGGACCAGCCGAATGAAGTACCGGGTTCGGGCAATGACGTCATGCTGGGTAACCGTTACGGCGGGACCGAGTCCCCCCTGCAGTTCGTCAAGTTCACCGCCACGAACTTCGAATACTACAACGAGGATCCTGACTACGCCATGACGATCAATTACGAGGATCTCCCCGGCGGACAGTGGGTCCATCACGTTGGGGTCAAGAACGGAGCGACCCTCACCTATTACCGCGACGGCGTCGAAGCCGGGACGGCCACGCTGACCAAGACGATGGACCAGAACCCGTTCTTCATGGGCGGCGACGCCGGCGGCGAGCGCTGGCGCGGCTGGCTCAGCGATGTCCGCCTCTACGAGCGAGCCCTCTCGGCCGATGAGATCAAGACGCTTGCCGAGACGCCCGCCGCTCCCGTGATCCGGGCGTGGAGCCCCGATCCGGCCGACGGCGCCCTGGACGTGACGATGCCGCTGTTGCGATGGAAATCGCCGGCTGTCGGCTTGCTGCACGATGTCTACTTCGGCACCACGCCGGAGTTGACCGAAGCCGACCTGGCCGCTTCGCGATTATTCGCGGCGGTCCATTATTACAGCGCCGGCATCGAGCCCGGCGCCATCTATTACTGGCGCGTGGACGAAGTGGACGGGACCGGGACCGTCTTCCCCGGCAACGTGTGGTCCTTCACCGCCATGCCTCTAACCGCCCACTTCCCGGAGCCGGCCGATGGGGTACAGAACGTCCTGCTGACTCCGACGTTGAGTTGGACAGCGGGCCAGTTGGCTATGGAGCATCATGTGTACTTCGGCGCCGACCGCAGCGCGGTCGAAGCGGGCGCCGCCGAAACAGACAAAGGGTCGTTGGGTACGAATGAAACGACCTACCAGATCGCCGACGTTCTCGAGGCGGATACGACCTACTACTGGCGTGTCGATGAGACTGCCAGTGCGCAGATCAACACGGGCCCGGTCTGGAACTTCACGACGGTCTCAGGCGGACCGGGCGGCGCCATTCGCGAATGGTGGTCCGGCATCGGCGGCGCAGATATCTCGTCATTGACGGGCAGTGCGAGTTTCCCGGACAATCCGAGCGGCCGTGAGTTCGTGTCATCAATGGAGGGGCCGGTCAACTGGTCCGACAACTACGGGACCCGGCTCTCCGGCTGGCTGTACCCCCCGGAGACGGGTGATTACACCTTCTGGATCTCAGGCGATAACAACTGCGAGCTGTGGCTGAGCACCGACGCGGATCCGGCCAACACGCAACTCATCGCCACGGTGACGGATTGGACCGAATCCCGAGAGTGGAACAAGGAAGCCAACCAGCAATCCCCCGCCGTCAACCTCGCGGCCGGCCAACGCTACTACATTGAGGCCCTCATGAAAGAAGAGACTGGCGGCGACAACATCGCGGTCGCATGGCAGGGCCCGGGCTTCTCCACAACGGTCATCGGCGCTGATGGCGTGGGTCCGACACCGTTGCTGCCCGTTCGCGCCTACAGCCCGTATCCCGCCAACCGAGCGGCGGATACGCTCCAGGACCTGGTCCTGACCTGGAAGCCCGGCGAGAGAGCGCTGCAGCACGAGGTCTACTTCGGTGACGACGCCGAGGCCATTGCCGCTGCGGACACCTCCAGTCCGCTGTTCATGAATCGCCAGAACGGCACGAGCTACGATGTCGGCGAACTGGAATGGGGCAAGACCTTCTACTGGCGCGTCGACGAGATCAACGAGGGTGACCCCGAGAGCCCGTGGGTCGGCCACGTCTGGAGCTTTTCGACGGCCGACTTCATTGGCGTGGATGACTTCGAGAGTTACACCGACAACATCGAGGCCGGCGAGGCGATCTGGCAGACCTGGGTCGACGGCCTGACCAACCTGACCGGCTCCGTCGTTGGTTACTTCGAGGCTCCGTTCGCCGAGCAGACGATCGTCCACGGCGGCGGGCAGTCGATGCCTCTGGATTACAACAACATCAACTCGCCGTACTATTCTGAGGCGGAGTTGGACCTTGCGCCCGCACAGGACTGGACCATCGCCGGGCTTACCGATCTGACGCTCTACGTCAGAGGACAGACGAGCAATGACCCCGATACCCTGTATGTAGTGGTCCAGGATAGCAGCAACAAGGCTGCCGTAGCGATCAATCCGGATCCGGCGGTCGCGAACGCCACGGCCTGGAGCCAGTGGAAGGTTCCCCTGACCGACCTGGCCGGGGTGAACCTGACCAAGGTCAAGAAGATCTCTATCGGCGTGGGCGACCGGGACAATCCAATCCCGGACGGCACCGGTGTGATCTTCGTCGATGACATCCGCGTGACCAAGCCGGAACCGGCCGAATAGCCACTACAGCCACGCAAGAAACGGCTCGCAAGTGCACAAAGAGCCCCAGCGACAACCCGCTGGGGCTCACCTTCTTTCCCGATACATGGGGCCCCTTGGGCTCCTGCGAGGGGCAAGGGCCGGTTTGGGCTCCAAGAACCTGCCAGAATCCCACGATCCGCGTTTTCTGCCCGCTGGATGATGGTTTCCTCGTGAAATCTCTATCGCCCCCCTACGATTTTCGGAAATGGCGGAATTTTTCTTGACAACATAGGCAATATGGGTATAATTGGCAAAAGAGAGCTTATGTGAAATAGGCTCGTGGTGGCAATAGAGACCTGTCTTCGGCTTCAGCAGCCGGAATCCGGCGGTATCCTTGCCACCGAGGAAAGGAGGACATGGGGTATGAAAGTCTACGCGCACATTGTCTCGGCAGCCGTGCTACTGGTGCTGCTCGCGACCAGCATATCGTCAGCCGAGATTCGGCCCATTACCAGCGTGGAAGCCGGCACGATTGGCATGGTGCCGTACACACTCCAACGTGTGACAGTACAAACTACGGGAAGCGATACGATTGTAAGAGAGTACACGGTCACCACGGAGTCCCTCGCGGCTGACCGGGAATTCCTGGCGACAGGTAAATCGACCGGCTCGGCCCTTCTCGGCAGCAATATCAAATACGCGGATGATTTCGATCTGAACTCCATTGCCGCTCGCGTCAATTCAGGGGTATGGAGAGTAACCGAGATCGACGAGAAGAAAATATGGCGCGACAGCAATGGCCAGGATCCAGACTTCTTCCTCTTTGAAGCGGGCATGAACGACGAATTCACCGTACAGGCGATTCTCCTGGGCGGGCAACTGGGCGAGCCGGTGGAAATCCTTGAGTCACACTGGGGCGATACCGGGCTCAGGAGGATAGGTATATTGAATGCGAACCAGCCGATCGGCGGCGTCGCGTTCGGCATCACGGATCTGCTCGACGGCAACGGTGCCGCCCTCGGTATCGATGCGATCATCGAAGGAATTCAGATCAACAGCGGGGATGTGGATCCGGCCGGTTTCTTTGCCGTTGTCCCTGAGCCGGCCACGTTTGCCCTGCTGGGTCTCGGGGGATTACTGGCGATTCGGCGGCGTCGGTCCTGACAATCCGTCGAAGCGACGTCGTCAGTGCCGGTCGATGTGGCAAACGCTCACGCTACCTCCGGCGACGGCTTTCGGTCTCGTATAGCGGAGCTGGCTGCGGCTCTATGCCTGGCGAGAACTCCCCAGCAGCCTCAGGGCGGTCGAGCCAGCGTGCTTGTGATGGATGAGGCCAGCGACACGGACCTGTATCCACAGATTCGGGAATCGGCCGACATCAACGGACCATCTCCGGACGGTCCAACAGAACAGCACCAGCTACATAAGCATACGTAATATCACCAACACTAATACTAATGTGACGACAACACGGAGAAGACGGCAACACAATCAGAAGGAATTCATAAAACCTTTATCTACAGAATGTTATATGCACGATGACAGGAGCGTAGCACAGATTTTCATGGGACCGACACCGGGTGATAGTTGACTACGCCAGCGCGATCTGCTAACATAGCGGGTTCATGGCCAAAACAATAAGGACAACCGGAAAGAAACGAGCAAGAAGGAGTTCTTCCAAGGTCGCCCCGGTCAAAGCCAAGAAGGCTTTCAGAAACTACAAGGAAGCGTTGGCTTATCTCCTCGAGAAGACCGACTACGAGAAGGAAGAGCGCGTACGCTACAACGTGACAACGTTCAGCTTGGAACGGATGGAGAGACTCTTATCTCTCCTGGGCGACCCTCACGCGAAGATCAACACGGTCCACATCGCGGGCACGAAGGGCAAGGGCTCGACGGCCACGATGCTGGCGCGGATGCTCGAAGCCAACGGCTATACGGTGGGTCTGTATACGTCGCCGCACCTGGTCCATCTGCACGAACGGATCGTGGTCAATTCCCGTATGATCAGCGAGCCCCAGATGTTCAGGTTGATGAACCGGGCGCACGCTTCCATCGAAAAACTGGCGAAAGATGACCCGCCGACATTCTTCGAGATCATGACGGCCCTGGCGTTCATGCATTTCGCAGACTGCGAAATCGACATCGGCATCATTGAGACGGGTCTGGGCGGCCGATTGGACAGCACCAACGTCATCTGGCCGAAAGTCGTGGGGATCACGAGCCTGAGCATCGATCACAAGAAGCAGCTTGGCAATACGCTCGACCACATCGCCATGGAGAAGGCAGGCGTGTTGAAGCGGGGTATCCCGGCCATCACGGTGCAACAGGAACCAGTCGCGATGAACGTCCTGAAAGCACAGGCCCTCGCCGTCAAAGCGCCTTTGAGCATTACCGGCAGCGATATCGACTTCTCGTACCGGTTCGAGACCTCGCGCGAGCATGGCCCCCACACGCGGATCTGCCTGACGACACCGACGAGCAAGTTCGAGCACCTGCGTGTGCCGCTGCACGGCAGGCACCAGGCGATCAATTGCGGCTTGGCCCTGGCGCTGCTGGACAAGCTCAAGTCGGCCGGCTACGAGATCGACAGCGACAAATCCGCCGACGGGCTGTGCAAGGTGACGCTGGCCGGACGGATGGAGATGATCTACGCAGACCCGCGCGTGATGATCGACGGTGCACACAATGCCGCCAGCATTCGGGCGCTGATTCACGCCATCGGCCAGAATATCCCCTACGACTCCATGGTCGTGATCTTTGGCTGCAACAGCGATAAAGACGTGGTGGGGATGTTGACGGAACTCCAGTACGGGGCCGACAAGGTGATTTTCACGCGAAGCAGCTCATCAAAGGCGGTCTCGCCGCAGGAGCTGGCCGAAACGTACGCAGAAATCTGCGGCAAGATGTACCAGACCGCCAGCAGCCTCGGCGAGGCCCTGCAACTGGCGCACAGCGCCGTCGGCCGCGAGGACCTGATCTGCATCACAGGCAGCTTCTACCTGATTGGACAGGCCAAGATGCGGTTTCAGCCCCGGGCCGTCCCGGTCGCCTCCTGATTCCGGCACGTATCGAGCCACTGGTTGACTTGCCGCCGACGGTCTTCACCAATTGGGTCCATGATTGCGCTACGGCGGGAACTTCCAAGGAAATCGGAAAGGCCCATCCTGCGACACCCGGTTCAACGGACACGAGGCCGGCCTCTTGGTCCTCTGCCGGCAGGACACGCAACTCAAGTGACCGCTTGCCGCGGGGCGCTTCAGCAACAATCAGGATCATCCTGACTGCCCCTGCGCCGGGCGTGTTTTATGGTTGACGCCCCCCCCATTGGACCTTTTAATCGCTGTTTCGTATTCACTCTGCACACATCGTAAGGCAGGAGAAACACGAACGAGGGAAGGAGCAGGCGATGGCTGAGAAGGCCGACTATATCGCAGTGGACCTCGGGGCCGAGAGCGGCAGAGTCATGCTGGGCTGCGTCGCGAAAGGTCGATTGAGCCTCGAGCAAGTGCACCGTTTTGCCAACGGGCCCGTCGAGGAACAGGACTCGTTGCGCTGGGACTTCGACCGGCTGCTGTCAGAGATCAAGACTGGGATCGGCCTCGCCTCCGAGAAGGCCGGGGGGCAGGTCCAAGGCATTGGCGTGGATACCTGGGGCGTCGACTTCGGCCTGCTTGGGGCCGATGGACAACTGCTCGAAAAGCCCTACCACTACCGCGACAGCAGGACCAACGGCATGATGGACAAGGCCTTCCAGCAGATGCCCAAACGCCGGGTCTACGAGAGCACCGGCATTCAGTTCATGCAGCTCAATTCGCTTTACCAACTCCTGGCGATGCGCATGGCCGATTCAGACGTGTTGGCCCGCACCGACCGGCTGCTGTTCATGGCCGATTTGTGCTCCTACTTCCTCTGCGGCAAGGCCCTGGGCGAATACACGCTCGCCAGCACGTCGCAGATGATGGACATGAGAACCGGCGAATGGTCCAAGCCGATTTTTGAAGAACTCTCGCTGCCGATGGGGATCATGCCGGAGATCGTCACGCCGGGGGCCGTTATCGGCGATCTGACAGACGAGGTGGCGCAGGAAATCGGCTGCGGCAAAATCCCTGTCATCGCCGTCGGCTCGCACGACACCGCTTCGGCGGTCCTGGGCGTCCCCGGAACGGGCGATAGATGGGCCTACCTGTCCTCGGGCACGTGGAGTTTGATGGGCGTCGAGCTGCCGAGCGCCATCATCGACGACAAGACGTTTCGGTACGAGTTCACAAATGAGGGCGGCGTGGAGAAGACGATCCGCCTGCTGAAGAACATCATGGGCCTGTGGCTGGTGCAGGAATGCAAGCGCCAGTGGCGGCGCGAAGGTGAGGACCTCCCCTACGGCACGTTGACGAAAATGGCGGCTGACGCAGAGCCATTCTTCGGGTACATCAACTGCGACAACAGCGACTTCCTGGCGCCGGGCGACATGCCGGCGCGTATCAATGAGTGCCTGTCGCGTACGGGGCAGAAGCCCACGAATGATAAGGGCCAGATGCTCCGGGCGGTTCTGGAAAGTCTGGCGCTGAAGTATCGTTCCGTGCTCAAGGCGATCGAGGATGCCACAGGCAGAGAAATCGAAGTGCTCCACATCGTCGGCGGCGGGATTCAAAACGAGCTGCTGTGCCAGTTCACGGCGAACGCCATCGGTCGAAAGGTCATCACGGGACCCATCGAGGCCACGGCCAGCGGCAACATCCTGATGCAGGCGAAAGCCGCCGGACAGATCAAGAGTATCGACGAGGCCAGAGAGGTCGTCCGCAACTCGTTCGAGTTGAAGGAATACCAGCCGCAGGACACGGCCCTCTGGGAAAAACAATACCGCAAGTTCGCAGCCAGGTAGTGACGTGCACCAGCCCGGTGAATCCGGCATGCAACATCGGGCGCCGGAACGCCCGGCTCCGGGAACGACAAGACCGTCAGTCCGTAGGTGAGTAATGGCCCCCTCGGGGAGCTGACTCGACGGATGGAGGCGAAGGGAAGGAGACACTGACTTTGATTGAGACACTGGAGCAGCAGTTGGACAACTTTGACGCCGTGGAACGGGAACGGGCATTGCTGTCGCTGTTGGATCAGGTGAAGGCCGGTACAATCCAACTGCCCGAGCCCGGGCAGTTTGTGAACCTCCATTGCCATACGTTCCTTTCGTATAACAGCTACGGCTATTCGCCGACGAAATTCGCCTGGCTGGCTCGCAAGGCCGGTCTGGCCGTCGTCGGGACCGTCGATTTTGACGTGCTGGACGCGCTCGATGAGTTTCGCGAGGCGTGCCGGCTGCTGGATCTGAAAGGCTGCTCGGGGCTCGAGACGCGGGTCTACGTGCCGGAATTCTCGACGCGCGTCATCAATTCGCCGGGCGAGCCGGGCATTTCCTATCACATGGGTGTCGGGTTCCCATCGGCGAGCGTGCCCGCGTCACAACAGGACTTCCTCCGAGGTCTCAAGGAGACGGCCCAACAGCGAAACCGCGATCTGATGCAACGCGTCAACCAATACCTGAGCCCTGTGGAACTGGACTACGAGCGCGACCTGCTCACGCTGACACCTGCGGGCAATGCCACCGAGCGGCACATGTGCCTGGCCTACGCCCGCAAGGCCAAGGAGATCTTCGGCGAGGCGGACGAGCTCGCTGCGTTCTGGTCGGAGAAACTCGGCGCCGATGCAGGGAAGCTCGGACTGCCCGAGAGCCGGGACGTCCTCAATACGATCCGCGCCAAGACGATGAAACGCGGCGGCGTGGGCTACGTGCCGCCCGGTGAAGGCTCGTTTCCACAGATGGCCGACACGAACCGCTTCATCCTCGCGGCCGGCGGCATGCCCGTGCACACGTGGCTCGACGGGACCAGCGACGGCGAGCAGGCCATCGAAGAGCTTCTGGACGTGGCGATGAGCACGGGGGCCGTGGCGATCAACGTCATCCCCGACCGCAACTACACGGCGGGCACACAGGATCAGAAGGTCAAGAATCTCTACGACGTGATTGAGGTCGCCCAGCGCCGGCATCTCGTCGTGGTCGAGGGCACCGAGATGAACAGCCCCGGCCAGAAGTTCGTCGACGACTTCGATACCCAGGAGCTGGCCCCCCTGCTGCCGGTGTTCCTCCAGGGCGCCCGTATCGTCTACGCCCACTCCGTGCTGCAGCGCCAGTGCGGGCTTGGGTATTGCAGTGCGTGGGCGAATGCACACTTCGGAACGGCCGAACGGAAGAACGCCTTCTTCGAGGAGGTCGGCACAACCCTGAAGCCGCAGGACGAGGACCGTCTGAGTGAGGTTACGGAGGCTGCGTCCCCGGAGGAGATTCACAAAATAATACGGGCATGATCGACCGAACCGTTTCTCCGTGACACAGCGAAGGGTATAATCCGCCCATGAAGACAAAGGTGCCTGAGAAGCAATACGCCGTACAATTGGTGGGGTCGGACCAGCTCGTTCTGAACAGGTCTAAGGATGTGTTCCGGCCCGGGCCCCATCAGGTCCTGGCCAAGGTTGAGGTTGTTGGTCTCTGTTTCTCCGATCTCAAGCTGCTCAAACAGTTCGCCGGGCACGTCCGCAAGGGCCAGGTCGTGGGCGGCATCGATCTGAGCATCCTCAAGGGGATTCCGAGCTACGTGCCGGATGCCGCGCCGACGGTGCCCGGCCACGAGACCGTGGTGCGCATCGTCGCGATCGGCCCCGGCGTCGAGAGGCACAGGCCCGGCGAACGCTACCTGGTCCAGACCGACTATCGCTGGGTCCACACGGCCAGCTCTAATGCGGCCTTCGGCTACAACTTCGAAGGGGCCCTGCAGGAATACGTCCTCATGGACGAGCGGATCATCACGGCCCCCAACGGCGAGTCCATGCTGATCCCGACGGGCGAAGAGCGCTCCGCCTCGGCCATCGCGTTGTGCGAGCCCTGGGCCTGCGTGGAAGATGCCTACGTGACGAAAGAGCGAACCACGCTGAAGGCCGACGGCCGGATGCTGATCGTTTCGGATGCGGGTGTCGAAGAGGGTCGAATGAGCAATCTCTTCCGACGGTACGGGACCCCGGGCGAGATCACGTGGGTCGCCAAGTCGGCGGCGCCCGACGATCTGATGGCGAAGGTCATCCGCGCTAAATCCGTCGAAGAGCTGGAGGACGCGGCCTACGACGATGTCATCTACTTTGGATCGAGCGCACGCACTGTGGAGGGATTGTTCGCCAAGGTAGCTGCACATGGGCTCTTGAACATCGTGCTCGAGGGGGAGCGGTTTGGCAGGCCCGTCATGACCATGGTCGGTCGCGTTCATTACGGCGGCATTCGTATCATCGGAACGACGGGCGAAGACCCGGCCGAATCGATGAAGTTCATTCCAAAGACGGACGAGATTCGCCACGGCGACCGAATCAATGTCGTCGGCGCCGGCGGACCGATGGGCATGATGCACGTGGTCCGCAACATCTGCCAGGGCGTCGAAGGCGTCGGCGTCTTCGCGGGCGACGTCGATGATAACCGGCTGGCCATGTTGACACGGATCGCCAAGCCTTTCGCCGAGATGAACCGCGTCGAGTATACGCCATACAATGCGAAGCAGAAGCAAACGGATGAGGACTACAACTACACGGTCCTGATGGCGCCGGTGCCCGAGCTGGTGGCCGCTGCCGTGCGCAGCTCCGCACCGCGCGGCATCATCAATATCTTCGCCGGCATCCCCGCAACGGTTTCCGGCGAGATCGACCTGGACGCCTACGTGGAGAAGCGGCTGTACTTCATCGGCACGAGCGGCTCGACGCTCGACGATATGAAGCGCATGCTGGAGAAGGTCGAATCGGGCCAGCTCGATACGAACGTCAGCGTCGCCGCCATCTGCGGGTTCGAGGGCGCCGTCGAGGGCATCCGCGCGGTTGAAAGCCGCTCGGTGGCTGGAAAGATCATGGTCTACCCGGCGTGCAGGGATTTGGGGCTCGTGCGGTTGGAGGACCTCGCCCGGAAGCTGCCCGACGTCGCGACCCATCTGAAGGACGGCCTCTGGACGGCGGAGGCGGAGAAGAAACTACTCGAGAGCCACGCGGAGAAATGACCGAGGGCACGTCCGTCTGTGCTCGCCTCCGCGCGTGACTCTCATAGAGAATGGAAAGGGAAGAGAATGGGACGTAACTGCGCAACCCTGCCACTTCGATGCAGCACGCTGGTGCTGACGGTCTGTCTTCTGATGGGCCTGGCCGCCGGTGAACTGGCCGCACAGGGCCGATCCTTCAACGGCTTGGCCATGGACTTGAGCAGCCTGCCGAGACTTTCGGACGCCCAGACGCGATCGATCAGCCCGGAGAACTTCACCGGGGAAAAGAGCAAAGGCGGCATGGCCACGGAAGGCACGGGCAAGAATGCCGCTCGCGAGCTGGGGCAGGGCTGGAAAGTGTCACCTTCGGTGCGAATCGAGGCGGGGCAGACGTTCGTGATGGCGGACATCAAAGGGATGGGCGCGATTCAGCATATCTGGATGACGCCGACCGGCGACAATCGCACGAACATCTTCCGCATCTACTGGGACGACGAGGAGACTCCGTCGGTGGAATGCCCGGCGGGCGATTTCTTCGCGTGCGGCATGGGCGAGTACACGCAGGTAACGTCACTGGCGGTCTGCGTAAACCCCAAGAGCGGATTTAACTGCTACTGGATGATGCCCTTCCGCAGGAGATGCAAGATCACCATGACGAACATCGCGGACAAGGGTATGGTCCTGTACTACCAGATCGACTACACGCTGACGCGCGTGCCGCAAAGTATGGCGTATTTCCACGCACAATTCCGCCGGGTCAATCCCCTGCCCGACAAGCAGGACTACACCATTGTGGACGGCATCCGAGGCAAGGGCCACTACGTCGGGACCTACATGACCTGGGGCTCCAACAGCCCGGGCTGGTGGGGGGAAGGCGAGATCAAGTTCTTCATGGATGGCGACAAGGAGTTCCCGACGATCTGCGGCACGGGAACGGAGGACTACTTCTGCGGCTCCTATGGCTTCGAGAAGCCCAAGGGAAAAGGGTACCAGGAATTCTCGGGGCCCTACGCCGGCATGCCGCAGGTGATCATCTCCGAGAAGCAGCCGGCGTTCGGCCTGTACCGCTGGCACATCATGGATCCCATCCGGTTCGAGAAGGACCTGCGAGTGACAATCCAGGCGCTGGGCTGGCAGAGTGAGGGCCGGTACCTGCCGCTGAAGGACGACCTGTCGTCCGTCGCCTACTGGTACCAGAGAGAGCCGCACGCTGCCTTCCCCAAGCTGCCGGACAGAGAGAAACTGAAGATCGAAAGGAAATGATGCCGCGCGAGCGTACCGGCCAAGGATCATGTGATCCTGGCGGTGTTATCGCGAGGCCCTATGGAATAGGGCCGTGGCAATCTTACTTCGAGCGCTTGAGATTGCTTCGCTCCGCTCGCAATGACATCGCGGCCCCGGCGAATTCTCGCAGGACAATGAACACGTCTGATCCTGAGGAAAGAGGAGCACCATGACAAGACCGAGGCAGATTGAGCAAGCGTACAAACTGGCGCGCGAGCGGTACGCTGAGCTGGGCGTCGATACGGAGAAGGCGATGCGCCGGCTCCGAAAGGTCGCCATCTCGCTGCACTGCTGGCAGGGCGACGATGTCGGTGGGTTCGAGAGTCCCGACGGGCTCAGCGGCGGCGGGATCATGGCCACCGGCGCCTATCCCGGCAAGGCACGAACCGCCGACGAGCTGCGAACCGATATCGAGAAGGCCCTGAGCCTGATCCCGGGCCGGCATCGGCTCAACCTGCATGCGATGTACGCGGAGACCAAGGGCAAGGTCGATCGCAACATGCTTGAACCGAGGCATTTCAAGAGCTGGGTCCAATGGGCCAAGGCTAACAAACTCGGCATGGACTTCAACGGCACGTACTTCTCCCATCCGAAAGCCGACGACGGCTTCACCCTCTCCAGCGCCAACAAGGCCATCCGCAAGTTCTGGATCGAACACGGAATCGCCTGCCGCAGGATCGGTGCTTACATGGGCAGACAGCTCGGCACACCCTGCGTGACCAACACGTGGATTCCCGACGGCTACAAGGACGTCCCCGCGGATCGAAAGGGTCCACGCGAACGACTGAAAGAGTCGCTCGACGAGATCCTCGCCAAACCGATGAATCGCAATCACCTGCTGGACGCCGTCGAGGGCAAGCTGTTCGGCCTGGGCTCGGAAAGCTACGTTGTCGGCTCGCACGAATTCTATCTGGGCTACGCCGTCTCGACGGGCGCGCTGCTGTGCCTCGACACGGGTCACTTTCATCCGACGGAACTGGTCTCCGACAAGATCTCGGCCGTGATGAACTTCGTGGACGAGATCCTCCTGCACGTCAGTCGCGGCGTGCGGTGGGACAGCGATCACGTGGTCGTCGGCTCCGACGAGCTGCAGGCTCTCGCCCAGGAGCTGGTGCGGGGCGACTACCTCGACCGCGTGCACATCGGCCTCGATTTCTTCGACGCCAGCATCAACCGCATCGCCGCCTGGGTCATCGGCACACGCTGCATGATCAAGGCGCTGCTGATCGCCCTGCTGGAACCCACCCGGATGTTGCGTCGCCTGGAGGCCGGAGGGGATTACACCGCGCGTCTGGCGATACTCGAGGAATTGAAGACCCTGCCGTTCGGAGCCGTCTGGGATTACTACTGCACGAGATCGAACGTTCCAGCCGGCGACGCATGGCTTGCCGAAGTCAGAGCCTACGAGAAGAACGTTCTGAGCGCACGTTCCTAACGACCTCACCGGATCAGGATTTCAGGAAGGGAATGCCGCATGGATGCAGAGCAGCAGTCACAGTCGACACACAGCGGGGATGAATTCGAGCGAGAGCCCGTGCCGCAGCGGGCGCTGCTCGGCTTCAAGAGCTTCATCGGCATGTACGCCGGTGAGCATTGCGCGGGGACCGAGCTCATGATCGGCCCGCTCTTTGTGGCCGCCGGCGTCAGTGCGGTCGATCTGATCGTCGGCCTGCTCGTCGGCAATGCCTTGGCCGTCCTCAGTTGGATGCTCCTCTGCGCGCCGATCGCGACGCGGGCCCGCCTGACGCTGTACTATCAGTTGGAGAAGATCTGCGGCCGCCAGTTGGTCACCCTGTACAACCTGGCCAACGGCATCATGTTCTGCTTCCTGGCCGGTGCCATGGTCACCGTTTCCGCCACGGCCCTTGGCGTATGGTTCAAGTTCCGCATGCCGGCGTTGACCGATCTGTATCCGAACAGTATCGGGTGGGTGTTGGCCGTCGCGGTAATGGGCGGATTGATCGCGCTCGTGGCCGCCTATGGGTACAAGACCGTCGCCAAGTTCGCCAACGTGGCGGCGCCGTGGATGGTCCTGGTCTTCCTGGTATTCGGCTTCGTCGGCCTGCGGCAGTTCATCGACGTGACCGGCACCGAGGTCCGTTCGGTCGGTGACGTCTGGACGCTGGCCAAGACCGCCATCTGGAAAGGCGGCGATCCGCTCCCCGGACAGGTGAAGTTCACGATCTGGCACGTGATGTTCTTCGCGTGGTTCTGCAACATGGCGATGCACATCGGCATGAGCGATCTTTCCGTCTTCCGGTTCGCCCGCAAGAGCTGGTACGCCATCGCATCCGGGGCGGGCATGTACGTCGGCCACTTCATGGCGTGGATCAGCGCCTCGATTCTCTACGCGTACCAGTTGCACCTGGATCCGACGGACACGAACGTGCTGCCCGGCCCGCTGGCATATCGAGCGGCGGGTCTGGCCGGCCTGCTGTGCGTAATCATCGCCGGCTGGACGACGGCGAACCCGACGATCTATCGCGCGGGCCTGGCCTTCCAGGCGCTCTCGCCGAAGTCATCCCGCTTCAAAGTGACGCTCATTACCGGCGCCATCGCGACGCTGGCCGGCATGTTCCCCGCCATCGCCATGCGGCTGCTCGATTTCGTCGCAATCTACGGCATGATCCTCATGCCCATGGGGGCCGTGATCTTCGTAGACTATTGGGTCTTCCCGCGCATAGGGCTCAAAGGCTCCTACGCGGAGCTGAGTCGAAAGCCGTTCAACTGGGCCGCCGGCCTGGCCTGGATCGTCACGCTGGCGGTCTGCCTCGGGGCCGTCTTCTCGATCGGCCGCTGGTCCCTGTGGTTCGCCTCACTGCCCGGCTGGTTCCTGGCGGCGGGGCTCTACATCGGCCTCAGCGCCTTTTACCAAAAGAAATGGGACGAGTTGCCTATCACCCGGGCCGTTGCACAGGTGGCAAGTTGGGCTTCTCTGGGCGTTCTGGTGCTCTTCGGCGTGCTGTTCCTGACGGGGACGATTGGCTTGAACCTAGCGAAGTGGATGATGATCATGGCCACGCTCGTATGGTTCGCCAGCGCGAGCTTGTGGATATGGAAGGAATCTCAGTAGCCACACGGAGACAGTGCCGAGAGCCGACGCGCAAGCGGCACTGAGACAAGCAGAGGTCTGTTTATGAATGCGTCGAGACGAGCGTTTCTGCAGTGGCTTGGCGCGGGCGCAGCGACCGTTGCCCTGCCCCGGAGATCGCGGGCCGAGCCAGGCCGGCGTAAGCCGAACATTCTGTTCATCCTCATCGATGACATGGGCTGGAACGACCTGGGGTGTTACGGCCGGGCGTTCCACGAGACGCCCCACATCGACGGACTGGCCCGCCAGGGTATGCGATTCACCGACGCCTACGCGGCGTGCCCCGTCTGCTCGCCGACGCGCGCCAGCATCATGTCGGGGCAGTATCCCGCCCGCGTCGGAGTGATCGACTTCATCCCCGGCCACTGGCGGCCGTACGAGAAGCTCCGCGTGCCGAGCAACCGCACGCAGTACCTGCCGCTGGAGATCGTGACGATCGCCGAAACGCTCCGTTCCGCAGGCTACGTGACCGGCCACATCGGCAAATGGCACTTGGGCGGCCAAGAGCATGCGCCCGAAAAGCAGGGATTCGACTTCGCCTGGCAGCAAGGGCAGAACCGCAACGACAAGCAAGTCACTGCGTTCACCGACAGGGCCATCGAATTCATCGAGGCCAATCGCGACAAGCCGTTCTTCCTGCACCTGTCCCATCACACGGTCCATATCCGTCTCGAAGCGCCGATGGAGCTGATCGGGAAATACGAGAAGAAGCCGAGGCCCGTCGGCATCGGCAACCCGACCTACGCCGCGATGGTCGAGCACCTCGATCGCAGCGTGGGACGCCTCCTGCGCAAACTCAACGATCTGAATCTGTCCAACGATACGATCGTGATCTTCTTCTCCGACAATGGCGGCTTGCGACAAATGTACACCGGCGAGGGCCCCATCGTCACCACCAACGCACCGCTGCGCAACGAAAAAGGTTCCTTGTACGAAGGCGGAATTCGCGTGCCGCTGATCGTCCGCTGGCCCGGCGTTGTCGAGCCGGGCAGCGTATGCCACACGCCCGTTTCGAGCGTAGACTTCTACCCCACGCTTCTGGACGTAGCGAAGGCGAAGAAGCCGGAAGGCCAGACTCTCGACGGCGAAAGCCTCATCCCACTGCTGCGCCAGAAAGGCGAGCCGCCGGACCGCGCCCTGTACTGGCACTATCCCGTCTATCATCACTCCACCCCCGCCGGCGCGATCCGCGAAGGCGACTGGAAACTTATCGAGTTCTTCGACGACGCGCGTCCGGAACTTTACAACCTCCGGGAGGACATCGGCGAGCAAAACGATCTGGCAATCCAACAGCCCGCCAGGGCCTCCGAACTCCAGGGGAAACTGGCCGCCTGGCGAAAGTCCGTCGATGCGGCCATGCCCGCGCCGAACCCCGATTATGACCCTACCCGCCGCCGCGAATGGGGCCGACATCCGAGCCGCCAATAGACACGACACGCCGGATGTGGTAACAATAACGGTTCAAGGGGGCTGTCGGCCGCGAGGGGCGCGTCCTCGATAGCAGAGTTGGATACAGGCGCCACCGACGCGAAGGTCAGCGTCGCGGGACGCAAGAAAGGAGAACACCATGCCGGAAGCTGACTCGGGCAAAGAGGCAAAACAGTACTACGAGGATGTCCCCATGGAGACCCGAGGGTTCTTCCTCAAGGGAGCCGGCTCGCTCGATTGGGGGATGAAGAACCGGTTATCGAGGATCTTCAACCCGGAGACGGGCCGAACCGTCATGCTCGCCATCGACCACGGCTACTTTCAGGGGCCCACGACCGGGCTGGAGCGGATCGACTTGAAGATCGTTCCGTTGATGTACCACGCCGACGCCATCATGCTGACCCGGGGGATCCTCAGAACGTCGGTGCCGCCGACGCTGACGAAACCCGTCGTGATGCGGTGCAGCGGCGGGCCAAGCATCCTAAAGGAGCTGTCGAATGAAGAGCTGGCCGTCGATATCGAAGACGCGATTCGCATGAACGTCGGGGCGATTACGTTGCAGGTCTTCATCGGCGGCGAGTTCGAGACCCGCTCGGTGCACAACATGACCAAGCTGGTGGACATGGGGCTTCGCTACGGGATTCCGACGATGGCCGTCACGGCCGTGGGCAAGGACATGGTCCGCGACGCCCGCTACTTCCGTCTGGCCTGCCGCATCTGCGCGGAGCTCGGCGCGCAGATCATCAAGACGTACTACGTCCCCGAGGGCTTCCAGACGATCACGGCTTCCTGTCCGGTTCCCATCGTGATGGCCGGCGGCAAGAAGATCCCCGTGCCCGACGCCCTGACGATGGCCTACAACGCCATCCAGGAGGGCGCCACCGGGGTGGACATGGGACGCAACATCTTCCAGAGCGACGCACCGAAGGCCATGATGCAGGCGGTCCGCCAGGTCGTCCACGAGAACATGAAGCCCGCGGAGGCCGTCGATCTGTACGAAACCCTGAAGAACGAGCAGAAGCGTCGGAGGTAGCGATGCCGGGCAAACCTCTTTTCGACGAGATCCGCGCCGCGTGCCCGTTGGTAAGCGTGGGGGTCCTCACCGCCGATCTGATGTCCCTCGGCTCGGAACTGAAGCTGATGGAGACGGCCGGGGTCCGACTGCTGCACGTCGATGTCATGGACGGATGTTTCTGCCCGATGATGACCGTTGGGCCCTGCCTGATCAAGGCGATGAAGACGCCGCTGTACAAAGACGTGCACCTGATGATCGAGGACCCACTGGACAAGCTTGAGGGGTACGTCGCCGCCGGCGCCGATATGATCACGGTCCACGCCGAGTCCTGCCGGCACATACACCGAGTCGTGCAGACGCTGGGAAGGATGAGCAACGCCAACGACCCGAGCAGGGGTCTTCTGCGCGGGCTGGCCCTGAATCCGGGTACGCCGCTCGATGTGATCCCGCCGCTTCTTGACGAACTTGAGATGATCTTTCTCCTGGCCGTCAACCCGGGCTGGAGCGGGCAGAAGTTCATCGGCTCCACGCCGGCTCGCATCGATCGGCTCAAGCAGATGCTCCGCGAGGCCAACAGAGACGTCCTGATCGGCATTGACGGCGGCATTACGCGCAATAACATAGAGCAGGTGGCCCGGATGGGCGCCGATATCATCGTGACCGGAAGCGCGGTATTCGATGGAAAAACGCCCCTGGAAAACGCCCGATTCATGATCGACGCCGTAAGGGATGCCGTCACGCGCCCGTGAATGCAGCGCCGCCACGTGAACAGAGTTTTGTAGGGTGTGCTCCGCACACCAGAATCATCCGGATGTGCGAGCTACGACATACGAAGCGTGACCCGAGTCGGCGGGGACATAAGAGAGCGTGCTGTTGGGCTATATTCGTATATCGGTCAGAGATGCTGCGTAGAAGACGGTGGTTGGCCGTGATGCCCGGAGGATAGGAGCATGGCAAAATGGGTATGTCGCCCCAGACCTGCGTCACGCGTGCCGGATGCGGTGAAGAGAGTGGTTACGGCCAGGGCGGACGAAATCGTCGAGACCGTGTTCAAGCCGCAGTACGTCAAACCGCCGCCCAGGAAGCCGAAGTTCAACTACATCGTCGATATCTACACGAAGTGGCATAAAAATTGCCTGCTCATCGGCGCCAAGTACGCCTGTCCGGGCCCCCATGCATTATCGCCGTTCTTCGAAGACAACTTCACGCGACTGGCGTACATGGTGAACGGGCGTTTCAATCTGGCGTACATGCGGCATACCGGCAAGTGGTGTGAAGTGTTCACCGATCTGTCGATGGAGGAGGCATTTGAGGCCATAAGGGATCAGCCCTTTTTCCATCCTCCAGGTTGAGCAGGTTGTAGCGACTGCGGGGCTGCGATTTCGGGCAGTTGTCCGCACAGGCGGCCAAGTTACCTTTTCTACAATCCGAGATTCTTGATGGTGTGAGATGACAGACAACGCATCAAAACGTCGGGCTTTGCAGCGACTGGTTCGGATCGCGCCGGCGGTCCGGGGGCTCTTAGCCGAAGCCACAGGGGATCAGGATGTGCCCTATCGGCCTGTGATCCTGAAGTCTCTAACGAGCGATGAGGCAATCCACTTCGCGAATTCCGCGGGTAAGAGTGGGACCGTATCGTGCCCTGCGCCGTTGGCGGGTAGTCGCACGCCCCCGCTCTTCCTCGGACCGGTGGATTGCGCCGCCGCGTCGGAGGAGACCCGCGAGCAACTGCGCGATGCCATCGGCGCCTACGCGCAACAGCACGGTGCAAAGCCTGAGATCGTGTGTCTTCGTGATCTCGGGGCGCTCTACGCGGCGCCAAGCGAACGCCCGGCCGAGAGGTCACTCTGGAACAAAGTCGCGCTGGTGACCGGTGCGGCCGGGGCCATCGGTTACGGCATCTGCCGGGGGCTCCTGGAAAAGGGCTGCTATGTGGTCGCCTCCGACCTTCCCGGCGAGAGGCTCGATCGCCTCGCCGCCGATCTCAAGCGAATATCATCGGAGCGAGTGGTCGGTGTCCCGATCGATGTGACGGACAAGGAGTCCGTCGACCGCGGAATCGAGGACGTCAACCTCACGTGGGGCGGCATTGACATCCTGGTCCTGAACGCCGGCATCGCGATGGTCGCCCACCTGAAGGAGATGGAGCTTGAGGCCTTCCGCCGGTTGGAGAAGGTCAACATCGAAGGTGCGCTGCTGACGCTGTCCGCTATCGCCCGCCATTTCATCCTGCAGGGCATCGGGGGCGACATCATCGTCATATCCACGAAGAACGTTCCCAGCCCGGGGGCAGGCTTCGGCGCGTACAGCGCGACGAAGGCGGCCTGCCACCAGTTGGGGCGCATCGCCAGTATTGAACTGGCCGCCCACGGGGTGCGCGTGAACATGGTGGCCCCGGACGGCGTGTTTTCAGAAGGCCAGTACAAGTCCGGCCTGTGGGAGGAGGTGGGCCCCGACCGGATGCGCGCCCGCGGACTCGATGAGCAGGGCCTGCAGGAATACTATCGCAACCGGAATCTCCTGAAGGCCCGGATCACGGGGCAGCATGTGGCCAACGCCGTGCTGTTCTTCGCCACGCGCCAGACTCCAACCACCGGCGCCACAATCCCCGTCGATGGCGGCCTGCCCGATGCGACTCCCCGATAGAACCCTCCCTCCGATGCAGATTGAGCAAGGCCGCGACGACTTCGCGCTCAATTCGACGCAGACAAACGGAAACCGAAACAGACGCAAGGACCCACAGTGGCAGACGCAACGCTGAAACAACTGGTAGAGATCTCGAGGACGCTGGGCAGAGATCCGAATCTCGTCCAAGGCGGCGGAGGCAACACCTCGGCGAAAACGCCGGAAGGCGAGTATATGTACATCAAGGCCAGCGGTGCGGCCCTGAAGCAGATGAGCCTACGTCAAGGATGGTGCAAGCTGGCTCTCGTCCCTGTCACCGCCATCCTGCGTGACCGGGCCATCGGCAAGCTGGAGCTTTTCGAGCGAGAGGCCGTCGTGGCGAAGCGTCTGGCCGCCGCCCGGATCGGTCCTGCAAAGTCAGAGACATCACCATCCGCCGAATCTTATTTCCATGCGATACTGGGCACGTACACGATACACCTTCATCCGCTGGCCGTTGGGCCGTACGTCTGCTCCCGGCGCGGATGGGCCGCACTGGAGAGACTTTTCAAGGGTTGGACCGAGCCCATTCTGTGGGTCCCCTACGCCCCGACAGGGTACATGCTGGGAAGAAAACTCTCTGAACTGGCCCGTCGCCACGAGAGAGTACACCAGAGACCGCCGAAGGTAATCTTCCTACAGAAGCACGGTCTGATCGTCAGCGACGACGTTGCAGAGGCCGCTTTGGAGACCGTGTGCGAGGTATTCAAGAAGTGCGCGGCCGCCCTGCCCGCAAGAAGGCTCACGGCGCCGAAGCCACTGCCGCGGGCATGTATAGCCCGTGCCCGACAAGCCATCAAACGCGCGATGGCCGAAAAGACCGGCCTGCAAACCCGCGTCGAGTTCTATCGAGACAGCGGCATCGTCGATTTCCTCGGCCGAGTTGACGCGAAGGCCCTCTGCCGTTGCCGGCCCCTGGTGCCCCAGGAGATCGCCTACGCCGGCGGATCGCCCATGTGGGTTGAACAATGCGACGATGACGCTATACTGGAGGCGTTGCGCGAGTACGAGACCGAGAACGGCAGCGTGCCGGCAGGATTCCTCGTCAGAGACATGGGGCTGTTTGTGGTCGGCAGCCGGGAAACGATCGCAGCGACCCGAGATACCGTGAAGGTCTCGCTGTTGACCCGGGCGTGGACTGATGAATTCGGCGGGCCCGACCCGTTGACTCGCTCGCAACAGCGTTTTGTGACAAAGATGTATCCTTTTAGGTTCAAGACATGAAGATCAAAGCAGGGAAACAGAAAGGCCAATACAAACATTCTGCAATGAACCAGGCGCTCAGCGACCTGATCAGGATTTCGAACGCCGTCGGCAAGGATCCTACTCTGGTCCAGGGAGGCGGCGGCAACACATCGGTCAAGACGGCCGACGGCAAGTATATGTACATCAAGGCCAGCGGCACGGCCCTGAAGGACATGGCCGAGACACAGGGCTGGCGCCGGATGCGCCTCGATGCGGTTCTGGCCGTCATACGGGAACCATCCATACGAAGACTCCAGACCCAAAAGAGAGAAGTCGAAGTGGTCAATCGCCTCCTGCTTGCCTGCGACGACGACGTCACCAGCGGCGCCAGGCCGTCCGTGGAGGCCCACCTGCACGGCCTTCTCGATACGTGCGTGATTCACCTGCACCCCAGTACGGTGGGCGCCTATCTGAACGCCAAGGAGGGCAAGGCGAAACTCGAGCAGCTCTTCAAGGCCGAGAAACTGCCGCCCTTGTGGGTCCCGTACGTGGATCCGGGCTATACCCTGGCTCGGAAGATCGCCGAGCTGGTCGAAGATTATCGGGAACGGCTCAAGAAGATGCCGCAGATTCTCTTCCTCGAAAAGCACGGCTTGTTCGTAACTGCCGGCAGCGCGACCGCCGCACTGCGGCTCGTCCACAGAGTCATCGAGTGCTGCAGCGCAAACCTGAAGCAGCCCACCGCGAGCCGGGCCAATCTCGTAAGCCGGGAGACTGTCCGCGAAGCCAAGCTGTCCGTTCGCCGAGCCTTCTTCGAAGCGACCGGGACGTATTGCGCGGTCACCCACTTCGACGACGAGACGCTCGCCGCTTTTGAACGGCACCCGAACGCGAAGAAGATGCTCGCCGTCGGGGCGTTGACGCCGGATGAGCTGGTGTACTCCAACGGACCGGCGATGTGGCTGGACAAGTGCGATCCCAAGGCAATCGCCCGACGTCTGACCTCGCAAATCAGCAAGGGTCAGAAGCCCGCCGTGGCGTTTCTCGTCAAGAACGTCGGGCTGCTCGTCGCGGGGACAAAACAGATCGCCCCGACGGTCAGGGACATCGTGGCCTATTCGCTTTTCATTCGCACCCACGCGAGCCGGATGGGCGGCATTCGCGCGCTGAGCAAGGCGGAACAACGGTTCATCAACGAATGGGAATCCGAGGCATTTCGCATGAAGCTGGCCGGCGGCGCCGTCGAAGGCCAGTTGAACGATCGCATCGCCGTCGTGACGGGGGCCGGCAGCGGCCTGGGCAGGAGTATCGCCATGGGCCTGGCGCGGACCGGCGCCATGGTGGCTCTCGCGGATATCGATGAGACAGCCGCCCGGCAGACCGCGCAAGACATCGCCGACGAGCGACCGCAAAGTCAAACCATGGTGGTCCCGTGTGACGTCACAAGTGAGGGCGGCGTTCAGAAAGCGTTCGAAGCTCTGCTCGCCCACTGGGGTGGATTGGACATCCTGGTAAACGCCGCCGGCCTGGCGCCACCCTACGCGCTGGTGGACATGCCCGTCGACAAGTGGCGGGCGGCACTGGAGGTCAACCTGACCGGCTATTTCCTGATGGCCCGGGAAGCCGCGAAGATTATGATTGCACAGGGAATGGGCGGCAACATCGTGAATCTCAGCTCGAAATCCGGCCTCGACGCGAGCATGAACAATACCGCCTACAACGCAACCAAAGCAGGCGAGCTGCACATGGCGCGCGGCTGGGCCCTGGAACTCGGCCAATATGGGATTCGGGTGAACAGCATCGCCCCGGGCAACGTCTTCGAAGGCTCCAGAATCTGGAACCCGGCATATATCAAGGTCTGTGCGAAGAAGTACGGCATCAAGCCGGAAGAGGTCATTCCGTACTACGTGAGCAAGACGGCCCTGCGCCGGGAGATCAAAGGGCAGGACATCGCCGACGCGATCGTTTTCCTGTGCTCGGATCGCGCCCGCACGGTCACGGGCCAGACCCTCGTCGCGGATGCCGGGCAGGTCATGGTGCGCTAAAAGGGACTTCACAGAGGATTTTGACGGGCCCCGTGCCGGAGTCTGCCCCCTTAGGCGTACTCCGCAACCATGATGCCCCCCCTACCCTGTCCGCGCGAGAATACGCTTCGTCCGAAAATCTGCATTCTTTCGGACTTTCTTTGCGTTTTTTCCGTTGACGCGGGGCCGATCTGCCGGTATAAACCGCCGTTATCGCTCGCATGGTCCACATGGATGGAGGAGACCACACCTCGTCGCAATTGTGGATTTCACAGGACCATGAGCTCATGGAGGAACGCCTCTCACTGGAGGAAGAGGCATGGCGACAGACGGATATATTTTGGGGATCGCCAGGCGATTGCCGACCCGTCCGACGGCGTGGACTGGAACGCCGAAGCCGAATGGCAGGCGATCAAGGCCGGTCCAAGCACGCCATCTCGCCGGCCGGGGCGGATTCACGGGAAAGCCTGGTCTCTTGCCGAGTTCCGGTAGCCGTCATGGCCTGCCCCCTCGCAACCCACTGAGTCTTTCCGTAAGGCCCTTCGAATCAGTTGCCCTTCCTCCGCAGACGCCGTCCAGCCGACTGGGCGCGACAGCAAAGTCTCTACCGTACTTCTCTCCTCTACTCATACCTTGTAGTCTGTTGCGCGGCCCGCACCAGAGCGTCTCGGGGCCGCGCAGCACGACTACTCGATCCATCACCATAGCCCCGCATCGTGGCAATCCAGGGGCGTGCCGGGGGTGCTCGATCTGGGAGCGCGTTTTTCCCCTGAGGCAAGCAGTTTCTTTACGTCATTGCTAAGGCGACCCCTGGATTGCCCATTTATTGAGACAAGAGTGAACGCCCCACGCCCGACGGCGCCGGCGGCGTCTCACTGCCCGTAGACGGCCGGACCTTTGAGAGCCGCGAAGAAATCTTCCGTCATGAGTCGATAGTCGAGCTTCCGCGCGTCCAGCAGATCGAACGGCTCGCCGCCAACGTCCCGGACATCGAATACGCCGGTGACCTTCTGCGGCTGCACCGACAGCCAAGTCCGGTGGTTGAAAAACCAGAAGATCGGGGCCCCGTCGGCGAATCCGTCGTCGCGGTCGGGTTCCGCCTTGGTGCTGCGATCCCAGAACCACTTGGCGATGCGATACAGATCCGCCGTCATCTCGTTCTGCGGCAGCTCCGCGAAACGCTCCAGCGGCATCACGGGCGGCTCGGGCCGCTGCGGCCACCAGATGTGCGCCCCATAGTTGATCAGCTTGCAGCGGGTCGCCACGATGTAGTTGGCCCATGCGTCCTTGCCGTTGTAGCCGCGAAGATCGGTCATAAAGACGACCATGCGCTCGGCGATAGAAGGATCGAGCAGATACGCATTGGCGACCGTGTTCAGCGGTCCGCCGACGAAGACGATCAGAGGCTTGCCTGCCGTGGCTCTGCGCGCCTCGGCGACAATCAGCTCGCTGCCTTTGCTCGGGACGACTTTCGTATCTTCGATTTTGCCGCTGACCGGTCTTTCGAACACGCTGTCACAGCCGGGCACGGGGTCGGGGATGTTCTTCAGTCCGCTGCGTCGCGCGATGCCGATCGACTTGGCGGCGTCGTCCATGCCCTGCTGCAGCTTGTACAGATAGCCCTTTTGCCAGTCCCACATGTCACGGGTGACAATGTTGCCGCGCAAGTTGGCCTGCCCGAGGCTCGCCTTCGCCCAGAGATAGTTCTTGTCCGGCGTGTCGAACCACCAGTCGTTGTCGTAGACAAGCGGATTATCCTTGCCGAGGCCATCGATCTGGAGCCCATCATCTGTCTGCCCATACTTGACGGCGACGGCGTCTGCCGAAGTAACCAGACAAAGCAGCATAAGCAAAGCCAGGCGCACCGCGCGCAAAATCTCTTCGCTACGACTCATGATTCGTATACTCCCGTCATTCATTTCCTGGATAACAGTAGCGTCCAGTCCAGCTCGTCGGGCGCGACGAAGCCGCGATCATCCGTCTGAGCAGACAACCGCTGTCCCGTACGTGGATTGTACCATTGTGCCGTCAGGTTACCATCGAGCGCGCCCGGCCGCAGCCGGGCGACCCCGCCGGCCGAGAAGTAGAGCACGGCCAGATCGCGATTTTTCGACCGAAGGCCCACAACCGCGGGCATGTCGTCGCTACCGCCCGGCGAAGAGAGCGACGGCTCGCCGTTTGGCGAGGTCGCCGTCGTGCGGAAGCGAACCTCGTAGGCGCCGGGCTTCTGGCCGAGAGTGAAGTTGCGATTGCCCGTGTCCTTCGAGAGGCTGACGATCCGAGCAGGACCCGTCTGGTTCACGTTGGCTGGTTTGATCCAGGCCTCGATGGTGACCGCCTGCGACTGCTTCACGGCCTCGACGAGTCTCCGCGCACCGTCAGACGAAGCGATCAGGGTCGGCTTGACGACGCGCAGCCCGCCGCCTTCCACCCATTGAACGGCCGAGGCGTCGGCGATCCTGAGATTCAGCGGCTCTGCCGCCTGCGATCGATCCGGGACGATGTCACCTCCTGTCTGGCGAAAATCATAGAGTACGATAGGGTCGGCCGGCATCTCGTCGCGGCCGGCCTTCGCATACCAGCAGATCTCGCCGGCCGTCAGAACGCGGGCATACAGAGCAACGCGATGCAATTCCCCGAGCCAGGGGCGGTCCCGCGTCAGCTCATTGCCCAATGCCAATCGGAAGCTCTCGTCCCAGTTGGACACATCGCCGCCCACCTCGCCCGTCGCGACGACCGCACCGTCCACATAGAGGATGGTCTTGCCGCTACCGTCACGCGTATAAACGACGTGCGTCAATTTCGTATCCACGAGGCTCCTGCCCTTGGCCTCGAAGAAATCGTTGTCCGGATGGAGCCGCCACCACCGAAGTGCCGTGAAGAAATCGACGAGGTGCTTGTAGCCTTCGAGCATGACCATCGAATCGTCGCCCCGGCCGGTGAGCCACCCGCCGCAGCCCGGGACGTTCGCCCGCTCGCCCGTCGTCTGGTAACCGCCTGCCATCGCCATCGCCCAGGCCAGACGGCGGCGGTTGTCCGCAATGCGCGCGGGCCCCTTGCGGCCTTCGCCCCACGGATAGGGGTAGTGATCCTCGTAGCCGTACTCTTCATTCACCTGCGGCATGGGCCGGCCGGCCTGCTCCTGCTGCCGCCGGTTCCCGAGCATGAACGCATACCCGCCGTGCTCGTCCCAGCTCTGATACATCGCGAAATCCGCCCATGGGGACGTGCGAAACGGAAACTGCCCGTGCCCATGGACCGATGTGACGTGGTCGTACGGGTCCCACTGCCCGATCAACCCGCCCATCTTGTTCACCCAGGCCTCGTTGCGGAACAGATGCCACTCGTTGGTCACGTCCCACATCACGTTGTCGAACGCCGCCATGCGCGCAACCACGTAGCGATAGTAGCGCTGCTCGTCCGGCCCGCCCATCCCCGCCTCGCCGAACGGGTCCACTCCCTTGTCTCTCCCATCGAGATGGAAGATGAGGGAAACCTGAATGCCAAGCCGGCGGGCGTGCTCCAGCATTCGTTCGCACCTGCGGAAGTGCTCGAGGTTGAAGCGAGTGACGTCGTAGCCCGGGTTTTCGATATCCTCGGGTCGCGCCGCCGGCCAGGGCTCCAGACGAAACTGGAACTTCTCGCTCGGCTTGACGTCCGGCTCCTTCCAGCGCATGCCGTCGCGCGTGCGCCCATTCAGCGCCACGCGAATCCGGTTCACGCCCAGCCGGGCCAGGCGATCCAACGACTCACGGATGACGGCATCGTCGCGCCAGCCGAGAAGCCAATAGGTCGTCGTGCCGTTCCAGAAATAATGCGCGCCGGTCCCCTCATAGACGAAATGCCACGGGTGCTCCTTGTCCACACGAATCAGTCCCCGCCGCATGTCGTTCCGGGCCGTGAACTCGCCGGTATGCGAGGCCCGGTAAGCTCCCTGTCGATACGTCACCGAATAGCGGTAATCCCCGGGCTGGGTCGGCATGAAGCGAATGCGAAGAGTGCTGCCGTCGGCAGCATCGCAGAATCCACCGACACGCATTGCCTCCGCTCCGGGCTGCGAGAACTGCCCCTCCACGACGACATCGGTGAAGGGATTGGCCGCATCCGGCCGGTCTACCTTCAGGGTAACCTCGACGTAATCATAACAGCTCACGCTCTCGTCTGATTGGGCGAAACTCACCTGCGCCGGGGCCGCATGGACTCTTGCAGGAGAAAGCAGTACGATGCATAGGACCACGCTCAGCAACGCGAAGGATAGAATCCGGCTCATAACAGCACACCTTTCAATCACTTAAGAACACCGGCAGAAATAATGCCCGATCACAACCATCAATGCCGCTACTGCTGTGCCGGGCAAGATCGTGGGCGATGGTTCGCGCACTCGCCTAACGGTCTCGGCCTGCACGCAGAACCGCCGCGCCTTGGGCAACCACCTTCAGTTCTTCCTTGTCCAGTTGGTCGAACAGCCGCCGGGTGCGAAGGTCGAAGGACCGACGAGGCTCCTGGTCGGGCGCGCTCCGCTGTGTCCCGTTATGCAGACACCAGCCCGCGGCTCCCCCCGTCACCGCGCCTTGCAGGTCGACCAGGAAATCGGCGGCCACAGGTTCCCACTCGGTGTAGCCGCGTCGAAACGGTTCCTGGTAGTGCACCGGCGCCACGTGGCCGATCTGCTCCATCAGGGCCAGCAACTCGCGGGTGCGTTCCTCAGTCTGACGTGGTGATTCGGCGTATCGCGGGCGGTGGGGACAGAGAAAATCGACACCGGCGGTCGCCAGGGACGTGCGTACGTCTTCCTCACTGAGGTCGTGCCCCCCGAAGGAGGCCGTGACCAGCCGCTGCGGATCGAGGCGATGGACCTGCTCCCGCAGGGTCTTAACCTCTGCAATGGGCACGTAGCGCCCGTCGCGGATGTCACGCTCGTTGCCAAGGTCGAGATACCAGTTGCGGTGTGTCTTGAGGGTCTCGACCAAGGTCGCCACCGCCTGCTGGTGCGCTGCAAGGTCCGGCAGCCGCCCGCCGGTGTCCCGTGTGAGCGTCACGTCCACGGCCAGGCCCCGGCGGTCACACTCGGCGACGAGCCAACGCAGTCGGCTCAGGAACGGCTCGCGCGGATGGCCCTGCGCGTCTACAGCCGATACATCGGCATCGAGAAGGCCCCACGTGGCCCATACCCGCAGCCAGTTGAAGCCGTATCGTTGCAGATCGTCGAGATCACGCCGGATGAAGTCCTCCGTTGCACCCAGGCCGCCATAATAACTGATGCCCAACAGGAAGGTGGGCTTGCCATCCAGCGTGAAGCGAGTTCCTTCTATGCCCAGAACCGTCGCGGCTTGTGCACTGCCGTGCACCAGTGACGCTGCGCAAAGCAGCAGCAGTATGAAGAGCCGTCGCATCTGCTATCCTCCTGATTCATAATTCACGTTCACTGCGCGCCCGGGGCTGGGAAGCCTTTTGAGGCGTCGTCCAGGACAAGGACCCAGTCGTTGCCCTTGCCGTGAACGGGCGGCTTGAACTCGCGATTGCCTGCCTTGCCGAAGGTCCCGATTTCCTGGGCCGTGCCGTGCCGCGGATCGTACCACCACGCTTTGACCTTCTCGCCCGAGAGCTTTTCGAGATTGGCGGTGACCGGCTGGCCCAACGGCGTATAGACGAACGCATAGCTACCCTGCGAGTCGCGCGTCGCCTGCACGCGGCCGTCACCGTCGCCGATCTCGGAAGCGATCACGGACTGGTCGGGAACGCGCGTCAGATAGGGTCGCGACAGCATCAAGTTCTTCACGTGAGTCATGTCGGCCGCACCCCAAAGATCGAGGGACTCGTACCAGTAACGGTGCGCCCAAGAGATGGGATGGCGGCCCGGGGCGTACATCTGCCAGATGTTGTGACAGCCATAGGTATGGCCGCAGCCTCCGGCGAAGACGTGCCAGTACGCCAGCCGGCGGATATGCCAATCGGCGGAGAAACCGAACTTCAGCGGGTCGAAATTGACCGGATGGTCCTCATACAACGGCTCGCCGTCCAGGACCGGCTTGGTCGGCGATTTCTCGTAATCCTTCGTGATGCTGTCCCAACTGCCGCGATCCTTGTGGCCGGTCTGGTGCATGTTGAAATCGAGCCAGTCGTCCTCGTGGAACCATTCGGACGACGTCCGGCCGCCGGTCGGATGGAACGTCATCAGGTGCCGGTCGCCGTCGCCCTTGGCCAGGCCGAGCGCCATGGCCCGAACAATCTGTCGCTGCTCGTCGTTCTCAATGGGCCGGTCCCCGCCGAGGATCCAGATGATGTTGGGAGCGTCCTTGTACCGTCGACCGAGCCACTGACCGTATACGCGCGCGTTCTCGGGCGTGAAAATCACCGGCCCGACGCCCCACTTCTTGTTCCACTTGTCGCCCCAGGTCGGCAGCATGCCGATGTACATGCCCAACGATTCGGCCTTCTTCACGATAGTATCGACATGGTCCCAATAGTCGTTGTTCGGGCCGTCCTTGAGGTCGGGCTTCGTCGGGTCATCATCGACCAACGGTCTGTGCCCGTAGGGGTTCGGCATGTGAAGCCCGTCCAACTCCGCCAGGGCGACCGCCTGAATGACGGTGTAACCCTTGGCGGCCCGGTTCTGGAGGTACGTGTCCGCCTGCTCGCGATTGAGCCGGTGGAACAATTCCCAGGCCGTGTCACCTAAATAGAAGAATGGCGTCCCATCCGCATGGACCAGAAACCGCTTGTTCTCGGAAACCTTTAGAGACCCGAGCTTCCCAGCCGCGTCTTCCGTCGCCGACAGCAACATGAAGACGGCCAGCATGGACAGCACAAGTGAACATCTGCGCCCTACCGATGTGCTTGAGGACTGTTGCGACATGGTGCACTCCTTCCCTTGCGATCATTTGGATTGATGTACCTATCTGTCATTGCCCGTGTAGGGACAGATGCCGCGCGGGCTGTTCCGGTCGGCATCATTGTATACCATGATGCAGCGGCGGTCAAAGGACCTGGCTTATGGTCCAGTAGCGGGTGAAGGGTCAAATGCGTTTCGGTCTGCGCTTGACGGCGAGCAGCCGCTCGATGTCGTCCAGGACCTCGTTATTGTCCACAACAACGGTGAGCCACTTGCCATCGTGGTACGTCGTCGCGTTCGCGTAAGCATCGCGGACGCCCGGACTCAACTCCGTGAGAACCTTCTCCGTTCTCTCCCGTTCGTCGCGGCCAAAGACGATCTGGACACGGAACCGCTTTCGCTCGGGCAACAGGGTGCAGAACGACTTGGACTTCTTGAAACGCAGGCCCCACCCGTACTTGCTGCCGCCGAAGATCCAGTCCGGCGTGAAGACGCCGGGATAGTTCTCTTCGATAAACTCAAGCAGCCTCGTCCATCGTTTGTAGTTGCGAGCCCCGATCCACTGCTCGACACTCCCGGCATCGGGCTGCTTGGCCCCATCCAACATCCGTTGACCCAGCTCAACCATAGGATGTCTCCCCTGTCTTGACCTTCCCGGCAAGACAATCCTGGATTCCCTACCCGATCCGGCCGTCCTGGTCGATGTCCAGGCCGTGGAGCTCTTCCAGCTTCTTGACCAGGGATCGCAACGTGTCCTGCGTCAGCCGGAGCTGATCTTCGAGGGTCCGGACCCGATCCTCGACCGAATCGGATTTTCGCTTCTGACCATACATCAAGCCCGTTTGTACAACTTCCCAAAGTACGCCCATAGTCATCCTCGATTTGTCGTTATCATCGTGGCAACAGTGTAGCCTGCTTGCCGCAAGGAGTGAAGCGATTTCAGGCGCCACCGGATCTATCAAGGCCGTTCCGGGGAAAAACGCAGAAATCGGGCTGGCTCTTGTTTGGGAGAGGGGGATTTGCTATAGTACCGGTCTTTCAGTACCCCCAATGGCAGGCCGTCCGGTGATTGTCAGCCGGGGCCGCAGGAAGTCTGTTAGAGGAGTTGATGCATGAGTTTCTCGCTCGAAGATACTCGCAAAAAGGCTGTGCCGACGATCAAGGAGCTTGCCCGCGCCGGTAATGTCACGTCAGATGACGTAAAGGACTGGCTCAGAACGATTTACGAGATTCGCTTCTTCGAGGAGAAGGTCTTCGACCTGCTGGGGCAGAACATCATCAAGGGCGCGTCCCACCTGTACGCCGGCCAGGAGGCCGTGGCCACGGCGGCCATCGCCGCCATCGACCGCGGCGACGTCATCGGCTCGACCCACCGCGGGCACGGCCATTGCGGGGCGGTCGGCAACAAGTACGCCGACACCGAGGCAGACCGCCAGAGCCACTGGAACGCGATGATGGCCGAGCTGATGGGCAGGGAGACCGGCTACTGCAAGGGCCGGGGCGGCTCCATGCACATCGCCGAGGTGGAGAAGCAGAACAACCTCGGCTCCACCGGCATCGTCGGCGGCAACCAGCCCCCGGCCGTGGGGGCGGCGCTGGCCGAGAAATTCAAGAAGAGCGGCAAGGTCGTCCTGTCCTTCTTCGGCGACGGCTCGTGCAACACGGGCACTTTCCACGAATCTATGAACATGGCCTCGACGCTGAAGGTGCCGCTGGTGGCGATTATCGAGAATAATCTCTACGGCATGAGCGTGCCGTTCTCCGGCAGCGAGATCGACGGCACCGCCTGCGCGAGCAATATCGAGGATATCGCGGTTCGAGCCGCCGCCTATGATGTGCCCGCCATGATCGTTGACGGCCAGGACGTCGTGGCGGTCTTCCAGGCGATCCGCCAGGCCGTCGAGCAGGCCCGCAGTGAAGGCCAGATGACGATCGTCGAGTGCAAGACCTACCGCTGGTACGGCCACAGCCGCAGCGATCCGCGGGCCTACCGGACCAAGGCCGAGGAGAAGGCTTGGCACCAGCGCGACCCGATTACTGTGCTGCGGGGCAAGCTCACCGCCGAAGGGCTCAGCACCGAAGAGGAACTGGATCAGATCAAGGACAAGGCCTTCACGACCATTGAGGACGCCACGGAGTTTGGCATGAACAGCCCGTGGCCGGACCCCGCAGACGTTGCCAAAGACGTCTACGTGCAGGAAAGCTACCCGGCCCAGGTGCTCGAAGCCGACAAAGAGACCTCTCCCAGGGTCATGGAGGCAACGAAGGCATTTGAAGAGGCCGTGGCTGCTTCGGCCGCCAAGACCAAGAAGGAACGGACGGACGAGGCCCGGGACAAGATCAAGTCCGCGTTCGGGATGGACGTCATGACCATCGGGCAGGCCGTCTCCGCCGCCCAGGCTGACGAGTTGAGGCGCGACGAGCGGGTCTTCGTCTTCGGCGAAGACGTGGGCCTGTACGGCGGCGCCTACCAGGCGACGCGCGGGCTGCTGGCCGAATTCGGCAAGGAGCGCGTGATCGATACGGCCATCTCCGAGGCGGCCATCGCCGGGGCGGCCGTCGGGGCAGCGCTTCGGGGCATGAGGCCGGTCGCCGAGATCATGTACGTCGATTTCGTGACGATCGCCATGGACCAGCTCGTGCACGTCGGCGCCTACAACCGCTATATGTTCGGCGGCAAAGCCAAGGTCCCGATGGTCCTTCGCACGGAAGGCGGCGTGGGCCGTTGCATCGCCGCCCACCATTCGGAGTCCCTGGAGGCGTGGGTGATGCACCCGCCCGGCCTGTACGTGGTCATGCCATCCACGCCCTACGACGCAAAGGGTCTGCTCAAGGCGGCGATTCGAAGCGACAATCCCGTCGTCTTCATCGAGCACAAGGCGACCTACGGCCAGATGGGCCCGGTGCCGGAAGGTGATTACATCATCCCGCTGGGCGTGGCGGATATCAAGCGACCGGGCAACGATGCCACGATCGTCAGCTACAGCCGGATGGTCATGCGGTCGCTGGAGGCGGCCAAGATCCTCGCCGACGACCACGGCATCGACGCGGAGGTGATTGACGTACGAACGCTCAAGCCGCTGGATATGAAGACGATTGCCGAGTCCGTCCGAAAGACCGGCCGATTGATCACCGTCAGCGAGGGCTTCTGCTGGTGTGGGGCGGGACGGGAGATCGCCGGGCAGTACATGGAATACGATTTCGGCGACGGCTCTCACGGCTTCGACTACCTCGACGGTCGGCCGATCAACCTGGCGGCCAAGGACGTGCCGCCACCGATGAGCGAGCCGCTTGAGGAGGCCAGCATTCCCAGCGTCCAGGAAATCGTGGACGCCGTGAAGCAGGCCGTCGGCCAGTGACAAAGATACAACAGCTTTTTGCGAACAGATAGGGACAACATACATGGCGAAAGAGATCAGACTGCCGCAGTTGGGCCAGACCATGGAGGAAGGCACCATCGTCAACTGCCTGGTCAAAGTTGGCGATGAAATCAAGAGAGGGGACGTGATCTTCGAGATCGAGACGGACAAGGCCACGCTCGAGATGGAATCGCCCCTGGGCGGTTTCGTGAAGCACATCCTGGCCGAAGTGAATCAGACGCTCCCCATCGGGGCGCCGATGATGGTCGTTGGTGACAAAGCCGAGCAGGTGCCGCAGAGCTTTGTCGACGCGCTGACGGGCGGCAAAGCGCCCGCAGCCGATGCCTCGACACCGGCCGCCCAGGCGCCGGCCCCGGCCGCACCGGAACCGGCGAAAGCCCAGCCGAGCAAACCGGGCAAAGTCATGGCCTCGCCACGGGCAAAGAAGCTGGCGCAAGAACTGGGCGTCGATCTGGCCGGCATCAAAGGTACGGGACCGGCCGGCAAGATCACGGAGGTGGACGTACGCAATGCCGCCGAGGCAAAGCCCGCTGCCGCAAAGGCCGCGAAACCGGCCCCAGCGGCCCGTCCCGCGGCAACCGCCCCAGCCGCCGAGGCCAAACTGGGCAGCACGGTGCCCGTGAATCGCCTCCAGCGGATCACAGCCGAGCGGATGCTGAAATCCAAGCAGGAAATCCCGTGTTTTTATCTGACTGTCAGGGTGGACATGACCGATCTGGTCGCCCACCGCACGCGGCTGAACGAAGCCGGCGATGTGAAGGTCGCGTTCAACGACTTCATCATGAAGGCGGTCGCAAGCGGACTGGAGAAATACCCGCTGATGACCGGCCAGTTGGCCGGCGACGTCATCAAGTTAGCCGACGCCATCCACATGGGCCTGGCGATCTCCGTGAAGGACGGCCTGGTCGCCCCGCTCGTCAAGGACGTCAACAGGAAGGACATCAAGCAAATCGCCCGTGACAGTCAGGCCCTGGTCGTGCGGGCCCGCAACGACAAGCTGGACCTGTCGGACCTGGAAGGCGGCTGCATCACGGTCAGCAACCTGGGCGCGTTCGGCATCGAGTCCTTCATCCCGATCGTGGTGCCCGGCCAGTGCAGCATCCTGGGCATCGGGCGAATCGCCGATACGTGTGTCCCGGACAACGGCAACATCCTCGTCCGCAAGCTGATGAACGTCACGCTCTCGGTCGACCACAAGGTCGCCAACGGCGCCTACGCCGCCCAGTTCCTGGACTTCGTCAAGAAGATGCTGGAAGACCCAAAGGCATTGATGATGGATGAATGATGATTGGTCACCGGCCGCTTGGCAATCCCTGGTACGAGAATCATCAATTATCGATCATCAATTATCAATAATAAAGGAGTTACTGCATGGCGAGAAGAAGTGAAGCGACGAGACTGCCGGCGATCCGGAAGGCTACGCCGAATGTGCCCGTGATCGGGGTGTTTGCGACCAGTGACCCGCGTATCGACGAGGAGAGCCGGACGCGGTGCCAGAACATCGTTCAGATGGCGGCCGAGACCATCAGCGGGGCCGTGCTGCTGCCGAACAAGACCCCCGTGCCGGTCGTCTACTCCACGGTGCTGGTCGATGGTGAGGCGCAGGCGGATATCGTCGCACAGCAGTTCCGCAAGGCGGACGTGGACGTCCTGGTCTGCGTGCCGGATACGTGGGCGTTCCCGCAACTGACGACGATCTCGCTGCTCCAGCAGTTCGGCGCCGACACGCCGATCAACATCACGTGCGGCAACAGCGGCCCGAAGCCCGGCGTGGTGTATGCGCACGCACTGAACGGCGCGCTGGCCCAGTACGGCCGGATGGCCGCCCTGAACGTCGGTACGTGGCCGGACACCGGTCTCGAACCGGAAATGACCGAGCAAACGGCGAAGAATCTGATCGACTGGTGCTACGCGGCCGTGACGACCGTGGCGCTGCGCGGCCGTCGCGTCGTGATCTTCGGCCACGATTCGATGGGCATGGAGACGGCGCTCGCGCACGTCATCCCCACGCGAAACACGTTCGGCCTGGAAATCACACGCCTCGACATGAAGCTCCTGGCCGACATGCTCAACAAGAAGGCCTACAAGGAGAAGGAGCTCAAGGACCTTCGTGCCTGGATCGATCGCTATGTCGGCAACCGCCTCGACCTGCACAACGATGAAGAAAGCGAGCGGTTCAACATGTCCCTGGCCATGTACCTGATTGTCCGGGACGTCATGGCCGACCTGAACGCCGTGGGCGGCGGCTTCATGAGCCAGCTCGAATGGGGCAGCGATCGGCGCGGCATTCCGCTGCCCGTGGCCGACGTGATGGAGTCCTTCTTCAACAGCACGTTCGATCACGGCGGCGCCAAGCCCCCCATGCCCTACGCCACCGAAGCCGACGTGCAGGGCCTGCTGACCATGCTGTTCATGACCTACCTCAGCGGCGGCAATCCCCCGCTGTTCATGGACTTCCGCAAAGTCTGGGAGGCATGGGAGATCAAAGAGTTGGCCGAGAAGCTCGGTATCAAGAAGCTCGACGCCAACGCCGACTGGTGCAAGAAGGGACTGGTGGACGGCGACAACTCCGGCAGCGCCGCCTTCGACTGGGCGGCCGCACCCGGCGCAACCGTCAAGCAGATCATGGAGCGCGTCGCCATGCCGTTGGCCGATGAGTTCTATTTCCCCGGCGGCGGCAATTCCGTCACGTTCATGACGCCGGCCGGCATCCAGGGCATCGCCGCACGCATAGCCTACAGTAGCGTCAGCGGCCTGTTCAGCCTGATCTGGGACGAGGCCGAGACCGCCGAGGTTCCCGAAGAGCTCGGCAAGGCCATGTGCAACCTGACGACCCCGACGTGGCCGCATACGTTCGTCGTGCCGAAGTACGCCAGCATGCTCGAATACAAGCAGTTCCCGCCGGCCAATCACTTCCACATGACCTGGAACCTGCCCGTGGCCCGCCTGCAGCACTGGATGGACCTGATGGGCGTCCTGAGCGTCACGCCCTGGGCCGCCCGACCGAAGTTCGTCGAAGGCGTGGACCGCCCGCAGCCGCTGGTCCACCTCATCAACGGCGGCGAAGAGGCCTACAAGATGCGAAGAGGCTGAGGCGGCATACTGTCACCCAAGAGCCAAAGAGGAGTCTCAGGACTCCTCTTTCTTTGCGCCCTGCACGGAGAGAATCCCGGCCGCCCTCGTCCATGCGCGAAAGAATCTGCACTCGCCCCGAGAAATCCTGGCCCAAGATCCGTCCCGATGGCGCTTAGTCCAATAGAGGGATGAACGAAAGGGCCGGAAATGAACGGATGGCTGAAGATCATCTCGGAGCCGGTGAACGCCCCGGATTTCGGATTGGATCTGGCGTATCCCGGATTGAACGATTTGCTGCCAGTCGCCGTTATCTGCGGCGTCTCGATCCTGCTCACCACCCTGTGGGTGCTGGCCACGAGCGGCTACACGCGGCCCAAGGACCAGCGCCTTGCCCGCCCCCTTGAGTCGGCACATCCCCCCGGGTAGACTATCGGAGACGGCACGAGCTAACTCCAATCGTGTTGCTGAATCGAGCCGACGGTTCAGAACGCCTGGACGGAAGTCTGAGGGGAGCCATGAGCGAGGTCACGCGTATCCTGCATGAGATGGAACGGGGCGACGGGCGGGCGATCGACGAACTGCTGCCGGCGGTCTATCAAGAGCTACGCCAATTAGCCGCTCAGAAGTTGTCCCACGAGAAGCCCGGCCAAACCCTCCAGGCCACCGCCCTCGTGCATGAAGCGTATCTCCGCCTTGCCGGCGCTGAGGATCGGACGTGGAAGGGCAGGACCCATTTCTTCGCCGCCGCCGCCGAAGCCATGCGCCGCATCCTCATCGAGAACGCCCGCCGCAAGCACCGCCTCAAGCGAGGCGGCAACCGCCGGCGCGTGGACGTGGACGAAGCCGAGATCGTCGTCAAAGGCCCTTCCGAAGACCTGCTCGCGCTGGACGAGGCCCTCTCGCGATTAGCCGAGATCGACGCAACCAAGGCGGAGCTCGTCAAGCTCCGCTATTTCGCCGGGCTGACCCTCGAGCAGGCGGCTGAGGTGCTCGAACTATCCCCGACCACCGCCAAACGGCACTGGACCTACGCCCGGGCCTGGCTGTACAAGGCGGTCAAGCCCGGCCGATAGCCGCCGGCGCCGCCCATGTCGGTTCCCGACAAATTGTGCGGCAATTCCTCGGAAATCCTGGTCCGAAACGAGTACCGACGGCGCAGTACTCTATGGAGGGGGAGGTTGGGCAACCTGGACCATGACGGGAGAAAATGGTATGAAGGCGGAAGAGATTTTCCACAAGGCGATTGAGATCACGGACCCGGCGCAGCGCACCGCCTATCTGGAAGGAGCCTGCCAGGGCAACGATCCCCTGCGAGCGGAGGTTCAGGCCCTCATCGACGCCCACGAGCAGGCGGGCGACTTCCTCGAATCCCCGCCGCAGGCTGGCCTAACCATGAACAATCCCGCCAAAATCGACGGCCCCGGCACAGAGATCGGCCGGTACGAGCTTCTGGAGCTGATCGGCGAAGGCGGCATGGGTCTGGTCTACTTAGCCGAACAGAAAGAGCCGGTCAAACGCAGGGTGGCCCTGAAGATCATCAAGCCCGGCATGGACTCTAAGCAGGTCATCGCCCGCTTCGAGGCCGAGAGGCAGGCCCTGGCCCTGCTGGACCACCCGAACATCGCCCACGTCTTCGACGCCGGCACGACCGAGGCCGGCCGGCCCTACTTCGTCATGGAATACGTCAAGGGCCTGTCCATCATCCGCTACTGCGACGACAACAAGGTCACGATTGAGCAGCGGCTGCGGCTCTTCGAGCAGCTCTGCGAGGCCGTCCATCATGCTCACCAGAAGGGCATCATCCACCGGGACCTGAAACCCTCGAACATCCTCGTCTCGGTTCATGGCGACCGGGCGGTCCCCAAGATCATCGACTTCGGCATCGCCAAAGCCATCACACAGCCCCTGACGGACAAGACCTTCGTCACCTTCCAGGGCCAGTTGTTGGGCACGCCGGAGTACATGAGCCCCGAGCAGGTGGACCTCGCCACCCAGGACATCGACACCCGCTCGGACATCTACTCGCTCGGCGTCGTCCTGTACGAACTCTTGGCGGGAGTATTGCCCTTCGAGAGCGACGCCTTCGAGCGAGCGGGCTTAGCCCAGATCCAGCAGACGATCCGCGAGGCCGAGCCCGCCTCCCCCAGCATCCGCCTGACAAGCTTAGGCGAGAAAGCCAAAACCATCGCCGCCAGCCGCGGCACGCAGGTAGTCCCCTTAGCCCGCCGCCTCCACCGCGAGCTCGAATGGATCCCGCTCAAGGCGATGCGCAAAGACCGCTGCCGCCGCTACCGCTCGGCCTCCGAAATGGCCGACGACATCCGCAACTACCTCACCGGCCTGCCCCTGCTCGCCGGCCCCGAAACGACCATCTACCGCGTCCAGAAATTCGTCCGCAAACACGCCGGCTCCGTCACCACCGTCGCCCTCGTAGCCGCCGCCATCGTCCTTGGTCTTGTCATTAGCACCGTGATGTACTTCAGGTCGGAAGCGATGCGTATCCAGGCTGAGCAGGCACATGAAGCGGAGGCCATCGCGCGTTCAGAAGCGGAGCAAGCACAGAAGCACGCGGAGGATGCAGAACTGGCCGCTGAGAAACAGCGAGGAGTCGCCGAACGGAAAGCTGAAGACTACCGGCGGGCCCTGTATTTCAATCGCATTGCTTTAGCCGATCACAAATACGGCGAGGGAAACATGGGCCGTGCCCGCGAGCTGCTAGAGGTATGCCCTGATGATCTTCGCGGATGGGAATGGTATCGCCTGTGGCGACTGTCCAACCAAGCCCTAATGACACTCCACTGGCACGAAACAGATGTCATGTCTGTATCGTTCAGTCCGGACGGCAAGCGCGTTGTTTCGGGGCATGACGACACAATGATCAAGGTCTGGGAAACAGCAAACGGCAATGAACTGATGACGCTCCGTGGGCACGAGGCAGCCGTTTGGAGCGTGGCATATAGTCGCGACGGCAAGCGCATCGTCTCCGGGAGTTTCGATCACACGGTCAAGGTGTGGAATGCTACAACTGGTACCGAGTTGATGACGCTACGCGGGCATGAGGAGACCATCCGTTCAGTTGCATTCAGTCCGGATGGAAAGCTGATTGTCTCCGGCAGTGACGACGATACGATCAGGATTTGGGATGCTGCGACCGGCGCCGCGCTATTGACTCTCCGCGGGCATGCAGATGACGTGGAGTCTGTCGCATTCAGCCCGGACGGGAAGCGTATTGTCTCCGGCAGTGACGACAAGACAATCAAGGTCTGGGACGCCGTAACAGGCGCCGAACAGATGACCCTCCGAGAGATCATTTCGGAGGTGCATTCCGTTTCATTCAGCCCGGATGGTAAGTGCCTCATTTCCGGTCACCAGGACACAACAGTCAAGGTCTGGGATGCCACGGTCGGCATTGAGTTGATGACACTGCGCGGGCATGAGGCATCTGTCCGTACAGTTGTATTCAGCCCGGATGGCAAGCTCATCGCCTCGGGGAGTTTCGACAAAACGATCAAGGTGTGGAATGCTGTGACCGGCGCCGAAGTGATGACACTCCAAGGACATGACCATTCGGTCCGGTCGATCACCTTCAGTCCAGACAGCAAACGAATCGTTTCGGGAAGCAGGGATACCACGATTAAGCTGTGGGATGCAGTTACTGATTATCGAATGAAGATCTTACGTGGACACAAGAAAGGTGTCAGCTCCATAGCTTTCAGTCAAGATGGCAAGCGAATCATCTCGGGCGGTTCGGACAAAACTATCAAGATCTGGGACACCGAAACCGGCACAGAAGTGATGAGCTTTACCGGTGGGCGTGAGGGTGGGCCTGGGGCAATTTCGTTGAGCCCAGACGGTAGACACCTCATTTCAGGTGAAGACGACAAAACAATCAAAATCTACGAGGTATCAACCGGAGCCGAGGTGATGACTCTCTCTGGGCATAAAAGGCCGGTCTGGTCAGTAGCGTTTAGTCCGGACGGCAAACGAATTGTCTCGGGCAGCTTGGATAAAGCGATCAAGATTTGGGATACGACAACCAAAGAGGAACTTATGACGCTCAGTGGCCATGGCGATTGCCCTCTCTTTCCCGAGTTTAGCGCCGTTGCCTCGGTTGCCTTTAGCCCGGATGGCCAGCGCATCGTCTCCGGTAGTTTTGACTACACTGTGAAGGTTTGGGACGCAGCCGATGGCAGTGAGGTAATGACCTGCCCGCATGGCTCTATGGTCTACTCGATAGCGATTAGCCCGGATGGCAAGCGCGTCATCTCAGGAGGTTTGGACAAGATAGTCAAGGTCTGGGATGCGTCAACCGGTGCCAAGTTAATGGCTTTGCGCGGGCACTCAAAACAGATCATCCGCGTCGCATTTCACCCCGATGGCAATCGCATTGTCTCATTGGATAACAAT
>Ga0207752_1000035_pt1 | contig 56341 bp, 47 predicted proteins | sample Pon2CUnioCityCA_6_FD_187272 | JGI IMG/M metagenome (GOLD analysis project Ga0207752, IMG submission 187272) | Marine sediment microbial community from Union City, CA, USA - Pond 2C Sediment 2 (SPAdes) | ecosystem: Environmental > Aquatic > Marine > Intertidal zone > Salt pond sediment ... | reverse complement strand
TATAATGCTTTCATGGCACACGACGAACCAGAAAACAACAAAGACTGCCTTATTTCCCTCCCTGAAGCTGCCGAGATTTACGGGTTCAGCGCCAACTACTTGAATGAATTGGCACGTAAGGGCAGATTGCGCGCACAGAAGGTGGGAACAAGTTGGGTAACAACGCCACGAGCCGTTGAGGAGTACATTCGTAGTCGAGAACCGCGGGGAGCTTATCGCAACGACATCCAGCTTGACGAAGATTGCGATTGACAAATACTGGACCAGTCCCGTATAATGCAGCTAGCTGAATAGTCCTAAAGCGCGACGCGGACCAGATGTATTAGCATCTGATCCGCGCCTAACCCGAAGCCTGCGGCGAACAGGCGCCGGGCTGCGTTCCATTGTAGCACAGGCCGCCCTTCCCGGCAGCCTTGAGCTACCCTGGCCTCGACAGCAACGGCCGTCTCTCACCGGTTCCTTCACAGGAACGCCGGTTCGGGAGGCGCCCGTTTTTGCGTTTTGGGGGGGCTGTTCAGTGGACGGCAACCGGAGGTTGCTTAGATAGTGGACAGTGGCCGGTGAACAGTGGACAGTGGCAAGGCGCGATTACTATCCACTGTTCACTGTCCACTAACCACTGGCACCACTGCCAGATAAATGACTGACGTAAAGGGCCTCCGCATCCACATCACCGGCGTCGTCCAGGGCGTCGGCTTCCGGCCGTTCGTCTACGGGCTGGCCCAACGGCTGGCGCTCACCGGCTGGGTGCGCAACAGCTCGGCCGGGGTGGATATCGAAGCGGACGGCTCACCCGGGGCGCTGGCAGCCTTTGCCGAGGCCCTGGCCACGGAAGCGCCGCCCCTGGCGCGCATCGACAACATCGAGGTCGGCGACCGGCCGCCAGACGGTTTTACCACCTTCGAGATCGTTCCCTCCGCTCCCATTCCCGGCGCCTTCCAGCCGATTTCGCCCGACATGACCATCTGCGACGATTGCCGCCGGGAACTATTTGACCCCCAGGACCGGCGCTACCGCTATCCCTTCATCAACTGCACCAATTGCGGCCCGCGTTTTACCATCATCCGGGACATACCCTATGACCGGCCGGAGACGACGATGGCCCCCTTCCCCATGTGTCCCGCCTGCGCCGCCGAATATGGCGATCCCCTGGACCGGCGGTTCCATGCCCAGCCGGTGGCATGCCCGGTGTGCGGGCCGCATGTATGGGTGGAAGACGGGGATCGGGGATCGGGGATCGGGGATCGACAGACGGAAGATTTGCAGGCGGTTTCTGAGGCTGCGCTGGCGCAGGCACGGGCGTGGCTGGGAGAAGGGAAAATCGTGGCGGTCAAGGGACTGGGCGGCTTTCACCTGGCCTGTGATGCGCGCAATGAAGCGGCGGTGGCCGAGTTGCGGCGGCGCAAATTGCGGGTGGATAAACCCTTTGCCCTGATGGCAGACGGGCTGGAGACGGTGCAGGAGATTTGCTTTGTGAGCGAGGTGGAGGAGGCGCTGTTGTTGGCGCGGGAACGGCCGGTAGTGATTTTGCGCCGGCGGCCGGGCTCTGGCATTGCGCCCTCGGTTGCCCCGAACCAGGACACCCTGGGGATTATGCTGCCCTACACCCCTCTACATTCGCTACTGCTCCCGCCACCGGAGGTAGCCGGCGAAAACGCCGGTGGCCCCGAGGTGCTGGTGATGACCAGCGGCAACCTCAGCGAGGAACCCATTGCCTACCGTAACGAGGAAGCACGGGAACGGCTGGCGCCCCTGGCCGATGCCTTCCTCCTCCACAACCGCGACATCCATATCCGTTGCGACGACAGTGTCGTCCGCGCTGCGCCGTGGGTGGCAGGCCCAACTCCCGGCCCATCTCCCATCCCCCATCCCCAACCCCCGGTTTTCCTGCGCCGCGCCCGCGGCTACGCGCCCGGCGCCCTCAAATTGCCCCGGGCAGTGCCTCCCTTGCTGGCTACCGGCGCCGAGTTGAAGAACACCTTTTGCCTGACGCGGGAGCGGTACGCGTTTCTGAGCCACCATATCGGCGACCTGGAGAATTACGAGACGCTGCGAGCCTTTGAGGAAGGGATCGCCCACTTCGAGCGCCTGTTCCGCATCGAACCGGAGGCGCTCGCCTACGACCTCCATCCCAACTACCTGGCCACCCGCTACGCGCTGGCCCGGGCGGAAAATGAAGGGCTGCCGGCTGTGGGTATTCAGCACCACCACGCCCACATTGCCGCCTGCATGGCCGGCAATGGGCTGGCGCGCGACCGCCGGGTGCTGGGCATCAGCCTCGACGGCACCGGCTACGGGCCGGACGGCACCATCTGGGGCGGCGAGTTTCTGGTTGCCGGCTACGCCGGCTATGAACGGGCCTATCACCTGGCGACGGTCCCCCTACCCGGCGGCGACAAAGCGGTGAAAGAGCCGTGGCGGCTGGCCCTGGCCTGGTTGCACACGGCCGGGCTGCCCTGGGATGAAACGTTGCCGCCCACGCGCCACGCCCTCGCCCACCCGCAATATGGCGCCCAATCCCTCGATATTCTACGCCATCAAATCGATAATCATCTCAACGCCCCCCTCACCTCCAGCATGGGGCGCCTCTTCGACGCCGTGGCCGCCCTGATTGGCGTGCGGCAGACGGTCAATTACGAGGCGCAGGCCGCCATCGAGCTGGAAGCCCTGGTGGACCCGGCTGAGAGCGCCGCCTACCCCTTTACGGTGGCAGCAGGCATTGTCGATCCTGCCCCGCTTTTCGCGGCGATCGTCGCCGACCTGGGTGCCGGCCGGGCGCTGCCCACCATTGCCGCCCGCTTCCACAACAGCGTGGCCCAGATGGTGCTGGTTGTCTGCCGGCGCCTCCGGGCTGAGACGGGCCTTAACGATGTGGCTCTCAGCGGTGGCGTCTGGCAAAATATGGTACTGTTGGAACAGGCAACCACCCTCCTGGCAGCCGCCGATTTCACCGTCTACGTCCACCGCCAGGTACCGGCCAACGACGGCGGGCTGGCCCTGGGCCAGGCGGTCATTGCGGCGGAACGGTTGGTAACTGGCAGTTGATAGTTGGTGGTTGATAGAGATTGGAGATCGGGATTAGAGATGGCCTTGAGCCACTAATCCCCAATCCCCAATCCCTGATCCCCATTAAGGAGTCATTATGTGTCTCGGTGTTCCGGGAAAAATAATCGAGAAGTATGAAGCAAATGGCCTGCTCATGGGCAAGATCGATTTCGGGGGAACGGTGCGCGAGGCGTGCCTCTCCTACGTGCCCGAGGCGGAAGTCGGCGACTACACCCTGATTCACGTGGGTTTCGCCCTTAACCTGATCAGCGAGGAAGAAGCGCAGGAAACCCTGGCGATGCTTCGCGAGATTATGGAATTGGAAGAGGAGATCGGGCCGGAGGTGCCATGAAGCACGTAACCGAGTACCGCGATGCCGCCCTGGTCAAGTCCACCCTGCGCGAAATTGAGCGCACGGTCACCCGGCCGTGGGTCCTCATGGAAATTTGCGGGGGGCAGACCCATGCCATCGTGCGCCACGGGCTGGATCAGTTATTGCCGGAAGAGATAGAACTGGTCCACGGCCCCGGCTGCCCCGTCTGTGTCACCCCCCTGGAGCAGATTGACCGGGCCCTGGCCATCGCCGCCCGGCCGGACGTCATCTTTACCAGCTACGGCGACATGCTGCGCGTGCCCGGCAGCAGACGGGATCTCTTCTCCGTGCGCGCCGCCGGAGGGGACGTGCGCGTGGTCTACTCGCCTCTGGACGCGGTCAAAATCGCCCGGGAGAACCCGGAGAAAGAGGTGGTCTTTTTCGCCATTGGCTTCGAAACCACCGCTCCGGCCAACGCCATGAGTGTCCTCCAGGCGCGGGCCCTGGGATTGGACAATTACAGGGTGCTGGTCTCCCACGTCTGTGTCCCCCCGGCGATGCACGCCATCCTCGGCTCACCCCAAAACCGGGTGCAGGCTTTCCTTGCGGCAGGCCACGTCTGCGCCGTCATGGGATACTGGGAATACCCGCCTATTGCCGAGAAGTACCACACCCCGATTGTGGTCACCGGCTTCGAGCCCCTGGACATCGTCCGCGGCATTCTGGCAGCCGTGCGCCAGTTGGAGGCAGGCCGGGCCGAAGCGGAAAACGCCTACGAGCGGGTCGTCACCTTCGAAGGGAACCAGCCGGCCCAGGCGGTAATCAACCAGGTATTTGAATTACAGGATCGGAAGTGGCGCGGCATTGGCGAGATTCCCCTGAGCGGCTGGGGCCTGCGCCCTGAATTTGCCGCTTTCTCCGCCGAAGAAAGGTTTGACGTGAGCGAAATCCGGCCGGAGGAATCGCCCGTCTGTATTTCCGGCCTCATCCTCCAGGGGTTAAAGAAACCGGCCGACTGTCCTGCCTTCGGCAGCGACTGCACCCCCGAACACCCGCTGGGCGCGACCATGGTCTCGTCTGAAGGTGCCTGTGCCGCTTACTATCATTATCGCGGGGACTTAACGTTGTTGGAGATAGGAGATTAGCGATTAGAGATTGGCCACTGCCGTTCCAGGTCAATCTCCAATCTCTAACCTCAATAAAGCTATGATTGATCACTTTGGTTTCATTGCTCCCCTTTACGACCGTCTGTTTAGCCCGCCGGATCGGGCACGGCTCAAGGAATTGCTCCGCCTGCCCATAGATGGCGCCCTGCTCGATGCCGGTGGCGGCACCGGCCGGGTCTCCGGGCAATTACGTCCCCTGGTGGGGCAACTGGTGCTCAGCGACGAATCGACTGCCATGTTGCGCCAGGCACGCAAGAAAGCGCTTTGCTGCCCGGTAACCGGCACCGTCGAGCAGTTACCCTTTGCCGGCGAGCGTTTCGAGCGGGTGCTGGTCGTCGATGCCCTGCACCATTTCGCCGACCAGCAGCGGGCCATCGGCGAGCTGATCCGCGTGCTACGGCCGGGCGGGCGGCTGGTCATCGAGGAGCCGGACCTGCGCCGCTTGCTGGTGAAAGGCATCGCCCTGGGGGAGAAGCTGATGCTGATGCGCAGCCGCTTTTACTATCCCCACGAGATTGGGCGCATGGTGGCCGGCTATGGGTTGCAACCGCGGATAGAGCATGATGGCGCCTTTGCCGCGTGGATTATTGCCGATAAAGAGGAAGGGTAAGGACCTTTATGCCCGCTCAGAGAAAGTCATCGCCGGGCGACCAGATTGCGGATTGCCGTGCTGCCGCCGGCGCAGGGAAAGCCTTTTCCTGGAAACTGTGGCTTTATACCAACTTCCACTGCAACCTGCAGTGCAGCTACTGCGTGGCCGAGTCCACCCCGGCGGCGCCCTCCCGCGAATTGGGGCTGGCGACCGTGCAGCAACTGGTAGATGAAGCGGTAGCGATGGGGTTCCAACGAGTTTTTCTGACCGGCGGCGAGCCGCTAATCCTCGACGACATTTACGAGATGATCGCCTACGCTTCTACCCGGATGCCGACCACCCTGCTTACCAACGCCATACTCCTCAACGGGCGGCGCTGGCACCGCCTGCAGGCTGTGCAGGCACAGAGTGACGGCAACCTCACCGTCCAGGTCAGCCTCGACGGCGCCCGCGCCAAGCACCACGATCCCTATCGCGGCCGGGGCACCTGGGCCAAAACCGTCGCCGGCATTCGCCGTCTGCTGGACCACGGCTTTCATGTCTGCATCGGCACCACCGAAACGCCGGCCAACAGCGCTCATCTGGGGGAACTTGCTGCGTTTCGCCGCGAGCTGGGCATTGCTGCTGCCGACCACTTCGTCCGTCCTCTCGCCCGGCGAGGCTTCGCCACCGAAGGGATGGAAGTGGGCACCCACAACCTGCAACCTGAAGTAACCGTCACCGTAGACGGCGTCTACTGGCACCCGCTCGTGTCGCCCAGCGATAGCGACATGCTGGTCAGCGAAGAGATCTTCCCGCTGGCCAGGGCCGTAGCCTGTATCCGGCAGCGGTTGAACGGTGGAAGCGATGAGACAGCGAAGAAACGAACGGAATTCACCTGAGGCTGACCCGCCACGCTTCCGGGGGAAGCGTACCGGAACAGGCTGGAGACGAATGCGATACGTAACCGGATGGAAGGACAATGACCGATAACGAGAATGATGCGGCCCACCTGGAAGGCGCGGTCTGCCCGCTGCCCCTACAACACGACGACCAGATTATGCTGGGGCATGGCAGCGGCGGGAAGATGTCCCATGACCTGATCGCCGGTATGTTCCTGCCCCCCTTCGACAATGAGACCCTGCGCGCGGGCAACGATGCCGGCGTGGTGTCCGCGCCCGGCGGGCAACGGCTGGCGATCAGCACCGACTCCCACGTCGTCTGGCCCCTCTTTTTCCCCGGGGGCGACATCGGCCGCCTCGCCGTCTGCGGCACCGTCAACGACGTGGCGATGATGGGCGCCCGGCCACTGTACCTCACCGCCGGTTTCATCCTGGAAGAAGGATTGCCCCAGCGCACCCTGGCCCGGGTAGTGGCCTCGATGCAAACGGCGGCTGCCGAGGCCGGGATCCAGATTATCGCCGGCGATACCAAGGTGGTGGAGAAAGGAAAGGCGGACAGCCTCTACATCAATACCTCGGGCGTGGGACTGGTGCATGATGGGCTGGTGATCGGCGGCAACCAGGCCCGGCCGGGAGACGTGCTCCTGCTCAGCGGTCCCATCGGCGACCACGGTATCGCCGTCCTCGCCGCCCGCGGCGAACTGGGCTTTGAAGCAGAGGTAGAAAGCGACGTCGCCCCCTTGAATCACCTCGTCGAGGCAATGCTGCGGGCCAGCGACCAGATTCACGTCCTGCGCGATCCCACCCGCGGGGGCGTGGCCAGCACCCTCAACGAAATCGCGCGGCAGTCCGGCGTGGCCATTGTGCTCCACGAGGAAAAGATTCCCGTCCGCCCGGCCGTCAGCGCCGCCTGCGAGATGCTGGGCTTCGACCCTCTCTACGTGGCTAACGAAGGGCGCCTGCTGGCCCTGGTCGGCCGGGAAGATGCGGAACAGGTGCTGGCCGCGATGCGGGCCACCCGCTATGGGGAGGAAGCGGTAGTGGCCGGCGAGGTGCGGGAAGCCCCCCGGGGCCGGGTCCTGCTGAAGACCACCCTGGGGAGCCTGCGCATCGTCGACATGCTGGCGGGGGAGATGTTGCCGCGGATCTGCTGACCGGCGCCGGCGATGTCCGGCGGGGACCCTCAGACCGAGGTCGAATCCACCGCGCGCTGCAATAGCTGCCGGTATCTGGCCAGCGGGTCACCTGCGTAGGGTTTGTAATCGCGTAAGACGTGCTCGCTTTCATCGAAATCGATTTCGCCAAGCGCAGGGTTCGTCACCCGTTCCCCATCCGGCAGGAGAAAGGTCACGCTGCCCGCCAGTTCGAGTTCGTGCCAGCCGCGCCGGCTGCTCTCGACCAGGGTATGCTTATAGCTTCCTCTATCCCAATCAACAGTAAATTGCGCCAGATCTAAGGGCACGCGTTCGGCCACGCCGGCGGCAACTGCCAGAATTTCGTGCCGTAAGGCGATGTTCTTGCTCTGGCCGTAGAACGCATAACGCAGCGCCCAGCTCATCTCTAAGGCTGCTTCGGCGCTCTGAGCCTGGCTGCAAGCGAGCGCTTCAAAGGCCGGCCACATCGTCGTAGGCCAGTTCCAATCAGGCGCCTGCCAGGGCTGCCAGGGTAGTTGGGGTTCAATCTGGGCGAAGAGCGGGCGCTCGGCGTCCAGCAGCGACTTTGAAACCGGCCGCTGATTAACGTACTCCAGCGAAAGCGCCCGCCATACAAGTTCGACGCGCCCGGCAAACGCCGGCCACACCTGGCGCAGCCGGTAGGTTGCCAGATAAGCATAGGGACAATCAAGACTCGAATATACTTCAATTACCGGTAGATCCATATAAAAACAAGCCTCCAGCCGAGTAGGAAAATCCCACCCAACCCTAGCATAACCACAAAGAAGATGACGACAATCGTTGCCTGGCCGTGTATCCAGGCGCGCAGTAGTAGGGCCAGGGGCGCAGCCACGAACCACGCATTCAGAGAGCGTCCCAGGAAGTGCCCCTTGCTCACGGCCGGCGGGAGACGATAGGCACCCAGCATCGCGGCGACGATAGTCCAGGGCAGAGTCACCTCCAGCGTTGATGTTAGCAGGCGGGACCAGCCATAGGTACCCAGCAGGTCATGATCGACCTGGCCCAGGAACACGAACAACGCCAGGGCCAGCCAATCTCCCAGCAATAACCATACTACCTGCGGACGCAATCGGTGATTTACCATCCTATCTTCCTCTCGCTCCCCATCTTAGAGAATAGATTATCTCGACAACTTGATATAGATCAAGGAGGGCACAATATCCAGTCGCTATTATGACGAAATAGAGGCCACTTTGTGGCGCTCACTGCCCGGATTACAGGGTGTGTCGGTGGAACTGGTGTGGCAACCACCGTGGTCGCCGGCGCTGATTACCGCCGAAGGGCGCGCCGAACTCGGCCTGTATTGAATCGGCCTGTCGGCGTTGCGGGCGTCGAGCTTTGGCCTGCTCATTCTGGCCAAGCTGGCACTGGTCATTGCCCTTATCGGCATCTTCCTCACCTGCCCTATGTGGCGCGCCTGCTCGCCTATTGCCGGCATGTGCGAGCTCGAGGATCTGCAGCAGACACCGGATCCCGGCGGCAGCGTGACCACCGTTTCCTGATTCACCAGAGATAGAGAGGAGGCTCACCATGTCCCCAAACGAAGCGATTATGCTGGCCTTGGCCACCGCATCGGCCGCCCGCATGCAGCCCAACGGGCTGGCCCTTAACCGGCCGGCGATGGCAGCCTATCTGGAGCTGGCGAAACAACTCTCCCGCGCCAATGGCGGAGGAATAGACGCGCACATGCTGGAGATTGCGCCGGGCTCGCAAGAGAGGCAGCGTCTGCTGGCACAACAGATAGAAAGGAGTGGCGTTGCTGGCCGCGCTCTGGGCCGGGCTTCCCTTCACCACTGACGGCAGCGGTTTTAGCCCTGGTGTGCGGCTCAGTGGGCCGGCCTGCTGTGGCTGGCATTCGGCGGCAGCTACCTCGCCGGGCCCATCTATGATGCGCTGCTACACACCATTTTCCTGGGTTTTACCTTACCCGCTATTACCCGAACTCCAGAATTCAAGCCGGTGCCCTTCGGGATCGTAACAGTAGAAAACAGAACTCCCCCAACGGTGCCGGATGGGCGTGGGCTCAACCCCCTGCTGTGCCAGTTGCCGGCGCGCTTCTTCCAGGTCGGGCACCTTTAGCGTCAGGGTAATCCCCTGCCCTCCGACGGCGGCGATGGTCGCCCGCCCCGCATCGGCCACGCTGAGGAATGAATCCTCCGTCAGGGCGAATTCGACAAACCATTCATTCTCAAAGGAAACGGCAAGGCCTAACTGGTCGCGGTAAAAGCGGACGGCCGGCTGCCAGTGGCGACAGTACAGAATCGTGTTGGTACGTTGGATCTTTAGTTCCATAGCGAAGATTACAGGGTACTCATCATTGCAAACCACCAGAACTTAACAGAGATTGCCATAAGCTACCAGCCGGTACCACAAATGCGCCGCGCTGAACACCGTCCCTGATTGGTCCAGGCGGTTCGAAGCGACCGTCCCACGGTAAATAGCTTTTTAACGGCTGCCGGCAGTCTATAATACAATATAAATAGAAGCATTGGTTGGAAATGGAGGTCTACGAAGATGACGCGAATTGTGATTGCGACACCGGATGCGGTATTGGTGGCGAGGCAAGGGCGAGAGTGGACGGTAGACGCGTACCTGGAAGGGATGAAAGCCCAGGCGATTGCCGTGGATGAGAGCGGAAGACGGCTTTATGTGGGGACGTCGGGGAAGGGACTGTATCGTAGCGCCGACGGAGGGCATACCTGGGAGAAAATCTCATTTCCACATAACAACATTACGGCGGTCGCCGTACAGGCCGGTGCACGGGATGGGCGCGGCGTGGCCTATGCGGGAACGAGTCCCAGCACATTCTGGCGTTCGCCAGACGGCGGCGAGAGCTGGCAGGAGATGACGGCGATGGTCGAGTTGCCGTCGGCATCTGAGTGGAGTTTTCCCCCGCAGCCGGACACGCACCACGTGCGTTGGATCGAACCGGATCCCCATGTGGCAGGAAAATTGTACGTGGCCATTGAGGCAGGCGCCCTGCTGCGTGCGGAGGAAGGGGGCGAGACGTGGCACGACCGCGTACCCAACGGACCCTATGACACGCACACGGCGGCCACGCACCATGACGAGGAGGGACGTGTCTATTCGGCGGCCGGCGATGGCTATTATGAGAGCGCTGACGGCGGCGAGAGCTGGTCACGGCTGATGGATGGGCTGCGGCACCGCTACCTGGTGGGGGTAGGGGTGGATCCGGGGGATGCGGACACGGTCGTGGTGTCAGCAGCGCGTGGGCCGGGCGTGTCCTATCACCCACGTGGTGCCGAGGCCTATGTGTATCGCAGAAGTGCGGGAGGGCCGTTTGCGCTGGCCATGGAGGGGTTGCCGGCGCCAGAGGGCACGGTGGCCAGCCAGTTCGCGACCCATGTGACGGAGCCCGGCGTCTTCTATGCGGTGAATAACCACGGCCTGTTCAGATCAAATGATGCCGGGCGAAGCTGGCAGGAGCTGCCGCTTACATGGCCCGAAGGCGTGTTTCGCACTCGGGTGAATGGGATGGTCGTTTTCCGGGAATAGCGACCGCCGGCGCCAACGATAGAAGCCCGCTGTGCCTGCCGGTTGCACGCTGCTTATAGAGAAACGCTCTAGACGTGGCACAGATTGTGACACAGAGTCTCACAGAGTTTTTCACAGAGATCCACAGAGGATGAGCCTCTCAGTGGATCTCCGTGCTATCTCCGTGGATCTCTGTGTTCCTCTTCAGGTGCTTACCTGTCTTGTCTGCCAGATCTAAACACTTCGTCTATTAGTAGCAGCCTGCAGTGGCCTGACGATGCCGTTCGGCCTGCTCCGGGGCGAACCCTTACCAGGTGGTGCTGAATCCAGCGCGCTCTGTAACAACTCCGCGTAGCCGGCCGGTACCTCCTGGATTTTTCCAGACTGTACCCCTCGATCCGACAAAAGTCGGCGACCCCCAACCCTTTTTCACCTAAGATAATCATCATGACGGCGTACCTGGTTGCGCCATGTAGCCTGGAAAGGAGATGAAGATGAAACTCTCAATTTCGAAAATTGCCGCCGTGCTGTCCCTGATCATCGGAGCCATGGCTATTTTTGCCGGGGGAAAGGTGTTGCTGGGGATAATGCCCGATTATTATGTGATCGACTGGTTGCCGCTTTACAACTACACGGCCGGGGTCCTCACCGTGGCTGTCACGGCCGTGCTGCTCTGGAAGAACCACCGTTACGGCCGCTCCGCGGCGGTGGCGGTTTTCAGCGCGCACGCCCTGGTGCTGGGCATCTTGCTGGCCGCCTACCGGCCGGTCGTTGCCTCCGATAGTCTGCGCGCGATGACCGTGCGCCTGGTGGTCTGGACTATCATCCTCGGCTTGCTGTTTTTTGGAACCAGAGTGTCGGACAGGGTCCGCTGACTGTCGCGATAAAACCTCACAGGCATCACCGAAACAGCCGGCACCAACTTTTAATACCGGCAGACTCGAATCCCAGGAGTAAGAAACTATGAATAAGAAATTCTCAGACAGGCGCGTAAAGTTCTCAGTCTGGTATGTGCTGGCCATGGTCCTCGTCCTCAATCTCTTCCAGTACTTCGTCATCGGCCCCTTGTTTGGCGACCAGGCAGAAATCAGCTATAGCGAATTCAAGACCGCGTTACGGACCGGCGAGATCGCCACGGTGAGCGTGGGGGAGGAGCGCATCAGTGGGACCTACACCGAAGGGGACGATGGTTTCTATACTGTGCCGGTGGAAGACCCCGGGTTGTTAGAGGAGCTGGAGGCGCAAGACGTAGAGATTAAAGGGGAGGTAGCCGGCGACGGTGGCCTGCTGGGCAGTCTCCTGGGCTGGATTCTGCCCCTGGTCGTGATGGCCGCCTTCTGGTATTGGATGATCAGGCGGATGAAGGGCGGCGCTGCAGGTGGCGCGAGCAGCATCTTTTCCTTCGGCAAGAGCAAGGCCCGCGTGATCCAGGGCGAACAAACCGGCGTCACCTTCGACGACGCCGGCGGCGCCGAGCAGGCGATCGTCGAATTGCGGGAAGTGACGGAGTTTTTGAAGAATCCGGAGCGCTTCCAGCGACTGGGGGGGCGCATGCCCAAGGGCGTGCTGCTGGTCGGCCCGCCCGGCACGGGCAAGACGTTGCTGGCCCGGGCCACCGCCGGGGAAGCGGGCGTGCCGTTCTACTCCCTCAGCGGCTCGGAGTTTGTCGAGATGTTTGTGGGCGTCGGCGCTTCCCGCGTGCGTGACCTGTTCGAGCAGGCCAAGAATAACGCGCCCAGTATCATCTTCATCGACGAAATCGATGCCATCGGCGCCAAGCGGGGCGGCCTGGCCGGCATGGGTGGCCATGAAGAACGCGAACAGACTTTGAACCAGCTCCTGGCAGAAATGGACGGCTTCGAACCGAACGAAAACGTGATCGTCATGGCTGCCACCAACCGGCCGGAGGTGCTGGATCCGGCGCTGATGCGCCCCGGCCGCTTCGACCGCCAGATCATGGTCGACCTGCCCGACGTCGTCGGCCGCCAGGAGATCCTGCGCATCCACAGCCGCGAGGTGGTTCTCTCCGCTGACGTGAACCTGGACGTCGTGGCCCGGATCACGCCCGGCTTCTCCGGCGCCGACCTGGAAAATATGGTCAACCAGGCAGCCCTGCTGGCCGCGCGGCGCGAGAAAGCGGCCGTGGAGATGGCCGATTTCAACGAAGCGATTGAGCGGGTTGTTGCCGGTTCCGAGCGGCGCACGCGGGCGATGAACGAGCAGGAGAAGGAACGGGTCGCCTACCATGAAGCAGGCCATGCCCTTGTCGCCAGCCTGCTCCCCAATACCGATCCCGTACACAAGGTAACGATTGTCCCCCGCGGCCGGGCCCTGGGCTACACCTGGCAACGGCCGGAAGAAGACCGTTACCTGTTGAGTGAGAGCGAGCTCAAAGACCGGCTGGCCGTGCTCCTGGGCGGCCGGGTTGCCGAAATCCTCGTCTTTGGCGAAGCGTCTACAGGTGCCGCCAATGACCTGGAACGGGCCACAGACATCGCCCGGCGCATGGTCACCGAATACGGGCTCAGCCCGCAGTTAGGACCGGTCCGCCTGGCCGCGGAGCAGCAGGTGGCTTACCTGGGCATCCAGGGCGGGCTCGACAGCCGGGTCAGCCCGCGCACGGCCACCCAGGTCGACGAGGAAACCCGGCGCCTGAGCGAAGAAGCGGTCGGCCAGGCGTGGGCCCTGCTGGAAAGTCACCGGAGTGCGCTGGAACGCCTGGCCGGGAAGCTATGTGAGCAAGAGACGGTCGGCGGCGATGAGGTGCGGGCCATCCTGGCGGCCGAGCCCCCCGGCGACCGTGAAGAAACACCGGCCAGGGCACCTGAACCCGCATTACAACGCCTGCCCGGCTGAGCCTCGTTTCGCTGTCAGGCAGATCCGCTTGGCTCTGACTAGAAGGCACCCCGCGGGGTGCCTTCTCCAATCTCGTGCATCCGGCAACGGGAACCTGTCGTCTGCTTATTCAGCCCAGATGTCTATCTGCTCTCCCCTTTTCCCAAATCCGACAAAAATCGTAGATCAGACGCGCGCCATCTGCAAAACTAAAGCAGAGAGTGGTAATCACCGGCCGGCCGGGACGGATAAATCGGTCAGCGGCCGGCACTGTAAGAGAAATGAAAGGAGAGTCCAATGAATTGGTCAATCAAGTTATTCCGTTTTAAAGGGATCGACGTGAAGGTCCATCTGACCTTTGTCCTGATTCTGATCTGGGCCGCTTACCGTTGGAGTGGTTCTACCGGCCAGGGGTGGCAGGGAGCCCTGTTCGGCATTGTTGCCACCCTGCTACTTTTTACCAGCGTGATCCTGCACGAGTTCGGTCACAGCCTGCAGGCTCTGAAATTCGGCATTCCCGTGCGGGACATTACGCTGTTACCCATCGGCGGCGTGGCCCAGATCGAGCAAATGCCGGAGAAACCGGCGCAGGAGCTGCGCATCGCCCTGGCCGGGCCTCTGGTCAGCTTCGCCATCAGCCTGTTTCTGATTGCGCTTGGACTTCTGCTACAGGCCAGGGCCGTGGTGACGCTGCCGGAACTGGTGGCGTCTGTGGGCAGTGCCAGTTGGGCAGGAATGCTTTCCTACCTGACCATGGCCAACCTCCTGCTGGGGCTCTTCAACCTGATCCCGGCCTATCCGATGGACGGCGGCCGCGTCCTGCGTGCCCTGCTGGCGCTAAAGCTGGATTACAGCCGGGCGACGTCCATTGCGGTGAGCATCGGCCAGGGACTGGCGCTACTGGCCGGCCTGTACGGTTTCATGAGCGGCAGCTACAGCCTGATCCTCATTGCCATTTTCGTGTGGATGGGAGCAGGCCAGGAAGGGAAGCAGGTGGAAACGAAGGGCGTCCTCCGGCAGATAACGGTTGGGCAGGCAATGACCCGGCAGCCGGCCACGATTTCTACGACAGATACGCTGGCCAGAGCGGTTGAGCTGACCCTGACTACCTCCCAGGCTGACTATCCTGTTCTCGATTCGTTCGCTGGCGGTTTAGCCGGTTTGCTGACTGCGCAAGATTTGCTGCGGGGGCTGCATCGCACCGGCGAGACAGGCAGCGTCGCCCAGACGATGCACACGACGTTTGCCACCACTACGGCGAACGAACCCCTCTTTCAGGCCCAGCAACGGATGAAGACTAACCGCTTGCGCGCCCTGCCCGTTGTCGACGATGAAGGACGCCTGGCCGGCCTGCTGACGGCGGAGGACGTGAACGAGGCTTATCGCCTGCTTTCGGCCAGTCCCGAACTGACCCGGCCGGAAGCGCCCCGGAAACGAGCAGGCGACCTGAACCGCGACGAGCGCCAGCCGGTCGCCGTAGGCTGAACGAAGCGCCCGCCGGAAGAAGTGCCGGCGGGCGCTTCGTCGACGTTAATCCGACAAAAGTCGTGGAATGACAAAGGTGCCCAGGGGTAAGCTACAGATAAATGGCATTGTCCTACCCCGAGGGTAATCCAGTAGAAGAAAGGAATCCGGTAACAACCAAAATGACAAAATTCTTGAATAAATGGACACGATTGTTTCACCGTTGGATTGCGATCCCAACGATTATCATCATCCCTCTGGCGGTTATCACGAAATTCTCCGGAGATGCGATCGGACATCTGCCACCCCAGTTGGAGCAACTGCAATCTATCTTGATGCTACTACTGGTCATCAGTGGGACGTACCTCTACCTGATTCCCTATATCGCCAGATGGCAACGCAGCCGGCGGACCAGGACAAAGAAAGCAGCGAAGCCTTCTACGCTCGAAAAGGGAATTGAGAAAACGAAGCCCGAACCGGCAAAGTTTACGACAGGAACCATCATTGATTCATCCCAACGCCAATAGAGAGACCATTTAGAAATGTCACACTCGTTGAGGAGAAAGGGATTCTCAGATCCCGGCCCGAATTTGAAGTTTCGGCCTCCTCATGTGTGTCAAATCCAGACGTTTTCTCGCTAAGAAAACAGGCATCTATTCACAAGGAGGCACACCATGAAAAATATTCTTCTACCCGCCCTGGCACTTATGCTGCTGTTGGCCGCCTGCAGTACAACGACACCGGCATCTGAAGAACCGGCGACCTCCCCCGGAATGGGCAGGGGTATGGGCATGGGACCACCGGAGGGCATGAGGGCCCGCCACAGCGCGCCGATTCCTGAAGCGTACGCCGGCGTATCCAACCCGGTGGCGTCCGGCGAGGCCTCCTTGGAACGGGGCGCGGAGCTGTTTACGACCAATTGTGCCACCTGCCATGGGGATGGCGGTATGGGGGATGGCCCGGCCGGCACGGGATTGGATCCGGCGCCGGCACCGGTTGCCCGTACCAGCCAGATGATGGGTGACAGCTATCTTTTCTGGCGGATCAGCGAAGGCGGCAGCATGGAACCGTTCAACTCGGCAATGCCTGCCTGGCAGGGTGCGCTGGACGAGCAGGCGCGTTGGGATGTAATTAATTACGTACGGGCCCTGGGCAGCGGCGCGGTGGCACCGCGCCGGGAAACAGGCGGCGCGGCCTTTGACCCGGCCGGGCAGGCAACACGCCAGGCGGAGATGCTGGCCACGGCCGTTGCTGAAGGTGTTCTGACCCCTTCCGAAGCAGACCTCTTTACCGAGGTCCACGCGGCCGTCGAAACAGTGCAGGCCCAGGGTATGGAGGGCAGGAGCGGAAACATGGCGGACGTCGAAGCGGAGTTGCTGGCCGAGCTCGTCCGCGCAGAGAAGATCACCCAGGAAGAGGCGGATGCCTTCCTGGACATTCACGCCCGGCTGCTGGACGCCGGACTGATGGAGTAGAGGCAGAGACGGCTCACCTCAATCTGTGATTCGCCGGCGTTATCCGACAAAAGTCGTGGAAGGGCAGAGGGGCACGCAGGTAAGCTAAGGATAGATGGCATTGGACTGCCCCAATAGCAGTCCGGTGGAAGAAAGGAAAAGGAGAAAATCGAATGACTACCGTTGTCACACCCCAACCCAAGGAAGAGCTGACCACCGGTCAGTGGATAACTATCGGCCTGATCACGGCCATCGCCAGCGTGGCGACCGTGCTGTTGGCCCAGGCAGTGGCGCTGGCCATCTGGCCCGATCTGGCCCTCTTCAAACCCCTGGAGAGCTTTGCCCGTTCCGCCCTCTTTACGCTGGTCCCCGCCCTGGGCGCCACCGGCGTTTTCGCCTGGCTCGCCGCCCGCAGAGAAGATCCGGTGAAGGCCTTCAGGCGCGTCGCCCTGGTGGTTCTGCTCCTCAGCCTGATCCCCGATTACGTCCTCCCCGTGGCCCATCGCACCCTGCTGGCAAGCAGCGTTGCCGCCTTCTTACACGTGGTCGCGGCCGTGGTCACCGTCTTGATGATAACCGCCGGCTACCGGCGTCTCTCCGGCAACTGAAAGGAGGATGCCTCAGGCACACGGAGGCAAGATCATGATTACCCCCTATTTGCTAATGGTTGCGTTGTTCCTCTCCCTGGCCTTCCTGGGCGCCCTGGACGCGGCATTTACCAGCACAGGCTGGCTGGCCTGGTACAACGGTCTGCCCTGGCTACGCGCCCACTTCATCACCATCGGCGTCTTGCTGGAAGTGACCTTTGGCATCCTCCCCTTTCTCGTCCCCGGCCGGGACGGCAAGGCGCGGTCGATGCGCTGGGATATCTGGCTGGCTTTGAACGGCGGCTTGGTGCTGTTGCTGATCGGCATTCCGCTGATTAATCCCACGCTGCTGATCAGCGGGGGTACCCTGATCTTTGTCGCCGCCACCTTACTGCTGCTGCAGTTGGGCCGGGGAGTGCGCCTGAACATGACCCGGGTCAAAGCCCGCTCGGGGCGCAACTTTTATGTCGCCGCCCTGCTCTACCTGTTGCTGGGCATCTTCCTGGGAACCGGTCTCTGGTTGGGTTGGGGTGAGGCACTGGGGATCGTTAATCCCAAGGAAGTACACGTACACAGCAATCTGTGGGGCTTCACCTCCCTGCTTTTCGCCGGCGTGCTTGTAGACCTTTTTCCCCAGATCAGCGGGCGCTCCCTGGGCTGGCCGCGAAGCACCTCCGCCATTTTTTGGACGATGAACGTGGGCGCTCTGGGGCTCGTCCTCGGCCCCTGGATCCAGGTCAACTGGCTCACGGCCGGTGGCCTGATTGTGCACACCGCCGGCACCCTCTTATTGCTCGCCAACGTCATCCGGCCGCTATGGGGCCGGCGCCGGGCATGGACGGCCGGGACCTGGCACCTGGTCAGCGCTTATCTCTGGTTCTTGCTGCCGGTCGTGGTCGCCCCGTTGATTGTGGCCAACGTAGACACTGCCGCCGTGCAAAACGTAGAGCAAAGCGGCGCCCCCATTCTCGTCTACGGCTGGATCCTGCAATTTGGCCTGGCCCTCATCCCCTATCTCTTCGATCGTGCGCTGGCCGGCGCCAGGCCGGCGCGCCTGGGCGGCAACTGGCTGAGCCTGGCGGCCATTCACGCCGGCGGAATAACCTACGCCTTCAGCCTCTTTCTGGGCATTGAAACCCAGCTCCTGCAGGCTGTTGCCTTCACCCTGTGGGCCATTGCCATGCTGCCCATCCTGCGCCGGTTATGGCGCCTGCTGGCCCAGAATTTGCCGGAACAATCTGCAATCCCGACTCCCCTCTAAATCAATTCACACTAGGAGGTAACCCTGATGTTTAACCCGTATTTCCTGATGACGATACTGTTCATGTCGCTGGCGGCATTGACTGCGCTTGACAATTCGCTGGCTTCCTTCAACCTGATTTCAGCCTATGGCGGCATTCGCTGGCTGCGCATCCACTTCATCACGCTGGGCACGCTGACTGAAGCCGCCTTCTGGCTCATGCCGGCCCTGGTTGCGTCGCGTAATGACCAGCCCCCGCCAAAAACGCGCTGGAGCACGTGGCTGGCGTTGAATGGCGGCATCATCATTCTCTTAATCGGCATCCCGCTGATCAACAGCAACCTGATTCTCACCGGCGGCACCCTCGTCTTCGTCGCCGTCATGCTCCTGATCAAACAACTGGCCGATATGGGGGCCAGGCCGGTCGACGCCGGTTCGGGGCAGGGACGCCCCTTCTATATCGCCGGGCTCAGCTACTTCCTGCTGGGCATCATCGTGGGCACCGGGCTCTGGCTCGGCTGGGGGGCATGGTTGCGCATCCAGATCCCCATCGAGGTCCACATCCACGCCAATAGTTGGGGCTTCATGTCTTTCCTCTTCGCGGGATTGCTCATAGACGCCTACCCCCGGGTAACCGGCAAATCCTTCGCCTGGCCCCGTTCGATCTCCGCCATCTTCTGGCTGCTGGTCTTCGGCGCTCTCGGCCTGGTTCTCGGACCCTGGGTTGGCTCGAACTGGTTCTCAGTCCCCGGCCTGCTCATGCACACCGCCGGCACCATCATGCTCCTGCTAAACGTCATCAAGCCCATGCTCGGCGAGCGCTGGAACGCCGGCATGTGGCACCTGACCACCTCCTACTTCTGGTTCTTCGCCCCGGTCTTGGTGGCACCGCTGATCATTGCCAAGGTGCCCGGGTTCCCCGGCGCAGGCATTGAGCAAAACGCGCCCCAGGCGCTGATCTACGGCTGGGTGCTCCAGTTCAGTTACGCCATCCTGCCCTACTTCTTTATGCGCGTGTTTACGCCGGAGGAGAAACCACGCCTGGGCGGCAACCGGTTCAGCCTGATCGCCACCCACATCGGCGGCATTCTCTTCTGGATCGGCATCTTTGTCCTCGACTACCAGGCGGTTCTCCAAGGCGTCGCTTACGCCCTCTGGCTCCTCTCCCTGCTGCCCATCGTGGCCGATCTGTGGAGCATCGTGCGCCGGGGCATCCAGCAAGAAGAGGAAAAGAGCGAACCTGTCGAGCTCCTGGCCGGCGAGACGGCCGGCGCAGACTGAATGAAAGAAACGAAAGATCACGGGAGACAAGATTTGTATGCGTAAGCCATTGCTCACCCTGTTCATCATTGTGCTCCTCGTCCGCGTCTGGATCTGGTTCGGCGAGAGCGATCTCTTCGAGAGCCAGGCGGCCGATAACACAGCCGTGGCCGGCGAAGAAGCACAGATCGCCATCAAGCCCGGCGGCATCCAACCCCAGACGGTCAGCGTGCGCAGCGGCGGCGAGGTGGAATGGATCAACGAAGCCAATCAGGCCCGCACCCTGCAGAGCGACAATCCGGATCTGGACACGGCGCAGGTTGCGCCCGGCGAAGAATTCGAGTGGCAGGCAGGCGATCCGGGCGTGATCCACTACACGCTGGACGCCGAAGGCCAGGAAGGACATGTGGTCATCCTCGGTCAGGACAACCAGATTGCGGCAAAGGTCGAGACCGGCGGCCCCGGCCTCTTCATTCGCAGCCACGAAGAGAGTCCTTACGTGTGGGCGGACACCATGTTTGCCGAAGAACCGAACGATATCTACGTCCTCGACAAAGAAACCTTTGAGGTAGTGAACGTCATCGATGAAGGGTCCCAGACGCTCCATCCAGAATTCACGAAGGATGGCAGTGTCGTCTACGTCAGCGACTGGCTGGAGAACGTGGTCCGCATCTACGATGCCACCACCTTCGAGAAGATGGCGGAAGTAGGTGGCGTGGAAACCCCGACCGGCATCTTCAATACCCACCGGCGGACAGAGACCTTAGGTCACTGATCGCCGCAACGCCTGCAGGTCTCCCGTCCCGAGATCTGCAGGCGTTCTAAAGGTATTCAAAAAAGCAATTGAGAATTAATACAAACAATAAGGAGATCAGAATGACAACACTAACCAGTATCAAGGACGCCCGAAAAGCAGCCAATTACTCGGAAGCAGGCCCCGAACCCAACATCCTGTTCCAGAACGAACAGATTAAGGTTATCGCCGCCGGCCTGGAGGCGGGCCAGGCAATCCCCGAACATCCGGAAGCATTGGCCGTCTACTACATTCTGGAGGGCAAAGGCCAGATGCAGGTCGATGGACAGCCTATCGAGGTCGGGCCCGGCGCTACCGTGGTGACACCGGCCGGGAGCACGCGCGGGATGGCCGCAGAAACACGACTCTCATTCGTCGCTACCCGGATCGCACCGTAGCTACCGGAACCGTTATCGTCAGTAATCAGAAGAAAAAGGAAGGAGGACACAATGCAAGAAAAGTTTCTCACGTTCATGAATAGCACGGCCGGGCGCGGAGCCCGGCTCGTCATGGGTATTGTCCTGGCCATCGTCGGCTTATCCGTTATCGACGGGGTCGCCGGAACGATCATTGCGCTGGTGGCCCTGGTCCCCATCGCCGGCGGGCTCTTCGACGTGTGCATGGCAGGCCAGATAATGGGCTACGGCATCCGCGGCGCGGAAATCCGGCAGAAGCTGTCCCAGGGCTAAGTGCGCTGCCCGTTTCCCTGCGGGCACGGCAAGTGGTGCCGTGCCCGCTTATCGGGACGGCACCCGATTACCTCCCCCGCCCGGCCAACCGGGCCAGCCCGTCGGTGTCATGCAGCGTAAACTCGGTACGCGTGATCTCGATCAACTCGTCGTCGGAGAAACGGTAGAGGACACGGCACACCATTTCCCGGGTGGTGCCAATCCGCGCCGCCATATCATCCAACGTCAGATCGCGCTCCACCGGCTCGGTGCTGACCCCCTCATAATGTTCCAGCAACAGGCGCGCCAGACGCCCGGCAACGGGTTGAAAGGCGAGATCTTCCACAATTTCGCTGGCGCGATTCATGCGGCTGACCATCACGCGTGACAATTCCCACAACACCCGGCTGTGCTCTAAAAGCAACGGCAACAGCCGCTCCCGCCCCCACAACAGAAGGTTGCTCCTGGTGACGGCCTGCAGCGTTACTGGCATTGGCGCGTCATCGTGGAAGAAAGCCAGGCCCCAGAAAACATCGCCGGGTGCGACCGTCAACACCTGCAGGCGGCGACCCTCCAGAGATTCCTTTTCCGCCCGGACCTCTCCGGACTCTACCAGAAATAGATAGGGCCACACCTCGCCGCGCGTCGCAAAAATCTGTCCTTCCCGGTACGTGCGGCGGATCGCCGCCTCCAGGAAACGCTCCTCCTCCTCCGGCGACAGCGATGCAAAGAGTGTATCTTTGTGCAACCTTTCTGCCATCTGACCTCCCGGCTTGCTTTCCAAAATACCTCACTAACTTCAACCAACATGATAGCTTAATCGACGGATACCCGCATCCCGGCTTCTCGAGGAAGCGCGCACACGCTTGGCTCCCGACGCGGCCGATTTGCGTAAAGTTAAATCTTTACAGACAACTTTGTGATAACTTTCACATTAACAGTTGGCGCAACCTGTCATCCATGGCGGGAGATAAATTAGCGCGTGGGTTGGTCTGTCCAGACGGGCAACCGGCGCAACAACAGGAGGTAACATGCCAGAAACATCAGAAAAGAACCGGAAGATTATGTCCTGGATCGCCATTGGCATCGGGCTGCTGATGGCAGCCGTCATCCCCTTTCTTGTACAAACATCACTGGCCCGGGTGCTGGCAGGTTTGATGGCCCATGTTGAGGCCGGCAATCCGGCCTTTGCCAGCGGCATCCCCCTTTTCGATCTTTTTTACCCGGTGTGGCGAGCGCTGATTTTTGTAGCAGGGATAACCCTGATTCTCATCTCTCAGGAGATCAAGAAGGGTACGTCCTGGACCTATCCCCTGTCCCTCTCCCTTTTTGCCCTGCCTGCCATTGGCGGCATGTTCATGTTCCTGCCGTACGTTAGCTGGGTAGAAGGCTTCCCCTTACCCATGACCATCTCGTTCATCGGTCTGGCCGGCTTCTGGAGCTTCATTCTGCTGCCGCAGGGGGAAAAGATGGAGAAACTGGCGCGGTTCGGCGCCCTGACCTTCATCGGCATGCTGACCACCCACGCCTTCACCATCGGCGTCGGCGCCCAGCGCACCATGGCTACCCGTCCCGGCCATCCCCTGTATGAGGATTTCACCTGGTGGCTTTTTAACTGGGTTGGGGAAGTTAACTGGGTTGCAGCTATTCTGCTCTTCGCCTCTATCCCGCTCCTGGCCGTGGGCCGGCGGCGCGGCTGGTGGCTGGCCGTCGTCGGCACCATCGCCATCCTGGCCATCGACATCCCCACCCAGTTCTTCCGCACCAAAACGCTGGACTATCTGTACGGGGCGCTGTTGGGGTTTGGGGTGCTGGCATTTACGGTCGTTCCCTATTTCAGACGGCATTTGCTGAACGAAACGACCGGCGAGACGCAACCGGCGTCGCTGGCCGGTGCCACCAGTTAGGCCAGTGAACAGGGTACAATGAAAATCAACGCGAGACTGTATCCGGCGATTATCGTCACCACCTTTGTCCTTTTCTTGCTGCTGGCCCTGCTCCTGGGTTTCCGGCCGGGACATGGCGGAGGCGGAGGACATGAGGTAGAGCACGTGGCAGTCGAGCTGGCGTCGGCGCTGTTAAGCGTTTGGGGGCGCTTGTAATGGCAGTGAAAGGGAAGCCCGCACCGCTCTCAACCCTCCGTCACCGGCTGCAGGGCGCGGTGGTTTTCGCCACTCTGTTAATCGGCATCCGCCACGTCCTGCCGGGCGAAGGGTCTACCGGGGGCGCCTTCGATGCCTTTTGCCCCTTTGGTGGGGTGGAAACGCTGCTGCCCATGATCCTCCGCGGCGAGACGCTGAGAAGCACCAATCTTCTTAATTTCGCCTTGCTCATCGGCGTTATAGGCGTGTCACTGCTCGCCGGGCGCGCCTTCTGCGGCTGGCTGTGCCCCCTGGGGGCGCTGCAGGATGGCCTGGCCTGGGTAGCCCGCCGGCTGAGTGGCGAAAAGCGACATATTCGCGGTAAGAAGAGCCCGGCTCGTTTCCCTGTGCAGCTACCCGCGCGGCTTGACCGGCCGCTGCGCTACGCCAAGTACCTTGTCCTGATCGGGATCGCCTGGGCCAGCCTCACGGCCCTTTACCCACCCCTGCATGACCTGTGCCCCGTGCGTGCTGTATTCAGCTTCCGCCTGGTCACGCCCCTGCTATGGAGCGTGTTGCTGACCTTCGTGGTCACATCGCTGCTGGTGGAACGTTTCTGGTGCAAGTATCTTTGCCCGCTCGGGGCGCTACTGGCCATTGCCAACAAGTTCGCTCCGCTACGCCCCGTCGTCGACCCGGCGCGCTGCAATAAATGCGGGCGCTGCGACGTCGAGTGTCCGATGGGCATCGTCGACGTTCATGCCAGTACCGGTAATGCCGAATGTATCCGCTGTCTCGAATGTCTGGAAACCTGCGCGCGCCAGGAGACCGTCACCCTGACGTTGGGTAAGCCACAGCAAGCGGTGCTCGCGGCGGCTGATTCTATGTCAGGCAGTGATTAGCCCCGATTTGCTTAAAGGTAAGTTCTCTCGCCGCGCCACATGCTATAACAAAACTAAGTCGAGGAAAGAGAGACGCAAGGGCTGTCCCCGGCGAATATGGAGCAATAGCCCGGCGTCCATACGAGGAGATTAACAATGAAACGACTGCAGAATAATTACACACTCGGTGCCGTATTAGCCATCGTCGGCATGGTAGCGGGGCTGTTGACGCTCTACTTCCTGGCCGACACCTACAACACGGTCATTTCCACCCACTTCAATGCGGGAGAGTGGGAAGAGAGCAACACCGTCCGCTTTGTCTACGCCCTGTTGGGCTGGTTGGGAATAGCAGCCGGCGCGCTCAGCGGCTCCGTGCTCTACGGTTTTCTGACCAGACGTTCCTGGGCCTGGTTCTGGGGCGCGGTGGCGGCCACGATTCTCCTGTTGGCCGGGTTCTTCCCCATGATTCCGGCGGCCGACAGCGGGCTGCCGGTACCGACCATGATCGTCTTCGGCCTGGCCGCCGTGATGTGGTTCGGCATGCTCTTCATCGGTGGGGTCAACAACAAGATTATCGCGCTGACCTTTGTCGCCGGTTTGGCCTACGTGCTGACCTTCATTGACGGCGTGGCACCTGTCTCGAAATTCCAGACAACATTTCAGGCACCCGGCGGTCCCCTGCAGGCGTCTGACGCGTTCTGGAACGGCATGTACGTCATGACGCAGCAGGTCAACTGGTGGGGCGCGGCCGGCTGGGCCCTGTTCATCTTCGGCGCCCTCCGCGCCAGATCCTGGACGGTGCCGGTGGGCATCTTTGCCGCGCTGATGTCGATGATCGGAGGCTATCCCCTGGGCATTAACAATGTACTGGAGGTCAACCGCTTCTCCATGTTCCTGCCTGCGCCCATCATGAGCACGATCTTGCTGATCATCATCCTGCTGCCGGGGACGCAACGGCTACTTAGCGGCTGGCGCGATCAGGAAGATCTCGGTCCAGAGACGGAAGAGATGAGGGCCCCGGATCTCCCATTGGAAAACCAGCCCGCCTAGCATTACACCCTCCAAAAGTGGGCCGCGCCGGTCGCTTTCCCGCACCGGCGCAGCCCAGCCTTTTACCTGAAACGATCGGAGTCGTCCATTATGAAAGTGATTGCCAGACGATTTGACTACCTCTTCCGTTCCACCCGGGGCTTGACCCTGGTGGCGATAGCGGTGGTCTCGCTCATTACAGCCATCTTCGGCATGTTATCCGGTCCCATGGTCGAGTGGGGCGTGCGCGACCTCGTCGTGGACGGCCTGAACATGCAATTAGTCCAGGCCGAGCGCGAAGGCCGCATCATCATGCTTTACCACACCATCGCCATGACCGTGATTGCCATCGAGGTCTACTTCATCACCCAATTGGTACCGATGAAGCGACACGAACAGGCGACCATCAACGGCACGATTACGGCCGGCTACTTAACCTCGGTGGTGTTTGGCCTGCTTTTCGCCTATTGGGGGCAGAACTTCATCTTTCACGGGCTGTTTTTGCTGGGGCAATCGCTGGTCTTCTTTGCCGGGATCCTGCTGGTGGTGGCCCTGTGGCCCTGGAAAAAGGAATACCGGCTGCCACCCGATTCCCCTTACGCGCACACCAGGGGCGGCCTTGATCTGGAACGGCTCGCCTTCTTCGTGATGGCCGTCGCCACCCTGGTCTCGGCCGCCTTCGGTGCCGTCACCGGCTCCTACTGGGGCAACGGCCACGAAACCTTCCTGGCCGAAGACCTGATCCGCGCGCCCCACAAGACCACGCTGCAGCGGGCCATCATCGGCCACCTGCACATTATGCTCACCCTGATCGCCGTGGCCATCACCCTCATCGTCGGCCGCTGGCAGGATTTCAAGGGCCTGCTGCACAAAATCGCCATGCCGCTGATGATCGTGGGCACCATCATCATCACGGCCGGCGCCCTCTCTGTGGTCTGGCTGGAATGGGCGCACACCATTATCTACGTGGGCTCGGTGTTGGTCATGCTGGCGGCCCTCATGTTCGTCATTTACTCCTGGAACAAGCTGATCAAGGACCGCATCGCCGAACAAGGCATTGAAAAGCCCGGCGCCTGGGACAAGTTAAAGGCGCTGCTGCACGACCCCCTGAAATTCGGCCCCGGCTGGCAGATGGTCTTCATGAACTTCACCGTCAGCGGTGTCGGCATTTTCATGGCCGTCAAACTCGACGAAATCTTCCGGGTCTGGCCCCACCGCGAAGAGCGCGTCACCCTCACCGGTCACTGGCACATTCTGGCGGCCCTGATCGCCACCATCATCCTCTTTTACTTCGCCGACCTCTCCGGGCTGAAAGGCCGGGCGCGCCGCTGGTTCGGCTGGACCGTCATCGTCATGTCTGATCTGGCCTTTGGCGCCGTAACCGTCTTCTCGATGAAACGGCTCTTCGTCTCAGAAGCGGAGCAACAGGGCCTGGTGAACTGGACCATGTTGCTCGCCGATATCGGCCTGGCGCTGGTGTTGACTGCCCTGGCCGCCTTCATGCTCTGGCGCCTCTACGATCTGTTCCGCAAGCGCGGCGTCTGGGCCAGAGAGTTGGAGGCAGAGCGCCGCCGCGCTGCCCGGCAAGAGCTGGCAGAGCAAGAACGAAAGGTTGAGGAGTTAAGCGCTGTGCTGGAGAAGAGGACATCATGAAACGGATCTTCTTTGTTGCCATGTTCGCCACCATGCTCCTGGGCGGCTGTGGCCCGGCGCCCGACATCGGTGCCGTCAAGCCACCACCGCTTGAAACCGGCATCGACCCTGGCTCCTGGGCGCCGGTGCCCGCCGGGGAATTCCCCTACGGCCAGCACGACCACATGACGATGGTCGATTACGACTACGAAATCATGGTCACCAACGTGACCAACGAGCAGTACGCCCGGTACCTCGACGAGGCGCTGGCCGCCGGCACCATCCGGATTGGCGAGGTGGAGGTCGAGGCGGGGGAGAACGTCGAGGGTCGGGAAGGGGTAGCCGGATTCTACCCGGGCGATCCCTTCGACGGCTATGAGCACGAAGAGGAAATTGCAGCCGGCGACAAGCTGCATCTGCCCCTCGACGAGGATGGGTTGCGGCTGACGTTCGACGGGCAGCGCTTTGCGCCGATACCCGAATACGCCAACCATCCCGTTACCATGGTTACCTGGTTCGGCGCAGACGCATACTGCCACTTCTACGGCTGGCGCCTGCCGTCGGAAATGGAGTGGGAGAAAGCGGCCCGCGGCACCGCAATGGTCGACGGGCACGGCCTGCCCTTTCCCTGGGGCACAGAAATTGCCGGCAACAATGCCAATTATTACTCGTCCTTTGACCTTTTCGAAAAGCTGTATGGCAAGTTAGGCAACACCACGCCGGTTGGTCTCTATAACGGGCAGACCTATGACGGCTATACCACCCTGGACTCGGCCAGCCCCTACGGCCTCTACGACATGGCCGGCAACGTCTGGCAGTGGGCGGGCGATGATTATCCTGACCAGCATTACCGCTACATGCGCGGCGGCAGTTTCTATTCCTACGAAGTCGATCTGCGCGTCTGGAAGAACAACAGCGCTCACCCGACCTATTACAGCCCGGCCGTGGGCTTCCGCTGCGCCAGAGAGTAGGGCTCACGGAGCGAAGGAGAGAACGAGGAGAGAACGATGGTACCGGTAACGAGATTGCGCGGAAAACTGAAGCTGTACTGGTCGCTGATCAAGAGCCTGCAAACCGGCCTGTTGCTCCTCACGGGGCTGGCCGGGTTCATGAGTACCCGTTGTCCCCTTACAAACTGGCAAACATTGCTTGGCCTGACGGGCAGCCTCTTCCTGGCCATTAGCGGCAGCACCATTCTCAACATGTGGTATGACCGGGATATCGACGCCAAAATGGCGCGTACGGCCGGGCGCCCGCTCCCCTCGGGCCGGGTCGGCCCCGGCGAGGCCCTGCGCCTGGGCTTAACCCTGGCGGTCCTCGGGGTCGGTTGGGCGGTGGCCCTCGACCCGCTCTATGGACTCATCGTCTTTGCCGGATTGTTCTTCGATGTGGTGGTCTATACCATCTGGCTGAAGCGACGCACACCCTGGGCCATCGTCTGGGGTGGCGTTTCCGGCGGCATGCCGGCGCTGGCCGGGCGGGCACTGGGCACCGGCCAGATCGAATGGGTGGGCCTGGCCCTGGCGCTGGCCGTCCTCTTCTGGATTCCCACCCACATCATGACCTTCAGCCTGCGTTACGCCGGCGATTACCGGCGGGCAGGCGTGCCCACCTTCCCGGCCGTGTATGGTTTCCGGTTCACCCACATCACCATCGCCGTCTCCAGCCTGCTGGCGGCGCTGATGATGGCCGTGGCCGCCTATGGTGTCGGCCTGACCTGGGGCTACTTGCGCCTGATAATGGTCCTCTCTGCCGGCCTGCTCCTGCTGGCAATCAACAGCCTGGTGCAGCCATCGGAGCGGATTAACTTCGGCCTGTTTAAGTATGCGTCGCTCTACATGCTCAGTGCCATGTTGTTGCTCTTCTTTGTGTGATAGGTACGGTGCCTGATGAAAGAAATGTCTCCTCTTGACCGCTTCCTGCTCCTGATAACGGGTATCCTGGCCGGATACCAGATCGCGATCGGCATCGAAGGCGCCGCGCCTCCGGCTGTCTGGGCCTACACGGTCGGCTTTGGCGCGTTGCTGCTGGCAGGGGTGTTGCTCCTTATCTTTGGCTTTGAGTTGTTGGGCAGCCCCTTCACCATCGTCGTTTCTACGCTGATCCCGCTCGCGCTATCGCTGGGATTGGTCTGGGAATATCTGCCCGGCTGGCGCACCGCCTATCTCCTGTTCGCCGTACTCGGGTTTGCGCTGGTCGGGTTGGCACGGATGGCAGTGCCGGGCCGGCCGGCAACCCTGGCCCTGGCAATCGTCCATGGCGTCGCCGGCCTGCTCATCTTCGGCCTGCCCCTGCTGCTGAGCGTGCGCGGGGAGGCGCCGGCCGGCTTTGCCCTCGTGGGCGTGGGCGGGGCCCTGATCGGCGTCGGCGGCCTGCTCCTCTCCTTCCTGAAGATGGGCAGGCCCCTTCTCCCGCAGAAGACGATCCTTACCGTTCTACCGCTGTTGCTGTTATTAACGACGTCCGCATTCGTCGCCGGCTTTGCCGTTGTTCAGTGAGCCGGGTCATTGTCCTGCCCCGGTCAGTTTATAGAGGAGTGTCTTATAGGGGGACGTTTTAGATATGGCACAGATTGTGACACAGAGTTCCACAGAGTTTTTCACAGAGATCCACAGAGGATGAGCCTCTCAGTGGACCTCCGTGCTATCTCTGTGGATCTCTGTGTTCCTCTTCAGGCGCCTGTCTGTCTTCTATGCCAGATCCAAACACCTCATCTCTTAGAAATAGCACAGCGGAGTAGAAGGGGATCCTCAGATCCCCGGCCCGAATCCTCAGATCCCCGGCTGAGCGAAGCCGATCTGAGGACCCGCCCTACTCTCCGTATGTCAAGTCTAAGTGTTCGTTCTATTAAATAAGAGGAGGGACCTATGTTGGGTAAATCACTACGGTTTGTAGGCATCATCCTGCTGGGGCTGACGGCCGTTATCACCTTGCTCGGGGGAATCGGCACCACCTGTGTTGCCCTGGATGCAACCCGCTACGAAGGGATGGAGGCCATCGCCCGTTACCAGTGGTTGTACATCATCTACGTCATTGCCGGAATCGGGATTGGCCTACTGGGCATCTGGGCCACTTACCTGCTCCTGAAAGCGCGTCCCCGGGCCTACCGCATGGCCCTCGCCGCGCTGCTGAGCGGGTTGGTCATTGGCGGCCTGCATATGGCGACCTCGCGCGCTTTGCGGGGCTCGTCCATGCCCAAGGATTTCATTGTCTACGCCACGGCGTTCACGCTTGTCGTTTTCCTGCTGTTTCGCCTGCCCGGAATCCGCGAGCGAGTAAAGCTGGCCGGCGGCGATGATCACACAACCGGTCTGGGCGCATCGGCAGCGCTGCTCGTGGCCGGAATCGCGATCGTCACCGTTGAGCTATGGGCCGGGCAAAATCACATGATTGACGGCGTCAATTATGCCGCTGTCTGGTCTACCCAACTCACACTATTGGGCACACTGTTGATCATGGCCGGTACGTCGCTGGGGGTATGGCTGCTGCGACGCGAAGAAAGTCGGAAGATCGTGTCCGATCCGGTCCAACGACCATCGCGTCTGATTTCGTGAGTAGCCCAGTTGGGAGGCGTTCCGGCGGCTGATTTTCCCGGGGGAGGATGGTCAATCTCGCACTGGCGTCGCGAAGCGCTCGCCTCAGAGCGATATCCCTGGATGATCGGCTGCCAGTTCGCCGGTAGCCTCATCCTCATCCTCTCCCCCTTCGTCCCGTGACAGGCGCAGGCGCCTGAGCATCGAGGGCATCGTCAGCCCCTGCCCCAGGAGGGAAAGCAGGACGACGCCAAAGACGATACCCACCAACTGGTCCCGGCCGGCGAGCGAGGCGGGCAGTCCCAGAGCCAGCGCCACCGGCACAGCGCCGCGTAGGCCACCCCACCAGATGACGTGGCGCCAGGAACGGCGCAAAGAGTGCGGTCGCCGGTGGAGGAGCGCACCCAGACCATAGACGACGACAGCGCGCGCCAGGAGCAGGGCTGCCCAGATCAGGGCCGCCATCAGCAGGTCATCCAGAAGACGATCTGGTCTCAGTTCAAATCCGATGAGGAGAAAGACAACAGAATTAACGAGGAACGAGCCGATCTCCCAGAACGTGGTGATACTCTGGTGGGAGGCCGGCGTCGTGTGGACCAATCCCCGGTTTCCCACCACGATCCCGGCGATAGAGACGGCGATCACCCCTGAAACCCCCAGATGCTCGGCGATCAGATAGGTACCGTAGACGGTGATTAGTGTGACCATCACTTCCAACAAATGGTCGTCGAACTGCTTGAGGAAAAGGCTCACCAGGAACCCGATTCCCACGCCAAGCATGGCGCCGGCGCCCACGACCACGACAAAATCTTGAACCGCCGCCAGCGGGCTGAGTGCTGCACCGCCCAGGGCCTGCAACACGATCACGTAGAGGACGACGGCAATCCCGTCGTTGAAGAGCGACTCGCTCTCGACAATGGTCGAAAGCTCGCGGGACACGCCCGCATTGCGAAAGGTGGCCAGCACGCTGACCGGATCCGTTGGAGCGACGATGACGCCCAGGAGGATTGCCGTCAGAAAATCAAATCCCAGCAGATAGTGCGCGGCCAGGCCCACGCCGAAGGCGGTGAGTAGCGTGCCCAGCAGGGCCATACCGAAGACGATCCGGGAGCGCTTGCGAAGGGTGTACGCCCGGATGTGGAGCGCCCCTTCAAAGAGAAGCGGCGGTAGAAATACGGTCATGATCAGTTCTTCGCTCAGGTGCACCGGTTCTAACAGTCCCACCAGGCCCAGGATCAGGCCGACGATTACCAGGGCAATCGTGTAGGGTCTGCGCCGCCAGCGGGAGATAAGGGCAACGGCCAGGGCAACCAGGAGTAGTTGAATGGCAATCTCGATTTCCGGCATAAATATACCTTTCTTTAAACGGCGTCAGGCTGGGCAAACGACGGCGTCCCTGCTCATCGGGCGAATCGTTTCTCCAGCGAGTGGATGGCATCCTCGCCGATGGCCAGGCTGACCGCACGGTGGCGCACGGCCGTAACCAGGTCGGTCGGGATGATAAGATATTCCATCTGTGAGGGAAGGCGGGAGAGGAGAATTGCATCGACGAGTTTATTCCCGTCAACGCTGACGGCGGCGACCTTGCCTACTTCCCGACCTTCTCGACTTAGAACGGGCATCCCACGCTCGACAATCATGCAGGTGTCGCGTGGTGTATCATCGACGGTAAGGACACCTTTGATCATTAAGTGCCGTTGGCCATCATCAACAGGCTGTTCGTTCATGGCTTCTATCCTATCCACTATCAATCATCGTTGTTAGCTCATCGATCTCCATGGTAAGGAACTGCTCCCGGTTTGTCTCCGACTTTAATCGGATTAGGTCGTGGCCTGCTCTTCTCACGGAAAAGACACCCTTTAGATTGGCCAGGTTAATGTCCCGCTGGCCCTGGCGCATCCGGGCAAGCAGCGGCCGTGACCTTCTCTCCATGCTTTGTCGCCGCGGTAAAAGCGACTGAAAATGTGGGGCAACTCTTCCGGGGGAATGCCACTGCCGGATACACCGGCCGGCTACATAGAGCTGGCGTACCCGGTAACCGGAGCGCTCGATTGGCTGCCTACCCGGCGCTATAATGGGAGAGAGAAAGAAGGTTAACGCAGGAAGAGAGGTATCCATGAAAGAGTGGCAGCCCCCCGATCACTGGCCCCGAATCACGACCATCGATGCCCACACCGGCGGCGAACCGCTGCGCATTATCACCGGCGGTTTTCCCGAGATTCCCGGGGAGACAATCCTGGAGAAGCGGCGCTACGCCCAGACCCATCTGGACGATTTGCGGCAGGCCCTGATGTGGGAGCCTCGCGGGCATGCCGACATGTACGGTTGCGTGCTGACGCCGCCCACGACGCCCGACGGCGATGCCGGCGTGCTTTTCCTGCACAACGAGGGGTTCAGCACGATGTGCGGGCATGGGATCATCGCCCTGGTCAAGGTCGCTGTGGACACCGGCCTCCTGGAAGCTGGCGGTCCTCGCCCGGAGTTTAAGATTGATACCCCGGCCGGTCGCGTGGTAGCGACCGCGCACATGGAACAGGGCACCGTCCGGGAGGTCTCGTTCGTCAACGTGCCCTCTTTCCTCCTGGAACGCGACCTACAGGTAGACGTGCCGGGCATTGGTATGGTGCAATGTGATATTGCCTTTGGCGGTGGCTTTTACGCTTACGTCGACGCTGCCCCTTTAGAGCTGGCACTGGCTCCCCAACACGCCACCCAATTGATTGACGTGGGGATGCGCATCAAGCGGGCGGTGATGGCCCAATACGACATTGTCCATCCGGCCGGCGATCCCGAACTCAACTTCCTCTACGGCACCATTTTCGTCCGCCTGACGCCGGAAGCGGACGTGCACAGCCGGAACGTGTGCATCTTCGCCGAGGGCCAGGTAGACCGCTGTCCGACGGGGACGGGTGTCAGCGGCCGGCTGGCCATCCACGCGGCCCGGGGCGAGGTGGGCATCGACGAACCGATCGTGGTGGAGAGTATTGTCGGCTCCCGCTTCACCGGCCGGATCGTGGGCACCACCCAGGTCGGCAACCTCCCGGCGATTATCCCCGAGATCACGGGCACGGCTCATATTACCGGCCGGAATGAATTACTGCTGGACCCCGACGATCCGCTGGGGCAGGGATTTTTCATTCGTTAACGCGCTTCTCTGTCCGCGCTATGCGGCACAATCGGCTCAATCCGCTTGCCTGATGCCAGGTTCCGATTGCTCTCCGTTACTGGTTCGCCGGGAAATCCACAGCCACCTGGTATCGTCCGTGTGTGATCCCCGTCAACTGCTCTACAGCCGCTTCGAAAGGCTGCACCCCATCTTCCTCGGTAACGCAGGGCCCAATCAGCGCCGCTAACTCCTGGTACCGTGCCGCCATTTCGTCCGGGTTGAGGAGCCCGGTCATCTCTTCGATGTGGCCGGTGTCAGCGTCGTGTTACCCAGAGAGAAAAGCTTCAAGATTTGTGCAAATCCTGTGTAGCCAGGTACTTGCCTAATTCTTCAATACGCGTGCGGTATTCCGCTTTTTCCACGCGAGTGGCTGCCGCCCGGTAGGCACTCAGGGCCTTATGCGCGTATTCAGGTTCAGGCTCGATCTGCCACAACTCATAATAGATCTGGGCTGCCCCCTCACTTCCTGCCTCGTCAGTTACCTCAGACAGCATACCCCCCAGTTTCTGGTAAGCGTCTTCTTTCTTGCCGGTTTTGGCCAGGAAACGCGCTTCCAGCAGCCGCGCGCGAAATTGAATGACCTGGCGCTGAACTTCGTCGGCCAGGCGCCTTCCTTCCTCCAGCAGCGGTCCTGCCCTGCCGGCATCGCCGCGCGTCAGCAAGATCTCTCCCTTACCCAACAGAAACTCGCAAAGATTGAAGCGATCCCCCAATCCCTCGGCCATCGCCATCGCCTGGTCGTAGTATTCCAGAGCGAGATCGTGTTCGCCGGTTTGTTTGTAGACATTCCCTAAAGACCCAAGCCAGATCGCCAGGGTAGATTTATTCTCAAGCTCCTGGTCGATCCGGGCCGCCTCTTCATAACAGGCCAGCGCCTGGGGATAATCTCCCAGGATGAGGTAAAAGGAGCCCAGGTTCCCCAGATGGCGCGTGACCCCAAAACGGTTGCCTAATTCGCGGTCAAGAGCCAGCGCTTGATTCAGCCAGGCCAGCGCTTCATCGTACAGCTCCAGATAGCCGTACGCGAGGCCAATGCCGCCGGCGGCGCGGTTAATGCCCCGTTTGTTCTGCAGGCGTTCCTCGATCTCCAGGGACTGCCGGTAGTATGCTAACGTCTTCTCAAACTCCCCCTTACGCCAGTAAACGCTGCCCAGGCGGATCAGGGCCAGCGACGCTTCCAGCGGTCTCTCGCGTTGATCGAACAGGGCAACTGCCTCAAACAGAGCGACTTCTGCTTCGTCGTACCTGCCCACTGTCTGCAGGGCCCAGCCCAGAATCGACAGGCCCCGGGCCCGGCTTAACAAGTCCTGGCTGCGACCGGCAAACAGCAACGCGTTTTCGGCATTCTCCAACGCGATCTGATTCTGGCCCAACCCGCTTCGAAACCATGCCAGGTGGGCCAGTAGCTGGCTCTGGACGGCCAGGCTTTTAGCGCTTTCTGTGCCGGTTCGCCGGATAGCGTTTAGCGCCTTCTCAAAAGCCTCCTCTCCTTCGCGATTGCTCCCCGTCAATATCAGAAATTGGGCAAATCCATTCATCGCCTGATTCAGACGTTGAAGCTCGGTGTGGGTTGCCGCCCACTGCCAGGCAGCCCGCAGATTGTCCATGGCCTGCCGGATCATGACGAGCGCTTCCTGCGGATTCGGGCCGTTTAAGCCGGGGAGCCGCTCGCTCAGGAACGAGAAATAATAATCGGCATGGCGTGCCCTCACCACCGGCTCCTTCCCCGATTCGACCAGCTTTTCCGCGGCGAACGCCCGCACCAGCTCATGCAGTACATACCGTCTCTCCCCGGCACGGCGCAGCAACGATTTCTCGACCAGCACGGCCAGGTCCAAGACCGAAGCCTGAGCCACAGAGAGCGCGGCCCGCACCGTAAAAGGGCCCTGGAAAACGGCCGTGGCCGCCAGGGCGTCTTGTTGCTCCCGGGCAAGTTCATCCCAGGCCGAGGCCATCACCGCCCGGATGCTCCGCTGCCGGGCCGGAGCATCCCGGTACGGGCTGGTGAGGAAATCGAGGCCTTGCGCAATCCGCTTCGCGATCTCCCGCGGGTTGTAGGCACGCATCCAGGCGGCTGCTATTTCCAGGGCGAGGGGCATACCATCCGTCAGCCGGCAGATTTCGAGGATCGCCTCGCTGTAGGCAGCCGGTTCGAAAGCGCGACGGAAGCGCCGGGCACTTTCGACGAAAAGTTGCGGGGCGGGTTGTTTCAGGGGATCGTCATCGTCTTCACCATTTTGGGAGGCATACGGCAGACCTTCGAGGACAAAGACCCATTCGCCCTGCAGGGCCAGCGGTTCACGAGAGCTGACAAACAAGGTCACTCCGGGAGCCTGCGCCAGCGTTTCGACGAGGAAAGAGAGCGCCGCCAGAGGGGTCTCATCCTGTTTCCGCCCCAGCAGATGCTCGATGTTATCCAGAACGAGCAACAATCGCCTGTTTTTCAGGTAGTTCAGAAGCTCTCGCTGCGGATTGGAGCCGGTACGAAAGGACAGGTTCAGGCTTTGGCCAATGGTGGAAACGAGCAGCTCGCTATCTTGAACCTGGCCCAGGGGAATGAAGACAAGGCCGTCGCCGAACTGGTTAGGGATGGCGTCCAGACGGCGCGCGGTTTCGATACAGAGACGCGTTTTGCCAATTCCACCCGGGCCCGTAAGGCTGAGCAGGCGGCAGGCAGGATCCTGCAGTCTCTGGGTAAGATGATCGAGTTCGGATCTGCGACCGATGAAGGGCGTGAGAGGCACCGGGAAGTGCCGCAACTGGCTTTGTGCGACGGGCGCTTGGGTCTCTCCGGCCGGGGCCGTTTCCGCCTGGATTTGCTCGTATAGCGTCGTCGTGGCCTGGGCCGGTTCCACGCCCAGCTCGCGGCGCAGGGTAGCCCTTAATTCATTGTATTGGGCGATGGCTCTGGCGCGATTTCCTTGCTGGCGGTAGGCGCGCATCATCTGGCGGTGAGTGCCCTCATGCCAGGAGTCAAGCGCCAACACCTGGGTCGCAGCCGCCAAAATTCCGTCCGGATCATTGCGCGATTCGTATTGAGTTAAGAGCCGGCTAAGGGTCTCTACCGCGCTCTGGTGAAATACCTCGCGCTGGATCGTCAGCCACTCCTGGAAAGCGTAGGCATCAGGGATAGAGAACCCTTGCAGGAGTTCGCCCTGATAAAGAGCGTTGATTTGCCTGAAGAGGGCAAGGGGATCAACGGCCGTTTTGGCCGCATATATTAGCCGGTTGAACTGGGCGGTGTCCACTACCAGCATTTCAGGGTTGAGGGAAATGCTCTGGCGCGTCTGGCCGACGAGCTGCTTGGGCAGAGCCGGAGCGCCCTCCTGCAGCGCCTGGCGCAGGCGGTAAAGGGACTTGCGGAGGTTGCTGCGAGCCGTTTGCTCAGGATAGTCTGGCCAGAGCAGGGCCGCCAGCGTCTCACGCCGGTGGGGCCTGCCAGACTCTATCGCCAGGTAGGCAAACAGGGCCCGGACTTTGTCGGTGGCAAAGCCCGTCAGCGGCCGGCCCTCGTATTGGGCCTCGAAATGGCCAAAGAGAGTGAGGCGCAAGGGCACCAAAGGCATGAGCTATTCTACCCCGCTTGCCGCTTTGCGAAAATCTGCAGCCCGGCCATTTTGCACACTTTGCCACGTTCGTGAGACGTTCTTGGCACGATAGGCTTCTATGATCTATTTCGGTCTACTGAAATCGTGTGCAAGATAAGGAGTATGTGATGGACACACACCAAATTAAAACTCTCCAACACTCATTCGAGCTGGTCGAGCCGGTGGCGGAAACCGCGGCCGCCCTCTTTGCATTATGCCCTTGTCGGTACGGCCCTGCTCTGGGCCCTGGCAAAAGGACTGGGAACAGCCTTCACGCCTGAAGTTGAAGCTGCCTGGCTGAGTGCTTATGGGCTGTTGAGCGATTTGATGCAAGAGGCAGCAGGCGCAAGCGCGCCGATTCCACCTGAAAATCATCCGGGGTACGCGTGATCACAGCTCCGGATTATTCGAGTGTTGACGAACGGGGGAGTCTCTTAGACAAGGAAAATGAAATGAAATACGATCAATTCTCACCTATCAACTTGAATCCATTGCGGGCCCTGCTCTTCCTTCTACTGCTCCTCACTGTTGGCTTCGCCTCCCAACCTATGGCGCCCACGCAGGCCGCCGGGGAACACCGGCTCTTTCTGCCCGTCGTGAGCATCCCGGACGATCCCGACGAAGCGACCGTCGGCTACGCCACCGGCCCCGACCGGACCCTCATCCGCTGGTTCTGTACCGGCCAGTGCGACACCCACTACGAAATATACCGCCGCCCGAACAACGGCACGTACGAGCTACTGGCAACCGTCGGCCGGCAATCGGACACTGCCGCGGCCGTCCTCACCCTCAACACCACCGACGCCCGCTGGCCCGCCCTCTATGACGACCTCCTTGAGGAATACGAAGAACAAAACGTCACCGGCATCGCCGGCCTCTACGCCATGCTCGACGAAAACGCGCTGGTCGCCCAGAAGCTGGCCAATGAATATTATCCTGTCGCCCTCATCTACGGCTGGGGATACCTTGATACCGATTTTGTACCTGGAACCGGCTACACTTATCGTGTGGAGCGCGCCGGTAACGGCGAAGTGCTCGGCGAAGTCACGTTGGTAGCCGGAGAATTGACGCCGCTGAGCGCGCCCCAGAACGTGCAGGCGCTGCAACTCGACCCCGCAGAGAGCGAGTTGACCCATGCCAAAGCAGCCGATTGGGGGCAGGTGCAGGCGGATCGCCGCTTCCATCAGAACGCCTATCTGCGCTGGGATGTGGGCCAGCCGGCCGCGACGGGCTTTCCCGCTGCCTGGACCATCGGTTACGACATTTACCGGGCACCGGCTGATACGCCTAATGCGCTCGCGCAGGTCAACGGCGACATTTCGGTACAACCGATCGCTGCCGCGGAACCGGATATCGTCCAGTCGGACATGATCCTGGCGGGCGCCGTCGAGCAAGATTACCAGCTAATCGAGCATTTCTATGCCGACCCGACGCCCGAACACGGCGACTACCTTTACCGCGTCGCCCCTCGTGATGCCCTGGGCCAGGTCCGGCAGTGGCCGGCGCACAGCAGCCAATTCAGTGCTGCCACGCCGGTAACCACCTACGATTTCCAACCCCCGCTGCCGCCCCAGAATCCCCAGGCCACCGTGGATGCCAACCACACCCAGGTGACCCTCTCCTGGGAAATGCCTGACCCGCCGGACGACCTGGCAAACTTCCGCATCGAGCGCACCCTCTCCTTTGGCAACAACATTCCCACAGCCGAATGTGGCGATGAGACCGCCTGTTGGGCAGAGGTCGCCGCTGTGGATACCAATACCTTCCAATGGGTCGACAACGATCCACAACTGAAACGCGCGCGCTGGTATCGCCTGCAGGCGGTCGATGAATCGGGCAATCGCAGTCTCTACACCATGCCGGTCCAGGCCACCCTGCACGACGTCGACCCGCCGGGCAAACCCGGTTTGACTGCCCGGCTCTGCTCTGCGACGCCAAGTGACCCCACCCCAGACTATTGCCTTGAAGGGGACGGAGATGACCAGGTGACCCGCTTCCTGGTCGGCTGCACCTTCTGGCCCGGCAGCGACGAAATCTTCTTGCTCGAAAAGGAAGCCGTCAACGGCGACCTGGCCGCTTTCGTCGTCACCGACCTCTACAGCCCCCCCTTCCCCCTGGACGATGTAGCCTGCACCGTGCGGGCCGTGGACGCATCGGGCAACATCTCAGAACCATCCGACCCGGCCGTGATTGATGAGTGGGCCGCCGAAGAGCCGCCCACGGTGCCCAATCCCATCCTCACCACTATCAGCACGGTGGACCTGGACGAGCAGGGCAACGCCAGCGCCCTGCTCGAGTGGGAAATGGCCGATTCTCCCCTGATTGGATCCTTCCGCATCGACCGCGAGCGCGTCTCCGGCGAGGGCAACGAGCACGCTGTGATTGGCGGCATTGCCCCCGGTGTTCGCGCCACGACCGATGCCGCTGTGCAGGCGGGTGAGCTGTACAGCTATACCGTCACTGCCGAGCTCAAGTTCGGGCTGGGCGAGCGCACTTCAGAGCCCCGTTTCTACCGGGCCATCAGCGACGGTCACCGGCCCCTGGTTCGTTTTGACCTTACCACCCTCGATTGGAATCCCAACACGGGTACGGCGCTGGGCTGGAACTCTTGTGAAGAGGGCGGCATTATCGACGGCATCCGTTACTACGCCGTCTTTCGCAGTGTGACCCTCGAAGAAGGATACAACCAGATCACGCCCATCTTCCCCGCCACTGCCTGTGTCGCCGGCTACACCGACACCAGCGCCCAACACGGCCGTTACTTCTACAGCATCATGGAATTCGACGGTCGCACGGGCGAGCCGGTGGGCTACACCGATCCGGCCCAGTTTGATAACAACCCGGAACCCGAGGCCGGCGATTACATCGCCGTGCCCGGCGGGCAGGGACTGGTGCAAAGCACGCTCTACTCGCCCGGCCAATTGATCTTCATCCCCAACTGCACCGCCATCAACCCGGCCGGCAACGACTTTTCCCAGCCCCTGATCTTTGGCGACGGCTTCGAAATTCATAACCTGATCATCGACGCCATCATCGGCAACAACATCACCGGCTGGGGCGACCTGCTGGTTCACAATGCTGGCCAGCCCGTCTACGTTCCCACTTACTTCGAGGACATCACCGTGGCCGACGCCCAGAACCACGTCTGCACCGGTTTCGTCAACACCAACGTCATCGCCAACACCGGGGATCCCATCCTGGTAACGCCCGAGGCGGGGCTCGCCTACCAGGTGGCGGAGATCACCACCCGGCCGTTCTTTGCCAACGTCAGTTACGGCTCCGGCAAGGTGCGCGTCATCATGCCCGATACCATGCGCGTGCTGGATGCCAACGGTGAGGAGCTGGACACCCTCAACATTGCCGGCCCCGAATTGAGCCTGAATGCCGGCCTGGCCTTCAGCTTCCAGACCAACATCGGCAACATCGCCAACCACGGCTGTAACGCCGGCGACGATCCCATTCTGGGCTTCAACCTGGAGACGATGCCGGCTACCGTCGTACCCGGCGGCGAATTGACCGTCACCCCAGCCGGCATTGAGATGGCAGAGAGTTGTATGGACTACTTCGAGCGGTACAATCCCGCTGCGGCCAATGGCTATGCCCGTCCCACGCCCGGCAACCCGGATGCAGGGGACAGCAACGACGGCTTTTTGCGCGGTCGATACACAGGTGCGGCGAACGGCACCCACATCTCCGCTGCCGGTCTGGTAGGCAGCTTCAACAGCACCGCCCCCATGAGCTATGTCGCCAGCTACCCGTATGGATTCAGCCTGGTGCTGGGCGGTGCCAAGAGCCTGAGCCTGGACGCCAGCCAGATTGTCAGCGGCTCCCTCGGCGGAGGCACGGCCGCTTTCAGCTACCAGCAGACCGTCGCCGGTTCTGGCCAGGCCCCGGTGAAGTTCACCTTCAGCGAGCTGACGGTGGATGCCCGGGGCGGGCTTTACGCAGCGATCACGCCTGATACGGCCGCCGTCGAGTGGATGCTGCCTAACGGTTTCGTCGCCGGCCTGCTCAACGCCGAGCTGTATCTGGGCCAGGTAACCAGCGACCAGCGTCCGGGACAGACCGTCGGCGGTCTTGCCACTTCTGCCCTGTGGGCCACCCGGCCCGGCGATAGCGTCAACCTGGGACTGGAGAATCCGGCCCAATTGGAGCCCGGCCTCAACCTGCGCCGCGACGACCACGGCATCTTCTGGAAAGCGTGTCCCTCGGGCGCGCTGGCCGCCCTGCCGGCCGTTGTCGACGGCTACATCCGCCACGGCGGCATCAGCGAGCGCTTCCAGGCCCAGATTGACACGCCCTTCGATACCAACGTCCACGGGTATGAAACAGCCATCGACAACTTCGACCTCTCATTCCTGGACAACTACGTCTACGATAGCCACATCACCGGCGATCTCGCCCTGCCCTTCCCGGCCGGTCTGGACCTGCGCTTCATCTCCATGTGGTTTGGCCTGGACGGTTGTATCGGCGGCGGCGAGCTACTCAACGGCTATGAGAACCTCGCCTATTGGAATACCAACGTCAACCTGAACCATGCCGTTTTCGCCGGCGAGGGCCCCCTGCCCGCCCTGCCCGGTTACCCCCACTGGGATCGCGTCTTGCGCACCATTGGCGCGCTGGAACTGCCCCATGTCAACCTGCCGGGCCAGCCGGGGCCAAGCCTGATCGGGGTCGCCATCGGCTTCCAACCTGACGGCAATCCCTACGACGAAGTCGTGCTGGCGCCCAACCGGCCGGACTTCGAGTTCGACGGCTTCCCGCTGCTGCTGACCGGACTCCGGCTGAGCACCGTCGGCGAAGCAGCCCAATGGGATGCCGGCGCCACGGCGGCGGTACCTCCCGCCACCGACTGGACCCAGGAAGGATTCGTCGAAGTGCAGGGGGCGATTGCCGCTCCCTACTTCGGCCTGCTGGTCCGCGAATCCGGCGGACCCGGCGATTACCCGGACATCGAGATGCAGCTCCACGACGATTACGTGGGCTTTGACGAGCAGCTCAAAGGCGCCCGTGTCTGGGTGGATCTGGTCATCGTGCAGGTGGTCCACGAATTCAGCAACCTGGTCTACGCCTCCAGCGCGCTGGAAGAGCACGGCCTGCTCCTCGGCTTCCGCGAGTATGAGTTCGTGCCGCAGGTGGCCATTGACACCCTGGGCCTGCCCCAGAGTGCCAAGGTGGTCCATATGGATGCGGCCGTGGTCATGGAACCGGTTAACGTCCACTTCTTCCTCGGGCAGAGTTCGGGCACGGCCGCCTTCCGCGCCATGGCCGAAGCCATCCACGGCGCGAACCCGCCCCTGCCCGCCGGCGGCGCCATGAACACCTGGGCCGCCCAGATGGCCATGAGCATTGTGGCCCGTGACGGCTACAAAGCATTGGTCGAGGATGTCTGGTCGACCTATGGTGCCTTCGCCGACCCCAACTTCCGCATCACCACCCAGGTTCTCAACGAGTACGACACCCAGCCGGAACAATCGCTGCCCGACAGCAACGACTTTGGCGGCGGCACCCTGGGCGCCATCGAAAACCAGGGTGTCGACTTCAACAAGATGCGCGGCCATGCTGAGGTAGACGGCATCGGCCTGGGAATGCAGTTAGAGGCCTTCCAGATCGCCACGGAGCTGATCGTCCAACAGAACAGCGAGCCCCAACCGGTCTTCTCCGCCGATATGGTCAGCCTCCTTATCAGCCGCTACGGAGATTACATTCTGGAAGGGCAGAATCTCCAGAGCAGTCTGGTGGGCAACCAGCTGGCCTTAGACCTCACCGGTCTCTACAATCCCGGCACCCAGGCCATCGAAGCCGGTCTGGGCTTGCACAAAGAGGTTAACCTGTTGCACGAGTTCGAGATGTGGAACATCAGCCTGCTGGAAGCGACCGGTGCCGTGGGTCTGGGCGGCGACGAAGGTGGCGGTACCGCCCTGCGCTACATCGGCCTCAACCTGGAAGCGTCGTGGAACTTCGAACCTTTCAAGGCCGGCGCCTTTGGCGGGCAGGTGCTCGCCGGGACCATTGATCCCAACAGCCCAGTCCTCCAGAACCACTTCCCTGACGTCATGGATCATCTGCACCTGGTACCGGCCGCGCCGGGTGAGAACAATCCCACCACCCTGCTCAAAGGCGCGTACGTGCGCCTCTACGGCGACACGACGGTCAACGGCAAGAAGGTAGCCAAGGTGATGACGCTCAACGGCGGCATGCGCCTGGGCGGCTGGTACTGGTCAGACCAGGCCGGCGGCGACTATTATGGTGGTCTGGCCGGGGCGTTCGTCCACACCAACTACCTCAAGGTAGTCAGCGCCCGGGGCGACATCACCTTCACCTACGAGCGCACCCCGGTCGTCCAGCAACTTTCGGCCGAAGCGTGGGTCGCCGGCGGCCTGGGCTTCTGCGAACCGGAGACCTGGACCTCCTGGGCCGGTCGCTGGTGGAATGACAAATGGTGCTGGTCTGCCGGGGCAGAAACAACGCTGGTGTATGACACCGTTGCGGACGACTTCAATGCCTCGTGGCAATTCGACTTTGAATAAGTAAATCTCCACTCCCGACGAAGACCCCGCAGGTTTCCCGAACCTGCGGGGTCTCTCCTCAGGTCGATGCTGTTTGCCAGCACTGCCTGCACGACCACATCCTGCCATATCGCTTCCAGATGCGGATGGATGTCGTCAGAGTCCGGCCCAGGCGACTGTCGTACATTTGCGCCGCCTCTACCTCCAAAGCGTCTTCGAGGATCGTCCCACCCAACCACTCTCCGACCTTGTACAGAGGCCGGCGTGAAAGCAGCCGGTTGAGCGCCAGGGCCATCACCATCCGCGAACCGGGCGGCACTGAGCATGTTGTGGTCTCACCGTTCCAACTGATTTAGCTCCCGCTGCCCCCACTGATATCATCTCCTGGCTCATCCGGCCCATCCGTGCCTGGGCAGGTCTCACGGTAAGGCTCCTCGCCGAAATAGCGCTCCCACTCGACGGTAGTCAGATTGCGCGCGGCCCGGCGGCAAGCCACTTCCTCGGGCGTGAGCGAGAGGTCCCAGAGGAAAATATCTCCGCCAGCGTCGCCCGACGCCAGCATCGAACCATCCGGGCTGAAGGCCAGGCTGAGGATTGCGACAGTGTGTCCGGCGAAGGGTTGGGGTAGCAGGCGGTTCGTTTCCAGGTCCAGCACCAGCAGTTGGGGGGAACAACGTGGCAGAAAGGTTGAGTCAGTCGCCGGGACTATGGTGCCACACCCTCCTAGCGCCAGATAACGGCCATCCGGACTGAACGCATACGCCTGAACAGACCCCCCTGTTGCTAAGGGATCGTCCCTGGCTTCCCATTCCGGACGGCGGAACAGACGGACCATGCCTGTGTGTGTCGAGGCAACCAGCAAGTCGTTGTCTGGGTGAAATTTCCCCATAGTCACACTCTCGCCTTGAAAGCTGCGTTGCCCAGGTCCAGGTTCCTCATCTGCAAGATTCCACAATAGCAAGGGCCATCTCGACCTTAATTGCGGAACAGCTGCAAGCCAGCGGCCATCAGGGCTTAGATCCAACCAGACTGGCAGGCCGCTGAAACCGCGTATTGTTCGTTGCGTCTGCAGGCGCCGGAAATCCCAGAAGCGTATTTGTCCTTCCTGGCAGAACCCATCTGGGGTTTCCTGAAGGCAGCTACCCTCGGCCAGCAAGCTACCGCTGCCGTCGAAGGCGAAACTGACAACAGGCGCCGGCGGTTGCCGTTCGAGAACGCCACCCTGCCGGTTTTCCACGATGTCCCAGAGGATAACTGAGCCGTCATAATAGCTGATGACGATTGTGCGACCGTCGGGCGCCAGACCCAGCGTCGCGATGGATGCCGGGTGCTCGGGAAGCCGGTGGAGCGCTTCTGCACCCGGCCGGCTGGTCACATGCCAGATGCCAGTTTCAGTCCAGGTACATGGTGGTGCATCTGGAACATAAAGCGCGTATACTGTCCAAATCTCGCAGGCAACGCTGGTCAGTCTGTGCCTGTCCAGGAACGCAAGCTCTTGCACCGCACCCTCGTGGCCCGCCAGGCGGAAGCCGGCGGTTGGCTCCGCATCGGCATTCCATATCGTCACGAGACCGTTCAGGTCGGCCGCCGCCAGCCAGCGCCCACCGGCGTCAAAAGCGACGGCGCGCACGGTGTCCTTGTGAGCGACCAGCACCTCGGGGACCAGTTCCGACCCATCGACTTGCCAGAGGACAAGGTGACCGTCGTTGCCAGCGGAGACGAGCCGGCCGTCGGGATGGAAGGCCACGCCGTAGAGAATATTGGCTTCAACGCCCGTCGCGGCCGCCACCCGTTGCAGCGGATCCAGCTGCCAGATTTCCAGGAGCGAAGGCTGGCCGGCAACCCCTACGTACGCTCCGTCAGGGCTGACGGCGACGCCAAAAATTCGGACTCCCACGTCGGCCCGGCTGCTCTGTCCGCTGCTCAGTTCCCAGACCAGCAAGCTGCCGTCCTCGCCACCTACAACAAGGCGCTCTCCATCGGGCGTGAAAGCTACGGCGCTGACATCGCTCGTTTCTATTGCCAGCGATGTTGCCTGACGATGCGCCGCCAGGTCCCATAACTGGACAATGCCGCTGGCGCCAATCGCCAGCAACTTCCCGTCCGGGCTGAAGGCGATATCCTTGATGCCGTCGATGGTCCCGGCGCCTTCTGAGCCGATCAGGATTTGTTGCCGCGCCTGGGAGAGCTCGGCCAGGTCATAAAGGGAGACGGCATCAATTTGAGCTGCCGCAAGCGTGTGGCCATCTGGGCTGAAGGCCAGTGCGCGCACTCGTTTATCCGATGCGGTTGCCAGCGTTGTCAGCGGTTCTAAGACGAACGCCAGGGGATCTACCCGCCACAGATGAATTTCCGACTTCTCACCGCCGATTGCCAGCAGGCCGCCATCGGGTGGGAGCGCTACGGCGTACAGTGCATCGCCTTGAACGTTCTGGCCCATGAACAGACGCGACGTGTGCGCGAGGGCGGCTACCAGGCTATCGCGGGCTGCCTGGGTGTCGGAACGCCTACCGGACTCCAGAGCCAGCAGTAGGGCCAGAATGGGGTCCTCCTCCGCAACGGTCAGGGCCTCCGCTGCCAAATGTCTAGAGAGGGCTTGCTGCGCCAGGTCGCGCTCCTGCACGATAACGGCCTGGGCGTCGACGAGCGCCTGCCGTTGCCCCTCAGCCCGCCACCACTGGATGCCAGCCAAAGCAGCCAGTACGCTGACCAGCAGGAGGCCACCGGCCAGGACCCAGGTGCGCGTGCGGCGCAGGTGCTCCCGTTCTACCTGCGCACGCTCCCGTTCATCTTCGCGCTGCCGTCTCAGATCCAGACTGGTCGCGATATAGTCGCGCTCGGCGGCGCTCAAATCGTCGGGCCGCTGCCGGAGCCACTCCTCGGCTGTGGCCAGGGTCACTCCTCTCAACAAGGCACTCTCATCGCGCTGGTGGGCCAGCCAGCCGCGCAGCGCAGCGCGCAGTTGCTCCTGCCAGATGCGAAAGGCGCGGTCCTCCTCCAGCCAGCCACGGAGCCAGTCCCAGCCGCGAATAAGCGCCTCATGCACCACTTCCACCGTCTCGCGGCCGGCAGCGTCGCGCCCGGTAACCAGCAGGCGGCTGTCGGCCAGGCGCTGCACCAGCGGCCAGACTTCCTCGCCGAGCTCATCTCGCGTGGCCAGACGACGCGTGGCCCCGGTGCCTTCGCCCGGCTGGACGAGCTGGATGAAGATGTGCCGCGCCTGTTCCTGCTCACCTGGGCCCAGCTCCGCGAACACTGCGTCGGCATAGCGCGCCAATGCTCCGTCCACCTTGCCAATGGCATCGTATGCCTCGTGCGCAAACCGGCCGTTTTCCTGGGATGTCCATAAAGAGTCGAGGGCGAAGGCCAGGAGCGGCAGGTTGCCGGGCTCCTCGCTTACGTCGTCGAGGATGCGCGTTACCAACCCCGGCGCAAACTCAACCCCCTGCTTGCGAGCCGGATTGACGATAGCGCGCTCCAGCTCCGGTCGCGTCAGGGGACCGAGCTTCACGTCAGCTTCGTTTAGGGCGTCGGCCAGAGGACGGTAGCTCAGCGCCTGGCCCAGGAAGTCGGCACGCAGCGTAAGGACGACGGTGCAAAGCGGGTGGTGACGGAACTGTTGTTCAAAGACAATGTCCAGCAGCGCGTCGAGGAAGCGATGGCGGAGAGGGATGTCAGGTACGAGGGTGAACAGCTCCTCAAACTGGTTGGCGACCAGGAGCAGGCGCGGCGTAGCTCCCTCCGAGGTCGAATATTTGCGCACAACATGCTCGACAACGGCTTCTAACCCGAGGTCTCCTTCCTTCAGCGCCGCCGCCAGCTTGCCCGTCTCCAGCAGGCGCTCCATCTCAGTCAGCTCTGGTTCCAGCAGAGTGATCAGCCCGCCGGCCAGAGCCTGGAACGGGCGGGCCGCGGGGCGGAAGGAAGCGATGACCCACTCGCCTTGCTGCCGCAACGAGGCTACCAGCCCGGCGTAGACGACGGAACTCTTGCCGCTACCGGAAGGGCCAACGACCGCCAGCAGCGCCTGGTGGCGAACGGCCGCCAGCAGCTGGTCGGTAAATGCTTCGCGGCCGAAAAAGAACGGGGCATCCTCTTCGCGGAAGGGGAAAAGACCACGGTAAGGCGACGAGGGCATCGCTTTCGGCTGCGGTGAAGGCGGGCGTGTGCGCTTCGACCTCATCGCAGGAGGCAGAGCGCCTCCTACGCCTTCCGCCTCTCCTGCGCCAGCGCGGATCTGTAGCATCACCGCTTCGGTGGCCGGGCTCGGCGCCACGCCCAGTTCCTCGTCCAGGAGGGCCCGCAGTGCTTCGTACTCTTTAAGGGCGACCGCTCTCTGCCCGTTGCGGGCCAGTGCCAGGAAGAGCTGCTTGTAGGCGCTTTCACGGAGGTTGTCGATGGCGATCTGGCGCCGGGCGAGCGCCTTCGCCTCACCATAGTGCCCCTCTTCCAGATAGTGGTGTGCCAGCCGGTCCAGGGCAAAGAGCGCCTGCCGCCGGTAATGGTCGCGGCGGGCGGCTGCCCAATCTTCGAAGTTGCTGCTATCGGCAAGGAAAAAGTCGTCGAGGAAATCGCCCCGATAGAGCCGGGCGGCTTCGGCCAGCGCCGCGATATCATTCTCCCGCGCTACCAGCCCTTCAAAACGGAGGACGTCTGCGTCCATGTCCTCACGCCGCAACTGCACCACCTCGGCGGAGGCCTCAATCCAGGAGCGGACCGGCGTCTGGTTTAGCGTCCATAGGGCGCCCCGCAGGTTGGCGCGGGCGCGCCGATCGTCGGCCTCGGGCCAGAGAAGGGCAGCCAGGCGCTCCCGGCTCTGAGCGCGCTCCATTACCGTCAGATGGGCAAGCAACGCCAGCGTCTTCCGTGCAGTGATATCGACCTGCTCCCCGTCGCAACTGACCTCGATAGTGCCCAAGAAAGTCAAAGACAGCATCGCCATGGAAGCATGATAAAAGAATCAGGCACAGTAAATCAAGTGCACGGCCCCTCAATATTCCCTTTTCATCTCTTTCGTACGCTGCGTCGACGCCTGATTGACGCTCGTTCGACGCGCCCCTGCTATGGTCAGGGCAGTTGACCCGTAAACATTTCAAATGGAGGTAGACAGATGAAAGCGTACGTATCCTTGTTCTTTCTGATCGTTGCCGTGCTGCTCGCAGCAGTGGGCTACCGGGAAGTGGCCGATGCCGGGGAGGAAACTGCTCTGGATGAAGCGATTATCGGGCTCTGGGCATTCCCGGTAGACGGCTACTTTATGGGCTTTGACGAAGAGGGCCGCTTGTGCTACGGAGGGTCGGCGGAAACCGTCGGCGCAAAGCGCTGGTGCAATCAGTACACGCTTGAGGACGGAATTGTGACCGAAACGTGTATGGGAGGTCCTGAGGACCGCAACTGTCCGCTGGGTGGTGGCAGTTGTAAGGCACGAGTGGATGTCGCGGAGGACGGACAGCTGAAGTACCGTATCCTGCACGAGGAGTGTAACATGGTGCAGCACAAAGTGGTGCCACCCAGCCAATACTCCTTCACCGGACATTAGCAGGTGGCAGGGAACCCATCCGTTTTGCGGTACTGGTGTAGCCAGATGCCGGCAGGTTTGACGGTAGGGTTCCCTCTCCCCGGACAGCACTCCACAAAGGCGTTCACTACTGTTATAATTGGTGACAAGGTAACCACATCGAAGCAACTACTCACGTTGCCCCCTTTACTCTCCCGTATTTGAGCCAGTTCTACATCTGTGGAGGAGTCAGTCATGGTACTTTACGTAATCAAGTGGAACATCTCACCCAAGGTCACGGTTGAAGACTACGACGCATTTACAAAGCGCCGGGGTATTCTCCCTTCCGGCAGTCCGCGCATTCGGAAGCGAGCCAATACCTTCAGCTACTGCAAGGATTCTGCTCCTGTCCTTCAAGAAGGTCAGACACCATACAAGCCTCTTCGACAGTAGCCAGCCAACGTTTCTTGAACCATTTCATTGAGAAGGTCAATTACCACATACACCCTTGGTGCAGCATTGTGGGTGCAGCACCGTCCTGATCCTACTGCTCATCCCGCGCCTGCAACTCCTGCGGCAGCAGGCTGTAGTAAATGAACCGGTGCAGCGGCATGTCTATCCCGGCCTCTGCTGCCAGCCGGACCACCGCCCCATTCTGCGATTCCAGCTCTGACGGGCGGCCTTCGAGAATATCCCGCTGCATCGAAGCGGTGGCCTCCGGCGGTAACCCGTCCATGAAATCCATCGCTGCCGTCTTCGCCTCCGGCGCTAACGCAATCCCACGGGCATGTGCCAGTTCGTAAATTTCCTGCACTGATTGCTCCAGCAATTCCCTTGTTTCCGGCCGGGAACGCACGATACCAATAGGCGCCCGTGTCACGGCACCCACGCCGCTGAACGTCGCGATCAGCAAGAACTTGCGCCACATCGCGGCTTCAATGTCCTCAGGGATTTCGGCCGTTACGCCGGGAGCGACGCTGAAGGCAGTGCGCAACCGCTGCAACCGCTCATCCGGCGCGCCGTCAAGCCGGCCAAAGGCAACGTAAGGAGCGGCACCCAGGTGTTCAATCACGCCCGGCGCCGCAATCCGGCCGATAATGCGGCAGAGGCCACCGGCCACGTGCTCCCGGCCCAGCACAGTCCCCAACTGGGCCGGTGCCTCGACCCCATTCTGGAGAGGCACCACCAGCGTCTCCTCCCCCACGAGGGGGACCATCGCTTCCGCCGCCGCCGGCACCTGCCATGCCTTCACGCCCACCAGCACCACGTCGACCGCTCCCACCTCGACCGGATCGTCCGTGGCCTGGGCCGGCTCGAGCGCAAAGTCGCCCGCCACGCTCTCCACGCGCAGGCCCTGCTGCCGGATTGCCTGCAGATGTTGCCCCCGGGCAATGAAAGTCACATCCTCCCCGGCCTGTGCCAGGCGGCCGCCAAAATAACCGCCGACGGCACCGGCACCAAATACCGCAATCCGCGTCATTACTCACTTCTCCTGTTGTTTTGATGACATTTATCTGGTGTAATAAAGAGAATAGACACTGGCCTGGACAATGCGATCTGCCCTACTATTATAGGGTAGAAACATAATAGAGATAATACCTTCAGACTATGTTTTTGGATAACGTTTTGAGACAACGCTCTCTAGCCCGGAACAGGTTAGATATAGGAGAGACAGAAAGATGGAACGCATTCTGGTAGCTGTCGACGAAGACGAACAGGCAGCCAAAGTGGTTACCCTGGCAGGGGAAGTGGCCCGGCAGTGTGAAGCCACGTTGACCCTGTGCCACGTCATGCCCCGCGAAAGGTATCGCAAAATTGAGCGAGAACAGATCCGGGACCAGGTGGATGTGCCCTTTTCCGTAAGCCAGGCGGAAGAGCAGGCCCGGGAGGTGGTAGCCGGCTTCGCCACCGTGCTCAAGGATCAGGACGTTACCTTCGAAAGTGTGGGCAGAGTCGGCGATCCGGCCGAGACCATTGTCGCCCTCGCCCGGGAGATCGACGCAGACTTGATCGTCATGGGGTTCGAAGCCCTGCAAGGATTGGAGCGCCTGCGCGCGCTGGGCAGCGTCTCGCGCGCCGTGATGGAAAGCAGCCACCGGCCGGTCCTGGTCGTGCCCGCCATCCACGAAGGCTAAAGCCGCCCCCTAGGCGATCTCCTCCATCTCCAGCGACGTCGTCACCTCGACACAGCCCCTGATTGTTCGCGCTACCGGGCAATAATCGGCGTGGATACTATGCGCCCGCTCGGCCGCTTCCCGCTTCTCTGGCGCCACCTGCAACCGGTAGCGCACGTGAATCCGGCGGATCACCAATACGTTCTCTTCTTTTTCAATCTCCCCCGTCCCCTCTGCCACCAGCCGGCGGTCACCGGCCGGAATGTTACGCGCCTCCAGCGCGCCACCAAAGGTGCCGGTCAGTCAACCGGTGGTCGCCGCCACGACGTAATCCAGTGTCGCCGGGTGCGGTTCGTGGACGCTCATGTCGGTATTGTAATGCTCGGCAATTTCCGAATGAACGCCAAAGAAGATCGGTTCTGTCTTCACCGGCAGGTAGGCATGGCGGAATGGGCCCTTGATTCGCTCCACCCGCACATCGGATTGGTAAACAACCTCAGCCATCTTCGTAACCTCCTTGCGCTTGCAAGACTCGGCGGGGGGACGAATTCGTCCCCCGCCCTTTTATGAGGGGACCGCTTACCCTTTAACGGCACCCATCGTGAAGCCGGCCACCAGCCGGTCAAGAAACATGTTATAGACAATGCCCACCGGGATGGCCACGATCACGGCCGCTGCCAGCAGCGATTGCCAGAAAAAGACGTCGCCTCGCACCAGCTCGATAGGCACACCCACGCTAATCGTGCGCTGGGCCGAGGAGGAGATGAAGGTCAGGGCGTAGACGAACTCATGCAGGGTCAGCGTGAAAGTAAAGACGATGACGGCGATCACGCCCGACCAGGAAAGGGGCATGACCACGCGGAAGAACGCCATCATCCGGCTGTACCCGTCGACCATCGCTGCCTCCTCCAGATCGCGGGGGATCGACTTAAAGAAGCCCATTAAGAGCCAGGTCGAGAAGGGGATCGAAATGGACGGATAGACCAGCACCAGGGACCAGATGGTGTCGTTGAGCCCCACGGCCACCACGACGCGGAAGAGAGGAATAAAAAGCAGGGTCGGCGGCACCAGGTAGACGAGAAAGATCATAATACCCGCGCGCTCACCCCAGCGCCCGGCCAGCCGGGCCAGGCTGTAGGCTGCCGGAATGGCGATGACCAGGGTAATCAGCACCACGAGCACGCCGATAATCATCGAGTTACGCACAAAAACCAGGTAGTTGGTCCCCTCAAAGAGCAGGCGCAGGTTATCCAGCGTCGGCGGGAAGTTGTAGAGGAACGGGTTGTTCTGCGGCCGGTACAGGTCCTGATCCGCCTTGAAGGTATTGATCAACATGATCAGGAACGGGGCCGCTGCGAAAAAGACGAACAAGAGCAGCAACCCGTAAACCATGATTCGTTGGGGCCACGATTTCAGTTCTTTCATGCTTATGCCACCTCCGACCGCCGGGCTGAGCGCAGGATAAGGATTGCCACGGCCAACAATACCGGGAAGATAAAGAGGGCGATCGCCGCACCCTCGCTGAGGGAGCCGCCGTCAATGCCCTTGAACCACGCCCAGAGCGGCAACACCTGGGTATAGTAAACGGGGCCACCTCGAGTCAACACAAAGGCCACCACCATGTCGCTGAAGGTGAAAATCAGGCCAAATAGCAGGGCAATGCTCATGATCGGCAAGATCAGGGGCAACACCACCTGGAAGTGAATGCGCGAGAAGCTGGCCCCGTCTACCTCCGCCTGATCCAGCAAATCCTGGGGCACCGAGGTCAGGCCGGCCATCAGAATCACCGTCGCCAGGGGCAAGATCCGCCAGACATGGACCAGAATCACAGACCCCATGGCCAGCTCTTCCCTGCCCAGGTAGAGCAGGTGGCGCCCCGGGCCCAGCAGCGTGTCCGGCCCCAGGAGCCCGATCTGCTGCAACACCCAGTCAATGGGGCTGAACTTCGAATCGAGGATCCAGAGCCAGCCGATGGTGCCTAACGAAATAGGGGTTGCCCAGGGCAGGATAATCGCAAAGCGGGCCAGCCACTTCCCGGGGAAGTCGCGAGTCATGATCAGTGCCAGGATGTTGGCCAGGATGATCACGATGATCTGCGTTACCACTGCGAAGAAGAAGGTGTTGAGCAGGGCGCGCCGGAACTGGGGCGTGGTAACCACCCGGCGGAAGTTGTCCAGGCCGACAAAATCCATACTGGTATTGCCTACGGTGACATCGGTCACGCTGAATGCTATCGCTAGGAAAAACGGGATGCCGACGAGCAGCACAATGTACAGAACGGCCGGGGCCAGAAAGAGCGTGCCCATCAGCCCTTCGTGGTCGGCCAGGTAGCGGCCGCGCGGCGTTTCGGGAGCAGGATAGGCCACCAGGTCGGGGGCCACCGCCTCTTCTACTGTTTCAGTCATCTTTTCCTCTCCCTCACGTTGCCTGCGGCGGCATGCGCAGACCCGTTCCTTTGTCAAAGTAGCGCAAATTGTCGTCGCGGACCACAAATTCGTAGGCTTCGCCCGGTTCGATGGAGACTTCCACGGTAGACGGAAGTTTGGAGACGGTGCGATCTTCCTCTTCGTCGGCGATGGTGCCGTAGAGGAGGCGATCGGAGCCGAGATTTTCGATGCGGCCGACCCGGAAGGGGAACGTCTTGACCGGAGCGCCGTTGCTCAACACCTGGGCCGGCAGGAAGTTTTCCGGCCGGAAACCGACGTAGTAGCGCTGGTGGTCGAGCAAATTCATGGGGGGCGAGCCGAGGAAGGTGGCGACGAAGGTATCGGCGGGATCGTCGTAAATCTCCTGGGGGGTGCCAATCTGGCGGACCTTGCCGGCGTTCATCACGGCGATGCGGTCGCCGAGGCCCATCGCCTCGATCTGGTCGTGGGTGACGAAGATGGTGGTGATGCCCAGGCTGCGCTGGAAGCGCTGCAGCTCGTCACGGGCGGAGGCGCGAAGCTTCGCGTCGAGGTTGGAGAGGGGCTCGTCGAGGAGCATGACGGCGGGCTCTTTGACGAGGGCACGGGCCAGGGCCACGCGCTGCCGCTCGCCGCCGGAAAGCTGGCGCGGCCGGCGCTCCAGCAGGCGCTCTATGCCCAGGATGCCGGCGGCCCACTCGACTTTCTCTTCTATCTCCTGGCGCGGCTCTTTGCGGGCGCGCAGGGGGAAGGAGATGTTGTCGAAAATCGACATGTGGGGGTAGAGCGCGTAGCTCTGAAAGACCATGGCGATCTCCCGCGCCCGCGGCGGCAGGCGGGTAACGTCTTCGTTGTTGATGACGATGTTGCCGCCGGTCGGCTTCTCCAGGCCGGCTATCATGCGCATTAATGTTGTTTTGCCGCAGCCGGAGGGGCCAAGAATGACGATAAACTCCCCTTCTTCAATACTGAGGTCAACACCGTTGACGGCCTTGACCTCACCGAATTCTTTTCTTAATCCATTGAGTTCGACGAATGCCATTGTATTTTCACCTGCTCCATTTAGACAGCAACCAGCAACCGGGTCTCCCTCGCGGGGACCCGGTTACCGGTTGGTTTAACTCCTCCCAAATGAACGGTTACTGGTCAGTGCAGCCCACCAGCCCCCGGTCACGCCATTTGTCGAAGATGTCGTTAATCTGTGCTTCGGCTTCGGCCACGGCTTCCTCCGGTGTCCGCTCGCCCAGGGCGGCCTGCCCCATCATCGTGGGGATGATGTTGGTGGCGTAGATTTCGGCGACGGCCGGATTGGAGGGGCCGGGATAGCCGAGATAGGTCACCCAATCCTTGGCGGTGAGCAACACGGTCAGCTTGTCGGCGGGCTCGGAGCCGAAGGGATCGTTGTTTAGCCACTCTTCCAGCTCGGGCACCGTCGGTTCGAAGGCGGGGAAGTTGTACAGCTCGCTGTTGTAGGTGGCGTCGCTGTAGTTCTCGGTGTGGTACATCAGGAATTCTTCCGCTGCCCGGTATTCGGGGCTGTCCGGGTCTACGTAGCTGGGGATGACGTAGATGAACCAGAGGTGGGCGGAAGCGTGCTGGTCGCCGCGCGGGCCAATGAGGGCGGGGGTGAAGCCGATGTTATTGGCTGCCTCGGGATCGATTTTCTGGAGGCTGCGGTAGGCGGAGATGGAGTTGAGAATGTAGGATAGCTCGCCGGCAATCAGCCCCTGGTTATTGGAAGCGGCGGTCCAGGCAAAGACCTCTTCGGTCATGGCGCCATTATAGAGGTCGACCAGATACTCGGTGGCCTCGATAACCTCGGGCGAGTTGATGACGACACACTCGTTTTCGTCCTGGATGGCGCCGCCGAAGGACCAGATGATGGCGCGCATGGCCATATTGGAGTCGATTTCGGGGGAAAGGCCGATGCCCAGGGGAACGCCCTGATTATCGCGGATAGAGGCGCCGCCTTCGAGCAGGTCGGCCCAGGTTTCGGGGCCGTCGGGGAAACCGGCTTCGGCCCACATGGCGCTGTCATAGTCGCCGGGGTCGGGCACCCAGCCGTGGCAATAACCGTACCACATGTCATTGGCCGGCAGGTAGGAGTTGGCGGTGCAGGTTTCGGCCTGCTCGCCGAACATCTCCTGGGCGCGCATGTTGAGGTCGGTGAGGTCGTGGACACCCTCGACGAAGTTGGCCGCGGCCAGCGGCAATTCGACCAGCACCGGCCCTTCGCCGGCGTCGATGGCGGCGGACAGGGAAGGGTTGAGTGAGGCGATGTCGACGTGGTCGACGGTGACGTTTACGCCATTTTGGTCGCCCCAATCGGCGGCGAATTCGTCAAACCACTCGTCGTAGCGGGGCACGAAGTGGCTCCACTGGAGGATGGGTAATTCGGTTCCCTCGGGGAAGCCTGCTTCGGCCTCCGGCTCCTCCTCCATGGGTTCCTCGGTAGGCTCCTCCATTTCCTCCTCTGGTTCTGGTTCGGCTTCTTCTGCTTCTGGCTCCTCGGTGGGCTCCTCCGTTGGCTCCTCCTGCTCCGTTTCGACTTCTTCTACGGCTACATCCTCCTCTTCGGGTTCCTCTGCTTCTGGCGAACAGGCGACAGCAAGCGAGAGTGCGACCAACAACACAATGAACAACGACAACGACTTCCGTAACATCATCAAATCTCCTCTCCTCTTACGGAAAACTATTACGGACGGCTCATATCCTTCCCCGGAGCGCCAGTTGATGATGTTGTCTGCAATGTACCGTGTGATAATGCGATAGGCCGTCGCATGGCTACTGGATGACCCAAATATAACAGCAGGTAAGCGGATTTGTCAACAGAAGTTTCAGGGCAAAATTTGTGGGAGGAGGATGGGGGGCGATTTGCCAAAGAGTGCGTTTCATTTGAGTTGAACCGGGCGCCTGTACCGCGATTTGTCAAATCGCGC
>Ga0207752_1000034_pt1 | contig 58019 bp, 32 predicted proteins | sample Pon2CUnioCityCA_6_FD_187272 | JGI IMG/M metagenome (GOLD analysis project Ga0207752, IMG submission 187272) | Marine sediment microbial community from Union City, CA, USA - Pond 2C Sediment 2 (SPAdes) | ecosystem: Environmental > Aquatic > Marine > Intertidal zone > Salt pond sediment ... | reverse complement strand
GCCCGCCTCAGCAGGATATCGACATGCCGAGGCTGGCCGCGATGGCGCGGCGTCACCAGCCGGGCCTGATCGTCGTCGATCGCACCGTCGGCGGCCGGTACGAGAACTACCGCACGCCGGAACAGCAGGTCCCCGAGAAGGCCCTGCCCTACATCTGGGAAACCTGCATGACCATGGGCGATCAGTGGTCCTACAAGCCCGGCGACAAGTACAAATCGGCAAGGCAGCTCGTGCATCTGCTGATCGACGTCGTCGCCAAGGGCGGCAACTTCCTGCTCAACATCGGCCCCGACGCCGATGGCGAGCTTCCCCCGCCGGCCCTGGAACGCATGGAGCAGATCGGTCGGTGGATGCAGGTCAACGGCCAGGCCATCTACGGCACGCGCCCGGTCCCGCCGTACAAGGTTGGCCAGGTGTGCCTGACGAAGAAAGGCACAACGCTCTTCGCAATCTGCCTTGCAGAAGAGGGACAGACATCGCCGCCGGAGCAGATTCACATCGCCCCGGTCAAAGCGGCCAAGTCGGTGCGGCTGCTGGGGTCATCGGAGGTGGTTCAATGGACGGTTACGCCGGAAGGTCTGTCGGTATCCGTTCCGCAGAGTGTCCGCCGGTCCCCACCGTGCGAGCACGCCTGGTCTCTGGAGATTGGCGGCGCACGCGTGCAGTGACGGCGGTCATGACACCGGCTGTCGATCAAGGCTCAGCGCGGCCAGAAAAGTTGGTCGTCCCCGGACGTTCCACCTTCGTCGGCGGCGTTGGGTCCCACGGCGTACAGGACGAACGTATCCCCGGTTGGCCGGTAGATGAACCTCTTGCGTGATACCGGATCGATGAATGCGTCGCGTGGAAGATCGCGCTCGATCTCGGAGAGAGCCACCGGCCAGGTCCCGGCAGTGTCCTTGTGACGGCGCAAGGCCAGCAGGATGCGACCGGCACGGGATTCCGCAAGATATGTGTTGTACATGTGCCTGGTTGCCGCCCTTCCCGGGGCGATTGTGCGTCCGAGTATGTACAGCAGCCGCCCCCTCGCTCTATTCCGCTTGCGTACGTACAGACTCGTGATCCTGTCCCACTGCCGGCATTCCTCAGCCCATGTGTCTTCGATCGACGGCAACGTCGCTTCGAGTTTCGTCAGCCAGTCGTCAGGAATATCCTGAGTGACGACGACCCAGCCAAATCGCTTCATGGCTTCCTCGCCCACGGCCCACCCTGTGGAGCGCTCCGATGGATGGGCTTGGGAGTGAAGGTGTTTTGCCATTTGGCAAACACTGACGAGCTTCTCCATCGCGGCCTCGATGCGGCCCTCGCCAAGGTCGCTGTTCGCCGCCCGCAACAGCAGCATCGCCCCCTGGTACTCCATGGTGAAGTACTTCGCCGTGGGCCTCTCTGTGTCGGAGACGGGGAACCAGCACTTCGGCTTGCGCGCGGCTTGCTGAAGACTCTCTATAATCGCCCGATGATCTTCGACCCACCTGGCAGCCTCCGGCAGATCGGCACTGCGCCACGGCTTGGTCAGGGTCAAGGCCCGAACCTCCTTGGACAGCAGCAGCGGGTCCGGGGGTGGCGTCGTTGCGTCGAGCACGAGTGCGGCATAGTCCTCCGCCGCATTCTCGCCGGGCGGGATCGCGTGGGCCGCATCGATTGCCGCAAGCTCGTCCTCCACGCTCGTGCTCGGGCGCAGGACAAGCCACAGCGCAATCACGACCACGATGCTTAAGATCGCGATGAGCCGTCGGCGACCCGCGAAGAAGAAGTAGCTTCGCCGCAGCCTGTCATCTGTTTGCCTCGTCTCAGGGCGTTTCATGGTCGCTCCGCAACAACCTGTCTGCAATCACAGTGAGTTCCAGGCCCTTGTATATAAAACCGCTCGTCAATTCTACGTCTCATCCGTACCCCGATGCAAGTGTGGGGTACAGCCTGGGCGTTCGAAATCAACGGGGCTCGCGTTGAGCTTGAGTGATGCGCAGAGCCGCGAACGATGCATTGAACTGGATTATCGCTTGTTCTTGCGTTGGTCCAGGCGCTCGCCGGCGGGACGCCGGACCGGGATGTTGAGGCCGCCGCCGGCTTCGAGCTCGTCGAAAAGCTGCTTCTTCATGCTCTCGATCTGCTCGCGGTAGGCTGGAACGTCAATCAGATTGTGCCGCTCGTGCGGATCGGTCTGAAGATCGTAGAACCCATCGTGATCCCATACGCCATGGTAGAAGACGTATTTGTATCGCTCGGTGCGGATCGCAAACACGGTCGGCGTCGCGGGGAAGTTCCATTCCCAGTGGTACTCATACAGGACGTGATCGCGCCACGGAATCGATTGGCCCTGCAACAACGGCAGGAATGACCGTCCGTCCATCTTCGCCGAATCCGGCACAGATACGTCAGCCGCGGCCAGCAACGTCGGTGCGATGTCGATGTTCTGGACCATCTGCATCACCTTCGCACCGGGTGCGATCATGCCGGGGGCGTATGCGAGCATCGGCACGCGGATCGACTCCTCGAATGCATCTCGCTTGTCGTAGAAGCCGTGCTCGCCGAGCGTGAAGCCGTTGTCGCCCATGTAGACGACGAGCGTGGACTCGCTCAGACCCGACCGGTCCAGGTAGTCCAGCAGGCGTCCGAGGTTCTCATCCAGCCCGTGCACGGTCTCGCAATACCGCAGATACAGGTCATCGAAAGACGGCACGGGATCGTTATCATAGGGCCCGGTCTCCATGTGGTCCACGCCGTGGATGCTGTAGCGCCGCTCGCGAACCCAGTGCGGCTGCGTCTGGTAGTTCCGCTCCGTGTTGGCCATGGTTTCAGGGCGCTCGATATCCTTGCCCGCGTAGCGGCCCCGATGACGTGGAGCGGGTTGGAATGGGTAGTGAACGGCCTTGAGGGAAAGATAGAGAAAGAAAGGCCGGCGGCTGTCGCGGCCTGTCTCGAGCCACCCCAGCGCGTGGTCGGTCAGAACGTCGGCCGTGTAGCCCTCGAACCTCCGCCGTGCGCCGTTGACATTGAGCGTCGGATCGAAGTATGTGCCCTGGCCTTTGAAGCCGGCCCAGTGATCGAAGCCCGGCCTTGGGTCGTCATGCTCGTGGCCCATGTGCCATTTTCCGACAAAGGCCGTCTGATAGCCGGCTTGCTGCAGATATTGCGGGAAGAACACCGTGCCCTCGGGCTCCGGTCGCTGGTTGTCCACGATGCCGTGGTGGTGCATGTACTGTCCCGTGAGGATCGAGGCCCGGCTCGGAGAGCACAGAGACGTGCTGACGAACGCATCCGCCAGGTGCGCGCCCTGCCGGGCCATGCGGTCCATGTTCGGCGTCTCGAGGAACGCCGGCGCCTGCGGCATGAATCCCATGAAGTCGTAGCGGTGATCGTCGCTAAGCACAAAGACGATATTCCGCCTCGCGGCGGTGTTGTCCCCTGCCGCCCGGCTGAGTTGCTCCATGGCCGTGACGAAGGTCAGGGTCGCTGCCCCCCGGAACGCTTTTCCAAGGAACTCCCGGCGGCTTGGGTCTGTCTTTCGTGCATGGTAGTTGGCTGTCATTGTCCGTTCTTTCCCCTGCCTGGAGCCCGCCCGTCTTCGCAGCGAGAATGCGGCCGCCCATGTGCGATTCGTCCATACCGATGGCCAAATGGTATTTCTCGCGAAGTGTGCCGTCAATGGCGAGGATTGACCGATTCCTGATCCTTCGATCTCAGAGGCCGGCGCCTCTCATCACCACCAGGACGACCAACAGAGACGCGACCAACAGGGCCGCTCGCACGATTCGCATCGACTGCGTTGCCGGCCTTACGAGAGTCCACACAAACCCGCACATCGCTGCCGTGAGCAGCAAACGGAGAACAAACTGAGCAAGATCGACCAACATACCATTACTTTACCTAAATTTACGCCTTGCGCCAAGCAGAAATGCCCCAAATTAACACACAACAAGTCACAACGGCCTGCTTCTGCCACCATGCGAGAGGCCAGGGTCGCGCTCGCTTCCCGGGCAGTCAAACAGGGGCTCTGTCGAGGTTTTGGGCCGGTGGATCCAAGCGGTGAGGAATTCTGCAGATTGCCTTCTCCCGCGGGGTGAACGGCGATTTTCACCGCAAAGCGGCGGTCGCGATACTGATAGACCGGATCCCGACCCGGCAGGACTGCCTGCCTGAGTCAAAACGGGCCATTGTGAGCCGAGAATATCCGTCATAATCCCGCGATCGGGCTAAAGAAAACTCGACGGGGAAGCCGAGAAAAATGCTCTGCGATAGGCAGATTTTCAGAGTTTGTCGGCAAATGAGTGATTAGGAGAATCGACCATGCAGTACCTCCAGGAAGTAAAAAAAGTGCTTGGTGAGATCACGGAGATTGCCCTGCTGCTCGTGGCGCTGGGCGTTGTCATCGAGATCCTGTTCGGCCAGAGCGTGCCGTTCTTCGGCGGGATCGTGGGGAATCTGACGCTGTTGCTCAACACCCTGGGTGAGAACGGGCTGGTGGGTCTGGTCGCCCTGGCGATCATCCTGTTCCTGTTCTATAGGAAGAAGGCCGTCGCATAGACCGGCTGTCTCAGCCACAATTATGAGCAGGGGGCAAAGACGAAGAGCCCTGACAGGCCCCCTGCTCCGCCACCCCGATCAGCCCCAATCCTACGGTCCGACGACGTCTTCGAAGGCAAGAGGGGGAAGACGTGCGACCGATCCCGGCGCGGGCCCGCCCCTCGCTGATCCGCTAACCTGTTATCCTCGAGAACCCATTCGCAGAGCTCATACACCCCGCCAACGAGTCCGAAGGCAACGTCCAGATCGGCCTGAATGCCGGCGACTGACCCCCAGCGCGACCGAGGCACGCCCTTGAAATCGTCCGCCGTCGCTCGTACCATGTCCCCAGCAGCGAGCATGGCTCGCACCATGGAGAGCATGACGTGAGCGACGTAACGCGTATCCTGAATGCGATTGAACGGGGGGACGCGCGAGCGGTCGATCTACTGCTGCCCGCTGTCTACCAGGAGCTGCGACAATTAGCGGCCAAGAAACTCGCGCGGGAGAAGCCGGGCCAGACGCTCCAGGCGACCGCCCTCGTCCATGAAGCCTACCTGCGCCTCGCGGGGGAGCAGGGCCGGGCATGGAGGGGCAGGACCCATTTCTTCGCGGCGGCCGCAGAGGCCATGCGCCGGATTCTGATTGAGAACGCCCGGCGGAAGAGGGGCCTCAAGCACGGCGGCGGCCGTCACCGAATCGACCTTGACCTTGCCGCTCGGATCGACGACGAGACGTCCCCCGTCGATGAGCTGCTCGCGCTGGACGAGGCCATGCAGAAGCTGGAGGCGAAGGACACGGTCAAGGCCGAGCTGGTGAAGCTGCGCTTCTTCGCGGGACTGACCATCGAACAGGCGGCCGAGGTCCTGGGCATCTCGCGCGCCACCGCCGAGAGATACTGGGACTACGCGCGCTCCTGGCTGCGGGTCGAGGTCTCGACGGGTGACGGCCCATCCGAGACCGATTGACATTTCCGAAGAATCCGCCACTTTCGTGAGGGGAGCTACTCCTGCTTTACGCCGTAGATAGTAGAGCGAAAGTGAAAGGAGTAAGGTATGTGTGCCAACCGTGACAAAGACGAAGAGCAAATCTACTATCACGCCCTGACGATGCCGCCGGCCCAGCGGCAGCCCTACCTCGAGCAGGCTTGCGGCGGGGACCTGCACCTGCTGCGCCGCGTACAAGCCCTGCTCAACGCCCACGACCGGAGCGACAGCTTCCTCGAACCGCCGCCAGCCGACCCGCGCGTGACCCTGGACAATCCCGCCCGGATCGACGGCCCCGGCACGGCCATCGGCCGGTACGAGTTGCTGGAGCTGATCGGCGAAGGCGGCATGGGACTGGTCTACTTAGCCGAGCAGAAGGAGCCGGTCCGCCGGAAGGTGGCCCTCAAGATCATCAAGCCCGGCATGGACTCCAAGCAGGTCATCGCCCGCTTCGAGGCCGAACGCCAGGCCCTGGCGCTGCTGGACCATCCGAACGTCGCCCACGTCTTCGACGCCGGCACGACCGAAGCCGGCCGACCGTATTTCGTGATGGAATACGTCAAGGGCCGGTCCATAACCCACTACTGCGATGACAACAGACTCGCCATCGAGCAGCGGCTGCACCTCTTCCTCCAGGTCTGCGAAGGGATCCAATATGCTCACCAAAAGGGGATCATTCATCGTGACATCAAACCCTCGAATATTCTGGTCTCCTCGCAAGGGAACAAAGCGGTGCCCAAGGTCATTGACTTCGGTGTGGCCAAGGCGGCCAACCGACCCTTGACCGAACTGACCCTGTTCACCGCTCAGGGTCAGCTCATCGGCACACCCGAATATATGAGTCCCGAGCAGGCGGAACTGACCAACCAGGATATCGATACACGCAGCGACATCTATTCGCTGGGCGTGGTGCTCTATGAGCTCCTGGCTGGGGCATTGCCTTTCGACAGTGAGACACTGCGTTCAGCGGCGTTCGATGAAATTCTGCGCATTGTGCGCGACCAGGACCCGCCGAGGCCAAGCACGCGGCTGTCCAGTCTGGGTGACAAAGCCAGTCAGATCGCGGCCAACCAGCGAACCGATGTTCGGACGCTGACCAGAAGGCTGAACCGGGAACTGGAATGGATCCCCATGATGGCCCTGCGAAAGGAACGGGACCGTCGTTACAAGACCGTCGCCGATCTAAGCGAAGATATTCAGAACTACCTGAACGGCAAACCTCTGATGGCCGGACCCGAATCGGCCGTCTATCGTTTCGGTAAGACAGTCAAACGCTATCGCGTTCTTGCGGGCGCAGCGGCTGCTGTTGTGCTCGTACTGATTGCGGGTGTCGTCGTTTCCACGTTCTTTGCCATCCGCGCCCACAAAGCCGAGGACAAGGCCACAGAGAGTTTCCAGGAGGCAAATGATGCACGCACGGAAGCTGAAAGGACCTCTGCCTCAGCACGTATCGCATCCTATCGCGATAGAGTGTATCGATCGCAGAAAGAACTGATGGACGGAGACTATTTCAATGCCTATCGGTTGCTCGCTTCCTGCCCAGATGATCTCCGCGGTTGGGAATGGCAGCATCTTCTTTGCGTGTTCAGTTCTGCGGGCATGCTGATTGACGAGGGAAGTCATGGGGGCGAAGGCCTCGGAGGGCCGGTTGGATTTGGTTTCAATAAGAACGAGATATTGCTTTGGTCGGGAGAGTGGGTAGAGACACGTGATTATGAAACGCACCGCGTCACGAGTATTCTGCCTGTGCGCGACGGGTGGGACTATACCATGGTCATCAGCAAAGACGGGACAACACTTGCATCATGGCACGACGAGAACCCTCAATACGTGGAAATATGGGATATCCAAACACAGCAAATAGTCAGAAGGATTGAGTGCAATGACAAGGGGTATCCCTGGGTTGAACTCAGCCCACATGGAGAAAGTGTTCTGATATACGCTGGAAATGAACCTGCCAGAATCGTGAATGTCAAGACAGGTACTTCTGCCATTGTCGATAGCGATGATGACTACATCCTCTACTGCGCTTTTGGTGAAGATGGCAAGACATTTGCGTTCGAGGACTCAAAACGAGTGAGGATCTGGGATACTGAAACACACTCAGAAACACAAACATTGACAGTGAACCCAGGTGGTATACGGTCTATAGCCATCGACCCAAGTTGTCGGAGACTAGCCGTTGGGCATGACTCAGGGCTGGTCACCGTTTGGGACTTGGCCGATGGCGATAGAGTGATGGAACTCACTGCGGGGCGAGGCAGTATAGGTGCGTTGACATTCAGTCCTGACGGAAAATACATGGCAGGCGGTCTAAATACGGGTAAGGTGACTATCTGGGATGCTGCAAAGGGGTATGAGATAAACACTATTCCCGGACGAGGCACCTTGATTAGGAGTATGGAATTTAGCCCAGACAGCCAATACATCCTTATCCACGATTTTGGCTCCAAAGGCGTCTGGAAAGTGCTACCAGATGACAGAGCGAGTACGCTCAACAAATCGCATGGCTGGCACTTGGCGATTACGCCGCAGGGTGCAGAACTGTGTCGTCATTCCGACGGGATGTTCAGCGTGTGGGACGTGGCTACCGACACAGCAAGATGGACTTGCCCATTGGATGGTTCCTGGACTGGAGGGTTGGCATTCAGTAGGGACGGCCGATATGCTGCTGTGAGCACGCGCGATGACGAACAGTCTACGATTCATGTCTGGGATTTGCAGCAGCAAGAGAAGGTGAAGACATTTCCTGTCAGCGTACCATCAGTCTCGGTGTTGGGATTCAGCGCAGACGGGACGCGCCTGCTTGCTGCTGGTGTGACAACCAGTCTCGGGAAGTCGGTCGCGGAATTCATCGTTCTGGATGCCTGCCGAGGGGCGACGGTGTTTGCCAACAAAGTGAAAACAAGACACGGCTCGATGAACGCTAAACGAGGAGTGGCGTTCAGCCCCGATGGTACTCACATCGCGGTCGCGCCTTGTGGCGACCGTTCCATCAAGGTGTGGAGCGTAGCACAAAAGGATGTAGTACGAGAAATCCCTATAGTCGGGTATACCCCGGTTATTCCAATCCTGGATGCAGTGGCATTCGGCCCGGACGGAAGGCATATTGTGGCAGCGGACAACAATACTTCGATGCAGGGGCTCTGGGACATAACGACTGGCAAGCGAATTAGAGCTTACGACCACGGCATTTCAGTGAGGGCCGCCGCTTTCAGTCACGACGGCGCAAGGATTGTCACTGCGGCGGTCAACGGGACTATCAAGATATGGGATGGTGCAACCGAAGCGGAATTCGAGTCATTGTCTCTTGAATCCGAGCCGGGACTGCTTGAAATAGGCTGGAGCGCAGACGGGAAACAGCTTCTTGCGGAATCCGAAAAGACGATAGAAATGTGGGATTCCGCCAGGGACAAGGACACTCTACGCCTGTTACGCACAGTTGGCCAACGCCATTATCATGCCAGACAATTTGACAAAGCCATCGACGTACTTGACAGAGCCATCCAGGTAGATCCTCACGAGCCACAGTATTGGTATCAGAGGGCCCAATGCCGGTGCGAAACCGGCGCGTATGATAAAGCCATTTCAGATCTTGACCGAGCAATCACCCTGAACGGTGACAATTTTGCCTACCAATACGCGAGAGCAGATGCTTACCTTAAGGCACAACAATACGATCGGGCCATCGAGGAATTCAGTTCGATCATCGGCACCTATCCCAGAAATCCCATGTACAGAAGCAGGAGAGGAGACGCCTATATGGGGGTAGCACAATACGATCTGGCTGTTGCAGATTTCACCGAAGCGATACGGCTTCGGCCGGATTATCACGAAAGCCTGATCAAGAGGGCCCATGCTTATTACAAGACGGGAAATGCCCGTCTCGCCAAGAATGACCTGCAAAGAGCATTACAGCTTGACCCCAACAATGCGAGTTTATGTAACCGACTCGCTTGGATCTACGCCACGTCAAAGGCCGATGGTCTTCGTAATGAAGTGCTGGCTGTCGAACTCGCATTGAGTGCGTGCGAGGTAGATGGCAATGATCACAATTACCTGGACACTCTGGCCGCAGCGTATGCGGCGAATGGTCAATTCGATATGGCGGTTGAGACCCAGAAGCGCGCCGTAGAAATAGTCGCACATGCAGGCAAAGCCGCCGAAAAGGAGTATCGCGCCCGGCTGGAGATGTATCGCCAGAAGAAGCCCTATCGTGAGGAGTAAGCGTAACGGCAATAGAAATGCTCATCGTTCGTCCCCCCGTCTTCCCCTAACCGTGATCGCCGCCACGGGAAAGAGGTTGTGTAATTCATCTGGCACCCAGTCTTTGTCAGTCAGTCGCGAGAAGACATGATTGAGGTTGCCCAGGAGAAATTGGTGATTCGCTGGCCTTCATGAAGTAGGCCATGGTCGTCGCGCCACAGTTAAGAGCGTGGGCACGTGATATTCGGTGTCAGAAGATTTTGCGGTAGATGTGGCAGTAGGGGGTCTTGCCGGTTTTGTTGTAGTAGTCCTGGTGGTAGTCTTCGGCGGGCCAGAACTTGCTCGCCGGGGTGACTTCGGTCTTCACGTCGAAACCCTTCTTTCGAAGAATCTGGATCAATTCTTCTGCCGTCTTCTTCTGGTCTTCGTTCAGGGTGAAGATGGCGGAGCGGTACTGCGGGCCGATGTCGGGGCCCTGGCGGTTCAGTTGCGTGAAGTCGTGGGTCTCGAAGAAGAGCTTCGCAAGCTGCTCGTAGGTGATCTTCGTCGGGTCGTAAATGACCTCGGTCGTCTCGGCGTGTCCGGTCCGGCCGGTGCAGACCTGCTTGTAGGTCGGGTTCTCCACGTGGCCGCCGGTGTAGCCGACGGTGGTCGAGATCACGCCGTCGGCCCGCTGGAAGTGGTACTCCGTGCCCCAGAAACACCCGGAGGCGAAGAGCGCCCGCTCGGTCCTGGGCTGATTCGGATCGGGCTGTTCGGCCTTCGCTCGGGCCTGGGCCTCGCGCTGCTCCGCAGAGAGGAAGTCCATCGAAATCGAGTTCACGCAGTGGCGGACGTTCTTGGGGGTCAGGCCTTCACCGGTGAAGACGTGTCCCAGATGCCCGCCGCAGTTGTTGCACAGGATCTCGGTTCGCACGCCGTCGGCGTCCCGCTGCCGCCTGACGGCGCCGGGGATTTCATCATCGAAGCTGGGCCAGCCGCAGTGCGACCGGAACTTGGACGAGGATTCATACAGCTCGGCCCCGCATCGCCGGCACGTGTAGACGCCCTTGGCGAAGTGGTCGTTGTACTTGCCGGTGAACGGCCGCTCCGTGCCCTTGTGAATGATGATACGTTCCTCCTCCGGCGTCAGCTCCCTGTACATGGTGCGCTCCCGATAAAAGGCGATTTCGTCGATATAGATATTCGCATCGGATTCGTTCGTGCCCGCGACCACGGCCAGGCTCATCAGCCCTCCTGTGTCCAGCGGCTGCACGACCGAGTTCGCCATGAACTTGCGGAAGGGTAGCTTGATGTCCTGCCATTGCCCGTTCGTGGGGAACTCGGCCCGGTAGTACTGCCCCGGAAAGCGCGTCGCCCTCGTTCGGAGGTGGATCGCATACGGCCGGCCGTTTCCTTTCGCCGTGAGGCGGATGCCATCGTACGTCCGGACATCCAGCGGGCGGCGTCTCGCAAACACGGATCGCTCCGCCCGGATCGCGCTACCGCCGCTACTCGCCGAGGCAGGCCCGGTCAGATGCAGGCAGTCACGCCCCTCGTGTTTCTCGATCTGCACCTTCGCCGGACCGCCTGCCAACCACGATTTCGACGTCGGCGAGTCTCCCTCGCGCTTCGGCGAGAAATCATCGATCACCAGCCTGTCTCGCTCCACCCGTGCCGGTTCCTCTTCGGCGAGACCGGCCCCGCCCCAAACCACCAGCAGTCCCGCGCCTATCGCGACTGCGAGGATCCCTGCCTTTACAGCAGCCAAACGCCTCTTTGCACCCATGATCGCACCTTTCACAAGCACTCTATAGTACTCCATACAGCGCCCGCAGGGCGATTGTTTGCCGGTTCATGGCTCATTTTCCCGGCGCGTCACGGTCCCATGAAAGCCCTCGTGTCAGCGGGTGATTCCGCTCGGGAGACGTGCCGGGACTGACGGCTTCGCGCACAACGCAAACGAAGGTCACGAACTGACTGCGTGATCGTCGACCGAACGGCCGCAGCACTTCTTGAACTTCTTGCCGCTGCCACACGGGCAGGGATCATTGCGTCCGACCTTCGGTGACGGATTGACGAGCGGGATCGGAGGTGCGAAAGCTTCCGCCAAATCTTCCTCACCTGCATCTGGACTCTCCGGCGGTAAGACCAAATCCTTCCGCTCAGTGTCCCCATTTTCCACGGGGCGGGATCGTTCCGCGAACCACTCCCGCGCCCATTTCCATCGAGGCTCAAACCAATCCCTGACCGGGCGCTCCCACAACTCCTGCCCAGCAAGATCGGAGCATCCCTCCAACAATCTCACAGCCTCTTCGTAGTCGCCTCCACCGCTCAATAGACCGCATGTCTCGCTCAATCGCCGCAGCAAGTCGAGATGCTCGGCGCGCCCCAGCATACCCAAGGTCCAAGCTGCATTGATTCCCAGGTCTCCCTCGACTTTGCCTTGATCGGCCTTCTCCAGCAGTTCAACACATGCCTGGACTACCCGCTCGCGCACGCCCGTATCATCGGTGTGGACGGCCAGTTGTGTCAGATTCCACAAACTGAACCAGGCGCCTTTGGCATCAGATTCCCGCTCGATGGCATCGAGAACAGCAGGCAGGATCGCAGGCCCAATAGTACCACAGGCGGCCTCCAGCGTTTCTTCCATGAGTTCGTCCCACTGCCGACCGGCCTCGACCAGTTTGCCGATTAGAAACTCGGCAATCCGTTGTCGCTGTTCTTCGGAGAGCCGCTGCGCAGCCAGGGCAAAGATCGCCGCCACGTACAGGTCCATGTAACAAGCTTCACGCTCGGCAATCCGACGCCCCTCTTCGAATGCCGCACAGAGCTCTTCAGTAAGACGTGGATCGCCCGCCATGGCATCGGCGAACAGGTTCAGAGCGGACCAGGGAATCCTCTCGTCCGCGCGCCACAACTGTTCCCAGGGCAACTGCGCGGATCTGCTATCTGCCGGATTCATTCTGTTTTCGTCCAACGTCGGCCTTTTCCGCAGGCTCATGCTCAGAAACGGTCCTGATAAACGACGTGTCTATATTACAGACTTGCCCATCGCACCATCAAGCCCTGCGAACGGTGTCGTACGGATGCGGGTGTATGGTCCAATCCAACTTTCCGGTTGGCTCGTGGGCGATCAGCCCTTCGCGGCGGTAAGCATGCCGTAGGCCATGGCCCCTTCGCGGTAGCCTTTCTCCATCAATTCGAAGGAGTCCACGAAGCGGCGCAGTTTGCCGGCCTTGAGATGCAGAATGAGCTGCACCGCCGGATTGCGCACCAGCCGACGACAGTGCTGCCACGTCGGCAGGACGTTGGCGGCGATATTCTCCGCATCCACCTCGCGAAATCCGGCCGTATCGAGCATCGAGACCTGCTCCTCCATGGTCAGCAGCGACGGACACAGCATGGCCCCGCAGATCTCCTCTACAAGCTCCTCGTGTTCGGGCCGGCTCGTGCTGCCCCGAAGCCAGGCGCACAGTCCGAGTCGCCCGCCGGGGCGCAGCAGCCGGGCACAATCGCTGAAGAAGGCTTGCTTGTCATGGATGTGCTCGCTGCACTCGATGATGCAGATGCGATCGAACGTCTCCGACGGCAGATCGAGCTTGTTGGCATCGTGCACCTGGAAAGATACGAGGTTGTCCACACCCTCCTCGACCGCCCGTTTCTCGGCTGCTCTTGCCTGCACCGGGCTGAGGGTCAGTCCAAGGACCGAGCAGCCGAAGGTCTTCGCCAGCCAGCAGGCCGAGCCGCCCAGCCCGCACCCGATATCCAGCACGCGATGCTCCGGGGCAATCTGCAAACGCGCCGCCAGGCGCTCGATCAGCTTGATCTGCGCCTCGCCAGGTGTCTCATTGCCCTCCCAATAGCCATGGTGAATGTGCGGGCCCCAGAGCAGATGATAGAAGCGTGACAGCACGTCGTAGTGTTTGCGAATGTCGTCTGTGAGTTGTGCTTCAACCGGTGGCTTGCTCATCCACATTTCCCTTTAGGCCGGTCTTGTCCGCGGGACAACGACCCGGTCGGCCAGGACCAGTTGTCCCTTTTCTTGTACGCCGCGCCGCACGTGGGGTTTGGCGGAATCTTCCGGATGGGCCGCTTTGAGGTACGCGATCTGCAACCAAGAACTCAATGGGTGACATCCTCAAGGCTCATGGTCTCAAGGATGCCACCCACGAGAATCGCCATGCCATGTGCTAATTGTTGCCGGCCTTGCTTCTGGCCTGGCGCAAGAGGTCTTTGGCCCGCCTGGCCAGGTCATCGTTGATCTCAGCCTGCGTCACCTTTTCGAGTGCCTCAATCACAGCCGGCGCCCGCCGTTCGGCGTTTCGTCCCTGCAGAAGCTTCTCGGAAAGTGTCACGGCCGCCAGGGCCGCCTCCTGCCGGGTGGCAGCGTCGCCCAGGTGCGGCACAATCAGACTCAGCGCCTCAGGCGATTCGATGTTGCTCAGCGTCCCGAGCAGCAAGCGCTTCTCATCGTCGCGCGCGATCATGTCGGTGGCTTGCCGGCACATGGCCAGTCGCTGTCTCATTGGCAGGTCGCCGCGCACCGCCAGGTTGAGGTAGCCGCGGAGGAAGAGCGTCTTCTCAGCCGGATCGCTCGTCTCTTTGGCAAGCGTCAACAAGGGGCCGGCCGCATCGGCGGTCTTCCACGTGCTCAGGGCACGGACCGCCGCCGAACGCACCTCCGCATTGCTGCCGCCGGCAGCGGCCCGGACCGCCTCCAGAGCTTTCGGACCACCAATGGCTGCGAGGACGCGGATCAGCGCAGCCTTCTGCGCCGGTCCGGCTCCATCGAGCTCGCGGACGAGCCTGTCCGCCTGCGATTCGGGGTCGTCCGCCTTCGTGCATACAGCCGCCAGGGCCTGCTCCGCGGCCGACCGATCTTGCGAGCGATCCACGTTCTTGAGCAAGTCCAGCAGTGCCGGCACGTGCTCGGCCCCGCCCAGCTCGCCCACCATCTTCGTCGCAGCCGGTCGAACCTTCGCATCACCGTCGCGCGCCGCTTTCAGCAGGACCGCAACGCCGCCCGTCATGCGCCGGCGTCCCATCAGGTCGAGGGCCATGAGCTGCCTGTCGGCGTCGCTGCTCTCGAACATGGTCATCACGGCGGCATCCGCCTCAGCGCCGGGAAAGGCGGCGAGATTCTCCCGTGCGGACTGCGCGATCTCGCGATCACTGTCATCCAGCAGTGGCACGAGCACAGGCACGCTCGAGGCGTCGCCGATCTCGGTGATCGCTCGCAAGGCCGCAATGCGAACGGGCTTGGGGCCGGCCTGGGCCGCGCCGAACAGCGCCGGCAGGGATGCCTTGTCGCCGCGTAATCCGAGCGCCTGAATCACCACGATCTGATTATCCGCCGAAAGCCCTTTCATCTCGTCGACCAGCACTTTCGTGATCCGGGTATTCGGCATCTCGTGCGTCGCTTGCACGGCGGCGGAGAAGAGAATGTAGTCGCTGCTGCGTAACTGCTCCTGCAACAGTCTCAGACGACCTCTACGTCGGGTCAGGATCGCGCCGCGCAGCGCTCCGGCGCGAACCTGGTGCGGGCCCTCCATTGCACGGAGCTGATCGTAGATCTCGATGGCCGTCCGGCGCTCTCCGGCGACCGCCAGGGATTCAGCGCACCGCAACAGCCCTTCACAGAAATCAACCTTGTTCCCTGCGGCGACGTTCGCGAGCGCCTGCTGCAGTGCGTCCGCGGCCTCGGCATTGCCGATGCTGCCCAGCGCCCTTGCCGCGGCGCATGCGACGACCGCATCGGCATCGTCGAGCCGCTCTGCCAGCAATCCAACCGCTTTCGCATCCCGTCGCACCCCGATACTGCCGATGACACCTACGAGCGGTTTGCCTCTGACCTTGCCCAGCGCATCGCGCAGGGCCTGATCCACGGCCGGGTCCGGGTTCGGCTCCAACGCGTAGCGGGCCATATGGGAGAGTTCCTCATCACCGAGCAGTGCGGCCAGCGGAGCGATGGAGTCTTTGCCGCCGATAATGGCCAATTGCCGACAGGCGCCGATCTTGTCCTGGCGCGAGGCTTCCGAGCTCTTGAGCGTGGCAATCAGCTTGCCCTCGTCCTGCTGGGCCGCGACGGTCTGTGCGAGCGTCTGCCCGGCGACGCTCAACAGCAACATAACAACCAGGATGACGCATATTCTTGACTTCGACATGGTTTGTTTCCTTCCCGTCAAATGGAGTATACGCTTCAGATGATCCACGGCTCGCGCATCGCACGCGAACGGAAGCGGTTGGCTTCGTCGTCGTTCACGAATTCCTGCTTGTCGGGATCGAACTTCAAATCGCGCTTGAGCCACATGCAGATATTGGCTGCATGGACAGTGGACATCGAGCGATGCATCATCACGGGATTGGCCACCGTCTGCCGGCGCGACTTGATGCAATCGAAGAAGTTGCGGACGTGACTCATCGGTCGCTGCGTACGGGCCGTGTAGTCGTCCACGAGCTTCTTGAAATCCTGATGCCAGGCGGGATTGGAGACGTCGCATCTCGAGTAGCCGTCGGCGATCGCGACCCAGCCCTTGGTGCCCTCGTAGCGGACGCCGCACGAGCCGTGCCAGATCTTCCTGTCCATATCCCGTTCGAGGATCATCTTGACGCCGTTGGCGAAGGTGGTCACCATGCCGTCGCCGCTGTCGTTCTTCACGTACTTGTACTCCACGGGAGACGTTCTCCACAGATCGAGGGCCACCTGGCACTGGGCGAACGTGTGGGCGCCCCACTCGCCGATGCAGCTCGTGTGGAAATCGTAGAAGTTGCGCCAGCCGCCGCGGGTGTAGGTCGAGTTGTACGGCCGCCAGGGACACGGTCCCAGCCAGGCGTCCCAATCCACCTCGCTCTTCGGCGGCAGGGGCTCTTCCGGCAGCCAGTCGTGCCGCATCTCCGCCGCATCCCACGGGGCGATGTGCGCGCGAACGGTATGGACCTCGCCGAGGTAGCCGAGCCGGAGCAGCTCGTTGGCGAAGGTGAAGTTGCCTTCGCTGAGCCGCTGGATGCCGGATTGGTAGACCCGCCGATAGCGATGAGCGGTATCCACGACGGCCTGACCCTCCGCAATCGTCATGGCCGACGGCTTCTCAGAGTATACATCCTTGCCCGACCGCATCGTCATGATCGCGGCCATGGCATGCCATCGGTCGCCGGTGGTGCTCAGGACCGCATCGATATCGGTGCGAGTAGCCAGGAACTCACGGATGTCGGTGTAGATCACGCAATCCTTGTTGCCGTAGTGGGTGTCCACCCTCTGCTTGACGTTCTCCCGTCGGCTCTTCTGGGCGTCGCAGATGGCGACGAACTGCACGTCGGGCTCGTGGATCATCCAGTTGAACAGCACGTGCGAGCCGCGGTTGCCGACACCGATGCCGCCCAGGATGATCTTCCCGCTCGGGGGGACGGCGCCGTTGCGGCCGAGCACCGAGGCCGGCACGATGTACGGAACTGCGACCGCCGCCGCCGTGCCCAGGAACGCTCGCCGCGAAAGATGGGATTTCTTCTGTGACATGGCAAACTCCTCATCGATATTGATTGTGAATCAGCAACACCATGATTGCACTGACCTGTCGGCGGATTTTACCATCCCCGAGCCCCCGCGCCCAGACCAAAGGGATTGAGGAAGGATGATTGATTATTGATGATCGGCTCGCGCCGTCTCTTCGGCCGCCCCCGCAAGCCGCCGGGGACAGCGGGCTATCCAATCTGCGGTTTTCGGTGTATGATGGACGCTCGTGCTGAAGGTCCAGAGAACCCAAGAGGTATCATGATGCATCTGAAATACGTACGCTTCCATCCGGATTGCTATCCGACGCGGGAGCATTATCCGTTCAGCCTCGATATCTTCCGTCAGACCAGTGGGGTGGCGTTTGAGACGCCGGTGACGATGTTCGTCGGCGAGAACGGCACGGGCAAATCGACTCTGCTGGAAGCCATCGCGCGCCGGGCCGGCATCCATATCTGGCGGGAACGCGAGCGGACGCGATTTGAGGTCAACCCGCACGAGGACAAGCTTTACCGCTGCATCTCGATGGAGTGGGCGGATGGTTTCGTGCCGGGCTCGTACTTCGGCTCGGCCGTCTTCCAGGACTTCGCCCGCATCCTCGACGAATGGGCCGCGGCGGACCCCGGCACACTCCAATACTTCGGCGGCAGGTCGCTGCTGACCCAGTCCCACGGCCAGTCCATTATGTCCTTCTTCCGCGCGCGCTATGCGATCAAGGGCCTGTACCTGCTCGACGAGCCGGAGACCGCCCTATCGCCCAAGACGCAAATCGCCCTGCTCGACCTGCTGGCCGAGATGGGCGCCGCCGGCCACGCCCAGTTCATCGTCGCCACTCACTCCCCGATCCTCCTGGCCTGTCCCGGTGCGACCATCTATAGCTTCGACCACACCCCCATCGCCCCCATCGGCTACGAGCAAACCGACCACTACCAGACCTACAAGCGCTTCATAAGTGACGTGCACAGATACCGGCCGCCCCTCGCTCCTTGAGGAGCAGATACAAGAGTGCTCGTGGATCTCCGCAGTTACACGTGCCAACATCACAAATCAGCAGCGGCAGATCTGTCTCTGTTGCATTCAGTCGCCGCTCTTTCTAAGCTTTCTGGCGTCTATTAGGTCCTGATCCCTTCCACCGGCCTCCTTTGCTTTGATCAGGTCGGCTTTCGAGATGAATGGAATGACCGACCCCTCTACTTGCACCTCTTCCCGGTTTGCCCATGCGGCTTCAAAAGCCAGCCCAGGGATGGACATCATGACATCCAGTCGGAATGGTGGATTCCCCATCTGGTAGAAATAACCCTCTCGCGTAAAATCGGCTGGAGCCAAGTCTCTCAGGGGGGCCCCGAACTCCTTCAGCACCGCAAAAACCGCTTTCGCGTTCTCCTCATCCGTGGAAATCCAAAGATCCAAGCCCTCTGTAAAGCGGGGCTCAGTGTACTTCATGACTGCATAGCCGCCGACGACAAGATAGCGGACCTTATGCTTTTCCAAAAGACTCAACATCTCTCTGAAGTCTGGGCTTGTCAGCATGTCCGTACCTGATGGTCAAATAGTCCAGTATCATGTCGAGGGCCGCGTCGAAGATGGCCCGATCTCCCTGCGATTGCCAGAACTCGACATCAAATCGGTCTTCATCATCACCTATCCGTCTATAGGATTCCCTGATCTCTCTCATATGTGCCTGCATTTCCTTCATAACCAGCAGAGATGATAGCACACCCTCAGGGAAAAGACAACAGGACGGGGAAAACGGACCGTATCTCGTCGCTCGCTCGCCCCGGCGCGACCATCTACAGCTTCGACCACGCCCCCATCGGCTACGAACAGACAGACCACTACCAAACCTACAAGAGCTTCATGAACGACCGGCACACATACCTGGACGGCGACTGATCGGAGTCGCCCGGCCGTGCCTCCGCAGGGCTGGGTCGGAGACCACGTTCATCGCGCAGGGTGCATGCCGGACCAGGGGAGACAAAAGAAAGGGCCACCGGTTTCGTCGGCAGCCCTTGTGTCGTTTGGGTTTGTGCAAATACTACAGCGAGCGGCGTCTCCTGAGCCAGCCAACCAGACCTGCACCAATACCTCCAAGCAGCATCGCGCCGGGCGCGGGCACAACGTTGAACGGAGTGAACTGGATGTTGTCTACAACCTCGATGAGGCCGGGAACCTGTGTGACGTTATAGAAGAACGTCGCGCGATCGAACACGACTCCTGAGATCGCGATGGTCTGGTTCATGAGATCGTCGAGGTTCATGGCCATGGTCGTTTGTCCGACCTGACTGGCCCCAAGAAAGACCGTCAGGACCGCCTGATCGCCCGCAACGGCGAAGAGGGGATCGTCGTTGCCAAAATCCAACTGAAGCGAGTCCACCGGCGTGGAAAAGTCCATGATCAGGTAACTCGGATCATCCGGAAAGACTCCCAGGGCGTTCGTGTTGTTGCCCTCAGGCCAGTTGCCGATCTGGAGGTTCGCCCCACTGGAATCGGAGAATGCGACCAGCCCCGAATCCGCACTCACCCACCCGTTGGGGACGGCCCCGACTGGGTCGCTCTCGAAATTGACGACCACCGCCGCTTGCAGCGATCCTGCCAGAGCCACGCAGAGAATCGCCGACAGTAGTACTGCTCTGTTCATATCCGCTCCTCCACACAATGATGTTATTCTGCACGATGCTGTACCACAGCCGTACGCCGACTGCCGAGATAAACCCCCACCCACTCCCCCTATATCTCCTAATTGTACACACTGGGCGGCGACATGTCAAGATAAAAGCCATAGGAAGCAGGATGTAATACCAGCGGCTCTGTTCGGTCGCAGAGAAGGCATACTGGCGACTGGCTCCTGAAAAACTCATCCGGGCCAATCTGGCGGGAGTTTCCATGGGTGGGCGGCATCGGCCATCCCGTCGAGACTGGGGTTCGCGGCGCGGTCAGGTCCGGGAATGAATCCGGGCGAAGCGGCGGATTGGCCCGCCCGCTTCGCCCGGGTTGCGGTCTTCGATCTCGAAGCTGGGAGCCGCACGACCGAGCCGTGGGGCTCATCCTTATGGTGCTATGCCTTTCCGGCTCGGACTTCCTGGAACTTCTTCAACGAGAGTTCGACGCCTTCGATCGGCGGGTAGGCGTCCTTCTCTTCCTCGATGATGTACCATTGGGTGCCGCCGACGGTGCGGCAGAGCATCAGGACCTGGTCCCAATCGATGTCGCCTTCGCCGATCAGGGCGCTCTTGTCGGTCTTGGAAAATTCCTTGATGTGTACGGTGACCGACCGGCCGGGATAGCGCTTCAGATAGACGAGCGGGTCGGCCCCGCCGCTCAGGGCGTTGCCCGTGTCGATCTGCATGATGACTTCGGGCTTGGTGTTGCCGGCCAGGAGGTCCCAGCCCGTCGTCCCCTCGACGGCGGCGAAATCGTGGGCGTGGTTGTGATAGCCAACGAGCATCCCGTGCGGCTTGACCTTCTCGGCCAGCACGTTGAAGCGCTCGGCGTACTTGAGCCAGCCCTGTTTCGGGTTGGACTCGTCCGGCTGCAGCCAGGGCACGATCAGGTACTTGTTGCCGATCGTCTGGTTGAACTCGATGGTCGCCGCCAGATTCGCATCGGAAAGCGTGTCCATGGCCGTGTGCGTGCCGCAGCAGACCAGGCCGTTGTCGTCCAGAAGCTTGCGAAGATCCTTGGCCTTGTAGTCGTAGTAGCCCGCGAATTCGACGCCCTGATAGCCCATCTTCGCCACTTTCGCGACCGTCCCCGGCAGGTCTTTGGCGCAGTCCGCACGGACCGAATAGAGCTGCAAACCTACCGGAATCTTGTCCTTACCCGTCTTGCCCATAAGCTCGTCCATACAGCCTGCCCCCATAATCCCCGCCGCCGCGACAGAAGCCGATGTCGCCAGAAAACCCCGCCGGGACAAATGTGAGTTGGTCGATTGTGCGTCCATACGTCTCCACCTCGTTTCCTTGAATGAGCGATGCAAGTGTCTTGGAGCGAACGTCGCGCCCCACGCGCGAGTTTCAGCGAGGACGATTGTAGTCAAGCCGGTCTATATGGTCAACCCCCGTCATCCGCCGCCCGCACCAGGCAGGGTGTGCTGGCTGCCCCGGACACTCACCAGCGAATGGTGCGAAACAGGCAACCTCTACTTTCACAACAACGGCCCACTTGGGGCGTCTCTGCCGTCCAGGAATCCACTGGTCAGCAGCCCGGCTGGTGGTTAATCTTTCTCGCAGAAACCCAGTGAACCAACAGGAGACTCGCGCACATGACCATTTCAAGGTGGCTTTGCATTCTGACGACTGCCGTTGTGGCCGGCGGATCGGTGGGATTATCGCACGCACAGGGTCTCAGCGTCCGCGATGATGGGGTTCTGCTCAAGGATGGACTTCCCTTTCGCGGCATCGGGGTCAACTACTTCGACGCCTTCTCGCGAACGCTCCGGGACCCCAACGACACCTCATACGACGCCGGATTTCGGGTCCTGGCCGAGAATGGGATTCCGTTCGCCCGCTTCATGTCCATGGGCTTCTGGCCAAAGGATATGAAGTTGTACGCGAGGGACAAGGCAAAGTACTTCGCCCTGCTGGACGGCGTGGTCCGCTCCGCGGAAGAGCACGGCATCGGCCTGATCCCGAGTTTGTTCTGGTATATGCCCACCGTCCCCGATCTCGTGCACGAGCCCTGCGACCAGTGGGGCAACCCCGCGAGCAAGACGCACGAATTCATGCGCACCTACACCCGCGAGGTCGTGACACGATACCTGAACTCGCCGGCCATCTGGGGCTGGGAGTTCGGCAACGAATACAATCTGCGGGCCGACCTGCCCAACGCCAAGGAGCATCTGCCGAAGATCGTGCCGTCGCTCGGGACGCCCGAGACCCGCAGCGAACGAGACATCCTCACGCATGAAATGGTCCGTGCAGCCTTCCGCGAATTCGCGAACGAAGTCCGCAGGCACGACCGGACGCGAATAATCTCCACGGGCAACTCGATTCCCCGCATCTCAGCATGGCACCAGATGCACGAGGGCACGTGGGACAAGGACTCGCCCGCGCAGTTTGCCGAAGTCTTGGCGGGTGACAATCCGAACCCGACCGATACGATCAGCGTGCACATCTATGAGGATGCGACGGATCGCCTCGCCGGCGCTCTGCGGGTGGCACAAGCACAAGGCAAACCCTTGTTCGTCGGCGAGTTCGGCGTACCGGGCGACGGAGCCGAGCCGGTTCGGCAGTTTCAGGCGATTCTGCACGCCATTGAGACGACGGAGGTCCCGCTGGCCGCCCTGTGGGTGTTCGACTTCCAGGGACAGACCGGCTGGAACGTGCGCGTGGACGAAAGGCGCAGCGGCCAACTGAAGGCGATTGCCGAAGCGAACGAGCGCCTTCGGCAGGACCCCAGCCTGACCGCAGAAACCCTGCGGGACAAGATCCGCGGCGGGCTGCTCGGCCAGATCCTCGGCAACCTCAACGGCCTGCCCCACGAGATGAAGTATATCGCCGAGCCGGGAAGCGTCACAGAGTACACGCCGGCGCTGCCCGAAGGGGCCTGGACGGACGACGACACGGACTTCGAGTGGGTCTACATCAAGGTGATGCAGGATGAGGACTGCCTGCTCCTGCCGCCGGAGCGGATCAGTCGATTGTGGCGGGAGCGCATCAATCAGCGGATCTGGTGCTCGAACCAGTACGCCCGGCAGTTGATGGACCTGGGAATCGAGCCGCCCTGGACGGGAATGCACGTATTCAATCCATGGGCGGATTTCAACATCTCAGGACAATTCATCTGCGAGACCTTCGGCCTGATCGCCCCGGCCATGCCGCAGACCGCCGCCCGCATCGCCCTGAACTACACCCGCGTCACCATCGACGGCGAGCCCGCCCAGACCACGCAGCTATTCACAAGCATGATCGCCACCGCGTTCGTTGAGAACAATACCGATCGCGTTCTGGATGCCGGCGTGGCGGCCATCGACCCCAACAGCGAAGTCTGTCAGATCGTCCGGGACGTGCGGGGCTGGCACAGGGAGCATCCCGACGATTGGCGGACGACCCGCCGGCTTTTGAAGGAAAAATACAGCAAGCACAGCGGCGCCATGCGCGACCGAAACGGCTACGAGCTGAACACGGGCTCGACCATCGCGGCCCTGCTCTACGGCAGGGGCGACTTTGTCCGAACCCAAATCACAGCATTCAATTTCGGCTGGGACGCGGACAACAACGCCGCCACCGCGGGAACCATTGTCGGTGTGATGAAAGGCTACCGATGGATGCTCGCCCAGGGCTGGACCATCGTGGACCGCTACAAGAACACGACCCGCGAGAACATGCCCGAAGACGAAACGATCACGAGCTTCGCCGACCGGCTCATCGACTTGGCGGAGAAGCTCATCCTCGAACAGGGCGGCGACAGATCGATGCAAGACGACCGGCCCGTCTACCGAATCCACGGGCAACGTCCCGCATGTCTTCAACCCATGGAGAGCCCCGCCGCGGAAACGGCCGCTCTAAGAGAAAAGCTGCAAAGCCAAATCCGCAACGACATCGCGCAGCCCGCCTCAGAGCAGCAACTGGCGCGCGCCGCTTACTACGCCATCTGCCTGGACTTAGCCGAATCGATTCGGCAGCAGCATCCGCAGCAATGGTCGGACGCACTGACCGCGCTGAACGAGCATGACAAGGTCGTACAGGCCCTCTTCCACCACTCGCCCACCCCGCTGGGCGAGCAGCTCCGCCAGAAAGCCCTCGCCGCCGGCCTACAAAAGCCCCCGGACAGAAAAGACCTGTGGTAAGCAGCTACGGCCGGACGGCGGTGCCGTCGGGTCGGCGGACGGGGTTCCAGTAGCCGGGGTGGTCGGGCAGCGGGAATTTGGCGGCCAAGTCCTCGTTGATATCGACGCCGAAGCCGGGGGCCTCGTTGATGTGCATGTAGCCGTTCTCGACGGTGGGACAGCCGGGGAAAACCTCGCGCGTTCGGTCGTTGAAGTTGACGGCTTCCTGGATCCCGAAGTTCCAGATAGCCAGGTCGAGATGGGCGTTGGCGGCGTGGCCGACCGGCGAGACATCACCCGGGCCGTGCCAGGCGCTGCGGACGTTGAACCACTCGCCCAGGGCCGCGATCTTGCGGGCGACGCTCAGGCCCCCGATCTGCGAGATGTGCACGCGGATGAAGTCGATGAGCCGCTCGGACATCAGGCACACCCATTCGTGCGGATTGTTGAACAGCTCGCCCATCGCAATGGGCACGCAGGTCTGCTGGCGAAGCAGCTTGAAGTAGCCGTTGTCCTCGGGCGCGAACGGGTCCTCGATGAAGAACGGCCGGTACTTCTCCAGTTGTTTGCAGAGGTTGATCGCTTCGATGGGCGGGATGCGCTCGTGAATGTCGTGAAGCAGCTCGACCTCGTCGCCGATGACGCTGCGGATGTGCTCGAACATCTCCAGCGTCCCATGCACGTACGGCCTGATCGCCATGTTGGAATCCGAGGGCAGCCCGAAGCCGGCCTCTTTGAAGTCCGCCTTCTTCGACAGATGCGGCGAGCCATAGCCGCCCCGCTGGATACGGATGTGTCGGAACCCCCGCTCCATAGCGCGGCGCACGCTGTCCTCGATTCGCTTGAGATCGCCGCCGCCGCAGTGCGTGTAGCAATCCACGGCGAAGCGGCACTTGCCCCCGAGCAGTTGGTAGACGGGCATGCCGGCGCGCTTGCCCTTGATGTCCCAGAGCGCCTGATCGAGTCCGCTGAGCGCGTTGTTCAACACGGGTCCGTTGCGCCAATAGGAACTGGTGTATGCGTTTTGCCAGAGGTCCTCGATGTTGTCGACGTCCCGGCCTTTGGCGAAGGGATTCAGATACTCGTTGACCGCTGTCTCGACGGTCAAAGGCCGCTGGTTGTACGTGGCGCATCCCAGGCCGTAGAGTCCCGGCTCGCTCGTCTCGACCTTCACCACGCACAGTCGAATCCTCGCCGGCGCGGTGAGAATCGCCTTGACCTTCTCGATCTTCAGAGGCGGCAGGCCCTTCGTCGCCTTCGAATACGTCTGCGCCACAGCATCGTCCGCCGGCCTCAACAATCCCAGGACTCCCGCCGCCGCGCCGAGCCCGAAGCCTTTCATCATGTCACGTCGTTCCATCGAGTTCTCCTTGTTCTCGCGCCTCACTGACTTCATGTGTCTTCTCTCCGGCGGTCTTGACCGGCTTTCGGTGCCACCACGTCGCCAGGACCGAACCCGAGATATTCATCCAAGGCCCGAAGATCGCCGGCGCCAGGGCCGCCCCGCTGCTCTTGAGAACGTCCATCGCCAATCCCGACGCCATGCCCCCATTCTGCATGCCCACCTCGAACGCAACCGTCCGACACGTTCGCTCGCTCAGCCGCAACAACCTGGACAGCCAGTAGCCGAGCGTATACCCGATGAAGTTGTGAAGGATGACGACCACGATCAGCAGCGCCCCCACCGACAGCAGCTTCTCCCGCGATCGGGCCGTGATGATGGCGATGATGAAGCAGATGCCAGCCATCGAAACGATCGGCAGCACGCGGTCCATCCAGTTGCCCGAGCGACCGAGCACCACGCTCACCACCAGCTTTGTCGCGGCCACCACACCGATCAGAGCCGGACCAATGATCATGCCTCGTTTGAGCGCGAGAATGGAACCGGGCAGATGAGCGCCGTACACAATCACCAGGACAGCCGTCGCGAGCCCCGCAACCGTAATGGCCGCCAATGTCACCTTGCACTTGGCCCAGTCACGCTCGCTGTACAGGATCCGGTTCGCGATCAGCCCCGCCAGAATCGGCACGATGATCATGTTCAAGATCGACAGCATCATGCCCACAAACGGAATCTCAATCATCCGTCCGGCCAGCAGTTCCATCAGGAAAGGCGTCATCAGAGGCGAGACCAGCGTCGAGGACGATGTCATCGTCACCGACAACGCCACGTCCCCCTTCGCCAGGAACGTCATCAGGTTCGACGCCACACCGCCGGGACAGGAGCCAATCAGGACGACCCCCGCCGCCACCTCGGGGCCAAAGCCAAACCCCGTCGCGATGAAATAGCCCGCAAGCGGCATAATGGTAAACTGCGACACCAAGCCTACCAACACCGGCCAGGGCATCTTGAACACCCGCGTGAAATCACTCACGCTCAGCGTCGTGCCCATGCCGAACATGATGATCTGGATCAGCGGGACAATCAGAATCCCCAGATCGAATCCGGCCCACGTCATGAACGCCTTCGGATAGAACATCGAAGCCGCGACGAACGCAAAGACCCACACCGTGAACGCAAAGCTCTTCAAAAACGAGTGCCCCATGCAGAACAGGGCGAAGGCGGCAAACGCGCCCACCGCGAACGGCCCGACCTGCGAACGGTACCCCATCAGGAGCATTGCCACCGTGATCGCGGCGAGCAAGAGGGAGAGCCAGGCAGAGTATTTCGACGTGGTCCGCAGTGTGTTCGGCATCGTTCAGAGCTCCAACCCGTAGAACGGATGTATCGCCATCATTACGTGGTGTATACTCTTACTACACCAATCCGCCCGCGGCAATCCAAAACTTACCCCGGTTTCGCACGCACGATGTCCGGCGCTTTCTGCTTGCTTGTCCCACGCGACCCCGGTAGCCTCCGAGTCTTTGTGGCAGACGAGAATCTGCAGAAAGGACGTGCGTTTACGAGTATGCTGATCGGACTGAAGCTGGATGTGGGATTCGAGGGGGATGAGACATGCTGCCGGCTCTACGGCGAGCGCGAAATCCTTCCCTTCCTGCGCGAACTGGGCATCGAGGCGGTGGAGACGCCGGTCGGACCGGAGACGCAGCCTGAGGTGCTGGAGGAGCACATCCGGCGCTGTGTGGATGCAGGCATGAAGGTGTCGCTGCATCCATATTCGGAGGACAGCATCTTCAACCCCGCGCACTTCTCACGCGAGCCGGACAATCCATGCCGCGAACTACACGAGCGGTTCTTTTCGTTCGCCGCAGAGGCCGCGCGGCTGCAGCGACACTCGAGCGTTGTCAACCTCCACGCGGCGGCCGGGACTTCCGCCGACTCACGCCAGGATCTCATCGACCGGTCCGTCGCCTTCTTCACGTGGGCCGGTGACTGGTGCCGCCGGAACGCCCCGGAGGTCTGTGTGACGGTGGAGCTGCAGATCAGTCCGAGCGCCGGCGTGCCGCAACAGCGCATCGGCGACACCTACCCGGAACTATTGGAGGTTGCCACACGCAGCCAGGTCGGGGCCTGCTGGGACTTCGGGCACGCCTACTGGAATACATACCAGTATGGCTGGCCCCTGTATCCCCCGGACGCCCTGATCCCGCACATCCGTCACGTACATTGCCATGACGCGCACAATGAGGATCACCAGCCGCTCGTTTACGGCGCTGTTCCCTGGGAGGATTTCCTCAGATTTCTGATGAATCACGGCTATGACGGCCGCATCATCCTGGAAGTCCCCCCGTCCGAATTCCTGAAGGCCGGGGGGATTTCGAGCCTCGCGGATTCCGCCCGGGCCCTCCGGGAATGGATACGCCGAAGGTTGTAGACCCCAGGCTGGAGTATCCTCTTTCGCCCATTGATGAAGCGGAGCCGGCGCGGTATACTGGTCCCATTGACAACCGACAAATGATACAGGGGTGCAACTCATGGCAAAGCAAGTGGATCGTCGCAGTTTCATCAAGACGTCGATGGCCGCCACCGCAGGCGCCGCAGTGGGAATGGGACTGGCGCAGCCCGCGAACGCGGCGCCCGAGCTCGGCGCCAACGGGATGCCGATGGGCCGGATCAAGAATCTCAAAGTGAGCCGGCTGATCTCCGGCGGCAACCTCATCAGCGGCTGGGCCCACGCGCGAGACCTGATTTACGCCCATGACCTCATGAGAAACTACAATACACCTGAGAAGGTCATAGAGACCCTGGCCCTGCTCGAAGAGAACGGCGTCAACACGATCATCGCCGACCCCCGCAAGAAACCGATGGAGATCTTCAAGAAGTACTGGAGCATGGGCGGCAAGATGCAGTGGATCGCCGAGGGTCATCCGACGCCGGACGATATGAAGACCAACATCAAAGCCTCCATCGACTGGGGCGCCTCCGCGGTGTACCTCCAGGGCGTGATCGGCGACCGCTGGCTCAAGGAAGGCCACGTGGACAAGCTGGGCGAGTGCGTGGAGTACATCAAGTCCCTGGGCGTGCCCGGTGGCCTCGGCGCTCACATGCTCGACGTGATCGTGAACTCCGAAGCCCGTGAATTCAATCCCGACTTCTACGTCAAGACGCTGCACCATACGAACTACTGGTCGGCGCGTCGCCCCGATCAGGGCGCGGAGGTCGTGGACAATGGCGCGGACAACTTCTGGGAACCGACGCCGGAGAAGACGGTCGACTTCATGAAGACTGTCAAGAAACCATGGATCGCGTTCAAGACGCTGGCCGCCGGCGCCATCCATCCCTCCAGCGGCTTCAAATATGCCTTCGAAGGCGGGGCCGACTTCATCTGCGTCGGCATGTTCGATTTCCAGGTGCGCGAAGACGCGATCATCGCGAAGAACACGGTGGGTGCAGCCCAGAAACGGCAACGAGCCTGGTTTGCGTAGCACGCATCGCAGCGCCGCTCTATCCATCGGCTGAGTGTGAGGAGTATCACGCGTGAGGAATTGGAGTGTCCTGGTTCTCGCCACGTCCGCCATCAGTCTTGCGCTTTCCCTTGTCCTCACGACGCCCTACGGCGGGACAGACTCCGCCCTGTATGCAGCCGCCAACGAGGGAAGAAATTATCGTTCCCCGCTCGACGCTGCCTTTTCGCCGGACGGCAAGACCCTGGCCGTCTCCGACCGCACGGCCGGCGTGCTGTACCTGATCGATCCAGACACGGGTGAGATAAACAAGACCGCCGCACTGCGGGGCAAACCGATGACGGTGGCGTGGCGTTCCGACGACGAGGTCGTAGTATCCGAATACGATGCCGCCACAGCAGCGGTGGTGAACGCCGAGACAGGTGAAGTCGTGCGTCGGTTCAGCGTGGGGCCCAAGCCCGTCGGGGTGGCGGTGGCAGGAAAGAAGAATCTGCTCGTCACCTGCGACTACGGCCTTCACACTGTTTCAATCGTCGATTTGAACAGCGGCAGCGAACGCGCTCGTCTGTCCGGCGGCAATCATCCCTACTTCGTAGCGGTCACGCCGGACGAGCGTATAGCGGTCGTCGGCAATCTGACACCGGCCGGGCCGGCCACAAATCCCGCATCGGCCGCCCTCATCAAACTGGTCGATCTGGAGCAAGACAACAAGATCACGGACATCGTCCTGCCGGACAGCTCCTCCACCGTGCGCGAGATCGCCGTCTCGCCCGATAGTCGATGGGCCTATGTCGTACACACCCGCGGCCGGACGACATTGCCGACGACGCAGCTCGACCGGGGCTGGGTCAACACGAACGCACTGACCATCATCGACCTCGCGGAGAAGCAACTGTACGCGACGGCGCTGCTCGACACCGTGACCGAGGGCGCGGCCGACCCCTGGGGCATCGCGCTCGCGCCGGACGGCAAGACGGCCTGGATCAGTATCGCCGGCGCGCAGCAGGTCGCGCGGATCGATTTGGCCGGACTGCACGCGCTTCTCGCGGGCCAGGGGGACATCGGCGGCCTGGGGCTGGAGAAGGATTACGCCGGCCCGGCTACCATCTGGCAACAGATCAAGGCCGATCCAGGCAAACGCAGCGAGCTGTCCTACCATCTCAGCGCTCTCTATGCGGCCGATCTGATGTCGCGCGTCTCTGTCCCGGCGCTGTGCCCGCGAGGCATCGCGGTATCGCCCGATGGAAAACAATTGGCGGTGACGAGCTACTACTCCGGCGAGGTCCTCTTGTTGGACCCGGACACCTGTCGGCTGCGAAAGACAATCAGCCTCGGGTCGCAGCCGGAGCCGGACGAGGTGCGCCACGGCGAATTCGTCTTCCACGACGCCCGGCACAGCTTCCAGCACTGGCTGAGCTGCGCCACCTGCCACCCGGACGGCCGAGCCGACGGCATGAACTGGGACCTGCTCAACGACGGCATCGGCAACCCGAAGAACGCGCGCTCTCTGCTGTGGTCGCACCAGACGCCGCCGGCCATGTCCCTGGGCATCCGCGAGAATATGGACGAGGCCGCCGAGAAGGGCTTTCAATTCATCCAGTTTCGCGAGGTGGAAGCGGGCGACCTCAACGCCGTCCGCGCGTACCTGCGCTCGATGGAACCCGAAGCCAGCCCTTATCTGATCGACGGCCGGCTCTCCGAAAAAGCCCTCGTAGGCAAACAGCTTTTCGAGGACGCCGGGACCGGCTGCGCCCGCTGCCACCCGGCCCCGCTGTACACGTCCTTGCAGACTCACGACGTCGGCACGAGACACGAACTCGATCGCACGGCCGATTTCGACACGCCGACGTGTGTCGAGCTGTGGCGCACGGGTCCGTACCTGCACGACGGCAGCGCCGTCACGCTCAAGGAATTGCTGACGACGATGAATCCCGATGACAAGCACGGCGCGACCTCGCATTTGAGCGAGGAGCAGATCGAGGCGCTCGTGGAATTTCTCCTGTCTCTGTGACCGACCGCCGGCAACAGGCTGAAAACAAGGAGTCGAAAATGATCCACCGTTCGCACTTGGCAAGCTGCTGCATTCTCGTTCTTGTCTCTGTCGGTCTGACGACGGCGACCGAGACATCATCCTGGTATGTGTTCGAGCCGAGCAGCACGAGTGAGCCCGGCGAGATCGGAATGCAGGACTGGATCGAGAAGCCCGCGGGCAAGCACGGCCGCATTACGCGGGAGCGTGACAAGCTGCTCTGCAACGGCGAGCCTCTCAAGCTCTGGGGTATCAACCTGTGCTACGCCGCCTGTGCGCCGGACAAGGAACTCGCGGACAAGCGCGCGGCGTTCTATCCGAAGTACGGCATCAATTCCGTGCGTCTGCATAAGTACGTCGATGGTCCCGGCTGGGCGGGCATCCAGTCGCCGGATAGTTGCGTCGAGTTCGATCCCGACGGTCTCGGCCGGATGGACTATCAGGTCGCGAAGTTCAAAACCGCGGGCATCTACGTCCTGCTGTCGGCCCACTTCGGCGCGTTGAAGCTTGGGCCCGCCGACAAGCAGTATGTCCCGTACCTGGAGGAGTTCGGCACGTTCGAGGGCAACAAGAACCGCGTCACCACGCCTCACAGCGCCGTCCAGTACTCGCCGGAACTGCAGGACGTGCAGATCCGCCAGATGGTCCGCCTGCTCGAACACAAGAACCCCTATACCGGCCTGACCTACGCCCAGGACCCGGCGGTTGCGTTCATCGAGATCATCAACGAGCAGAGCATCCTCTTTTACACCTCGATGAATCCGCTCAAAGCCAGCCCGACGCTGCGCCGGCAGGTGGCGGAACGTTTCTCCGACTGGCTCCGCGAGAAATACGGAAGCCACGAGAAACTCGCGTCGGCCTGGGGCGAGAATAGCTTCGACGGCTTCGAGGGCGACGGCTTCCCCGCCGGCGAGCACTTGGACAAGCGCAATATCCTGCCTATCGGCAACCCGTGGTATTGGGACCCCGAGCAACTGAACGGCTCGCAGGCGTACCGCAGGCAGCGGCTGCTCGACACCATGCAGTTCCTCTACGAATTGCAGTGCGGGTTCTACGACCGGTACGTGCAGGCGATGCGCCAGGCGGGGTACGAAGGCGAGATTCTCGGTTCGAATTGGCAGGCGGGCCGGGCGCTCAGTCATTTCTACAACCTGCACTCGGACTGGCGCGTCGGCACCATCGACCGGCACAACTACTTCGGCGGCGGCAGGGCCCGTCCCGGCGAGAAATTCAACAACGCCACGATGCTGCGCACCGCCGGCTCCGGCACACTCAGCGTCGGCCTGCAACAGGCAAGCGACCGGCCGTTCATGCTGTCGGAGTGGATCCACGTCTTCCCGAGCGAGTGGGGCGTGGAAGGCCCCGCGATCCTCGGCGCGTACGGCTATGGCCTGCAAGGATGGGATGTCTCCTACATGTTCCAGAACCGCGACAGCGGCGGCTTCAGCGACCGGATCGGCCGGGACCAGTGGGACGCCACCGCCCCGCAGGTGCTCGGCATCTTCCCCGCCGTCGCCCGCCAGGTCTTGCGCGGCGACGTGAAAGAGTCCGATCTGCTCGCCCCGCTCTACGTGCACCTGCCTTCGTGGCGAGGGCGTCCCGCCCTTGCGTCCCGAGGCCACCCTGGCCTCGTTCCCCCGGACGACAGAACACTCGTGGCGCCTGAGCAAGGGCAAGATGCCCTCGCCACGAAGCTCGGCTTCACCGACCGCACCGTGCAGCAGTACGACGTCAAGAGTTTCGACACCGACAAGGTCCCCGCCCGCGCCCTGGCCGTCGCCCGCTGCGCGGTCGAGTTCACGGATCAATACCGCGACACGCCGGCGTTCGACATCACGCCCTACGAGAAGGACGGCTTTCTCGCATCCTCCACGAATCAGCTTCACTGGAGTGAGGGCTCCGGCGGCAAATTAGGCGGCTACTTCACCATCGACACGCCCGGCACAAAGGCCGTGATCGGATTCGCCGAAGGCCGCGAATGCCGGCTCGGCGAAGTCACCATCGCGCTCCAATGCCCCTTCGCCGCCATCTACGTAACGGCCGCGGAACCGGATAAAGACATCCGCGCTTCGAAGAAGCTGCTCATCACCGCCATCGCCCGCGCCCGCAACACCAACATGAGATTCAACGACGCCGAGGACGAGCTGACCAACCGCGGCAAACCCCCAATCCTGATGGAGCCCGTCAGAACCACCATCACAATCCGCAGACCCGGCTCACCCAAGCTCTACCCCCTCAACCACGACGGCCTGCGAACGCCAACAACACTCCCGATTGAGGACGGCAAGTTCACCCTCGACACCGCCCGCGAAAAAACGCCCTACTACCTCATCCAGTTCTGACACGCATGCGGGCCGGTCATCAGCCGCCTTTCGGCACTCCAGGATTTGACTCGACGATTCCCATCTGCTATACTGCATAAGCACGGATAAGAGGAGAATTGTGTTTCTCGCGAAGACGCCGAGATCGCCAAGTGCGAAGGAGTACGGCGGGGTGGGCGCTGCCCACCACAAATTCTCATCAGCGTTTGTTTGCGCCCATCGGCGGGTTCAAAGATGATCGTGGTTTGACCCGCCAACGGAGGATTGGAGATTATGCGAACTGTGCTTCTGCCCCTGATCACGTGTATGCTTGTCCTGCCCGCGTATGCCAAGTACAGTGGCGGCACCGGGGAGCCGAACGACCCATACCAGATCGCCACAACCGCCGACCTGGTCGCCCTCAGCGCGGATGCCAACGACTACAGCAAGCACTTCAAGCTGATGACGGATATCGACCTGTCGGGCTTCGATGGGAAGGAAGGCCGACCGGCGTTCAACGTTATCGGTGACTGCCACCCGGAGACGAATGGGTTAACCTATTTCATTGTAGGGACTCCCTTCAGAGGTGTCTTCGACGGCAATGGAAACACAATCTCTCATCTGATGGCTCTGAAGGCTAATGGGGACCGCCGAGCGTTCGTAGGACTCTTTGGCGGTGTGGCACGGGGGGCCGAGATCAAGAACCTGAGGGTTGTGGTGGATGTCAACGTAGACGGCGGAGAGAATATCATTGGTGCCCTGGCGGGGTACAACGGGGGCACTGTGAGCCAATGCTCAAGCCAGGGGACGATTGCAGGCAAGGGATTGACGACAGTTGGTGGGCTGATAGGGTGGAACTACGCTGGTACGGTCACTGATTGTCACAGTGTGGCCGTGGTCAGTGGTGGCTATGTTGGTGGCCTCTTGGGGGGGAACAGCCATCGACAGATCGGTCTGGAGAGGCTGCGAGGCTACGTCTCTCGATGCTACTCGGTGGGAAGAGTCAGCGGCGATTTGTACGTCGGCGGCTTAGCAGGCACAAACGAGGGCGAGGTCTCTCAATGCTACTCGGCAGGCAGGGTCAGCGGCAATTTGCATGTCGGCGGCTTAGTGGGTGGCGGCGCTGGTGCAGTGATCGCCAGTTTCTGGGACATCCAGGCATCAGGGCAAGCCACAGGTGCCGGCGGCACGGGCAAGATCAGCCCCGAGATGCAGACGGCCCAGACGTTCCTGGAAGCCGGCTGGGACTTCGTGGGCGAGACGGACAACGGCACCGAGGATATCTGGTGGATTCTGGAGGGGCGGGATTATCCGCGGTTGTGGTGGGAGCTTCCGGCGGATGATTTCGAGGATGGTGAGGCCGGGCCGCTGTGGTTCGTGTATGCGCCGGAGCCGGAGCTCGTGCAGATTCGGGAGGTGAACGCCAGGCTGGAGATTGCCGCCTCGGCCCAGGCACAGAACGTCGACGCGTTCTACGTATCCGATGGGTGGCGGCTCGACGTCACGAAGGAATTCGCCATCCGCGTCGATTTCCACTTTAGCAAGCAGAACGGGGGTGATGGGCGGGTGACCCTTGGCGTGGTGCCGAGCCTGGAGGCCTCGGCGATGCAGTGGGCCGAGTTGGAGGCCGGCTGCTTCGATACCAGACCGTTCTATCTCTACGAAGTGTCCGACGGGTCCTGGGTGCAGGAGCGGGTCGCCGACCGATCCGCCGACGGCGGGACGCTCTATATGTCCTACGATCCCCATACGGATGAACTGTACTTCAGCGATACGGGCTACGGCGAGGCGCATGCCTGGCAAACCGTGACGGGTCTCTTGCAGGGCCGCTGGGCTGGTGAGCCTGTCTACGTCATCCTCGGCGGCGGCTCGGAGGGCATGGCCCTGACCGGCGAGGATGCCTGGCTGGACGATTTAGTTGTGAGCGCGGGGACGCTGATCCTGTCCGAGCCGGTTGATGAGAATGGGCCGGGAGATTAACGGCGGGTTGTGGCGTTGAATAGAATGATCTACCTTCTCTCGTGCCCGGCTGGGCGGAGGTAGGCGATGCGTTTGGCGATGGGGGGATGGGTGTAGAAGAGCAGCTCGACGAGGCGGCTGGGCGTGGGGTCGGCGAGGTTGTGGGCGGCGAGTTTGGTGAGGGCGGAGGCGAGGGTCTCGGGCTTCTCCACCCTGCCGAGGATGAAGAGGTCCGCCTGTCTCTCGAGATGCCTCGACAGGGCTGCCTGGAAGGGCCGCGATATCACGCCGAAGGCCATGACCCATAGCAGCAGCAGCGGCACGGCGGCGATGTCATAGGCACCTTCGAAGCCGAGTGTCACGGCGCTGCGATCAAGGAACAGGGAGAGGAGATAGAAAGCGATCATGGAAGAAGCGGCGGCCGCGCCGAGCAGCTTCCAGCCGTGGTGCAGGGCGATGTGGGCGAGTTCGTGGGCGAAGACGGCCTCGATCTCATCGTGCGAGCAGAGGTCCATCAACGTGTCGCCGATCAGGATTCTTCGCTCGCGGCCCAGTCCGACCACGGCGGCGTTGGCCTTCTTCGTCTCCTTGCTGAGCTTGATCTCCAGGACCCGCCGGACACGCACGCCGCACCGCTCGGCTAAAGCACGCAGCCTCTCCGCCAGTTCACGGTCTTCGAGCGGATTCAGCTTATAGAACAGCGGCACGATGACCGCCAGCGTGATCTTGCTGAGGAAGACGAGCAGCAGGAACCAACCGAGGGAAGCAAGCAGCCACCAGTGGTTTGGCATGTTACGAATGAGGCCGTACAGCAGGTTGAAGCCAACCACGGTCAGGACGGCGGACAACAGCCATTCCTTGGCACTTCTGGCGAGCCAGCCCGTGAGGGTCTGATTCGACAGATCATACCGGCGTTCGAGGATCACGGCGCTGTAGTAATCGAGGCCGAGAAACAGCAGGTGATAGATCGCCAGGAAGACCAGCAGGTAGCAGGTCAGTTGCAGGTAGTAGGTGCCGGCGAACCGGTCAAGAAGGTCATGTAGTCGGTCCGAGGCACCCGACAACAAGAAGACCAGGAGGAAGGCGAACGTCAGAGCCAGCCTCAAGAGACCGACGGCCAGCTTGCTCCGGGAGTATTGCTTCGCCCGCTCGGGAAGTTTCGGGGGACGCGCGGTTGTCTCATCGGCCGTTGCCATATCGCGTGGAAGGGCTGTACTGATGATTGAATGGTCAAATGCAACGATGGATGTCACCCCCGCGCAGGCGGGGGTCCAGGAAACCCACGGAAGGCACTGGATTCCCGCCTGCGCGGGAATGACATGGTCAGTTCCGTGATTCAGATGGCTATTCAGTTGTCAATGGGAATCGTTCTGCAGGATGTCCATCGTGCGCCGGCACAGTTCCCGGCCGCGATCGGCCCAGACGCCTTCGCCCCAATAGCGATAGCAGCTCGTCTGGCTCGTCAGCAGGTGGAAGAGCGCGTTGCGATAGCGCGGATCGGAGGTTGGCACGCCGCGGCTCAGGAGTTTCTCGTTGAACAGGGCGCTGGCGGCTTCCATCGGCTGGAGCACATCCTGATAGCCACGAACCCACGAGATATTGTTCGTCCAACTGCCGCCCTCGACGTGGAATCGCGAGTCCTCGCGGCGCAACTGCTCGACAACGGCGGCCAGTGCCTCCGGCCCGGCCCCTGCCTCAAACCGCTCCCAGATCCGATGCTGCATCACGGGCTGGATCGCCGGGAAGTCGGTCTCGGAGACGCCCAGCGAGTGGAGATATGCAAGGTACTCGCTGACATTCACCGGCGGGGTAACCGTACCGCTGCTGTCCTGCATTACCTGGATATACTTGGGGGGGAATTCATTCATCATGACGCCGCCGTTCTCGCCGTCGGCGATCTGGCTGACCAGCGGCGGGACCGACGAAGCACCGAGCTCGACGCGGCTCAGCCCTTGTGCCTCAAAGTACGGCTGCATCTGGCCGACGAGCTTGGTGTCGCTGCCCTGGGTCTTGATGATGGCCGTGATGCTGAGCGTATCGCCGGTCGAGTTCCGCGCGATGAGCCGATGCGGGCGATGCGCGTGCCGCAGCGGTGCGCCGTCTTCCACGTGCTCGACCGTATGCTCCTGCACGATGACCCACTCGTAGCCGCAATCCTTGAGCGTCTTCACAAACTCGTAGAAGACGTCCGGATGATTGGGAAGGGCCATCTCGGCGGGAGAGAAGCCGCGGACCCTGGCGAGCGCCTCCGGGCCGAAGAGGGCCGCGAAGAAATGCTGCCAGGCCCGGACGTGAAGGCGATAGTCCTGCACGGGCGTCGAAGGAGCGACGGGATGTCCCCATGCGTTGCCCAGCCACTCGACGCAATGGCGGTATCGCGGGTCGCACGTGATCAGCCGGAGATTGTCGAAGACATCGTCGAGCCCCATCTTGTGCAGGCCGTGGAGCAGCGCGCCGGAATAGTCGAGCATAACACGGGGCTGCTTGCCCTCCTCGACGAGCTTTGGAATGAACTCGCCCATGCGCTTGTAGCACGAGTGAAACACGGCGGCGTTGTGGTTGTCGCCCACATTTGGGTGATCCATCATGTGCTGCAGGTTGCTGATAACGTCCGCCCGCTGGAGTTCCCGATCCGGATCGGGGATCAGCGGCTGGTGCATGTGCAGAGCAATCGCATAGGCGCTATTGGTGTTCGGCCAATCGATCCCGCCATCGAGCAACGAAATGGCAGGCCGATTGCGAATGGCCTCGGCTATGATTTCCTCCGACCCGCAGAGGTTGGGCAGACCATCGATATATTCAAGCAGACACATCGGACTGATGTTACCCGCCTGCGGGGCGATCGGGCAAGCGCATAATAGTCCCGGTTTCGTCGATGACCATCTTGCTGCGCCATGCCGGAGGTTATTTGACGCCCAATTCCCGTTTCAGTTGCGCTTCGGCTTCAAGCCAGTTCTGCTCATCCTGTCCAGCGGGACGTCCCCGCTTCTCCCAGATCTGGTGTGCCCTTTGGGCAATCTGGTCATGCGTGAGAGTCGGCGTGGCGCCGGTTTGCCGTTGCCCGGCAGACTGCGGGGCTTGTTGTGTCGCACGCGCCGGTTTCGCAGCGGGCTCGCCGCCGACAGGCTTTCGTTGTGCGGTGCCCGCCGTCTGGTACGACCGGCTCTGTTTCGGTTTCGCACTCGTTGCGTTCGGAGTACCTTTCCGCGACATACAATCACTCCATCCAAGAAGTTGCACTACACTTGCATCAGACGCCTGTCACCTATCATCCTGGACATTTACGTTCCATTCTGTTCTCGGGTTCGCCCGGACCGCCATCGCCCCCAATCTCCCGGTTGAAACACGTCCTGTATCCCGCCCCACCGGGCAGGTACGAGACACGACATGATGGCCCCGTGCAACTCGTCAGAGGAATCACATGTACGTTGTCTGCCCAACGCAAATCCCGTATGATGCGTGCCAGTCTCCGGATGGGAGGGAAAACATAGGATCGCGTCAACGTGTAAAGGACCGAATGATGAACAAACAACCGGATTCCACGCTCCGAACAGTGCAGGTTCTCGCCCTGCTCCTGACAGTCTACCTCTCACCGAGCCAAGCCCGGCGTGTGGTCGCCAGCACAAATACGCCCGCTGATTCCACGGGTTTGGAAAGGGCCTCGCTGACGGTCCATGCGAAGGCGACGTCCGAGCCTCCGATCAGCCGCTATATCACCGGCAAGTTCTGTGAGCACCTGTATTTCAACATCACCAACGGCATGGAAGCGCAGATCCTTAAGAACCCGACGTTTTCCGACTTCCCCTTCTCGACCGGGCAGCTCTCGCCGGACGGGGTGGCTACCTTCCATTATGACAACGAGGAAATCGCCCGCGAGATCCGACGCAGCGCCCGCCGGTGGGGCTGGCCGGAATCGGAGATCGAATCCCTGCTCCAGTCCCGGCGTGAGGCCGTGGCGTGTTGGTGGACGAAACTCGGGGCCGTCGAGGCCAGTCCGGACACGGGGCCCCATGGCGGACGAGCCCAGCGCATTGCCGCCCGGGAACCGGGCCAGGGTATCGCCCAATGGACGTACCTGCCTCTGCATCGAATCCGGGAGTACGAACTCGCCCTGTGGGTCCGCTCGCCGGATATCGACACGCTGACGTTCGCCATTTTCGGACCTGACGGCGATATCTGTGCAAAGGCATCAATCTCACCAGTCACCGCCGAGTGGCGGAGATTCGATGTGCGTCTGGAGCTACCGGAGAGTCTGCCGAGCGACAAGGCCTGCAAGTTGGCGGTGACAGCGGATAAGGCGGGACAGTTCGTGATCGACCGCGTGTTGCTGTACCCCGCCGACCACATCGGCGGCGCCGATCCTGATGTGATTCGCTTTCTGAAGGAGTCGCGGCTGCCGATCCTCCGCTGGCCGGGCGGGAACTTCGTCAGCGGTTATCACTGGCGCGACGGCGTCGGCCCCATCGAGCAGCGCCCGACCTTGCCGAATTACGCCTGGGGGCAGCAGGAGAACAACTTCTTCGGCACCGATGAGTTCATCGCATTCTGCCGGGCCGTCGGTTGCGAGCCGATGATCTGCACCAATGGCGGCAACGGCACGCCCGAAGAGGCGGCCCAATGGATCGAATACTGCAATGGCTCAGTGGATACGCCGATGGGAAAACTCCGGGCGGCCAATGGCCATCCGAAGCCCTACAACGTACGCCACTGGGAGGTCGGAAATGAGCTCTGGGGAAAGTGGCAGTATCATTGGACGACGGCCGAAGGTTATGTGGATCGATACCGGCGATTCGTCAAAGCCATGTGCGAGGCGGATCCCACGATCAAGATCTACGCCTGCGGCGCACCCGTGCTATGGGGCAAGCACTGGAACGATACGCTGATCGCCGGGGCAGCCGACATGCTGCAAATCACGACGGACCATCCGCTGATTGGCGGTGATGTCGCAGCCGAAACGGATCCGCTGGACGTATTCCGTGATTTCATGGCGGTGCCAGAGGTGCTGGAGCAGAGATGGGCCGCCCTGCGGGACGACATGAAGCGCGCAGAGATCGATGATCCGCGCCTGGCGATCACGGAACTGCAGATGTTCGCTCATCTCGGGCGGCCTTCGTCATCCGACGCACCGAGACGGCTAACACACAGGAACCTCGTGAACCCTGCGACCTATGCCGAGGGGCTCTACGACATATTGATCTACCATACGGCGGTGCGGCTGGCCCCGTTTGTGGAGATGGTGACTCATTCGGCCACCGTCAATCACGGCGGCGGCCTGCGAAAGAGCCGCGAACGCGTCTACGCCAATCCCTGCCATTACGCGCAGTCAATGTTTGCCGCTCTGGCTGAGGGCATCCCACTCAGAACGGAACTGGCCTGCTCGACGGAGCAAGCCCCTCTGGTTCTGCCGGAATTGCGAAACGCCACGAAACAGTGGACCTACAAGACTCTCGACGCCCTCGCAGCCCGGGCTTCCGACGGGAGTCTGTGGCTGTCCATCGTACACAAGGGCGTGAAGGATCCTGTCACGCTGGAAATCACGCTGGAAGATTTCGAGCCGGCCGGGGAGATGGAGATCCAAACGCTCACGGCAGAAGTGCCCTGGGCCACCAACACATTGGAGGCCCCGGAGGCAGTCAAACCTGTCACGAGTACACGGGGATTGGAGAACAAGAGGTTATCACTCGTGCTGCAGCCATACAGCTACACGCTCGTGCGAATCCCCGGGCGAGCCCGGTGAAATGGCCGTGGGGCTCGGGTGTATGCGGACCGGTCGTTGAAACCGAAGACAGAGCTATCCGCCTATTACTTCGAACGCCACGCGATCCGCGGAGGCGCGCCGAGTTTCATCAGCGGTTCCGAACCGGCACACGCGTAACACTTCCTCCATGGATGTCACGCCCGCGGCGGCTTTCTCCAGTCCGTCCTGGGCCATCGAACGGGTTCCCCTCTTGCGGAGGCAATTGGAGAGTTCATGGTGATCCGCGCCGGACCGGATAAGGGTCGCCACCTCGTCGCCCACGGTCGCCACCTCAAATACGCCGGTGCGACCTTCATAGCCGTAGGAATGGCATTCCGGGCAGCCATCCGCCTGCAAGAGGCTTTCTGGAGGCTCCATGTTGCACTGGGCAAACAGCTCTCTGTCCTCTTGGCCCGGTTCGTGCGGCTGGGCGCAATCGGGACAGAGCTGCCTGATGAGATTCTGCGCGATGATCAGCCGCAACGAACTGCCTATGACGTGGTACGGGACGCCGAGATAGTGAAGGGCATCGACGGCCCCCGCGGCGTCCTGGGCATGGATCGTAGCAAGTACGAGTCGGCCGGATAAGGCCGCCCGCGCCGCCACCAGCGCGGAGTCGCCGTCTCTGATTTCGCCGACGAGGATCTGGTCGGGGTCCATACGCAAGATGGTTCGCAACCCTTCGTGCATGGTAAGCCCGTGCCGCTCGTCCACCTCGATCTGCTGGACGTAGGGGAGCCTGAACTCCACCGGGTCCTCTATCGAGTAGGTGGTTGTTGCGTGCAGATCCATCAGCGACGCCAGGCAGTACATCGTCGTGGTCTTGCCCGAACCGGTGGCACCGGTGATCAGGACCAATCCGTTGAGCGAACGAATCGCCGAAGCGATCTTCTCCCGGTCGGTCATCGAGAAACCGAGATTGGACATGTCCCATTCATCCCGGGGCATGCTCAGCAGTCTCAGGTGCGCGGACTCGCGGCCCGCCACAGGAGTCAGCGTGACCCGGATCTCCCATCTCGTGCCCTCATCCGGCCAGACGATCTGACCTTCCAGGGGGGCGAAGGAGCGTACGACGCTGAGGCCTGCGGCGCTCTTCAACTGATTCAACAGTCGCCTGCCTTCGGGCCGTGGCAGCAGGACTTTGGGATAAATGATGCCGTCCACGCGATGGAGGACCCGGACGCCTTGGGCCACGCAGTGCAGGTGCACGTCCGTGGCCTTCTCGACGATGGCATTCCAGATGAACGTCCGAAGTGGGTCCGGGAAATGATCGACCGTGTCCTCGCCGGTCTGCTGCGTCTGGCTTGCTTGAGCCGCTTTGGCCATGACTGATGCTCCTTCAATTAGGCCCGGGTTGCCGACGATCCCTCGGCCATTTGCGTCTTGGGACCAGGTGCACGGGGTATCCGTCCCACGAGCTATTTCGGCCTGCGGGCGAAGCGCCTTAATCAGCACGTCATCAAAAGGATTGGTCTGGCCCCTTTGCTCGCAGTTTTTGCGGGAACCGGGCGATGCAGCAGTCCGTTATCGGTCCCACTGGTGGTTCTGACAGAGTGGGGAGCCGGCGCAGAACGACCGTCAGAGTCGCTCGCGATCTCATTGCTGTGGGCTGGTCGGTGAGGCACGGTGCGTTGACTGCCCTTCGGATTGCTTTGGGGCTGCGCCGGCTTCTCCGGCGGATAGGCGCCCCAGGAGAGGACCGATAACCTCGGGGGCCGGATTAAATCGGTCTTCGTAGTCGGCAGCTACCCTACCCGCTACATCGGCGGGGTCACCGCTGCTCCGAGGCTGCCGCTGCTGTTGTAGTGCGGTCGGACCATTTCGATCCGCCCGGGCGAACCGGCTTCGGATATCGGCCAAGTCGACGATCTCCATCGCCCAGTACGAGTTGCTCGCGAGGAAGACGTCCGCCACCATGCCTCCGATCCAGCCATCCGGCTCACGCATGGCATCCGGGTGTATGCCGTACAGCGCCAGGTATTCGCGCCCCGTGGTGAAGAAGTACTGACAGGCCAGAGGAACGCCCTGCATTTCACCGACCAGACCGCCGGGCGCCGGGGCGGCACAACGAAACCATGCGGTAACGATGTGCTCGCCGGCCGGCACGGAGTATTCACGGAGCCCGATGCGTTCATCGACATACGACGGGCGGGTCTCTCGGCCGTCAACCTCCAGAATCTCCAGCCCCGGAGTCACCACGGCCAGCGTGGCAGACAGCTCCTGCGTCTGCGATGCGGGAATGGCCGTAACGGTCGCGCTCAGATCGAACCAGGCGGCCCGCGATTTCAATTCATCATGTTCCGGATCGGACAATGTGCCGGCTTCACCGTACACGGCAAGGCGATACTCCTGGTGCGGCACCAATATCTGACGGTGGCTTACCGCTTTGAGGGTTTCCCTGCCGGTCCCGTTCAGTTCCTCTTCCCACAGCAAAGTACCGGATCCGGCGATCAACCTGACAGAGGTGGATGTCTGCTCCGCACGAAGACGGCGATCGTCGATCAGGGCGACTCCAATGGAACCCTCGATGTTGAGAGAAGCGGGAGATGCGCCTGAGTCAAAACGCACGAGGAATATGGAAGCCGCCGTGACATTTGTCTCGTCCGCATCCTGGGGCGGGCTCTGCCAGACAGCGGATACGGTCACCGACCCTCGGACCGTGAATCGATTCGGCTCGAACCGGGAACCGAGCGCTGCCTTTCCTGAGACGCCGTACTGGTCGGCCGATACCCCCAGGTCGGCGTCGCCGCAGCCCCGTGGCGTGCAAGGATCGGACTTTGCGACAGTGACGCGGTCGCCACCATGAGTGCGATACCCGATATCCAAGCCGGCCTGCTGCTCCACTTCAGTGACGTCTATCAGGTCCGCCGCACCGATGGCGCCGGACAAAGCAACCAGGGTCGCAATGGCCAAGCGCGTGGAGACCTTCCTCGCTCCGGGCATTACAGTGGTCCTTTCCATCACCAGCGCACGAGATATGGACGATCCACCCGATCGCCGACCTCCATGCGACGTTCGCCACGGCGGAATCACCCGTCGCGCTGAACTCTATCCGAAACCTGTCCTCTTGTCAATTGCGGACAGCGCAAGCCCGCGCCGACACCTGCGCGGGACCACACGACGGAGGGCATCCCAAGGAAGACCTGCCAACGACTGTCCGGATTGCCTTACGGCGTGGGAATTCGACCGCCCGGTGTTGACTCCGTCAGATCGAACAGGGCAAGCCGGCGCAGCTTGACGAACAACTCGTCATCCTCCGGTACTTCGTCTTTCAGGCAGTAGAAGTAGCCCTGAGCCGCGGCCCGAACCGCTTCGTCCCATTCGCGGCGCTCGATGTGGCCCTGGACCTGCTCGTGGAACGCCGTCTGGCGCCGTCCGAACCGTTCCAGCAGCCAATCCGTGATCTTCTGCAGGATTTCCTGCTCGAGTTGCCGCCTGAAGTCCAACTCGCTGATCATCTCCAGCGGGTCGGCCTTGATGCCCGCCTGTTCCATGCCGTCACTGAACGTATCGTTGACGTCCCTTGCCACGCGAAAATCGTTCTGGTCCGTGATCGTGCCGTCCGCGGCGGAATAGATATTGGCGGAAACGAAGATCTCCCCCTCCAGTCGCTCGACGCCGGTCTTGTACTCGACCTTCTGCGTCAATTCCATCGTAACGGTTCGTGGAGGCTGGCGAGGCCATTTGGAGCTGTCGGCCCCAAATTGCTTCACCAAGGCGTTGATATCCTCCTGATACTGCGGATTGGCGACCGTCTGCGTGACCGGCGCCCAAGCAGTGACGTTCGTCTCGGTTCGACTTGGCAGGATGCTGATGTCCAGGTTGCCTTGCACGGCCCAGTTGACCCCAACCAGTCGCAGCCGATCCCGCATGCCGCTCTCTTCCACCACGGCATACTCAACCTTCCTTCGGTCATCGAGCTTCAGGCCGTAGGGCAGATGAGGACGCAGGTAACCGACCAGTCTGTCGGCGAACTGCCTGCCGGCGGCCAAATCGTCCGCCGGCGGATCGAAAGCAGCGATGCAAATCTCCATCTGGATGGAGTCATCGACAAGATCGGAACACCGACGGTGCAGGTCAAAGATGACCGCTTCCGGGTCCTCCTCGGCGGTTCGCGCGGGTATCGGCAGCATCGAGGCTTTGACCGCCGCGATGTAGGCGTGGAAGTACCTCACATCGTTCAGCATGTCTCCGGCCAGCTTCGCATAGTGACTGTAGCCTTCGCTCTCGATCCTGGCCAGCAGATCCTTGCATTCGTCCTGAGCGGCGGCGTCCCGGATGCGCATATACGCCTCGAAGTATCGCTGCTCGTCGATATCCTGGCCGGCTCGCTTGCGAACGATGTTTCCTTTGGCATTCGCCACGAGGCTCACCACCGGCTCGATCACATCGGCCTGCGGCCTCGGCTGCTCGTTCCCAAAGCTCCGCAGCAAAGCATCCGCCTCAGCCCATTTCTCCTCGCGGCAGAACGTCTTGATCCGGTCGCTGTAGTCGGTGTCCCGTTCGACGATGATCTTGCCCCGCAGGGTCGTGGCATCGGCGCTTTGTGGATGCTTCGCGAGAGCCTGGTCAACGGACTCCACGGCCCCACTCCAGTCCTTCGCCTCTTGCCGCTCGGAGGACGTGCGCAGCAACTGTTGCACCTCGTCGGCGATCTGTTGTCGCGCGTCGGAGTACTTCTCCATCCGACTGGCCACCCTGCCCTCACGATCGTCATACGCTTTGAGCCCTTCGAGTTGGTTCAACAGCTCATCGTACTCGGGCAGCGTGGCCGACGTCGGCACGTCCAGCTTGGGCAGCTCCTGGTCGACGATCCGCCTCGTGATTGTGCCAATTTCCTCTCGGAGGCTCTGCGCCCGCTGGGAATTCGGCTTTTCACCCTCCAGGCAGCCCCTGTAGCTGTCCACTGCCTCCCTGAACTTCTGCTGGTCTCGATACTGCTGGGCTGTGGGACACAACGCCTCCTCGCAACCACAGAAAACGACCGCCAGGCCCGCCAGAGCCAGCACCTTCAGAAGAGATCTCACGTTCATAACGACACTCCTTTGCAGAACCGCCATGATGGTTGTACCACACTAATCGCCTGGGCCGGGCGATTCCGAACCGCTCTTGATATCATTCGACGGAATATCCACAACGACACGGAACCCTATGTTGCCCGCCGGCGAATCCGGCGCGCGCCCTGCGCGCCAGGCGGAGCGACACTCCCGCGCCTTGGAATCATACGCTCCTCCTCGAATCACGCGCCTGCCGTCTCTGGACGGGTCATATTCGTCACGACACCACTCCCACACGTTGCCGTGCATATCGTACAGGTCCCACATATTCGCGCGGCGCATGCTTCCTATCTGTCTGGTCCTCCTGCCGCTCGTGACTCCATGGACATCACAGCACCAGCCAACCTCTCTGAGAGAGCTCTCCGCATCGCCGCTGCAATAATTCAGGTTGAGGGGCCACGTCCCTTCCGGTCCCACCTTTCCGGGTTGAGCCCGGCATGCATACTCCCATTCCTTTTCCTCCGGGAGACGAATGACGTGGCCCGTGCTGCGAATCAGCTTGCTGCAAAACTCATTGGCTTGCGCCCAGGAGACGTTCTCGACCGGCCGGTTCGGGTCATCCTTCCATACGCTCGGATTGCCGCCCATGACGGCCTCGTACTGGGCCTGGGTAACCTCATACCTACCGATATAGAAGTCTCTCGACAGATCCACTTCCCGCTCTTGTGGGTCCGTTGACCTTGCCTGGTCCGCCCGGACGCCCATCTTGAACTGGCGGCCTTTCGCCTCAATCAGCCTTAGCTCAAGCTTGACAGACGTATCCGGGATGGGAATGAAAGGACCTCCGGAGTCAACGGGAACAGATGGTCGTGATTCGCTCTTGACATACTTCGCCAGAGCGAGTTGCCAATCGGACAAATCGTTGGCGTCAAGAACCGGCTTGTTCAAGAGTTGATAGCCCTTCTCGCCGGACTGATAGAACGCGCCCCGGTCGTACGCGCCAGCCCACTTGCCGTCCGATACGAATTCTGCAAGCTTGCTCGTCGCGGTTTCCCACCGCTTTATGGCGTCGAGCTCTTGCTCATTCGCAATGCCCTCTTGGGTCACCTTCTGCAAAAACGCGTCCTCCGCACTCTTGTCCCGAATGGTCTGCAGGTGCTGATCGATCATCGCGAGTCTGACTGTCTTCTCGCGTTCCGACCCGATCCTCTCGATGTCCTGCCGAACGCGGGCCAGGCGAGCGTCGCTCCGCAGCCGTGTCTGAATGTCGGCATCCCGCTGCCATTCCTCGCGGGTCTGAGGCCACGGACGATTCGAGAGGTTTCCGAGCCGCCGCCAAGCGGCCCAAACCGCTTCGGCCTCTGCGTTTGGATCGTTCACCCGCCTAATCAGCTCGTCCGGCTCCAGGGTTCCTTCGATCCTCTCAAGCATCTTCACTCTTGCAGCAATTGCCTGTCCCGTCTGTCTTCCGTCGAGGGGATGTGCGCTGTTCCAGTTGTCGTACAATGTCTTGATGGTTACGGCTTCCTCCGCCTCGAGCCAGGGAAGCCCTTCATCCAATCCGTAGCAGTTGTTAAGCGCTCGTTCGAGATTCTGGGCGAACCATGACCCCGGATCCAGGTCCACAAGGGATCGACCCAATTCATCGCAGTTCGCGTGAATGTGTTCGTCGTTTCCGACCGTCCGCGGCATGGACTCGATCTCCGCGATCTTCGAATTCACCGATTGCAGCCCGCTCGTCCACTTCGCCGCATCCTCCATCCCCTGGCCTCGCGCCGAGTCGATCGCCTGGCCGACCGTCTGCCTCGTCTGCTTCAAGTCATTGATCGCATTGGAGATCTCTACAGATTCGTCGCCCGATAATCTGTAGTGTTTGCGCAATTCTTCAAGCCTGTTCCGAAGGTCGTCATCGGTCTGCACCTTCTCATGTAGCGGAAGGTCTGCCGCGACGGCGTTCGGATCGAGTTCGGTGTACTCCACGGCTGGCCATGATTCGGTAAGATCGAGAACTTGGTCGATGGCCCCGGCGACATCCTCGCCGCTTGCGAACCTGTCATTGTCGAACTTCCCAAGCACAAGGTCGAGAAAATCACCCGGAGCGTTGCAGCCGGCGTTACGGAGTGCATCCCGTTCTTGCGTTAACCGACCAAGACGCCCCCAGCGGCTGCCCGCATCGGACATGAAGAAGAAATCCCGAACGGATTGCACTTCTTCCTTCATGCGGTTGATGGCCGAGACCACCCCACGATTCTCGGCCACCGCCGCCTTGCATTCATCCAGTGCTGCTCGGATCCCGGCTGCGTCAGGAGCTTCACCGCAGGCACGTCCTAACTCGGGGTTCTTGTCGAAGGGGACGCAGCAGGCCTTAAGATCCTTCAGTAGACTCGCCAGTTCGCTGTCTTGACTCCAATCGGCCTCACGCTCGACGCTCGCCTGCTTCAGGGGCCACATCCAGACAGCAGCGTCGCTCCAGTCCTTCCATGCTGCCTCATCCAACGTGCTCCGCTGCAGATGGCTCAACCAGGCAAAGGCCACAACGGCGATGACCAGCACAACGCCAATCAGGGCAACAACAGGCGCCACCGAGCGTTTCTCCGCCTTTGCCAGATCTTTCAGCAGTTCCCCGACGCTGGGGTAGCGGTCCGCCACATTGTCCGCCAGGCACTTCGCCGTTACGACGTCCCACTTCTTCGAAAGCCCACGTACCAGGGCCGACGGCGGTTTCGCCATACCAACCGGGCGCCGGCCGGTCAGCATTCGGTAGATCATGACCCCAAGGGAATAGACGTCGCTTTGCTCCGTGGCCTCCTTGCCATCCAGCAGCTCGGGCGACATATAATCATAGGTCCCGAACAGGCTGCTCCGAGAGCCGGTCCCACCGCCGGAGGGGCCGGACCTGCCTGGAACTCTCCGGGCCGGACCCTGGCGAGTCGTCTCGGCCAATTCAAAATCGTGGAGTACGCCCGGCAACCGAAGCCCCGCTCCGGCCTCTGTTCCCGTGCTCGTCGGCCATCCCCCGGAAACCGACGTTCCCCGCAGGGTCTGGTGGATCTGGCTAAACAGAAACTCCTTGCCGATCGCCTTGACCAAGCCGAAATCCGTGATTCTGGCGTTGCCCTCCGCATCGATCAGGACGTTTGCCGGCTTGATATCGCGATGGATCACACCCCGACCATGCGCATAGGCGAGAGCTTCCGCCACCTGCACAACCCACCGGTGTGCCTTGGCCGGGGCAATTCGCCGCATCGGACTCCCGGCCATTTCATCGTGGATCGACCGAGACGCGCCGCTCGGCGAGCTCACGTAGTCCATCACGAGGTAGTAGATCCCATGGTCCTCACCCATGTGGTGCACGTGTACGATATGGGGGTGATTGAGGTCCGACATGACCCGGGCCTCATCGAAGAACCGGGCCCGGAAATTGACATCCCGGCTCAACTCTTCCGGCAGAACCTTGACCGCGCACCGCTTGCGGTGATGGACATTCTCTGCGAGGAAGACTTTCCCCATCCCACCCGCACCAATCTCGTCGATGATGCGATAGTCGCCCAGCATTCGTCCGGCGCTCAGTTCCATCGCCCTGCATTATACCCAGGGGGCCGTCCAAGGCAAGCCTGTCACCGAAATTAGACCCAGGGGGCGTGAGTCAGTCGGACGCACGACCATGAAGAAAAAAGAGGAGGACGCCTATGATGTGGCGTAGGATTAAGATAGGGAACCAGGGACAGGGAACAGAGAAGGAAGTGACGCTTTTTTGCTTGACACGCAAAAACCGATGTGCCAAGGTATGGGACGGCGCGGGAGTGCGCTATCGTAAAGAAGTCGCCATGCTTGTTCCACCAGGGAGGCTGGTATCTGAGAGCGAGCGTACGAACGGGTGCCGGTCGTCGTATTGCGGAGCAGCGTGCGGCCGTCGGCTGTGGGAGAAATTGAATGGACGGCAAGGAATCTCTGCCGATCGTGTCCACCATGCGTTTCTGGATCGTGCTGCTTGTCTTCGTCTGTCCCCCGGGCCGGCTTAGCGCGGATCCGGCCGAAGCCGCTGATGGTAACGAACCATCCGTAATTGCGTCGCAGATGTCCGTTGCCCCGGCCGGCCTCCAACACGTAGGGGTGGAGCCGATGCGGCGGAGGTTCGACGCGTGGACGCAGACCGAACCGCTGACGACAAGTGGTTCCTTCGAGGCAGCGCTACCCATGGCTCCCGCGTGCTCGCTGTGGGGACGACAGGAGCGAAGCGTCGTTTACCGCAAGGCGATTGCAGAGGCGAAGGAACGCTATCGGCGCGAACTGAGAGCACTGCGGGAAGGCCCCGTGATCACAGGGCCGCGCACGGCAGCCGATGTCAGCACACGCTTCATGAGCGCCGTGCGAGGCATCGAACGAACGTACAAACATGCCGACCTGCTCGTGTCCCTTCCCGAAGACGAGACGGCCAGATTCTCGATTATAGAGATCCGTCTCACCGGTAACACGTTGATCTCGACGGATGATCTGCTGTATGGCCTTCCCGCCGTCTATGTAAAGCAGGCGAAATCAAAGGATGGGACGCCGCAGAATGAAGTCTACGATTTTCGCTCCCTTTGTGAAACCGTCGTTGCGCCCGGCCCTGTGCGGAAGGTTTCGCAAAGGACGATACAGGGTCTTACGAAGTACATCCTGTCCCGGTACCAGGACGCGGGATTTGCTGGCATCTACGTGTATGTCAGCGCCGACGCCCTTGACGAACAGGCGCGGTTTGCGAACGGCGTTCTTCCCATACACGTGATCGAAGCCAGGGTGGCCGACGTCACCACGAAATGGTTCAACTTCAAGGGAGAGGAGAAGCAGGAGCATGTCCTCGTCGATACCTTCGTGGAGAAGCACTCCCCCGTGCAAGAAGGGCACGTCATTCGGAAAGATGATCTCGATGAGTACGTTCGCCTGCTAAGCGTGAATCCCGACCGACAGGTCTCAGCGGTTGCCTCACCCAGCGACGAGCCGAATGCGATTCATCTCACGTACGATGTGTACGAGAGCAACCCCTGGCACTTCTACGCTCAGGTGGACAACTCCGGAACGGATGAGCGGCAGTGGAACCCGCGGATCGGACTGGTCAATACCAATCTCACCGGCCACGACGACCGGGTCTCTGCGATGTACCAGGCGGATGTCGAATCGCCCGAGGAGAACTACGCAGCGTTCGGGCTGTATGAGTTGCCCCTGTTAAGTCCGCGATTTCGGTTGGGGCTCTACGGGGGAATCAGCGAGTACGATATCACGCCGGAAACCACGGAGGGCCTGATCAACTTCCTTGGGGACGGCTGGTTCGCCGGCACGACCTGGCGCTACAACGTAGCCCAGCTCCGCGATTGGATGCTGGATCTCACGGGTTCATGGTCCCGAGAGACCAGCCGGATCGACCGTTCGCTCGGAACGGATTCGGACGTGGATATGTCCCTGGTCGGACTCGGCTTCGAGATCCATCGTTCGAACGAAGGGTCGCAGACTTCCGTCTCTTTTGAGAGGCTCGAGAATTACAAAGGCAACTCGGCCGACTTCCAGAGTGCGCGCCTGGGCGCGGACCCTGATTTCACCAAGTATTCATTCGGCGCCACACACCAGCAGTTCCTTGACAAGGGTCGGCTCCACCTGATTACCGGCCGGTTCCGGAACATCTGGTCCAACGAGCGCCTGGTGCCCGCGAAAATGACGACGTTCGGCGGCCTCTATACCGTACGCGGCTACCAGGAAGATGAGATCGTGGCTGACGGCGGTCTTCTTGCATCGCTCGAGTATCGATTTCACCTGACCAAGCGGCTGGCCGGACGCAAAGAAGGCAAGGAAGCCAGAAACAGCAAGACGGGCCTTCTCGCACCGCTTGACGTGTCGCTGGCGGCCTTCACCGACTATGGACGGCCCGAGAACGAAGACCCGGTGGCCGGGGAGTTCGACACGCAGGACATGTGGGGCATCGGTGTGGGAACCATTTTCGAGGTCGGGAGTGATTTCCTGGCGGCAATCTACCACGGCTGGGCGTTACAGGAAACCGAGCGTGCCAGCGACGGCGCCATTCTAACGGATGAGGGAGATACGCAGTGGAACTTCAATTTCATCTATCGCTGGTGAGGTATTTCATAGACGTGTTCCATGAATCCATCACATGTTGAGCGCCGCGTCCTGGTGCTCAACGCGGTCTTTGGAGAGGAGCAATGGAAAGGTCATACGTGAGTGGGACAAGCGTTTCGCCATATCGAACGGCATTGGTCGCAGCGGTCATGGCACTTTCACCGGTCGCCTTGCTCGCCGGCCCCGAAGGTGCCCAGGTCGTGCAGGGTTCGGCCCAGTTCAGCCAGACGGGCAACTACACCGCCATCGAGGTTTCCGATAAGGCCATCATCAACTACACCGGATTTGACATCGCGCGGCCCGAGACCGTGGAGTTCATTCAGCCCGGCGCCAATGCGTCGGTTCTGAACCGAATCCTCTCGGCCAACCCGACGACGATCGACGGCACCTTGCTGGCCAACGGCAGAGTTTTCTTCGTCAATCCGGCCGGCGTCTACTTCGGTGAATCCGCACAGGTGAACGCGACCCAACTGGTCGCCTCTGCACTCGACATCAGCAACGCCGACTTCATCAATGGAAACTTCCTGTTTAGCGGCGGCCAGGGAAGCGTCGTCAACGAGGGCAACATTCAGGCGGAGAGGGTCTATCTGATCGGCACGCGGGTGGCCAATTCCGGACAGATCGAGTGCCCCGACGGCTACGCCGTGATGGCCGCCGGCGACAGGGTCCTCATCCGTGAGCTCGGCACCGACCTGCTGCTGGAAGTGGATGCCCCGGTATCCTCGCAGCCCACGGCTGCCGACGCCGAAGATGCCGCGATAACGAACAGCGGGAACGTGCAAGTCGGTAGCGGCAAGATCATCCTCGCGGCCGCCGGCGACATCTATTCACAGGCGATTTCCAACGTCGGCTCCCTGTCCGCCTCCGTTGAAACGGGCGCCGCCGGCCAGATCGAACTGGCCGCGACAGGTGGAGAAGTCACCAATACCGGCGCAATCGAGGCTTCGGGCGACGAAGGTGGACAGGTGACAATGACGGGGGCGCGCGTCGGGCAGTTTGGGGAAGTCCACGCGGATGGCGCCGCCGGCGACGGCGGCAGCATCGACCTTGGGGCCGACGAGGTGGTGTCGCTGGGCTCGGAAAGTCTGACCACGGCGAACGCCGGTACGAACGGGGATGGCGGCGAAGTCTTCGCATACTCACCGGATACGGCAGTCGTCTGGGATGGTGCAAGGATCGAAGCCAAAGGCGGGACATCATCCGGCGACGGCGGATTTATCGAGACGTCCGGAAAAGAACGGCTGTTCGTGGGAGACGTAACGGTCAATGCCGGGGCGCCCGCAGGAGCCCCCGGACAATGGCTGCTCGACCCAACGGACGTCACTCTCAGCGACGCCGCGACCCTTGGTATGACCGGCGATCCAACCTGGGTCCCAGACGGCAATCCTGATACCGGCAACATCCTGATATCTGCGATAGAGGACGTCCTTGCTACGGACGGCGGAAATGTGACGGTCAGCACGACCAGCACCGGCGCCGGCACCGGCACGATCTTCGTAGATGACCCGATTGACGTCGATTTGGGCACGGACGTCGGAGCCACCGCTTCGTCTCTGACGTTGAATGCCGAAGACTCCATTACATTCGACAGCGACGCGCCTCTCACCATCACGGCCTCGGACGACGCCGGCGATCAGTTTACTCTCAATTTGTTCGCGACAACCGGCGTGGTGATCGGCGCCCCCATAGCACCTGCGGTGGGCACACCATCGATCGTGCTGACGACCACAGGCACCACGTTCGACAACACCAACGGCGCAATCACGACCAACGGCGGCGCCGTTGATATCCAGAACACCGGCGATGTGACCGTCGGGGCCGCGATCAACGCCGGCACGGGGAGTGTAACCATAGATGGCGGCGCCGGAACGGCGACCAGCATCGGCGGCGCCGGGGCTATCACCAGTTCCGATGTGATTACCCTGGAGGCAAGCGGAAACATCGGCAGTGCCGGCACGGCGCTCCAGACCGCCGGTACGGGCACAATCAACGCTTCGACCACCGGCGCAGGTGAGATCCACATCGACAATACGGGCAGCGTCACATTGGGAACGATTGAGACAGCCGCCTCGCCTGTCGTCATCAACAATACCGGTGACGTGTCTATAGGATCGGTTACGGCCGGAGGGGGCGCGAGCCTCACGATCAGCTCAAGCGGCGCCATCAATGATGCGGGCGTCGATAGTGTGACCGACCTGACCGCTGGAATACTGGACCTGGACGCGACCAACGGGATCGGCAACGTCAATCCCATCGAGACGGCCGCCAGCACAATCGATGCGGATACCACGGCCGCTGCCGCCCACATCGACATAGATAATGTCAATGCGGCCGCCACGGAACTCACGAGCCTCTCCACGGCCGGCGCAGGCTCCGACATCACGGTGGATCAGAGCGGCGGCGGGGCTCTGACCGTCACGAGTGCGACCACCAGTGACGGCTCCATCGGCATCACGGCAGACTCGGCGGATATCGCCGCCACGCTTGTCACGGCCGGCGGCACGAGCCGCAGCATCTCTCTGAGCACGACTGCGTCCGGCAATATGACGGTTGGGGCACTGACGACTGGTGGAGACATAACCATCAGCTCGGCCGGCGCGATCGACGACGCGACCCTCGGCATGGATGGTGTGACTGACCTAACGGCCGCCACCCTGGATCTGGATGCGGCCGATGGGATCGGCAACGCCACCAATCCAATCGAGACGGCCGCAACGTCCATCGCCGCCGACAACACAGGGGCAGCGGCGGTCGACCTCATGAACAACCAGGCAGCCCCCACCACCGTTAGTTCGTTCACCACCGTCGGCGGCGACCTGACGTTCGATCAGACCGGCGGCGGGGATGTCACGTTCACAGGTACCGTCACGAGCGGAGGCAACAACATTACTCTTACGAGCGCTGCGGGTCTGACCATTGCCGATACCGGGTTTGTCAGCTCCAAGCCCGGCGGTGGGGGGACGACCACATACAGCGGAGCCACTATCGAGGGGGAGGTCCAGATTGGCAACGGGGATATCACAATCATAGGTAGTCTGCTCGATCTGGTGATCACGTCCGATCAGATCAGTGACGCGACGATCAACCTCTCGGCCCCGCGCGACATCATCGTCGAGGCCCTTTTGCAGACCACGGCCTCTGACGCGGATATTATCCTCACGGCGGACAATGAGGGGACGCCGGACGGCGTGGGAGGAGTGTGGGTGAAACCCACAGGCGAAATCGACAGTGCCGGCAACGTGAACATCACAGGATCGGATGTGTTCGCCACCCTCGCTGCGGACAGCATCGCCGTGGACGCCGATGCCACCGGTACGCAGATCAGCGCCGTCGGTGATATCACACTGTCAGGATCGACACTATTGCTGGGAGATGAGCTTTCGGCAGGAGGCGCAATCACCCTGTCGGGATCAACCACCCTCACCGGAGACACCACGTTGACAGGCGATGAGGTGGCCTTCGACAACAGCATGAACGGCGGCAACTTCGGGCTGACGATTCAGCCGAACGACACAACGGATGATGTCCAGATAGGAGGCGTGGACGCGGGACAGCCCGCTGTCTTGACTCTCGACGATACCGAAATCAGTCGCCTGATCGATAACACATTCGGGCAGATCACCATCGGCCGCAGCGACGGCAGCCACTCGATCACAGTGAACCAAACGAGCCTTGCGGACCCCTTGACGATCCGCACGCCCAACGGCGGCTCGATCTCCGTCGACGGACAGCTCGATACGCTGGCGGGTGGCGACGCGGCGGCAATCACGCTGGACGGCCCCGGCGCAACGACGACCTTGGGTGCGGATGTGACTACGAACGGCGCGGCAATTACCTTTTCTGATGCCGTCGAGATCGCCGATGGGCAAAGCATCACGGTCGCGACAACCGGAGGAGGGGCGACCCCGGCGGGAGCTGCGATCACGTTCGAAGGCCCGCTCGACGGAGACACCGCCTCGGGCAATGGTGGTGAGGCGCTCGCAGTAAACGCCGGCACGGGGGGCGACATCAGCTTCGCCGGCCCTGTGGGGGGCAATCAGTCTTTGAGTTTGACCATCACCAACTCCAATGCCACGACCTTTGCCGGAAACGTGACGCTGGACGAGTTGATCACGTTTGCACAACCCTACGCCGTGACACTGGAGGGCTCTTCGAACAGCATCGACCAGGATACGAGCTTCTTGAATACGGGCCTCACCACAATCGGCAACCAGGCTTCCGACAGCAGCACATTTGCCGGGGGACTGGATGCAATCAGTGCCGGAGGCGTGCGAGTCGCCGGGACGATCGCTACGACAAACGACCAGATCGATCTGGGCAGCACGACATTGACCGCGGACAGCACGCTGAAGAGCGGATCGGGTGCGATCAACGTGGCCTCGATTACGGATGGCGGGAACAACTACACGCTCACGCTCCAGGAAAACTTGGCGACGTCCACGGGCGCCGTGACCTTTGCCGGAAATGTGACGCTTGACGACCTGATCACGTTTGCACAGCCCTATGCCGTCGCTCTCGAAGGCTCCTTGAACAGCATCGACCAGGATACGAGCTTCCTGAACACGGGCCTCACCACGATCGGCAACCAGGCTTCCGACAGCAGTACGTTCGCCGGGGGCCTGGACGCGATCAGTGCCGGAGGCGTGCAAATCGCGGGGACGATCGCAACGACAAATGCACCGATCGATCTGGGCGATACGACCCTGGCGGCGAACAGCACTCTCAGGAGCGGTTCGGGCGCGATCAACGTGGCTTCGATCACGGACGGGGCGAACAGCTACACGCTCGCGCTGCAGGACGCCGCGGCGGCGGGTACAGTGACATTCGCGGGAGATACCACGATCCATGACCTCGACACATTCGCCGGACCTTACGCGGTAGCGTTTCATGGCCTGACCACCATCGACACGGACACGACCTTCCTGAATACCGGTACTGTGACGTTGGGCGACGGCGGCGATGTTCTCACATTCAATGGCGGACTGGATACCTTCACGGGTCCGAGCGAGACGGAGCTTGCCGGTACGGTTCAGACCTCGAACACTGCGATCGATTTTGGCGTCTTGACCTTGGCTGGAGACTCGACCATCTCGGCCGGCACCGGCGCCGTGAATTTTCACGGGCCCGTAGACGACGACGGCGACGCGGGTACCGGTTCCACGCTGGAGGTCAGCAGCGGATCCATACGATTGGATGCTCCCATAGGTGCGGCCGCCCCGCCGACCGCGATAAGCCTGAGAGCCACCGGCGACCTCCTCATCAACGACCCTGTGACTGCGACGGGTAGAGGAGTCTCCCTGGTCTCTGATGCGGGAAGGATTTATACGGAGGGGGCCCCCGGCAACGCCCTGAATGTTGCCATTACGGGGTACTCCGACGCCAAGGATTCGCATGAAGCGGCCATCGTGATCGACAGCCGTCAATCCCTGGTGCTTGGGCCGGGTGCCGTGCTGACCGCTACCGGTCAGTACTACGGCGGAGCCGCCGATGGTCTGCCGGATGATCGTGAGTCCATGAACCTTGAGTTCAAGGAGCCGGAAGGAGGCAATCCGCTTGACGTGGCGATTTACCTGCGGGCCGGCCCCAAAGGTTCGCTCGGCGGGCCGTTCGTAGTCAAACCTGATTTCGAGGACGTCACCATCAATAGCAGCGGCATCGACATCGCGTACTCGGACGATACCCATATAGGCGCGCTCGTTGTCGATGCGGCCGACACGGTGACGTTTGGTCCGACTTTCGAGACGTTCCTGGAATCCTCGGGCAGTGAGCTCAGGAGAATCGAGGTCGTGTCGCGTATCACGCGTACGCTTGACGATGCGGCAACCTGGGGCACCTTGCCCCATGCCGGCAACCTCAACGAGATCCGCTCCTGGACAAACTTCGAAGATGTGGATTACGACAAGTTCTTCTCAGACCAGGCTTACCCAGGCTACATCATGTACTTGCCCAGGGGCGAGACCGATAGCGACCCGCTGGCCGAGGAGCTCATCCCGTTGCCTCCCGCTCCAATACCGACCGTCGTGACGGTGAGCGCGGACATTGCGGAGCGAACACAACCTGTTGTACGAATGGACTTAATCCAAGAGGCGGAGGCAATCGTTGGTGAACTGAAGATGCCTCACCCGGACTGCAT
>Ga0207752_1000033_pt1 | contig 58934 bp, 46 predicted proteins | sample Pon2CUnioCityCA_6_FD_187272 | JGI IMG/M metagenome (GOLD analysis project Ga0207752, IMG submission 187272) | Marine sediment microbial community from Union City, CA, USA - Pond 2C Sediment 2 (SPAdes) | ecosystem: Environmental > Aquatic > Marine > Intertidal zone > Salt pond sediment ... | reverse complement strand
CCGCCCGCCTGTACAGCACACCGCTACGCATCAATAAGACCACCTGCGTGCGGGCCGTGGCGTCCATTCCGGGTTGGAAGGCCTCGCCCGTGAAGACATCCACGTACATCTTCCTGCGGGATGTGGTCGTACAATCGCCGCAAGGGCAGAGGCCCGACTCCACGTGGCCTTCCGGCAGCGTCAACGGCCAGACAATCGACTACGGCATGGACCCGGATGTCATCAACGACCCGCGCTACAAGGACCTGATCGAGGACGCCTTGCTCGCGATCCCATCCTTCTCGCTGGTCACGGACCCGGCGAATCTGTTCGACTCACAGACGGGGATCTACGTGAATGCGGAGCGGTACGGGCGAGACTGGGAGCGTCCGGCCTCCGTGGAGTTGATCCACCCGGACGGCACGGAAGGCTTCCAGATAAACGCGGGATTGCGAATCCGCGGCGGATACAGTCGCATCGACGCGAACCCGAAGCATGCCTTTCGCCTGTTCTTCCGGACCGAATACGGAGCACCACGACTCGAGTACCCCCTCTTCGGGCCCGAAGGCGTCGACGAGTTCGAGAACATGGACCTGCGAACCAGTCAGAATTACTCCTGGGCGTACGATGGAGACAGCCGTAATACCTTCCTGCGCGACATCTTCTCCCGGGATACGCAGCGCGACATGGGCCAGCCGTACACGCGGAGCGGGTATTGCCATCTGTATCTCAACGGCCAGTACTGGGGCCTTTTCCAGACACAGGAGCGGCCGGAGGCCTCGTATGCTGAGTCCTATTTCGGCGGCAACAAGGATGATTATGATGTCGTCAAGGCGGCGGGGCGGAACGCCGGGTACACAATCGAGGCCACCGATGGCACCCTCGACAATTACCGGCTTCTTTGGGAGGCCGCCACGCAAGGCTTCGACAATGACGAGCGGTATTATCAGATCCAAGGCATAAATCCGGACGGGACGGCCAATCCCGAGTTTGCCAAGCTTGTCGATGTGGATAACCTCATCGATTATATGTTGTGCACGTTCTACGTCGGCGATTTCGACGGCCCCATATCCAATTTCCTCGGCAATAATCGCGCCAACAACTTCTACGCCATCCTGAATCGGGAGGGCCCCGAGGGTTTCAAGTGGTTCCGGCACGACGCCGAGCACACGCTGATCGATGCTTACGGCTGGGGCCTGGATCGCACCGGACCCTACACGCACCCGGACCTGGCCCGGTTCAACTACTTCACGCCGCAATGGCTCCATCAGCAACTCATCGGGCACCCGGAATACCGCATGCGCTTCGCAGACCGCACACACAAGCACTTGTTCAACGAAGGTCTGCTGACCTACAACCGATCGAAGGAGCGCATGTCGGCGCGGGCCGAGCAGATTGAGACGGCCATCATCGCCGAATCGGTGCGGTGGGGCGATTCGAAACGCTCCACGCCGTACACGAAGGAGCACTGGCAGCGCGAAGTCGATCGAATCATCAATGACTACGGCGACTTCGGCTTGCCCAACCGCACACAGGTCGTGCTCAGCCAACTGAAGGCCGACGGCTGGTACCTGAGCATCAGTGCGCCCGGCTTCAACCAGCACGGCGGATACGTCGCCGACGGCTTTACGCTGCGGATGGACGCCCCCGGCGATATCTACTACACGCTGGACGGCACCGACCCCCGAAAGCCAGAGAAGGCCCGGCAGACCACGGCCGAACACGTGCTCGTCTCAGAGAGCGCGACGAAACGCGTCCTGGTCCCGACGGGCGACGTTCCCGACGCCTGGAAGGGCGGCGACAACTTCGACGATTCGGCGTGGCGGCTCGTCAGCGGCGCCCCGGGCGGCATCGGCTACGAGCGCAGCACCGGATATGAACCGTTCATCAGCCTCAATGTGCAGAGCCAGATGTATGGGCGGGTCGCCGGCTGCTACCTCCGAATCCCCTTCAATCTCACCGCTGACCCGGCTCAGATCAGCTCATTGGTGCTCAAGGTCCGCTACGACGACGGATTCGTTGCCTATCTCAATGGCGTCGAGGTCCAGCGAGCCTTGTTCGTGGGCGAGCCGAAATGGGATTCCCAGGCGGACGGAAGCCACGAGGGTGACAGCGTCGAATCTTTCCCGATCTCAGGCCATGCCAATTTGCTCCGCCAAGGCCAGAATATCCTGGCCATCCACGCGCTGAACCAGTCCGTCAGCAGCTCGGACTTCATCATTTCCGTCGGTCTGGAGGGCGGCGAGAGCGCAGGCGAGCAGGGCGGCGGCATCACGGAAACCGCCATGCTGTACACAGGCCCCGTGACGCTGAACAAGAGCACGCTGGTCAAGGCCCGCGTCCGCAGCGGCAATAGCTGGAGCGCTCTGAATGAGGCGGTTTTCGCGATCGGGCCCGTGGCGGAGAGCCTGAAGATCAGCGAGATCATGTACCATCCCGCCGAGACGGGCAATCCCGACGATCCCAACACGGAGTTCATCGAGCTGACCAACACAGGCAGCCAGGCCATCAATTTGAACCTGGTCCGCTTCACCAACGGCGTCGATTACACGTTCCCCAGCTTCGAGTTGCCCGTCGGCGGCTATTGCCTCATCGTACGCGACATCGCCGCCTTCGAGGCAAAGTATGGGGCCGATCTGCCCGTCGTCGGGCAGTATACAGGCAGTCTGAACAACGCCGGGGAACGCGTCGAATTGGCCGATGCGATGGGGACCGTGATCCACAGCTTCCGTTTCCGAGACGGCTGGTACGATCACCTCTGCGATGGCCCGGGCTTCTCGCTTACTGTCAAAGAACCGTCGACAGCCGGCTTGGACGGTCTCGACAACAAGAGCCCGTGGCGGCCCAGCGCCCTGGCGGGCGGCTCACCCGGCACGGACGACAGCGGCCAGGTGCCCGAACTCGGGTCGGTCGTCATCAACGAGCTTTTGGCCAACTCCGCGGGAAACACCCCCGACTGGATTGAGCTGTACAATACCACCGGCCATGCCATCGATCTCGGCGGCTGGTTCCTGAGCGACGACTGCAACGACCTGACCAAGTATCAGATTGCGGCGGGCACCAGCATCGCCGCGGGCGGATACATGGTCTTTTACGAGGACAAGCACTTCGGCAACCAGGCCGATCCCGGCTGCGCCCGGGCGTTCGGGCTCAGTCGCAGCGGCGAGACCGTATACCTCCACTCGGGTTCGGCCGGCGAGCTAACCGGCTATACCGACCAGGAGAAGTTCGACGCCTCCGATCCCGGCGTGACGCTGGGCCGATGGCGGAAGAGCACCGGGGCGTACAACTTCGTGGCCCTGCAGCAGCCAACGCCGGAAGCCGCCAACGCCGAGCCCGTGGTGGGCCCCATCGTGATCAACGAGATCATGTATCACCCGCCGGATGCGGGCGATGCGGAGTATGTCGAGTTGCTCAACATCAGCAACACCCCGGTCACGCTCTACGATGCCATCAGACGCGCCCCGTGGCGGTTCACGGACGACCCGGACAATCCGGGCACCGAACTGCTGTTTCCCACCGATCCGCCCGTAACCCTGGCCCCCGGCGAGTACCTGGTCCTGGCCAAGGACCTGACGGTCTTCCATGCCGGCTACACGGTAGCGGCCGACGTGCAAGTCCTCGCGTGGGGGACGGGCAGCTTGTCCAACGGTGGTGAGAAGATCCAGCTCAGCAAGCCGGGAGACGACAATGCCAACGGAAATCGCGCATGGATTCGGGTGGACCGCGCCGTCTACAGCGACGGCTCCCATCCGGAGGATTTCCCGGAAGGCCTTGATCCGTGGCCCGCCGAGGCGGACGGCCAGGGCGGGTCATTGAGTCGCATCGACCCGCAGGCGTATGGCAACGACCCCGAGAACTGGAAGGCGGGCGACGCGTCACCCGGCAGCGTGAATCCATAAGCGATGACGTCCCGCCGGCGCACACAACCTGGATGCGTGTACCGCGGGGTCTATCGTATTGCACCTTGCCAGATGCTGCCTGTCTCTGGTATCCTTGCACCGAACGATCGCAGCATGGCGAAAGGCCACGCTGGAGACAGGACGGTATTTTCAGGCACGGAGATTATGGCCGATTGGGAAATCAACAGACCGCTGGGTGAGTGTTCCGGCAGCGGCAGGAAAATCGAAGCCGGCGAGGAGTACTACGGGGCCCTCGTGCAGGGCGAGGAGGGCCTCCAGCGACGTGACTTCTCCAGCGAGTACTGGGAGCGGGAGAAGCCGCAGGTCTACTGCTTCTGGAAGACAAAGCTGGCGGCTCCCGATGAGAAAAGGGAGCTGTTCATCAGCGATGATATGCTGATGGCCTTCTTCGAGCGGCTCGCCAACGAGACCGACCCGGAGAAGCTCAACTTCCGGTTCGTCCTGGCCCTCGTGCTCATGCGAAAACGCCGGCTCAAGTACGATTCCACGAAGATGGACGGCGACCGCGAGATCTGGTGCCTGCGCATGACAGGCGAGAAGGATCTCGTCGAGGTCGCCAATCCCCACCTCACGGAAGACCAGATCGAGCAGCTTTCGTCGCAAATCGGGCAGATTTTTCAGGCGGACCTATAGCACATGGCACTTCTCACTATATTCGGGCGATGCAAGAGGGCTATCTTACCGGGCTTGTGCCTCGCGATCCTGCTCGGCGGCTGTGTTTCGCAACCCCAGCGGCTCGACGTCTGTCCGGGCAAGCTGAATTCGCAAGAAGCCTTGCGGGCTCTGGCGGTTTCAGCCGGGAACGCCGTGTCGTTGCGGGCCAACGGCCAGGCCCTTCTGACGTACCACGTGCCGGACAAAACCAAGGCCGAACGGCACAACCTGCCCATGAAGATGTGGTTCAGCCCGCCGGGCGACATCTATATCCAGGGCAGCATCGCCGTGGATCCCCGGGCCGTGGTCATCGGCTCGAACCAAGAGCAATTCTGGCTCGCCCTGAGACCCCAGGAAATCAGCAGCTACTACATCGGCGAGTGGGAAAACGCACGCGACTTCGACGGGCTGATGATGAGCCCGCGGGTCGTGCTCGAGGCACTGGGAATCGTCGCGGAGCCGGGGGACGAGCTGAATGCCGCCTTGTGGAGCCTGGAGAATGAGGGACCCTACGACATCCTCACTCACCAGGACGAGACGGGGCGTATTATCAAACACGTCTACGTCTATGCGTGCGACTACGTGGCGCACAAGATCGAGTACTTCGACCGCCAGGGCAAAGTCGCGGCTACGGCCCAGCTCCGTGACTACGAGACAGTGGTGGAAGGTTTCCGCGTGCCGACCGCGATCCGCGTGGTCTCTGTGAGACCGGACGGACGAAAGGACTCCATCGACATCGACATCCAGTCCACGAAAGTCATGGAGCTGAACGAGCGGCAGCGGCGGTTCCTCTTCACGCCGCCGGCGGCCGACAAATTCGAGCACGTCTACCGATACGAAGAGAGCCGGTGGATGCCCGAGCGGTGACTCTGCGATTCACCGCGCGACAACCCAACAGAGATTCGACAATGTGGAGCAGCGAGCAACCGAAATGGCTGAACGAGATCTGAGAACGAGGATACAGGAAGGCGTCTTCATTCTGGATGGCGCGATGGGCACGCAACTGATCGCCCGCGGGGTCGAGCCCGGCCGCTGCAATGACTGGCTGAACGTCGAGATGCCGGCGATGGTGATGGAGATTCATCGCGCTTATTTCGACGCCGGCAGCGACGCCGTGATCGCGAACACCTTCGGCGCCAACCGCTACGCGCTGGCCCGGCACGGCTGCGCCGACAAGGTCTTCCAGATCAACCAGGCAGGCGCCCAGGTGGCCCGAAAGGCGGCAGGGGACGAGCGTTACGTCCTGGGCGACATCGGCCCGACCGGCGATTTTCTCGAACCCCTCGGCACCCTGCGCGTCGACGACGTCCGCGAGGCCTACATCGAGCAGGTGAAAGGCCTCGTCGAAGGCGGCGTGGATGGCCTGATCATCGAGACGATGACGGCCCTCGATGAACTGGAGGTCGCCATCGATGCGGCCCGATCCGCCGGCGGCGGTCTGCCGGTTTTCGCCTCCATGTCCTTCGATAAAGGCGCCGGCTTTCGCACGATGATGGGCGTGGACATCCTCACGGCGGTCTCGAAGATGGTCTCGCTCGGCGTAGACGCCGTCGGCTTCAACTGCGGCACCGCCTCCCTCGACGAATACATCGATCTGTCCAAAGCCTGCATCGCCGCGGCAGAACCTGCGAACGCCAAGGTCCAGCTCTTCGCCGAGCCCAACGCCGGCAAGCCCGAGTTGGTTGATGGCGAGGCGACCTATAGAGTCACGCCCGAGGAATTCGCCGCTGCCTGCGCCAATATTCGCGAGGCCGGCATCCACATCCTCGGCGGCTGCTGCGGCACCACCCCCGACCACATCCGCACCATGGCCCAAACGCTCAAGCGTTAGCGGAACCCCAATGGATGGGCGGCTGGTGCCAGTTGTACGCGACGGCGGACCTTCATGCCGAACAGGACGCGTAGAAGGTTCAGTCGCTTGATGAGGAACTCGTAGACCGCCATGATGGCGGCGAACGAGATGATCGTGATGATGAGATACTCCAGCCAGAGCGCAGCGTTCAGACGGATGACGTAGTAGCCGACGGTGAGGATGATCGTCTGGTGCAGAATGTAGAAGGGCAGGACCGCTTCGTTGGCGTACTTGAGGAAGTCGTTTCTGAACCGCAAGTGTCGGCTCGCGAATCCGCAGATCGCGATGAGCCACGACCAGCAGAGGACGCCGCGAAGGACGCACAGCACGAAATTGCGGGGCAGCCAGGGCCATTGCTCCGTCGCCCGGTAGATGACATAGCCAACGATGAATGCGAAGATGCCGGTCACGAGCCCGGCGATGCGACTGCGCTCCATCGTTCGCGCCAGCTCTTCATTCGCGGCGAGCAGGTATCCCAAAATCAGCAGGACCAGATAGGGCAATAGACCCCAGCCGCCGAAGCTTTCGTTGCCCAGGATTGTCCGGTCGACAGGCGGCGTCATACCGATGAACGCCGTGATCGCTATGGGAATCGCGAGCAGGAACAAAAACCCGGGCCGGCTTAGGAAGCGAGACAGCGTTTCCACCCGGCGGACGCCGGAGGATGAGCGCAGGTACAGGAATAACGGCAGGGCGAGGACCGAGAACACGAACAGAATCTCAAGATACCAGAGATGAACTCCCATCCAGGCGAAGTTGCCGCCCAGCCCGTACCACCCATCGAAGTAGTGCGGGAACCAGCGCCGGAAGGACCCCGAATACTGGCCATGGCTCACGCGCTCCAGGTAGACCTGCCACGGGGCGATGATCACAAAGATCCCGAACACGAGTGGAACCACCAGCCGCTTGAATCGCGAGGCGAGATACTGCGGCCAATGCCGGCGCGACAGACTGTGGTACGCCGCGATGCCGGACAGGATGAAGAACAGCGGCATCATCCACTGCACCGTGAAGATGATGACGATGTCGAGAGTAGGGCTCCTGCGTGCGCTCTTCACATGCCAGCCCTCCGTATCGAAGAAGCGGGCGCAATGAAACAGGAACACCGTCGCCATCCCGAGGACCCTCAGCCAGTCCACATCATATCGGCGTGTCGGTGCCGGATGGCTGTCCGTCCGAGGAATGCTTAGCGTCAGTACCATACTCTGGCCCACATGTGCCGCGGACCGTCCGCGTGCTACTGAGAGTCGAGGATCTCACGCAGGGCGTTCATCGTCCTGGCCGTGGCCCCTTGATTCTGTTTGATGATCGCCCGGCCGGCCTGGGCGATTCTCTTCGCATACGTCGGCTCGGAAAGACACTTCTTCATGGTCGCCAGCAGCTCGCCGCCATCGTTCACCTGAATGGCCCCGCTACCCTCGAGCAGGGCGTCGACCGCCTGTCGGAAGTTGAAGGCGTGCGGCCCGAAGATGGTGCACTTACCGAGTGCGGCCGCCTCCATCATGTCCGAGCCGCCCATCGGGACGAGCGACCGGCCGACGAAAATGATGCCGGCCAGCGAATAGAACTTCCGCAGGTCGCCCATCGTGTCGCCGAGGATCACGGCGTTGCTGTTCGCCTCCACCTTGTTCGCTGTCCCTTTCAGTTGGCTGTAGCGCACGAACGGCAGGCCCATCTGCTCGATGCACTGCGCGACCTCGTTGAATCGCTCCGGCTTGCGCGGCACCACGGCCAGACGCAGATCAGCGAACCGTCCGTCCTGCACGAGTGACTTGTAGACGTCGAGAACGATCTTCTCCTCGTCGTTTCCGGTGCCCCCGGCGACCCAGAGCTTCGCGCCACTGAGGCCGAGTTGCTCGGCGAGGGTCTCGGCGCCTTCCACCCGATCCGCGGTCTGTGCCGTGTCGTATTTGAGGGAATTCGTCACGATGACCTGTTCGGGGGGGCAGCCCAGCGTGCGAAACCGCTCGGCGTATTCCTGTGTCTGCGCCAGGACGAGGTCGATCTTGCCGAAGAAGGTGCGAGTGAGGCGCTTGACTTTGCGGTACTGGGCGAAGCTCTTATCGCTGATGCGGCCGTTGATGACGACCACGGGGACGTTCCGCTCGTGCGCGGTGAAGACGAAGTTCGGCCAGACCTCCAGCTCCATGAGCAGGCACAGACGCGGATTGAGACGCTGAAACACCTTGCGCATGACCCGTGACAGATCGAAAGGAAAGTAGAAGACCTTCCACTTGCCGCCGAAGAGCTTCCCGGCCCGGGCATATCCGGTGTCGGTGGTCGTGCTGACGACGATCTCGAAGTCGTCGAATTGCCTCTCGATCTCCGCGATGAGGGTCTGGGCCGCATTCACTTCCCCGACGCTGACCGCGTGCAGCCAGATGCACGGCTTCCATGGATCGCGTCGGTCCACCTTGCCGAACCGCTGCCCCCAGCCGGCGCGGTAGCGATTATGCCGCACCATGCGATACACGACCACCGGGCTGTATGCAGCCGCCAGGAGCAGATAGAGTGAGTCGATGATGAACCTCATGCGTATCCTTCACAACTGAGACATCGCTGTGCGAAGACAGTATCATAGGGGGCGCAGTCCGGTGTGTCAAATCGTGTTGCGTGGGCTGCAGACCGTGTCCCAGACGTGGGATACGCTTGCCGCCGGTCTTATTCGGACGCAACCGATGCGGGCATCGCTTCCCGCCAGTGGGCGGCAAATATGGTCAGGTCGTCGTTGTCCACGATCCCATCCGGCAACTGTCTCGGGGCCAGGTCGGCTCTGGGATTCCAGCCGGCATCGTTGCTGGTGCTGAGCCACGCGCCGGCCAAGACCGCCAGATCGAGAGCATCGACCCTGCCGTCACCCAGGCCGGGAGCAATGTCGCCCACCGGAGGCAGGGCAATGCGCTTGAACTCCAGAGAGGGCACATCCTGACCGAGCAGACCTCCGCCCCGCAGGACGAGATTGAACTCGACGAACAGGTTCATGCCGATGATCCCCTCCAGATAGCCGCCCTCCGGCGAACCGATGTCCATCAGAACGACGGGAACATCGGAATAACTGATCCAGCCCCCGAGCGCCGGAATCTCCAGCGAATCGAGGAAGAACGCCGGCTGTATCGTTGTCTCGCCGGTGACATCGGTGATCTCCACCTCGAAGTCAGGCTGGGCGGGGTTCAGGCCCAACCGCGAGCCGATGCCGGACCCGATAACGGTCACCTGCGCGCCGGTATCCAGCATGAAACGCCGCTTGTCCAGTGCACTTCGGATGCCGTGGTGCAGGTCCACGCTGTCCACAAAGAACAGGCTCTGTGCCGAGACGCCCACGATAATGGAGGGTTGCCCCGGCTCGAAGATCAACTCGAAGATCGCCTCATAATCCGGAACGTACTGAATATTCATGCCGCCCGCCGGGATAAGATTGAGCGGGATGTAGCCCGCATACTCCGGAATGCGGCTATCGCCGAAGTCGTAGAATCGCATATCGGGTCCGACGTATTCGTTGCCGTCGTACGTCACGGCGATTTGCCGGTCGTTGAGAATGGTCGTCACGAAGTTCACGCTCAAAGGCGAGCCAATGGCAGTGGGCAGGTCCGGTCTTCCCGACGGCGGCTCGTCACCGACGACGATGGCCACATTGCTCTGCCCAACCATGCGCGAATCATCCGAGAGCATGCCGTTCGGATCGAGTGCCGCCAACCCATCTACGAAAAGAGCGAGTGGATAGCTGACGGAGGCAAAGATCGAGTTGGTGGCGCCCGAAAGCTCCACCTGGTTATCCGTCACGCGGTCAGTCGCAATTATGCCGGTCCGCTGTGCGGGGGCATATCCCATCACGTGGGCCCCGGCCCCCGTGTCGAACAAACCGAGGACATAATCGGCTTCGGGCCGGTCGGTCAGATACCTGCCCACGACCGAGCTGTGTGTCTGCGCCACCCAATCATCATCCGTAGAGGCCTTGTCGGTCACCGCGACGACGATATGCGGCACGAATCCCGACACGGGCGGCGCCTCGATGTGGATGTCGGCGGAGGCTGCAGCCGCCAAAGCCCGGACCGAGGCAGTGGGCTCTGAGGACGCAGCGATCTTAATATCGTTCCCTTCGGGGGGATTGCTCGGCTTTCTCTGTGCTTTCGGACCGATCGGCGGCGTCCTGCCCGAGGGAAAGCGGATCGCCTTGATGCGCCGGTTGCCGCCGGCTCGCCAATCCACCTGGCGGCGTTGCCACTTATCGACCGCCTCCTTTCTCTCGGAAGCCGCGACGGACTTCAGCGGGGAAGCGGCCTCGGCAGCTTCGTGATCGCCTTGCAGGCGGCTGCCGCCGTCCTGGGGAGACATCTGTGCGGAGACGGCCCAAAGCTCGACGTTCAAGTACAATACGGCGATGCATCCTGCGGCCAACACCCTCTTAACCATCAGTTCGGCTCTCCATATATAGACGCCCTCCTCTACCCCCGACACCAGCATTATACCATTTTCGGGGGTATCCACGCAAGCAAAGCGGCCTTGGGCGTATGCGGCCGGCCGCGGGTCGGAAGATTCTGGTGGAGAACTCCTTGACGGCAGGGGCGATTTTGCGTAAGAAAGGCAGAATACGATGGATCGTCCCCGTAGCTCAATTGGATAGAGCGTTGGCCTCCGGAGCCAAAGGTTAGAGGTTCGAATCCTCTCGGGGATAATGAGGAAGTCGCGAGAAGACAGGCACTTATGACACCAAACCGGACAGATTCTATCCCCACAGATCAAGAGCCTGTTTCCGGCCTGTCTTCTCACCAAGAAGTCGACCTGGCCCCAAGAAGGGGCATTCAGCGGTGGCCGGAGCTTGCACCCGAGCTGCGCCCGGCCATCGCGAAGACGGCAGGGGTGTAAAGGTGCGGCCATGGAGTCCAAGAGGCAATCATTCCCCGGGATTCTTGATGAGGTCCGTGACTGCCGGCTTTATGGCTTCTGCTTTGCCGGGCTCACCGGCCTTCTTGTCCGCAATGGAAAGCATTTCCTGGGCGACAGCCAGTTTGCCGGAGGTGGGATCTCTACCCTTGACCGTAGTCACCAAGACTTGCACGAGACGGTCAAGAATCTGTCTGACCGCCTCCGCCGAATACCCACCGAGTAGCGCGATCCCACTCGGCCCCAGCTTAGGAATTAGCTCGCTGCCTTTAAACAGCCCAGCGCCAAAGTTCGCAAGTACGACGCCTGCCACCACGCCAACGACGAATCGAATCAGGTAAACAAAGAAGTAGTTCGGCTCGAAGGTTCGGGCACGAATGTAATGCTGCATGGTAAACAAACCGCTGATCGCCGCTCCCAAAACGGCTGCGCAAAGATAACCGGTCTGGGTGGCCATGGCCTGCGCAACCATAACGGCCCCTTCGTCCGGATCATTTGGGTCGGATTGAGCAGGGGCGTTGGGCTCGTTAGCCTGAGAATTTGGGTCTATGGCCACCGAAGCTGCCAATTGCCTCGTTTGGCAAATGTAGCAGGCCAAGCCAAGGACCGCCACCGCAAGAAAGATCAGGAAGAGTGCCTCGGTTGCCACTCTCCAGAAGTCCCCCTTACGCCGCTTTCCCCAGAAATCCGTAGCCGCGAGAGACCGTGGGGTTGCCGGCACGATCAAGGCACAAAGCTGTTCATGCAATCTCAAGACCGTTTCAAGCGTGCCGGCGGCAGCGGCCCCGCTCTTGGAATGAAACTCTTGAACCGCCTTAGAGACCGCTATCCCGTTGCTGCGGCAATAGGCCAACATGCGCCTGATATCATCGACGTAGCTCCCATAGAACGTGCTCTTGGCCGAGAATTCTTCCAGGAACTTGTCGAGTTCCTCTTGCCCGGCAGCTTTGGGTTCGGCGTGTTCGACGAGGGGACTTCATTCTCTTGCTTTCCCATCAGACTCTCCCTTTTAGATGGCGTACCTCTTCCGGCTTGCAGTGTCTCTTCCGCAAGCCAACAGCACTACCTTAGCGGTGGGTGAGGTTCAATCACAAGGTGCGTCTCAATACCGTTGTCTCACCCTAACCGCCCTTCATGTCCCCCCCCGATCCGGCAGTCTGTCAATTGGGGAAAGTACGCATTTTTTGGGTAGCAGCCAGATTTCAAACGGAGAATGGCGCGATCAAATAACTTGGTATTCGGTCCTCAGGAGGTGGCGGCCGATGCGCGGCGGAGGGCGGCCAGCAGGGCGGGGTCGGTCCCGTCGCAACGGGCGAGGCGGCAGACGATCAGGCAGACAGCGACTGCCATTCCGCCGAGGAATCCGCCGACGTGCTCCATGTAGGCGGCGGGGAAGCCGCCGACGATGCCGGCGATGAGCGTGGCCAGGAACCATGCGATGATGAGCCAGGGCCCGAAACGCCCAAACTGTCGATAACAGATAACGACATGCATTCCGAGCACGCCCATGACGGCGCCGCTGGCCCCGATAACCGGGCGGCCGTCAAAGGCGAGGTGCACGAGTCCTGCCGCGACTCCGGTTGCGACATAGGCGAGCACGTAGGTCGGGTGGCCCAGCCTGGGGCATACGTAGTACCCGACGATCCACAAGGTAATGAGATTGCCGACCAGATGCACGGTGGTCATGTGGAGCCACATATGCCCGAGCAGGCCGGGGACTGACCAGCCTTCCAGAACCAGACCCTTGAGATACTGAGCGCCGGGATCCAGCAGCATCTGAACCGCAAAAGCGCATGTCGTCAGCAGGATGACGACGTAATTGCCCCACGGTGTTCCCGTCGAACGAGTCCCTGTCAGCGGGCGAACATGTGCAAGCATAAGCCTCCTGCCGTATCAAGCAGTCCTTTTCCATGCATCCGAGCTAGGGGCAGTATAGACCATATGGCCGACATGTCAAGAGAAAAGTCCGATAGTATACTAAAATCAGGCGCCTGACGCGCGTGTGTCGAGCCAGGATCGGCCCATGGGCAAGGCAGGAGACGTCTCGGGAGAACGCGGGCATTCGCAGGTTAAGCCGGGCACGCTGTTTGTCGATAAGGAAACGGCTGTTTATGTGACTTCGCCCGGGGCCTTGACACCCTGTCTCTCGGACAGCCTGTGCGATGCGGGCAACAGTGGAACCTTTCAATAGGTGGATGCGGGTATGGCTGAAAGGCCGCAGACGACAAAGGTCGTTCTGATCGTCATGCTGGGAATCATCCTGGTCGTTGTTCTGCTCATTCAGTTCGGTGGCTTGCCGGGCGGATCGAAGAAGGACGGGCCGGGGGCTGCAGCGGGGCAAGGCGACCAGACGGATGGATCGGCCGCACCCAACACACCGGCCCCAGCCGCCACGATCGCGATGCAGTGGAAACGGCCCGACCCGGTCGGTCCGATCCTGCGCGATCCCACGCAAATGGACCTGTCCCAGTCGCCGAGCCCCGAGCCCGATGAGGGCCCCGACACACTTCCGCCTGCCGAGCACGAGTACGCCGTGCGCGGCATCATCTACAGCACGGAGCAGCCCTCCTCCATCATCATCGACGGGCGCATCCTGCACGAGGGAGACACGATCCATGACGCCACGGTGGTCAGGATCACCAAAGACTACGCCGAGCTGAGCCGCGGCGACAAGACGTGGACGATCAGACCTGGCGAATCCAATAGTGAGCCGGAATGACTTTGCCGACGAAATCGAACGTAGTGACCGCTTGTAGGAGATTGTGAAGATGAATCCGACAGCCTGGCGAAACAGGGTTCTCTCGCTTGGATTGGTGGTGTGCCTGGCCGCGACGGCGATCGCGCAGACCCCGCTGCCGAGTGGTATGCAGCCGCCGGAACAACCGACGGCGAGCCCGGAACTCCAGCGAAGAATGAAGACCAAGATCAGCGTGGATTTCCGTGAGGCGCCCATCGAGGATGTGATCAAGAGTCTGGCCGAGCAGGCGGACATCGACATCGTCAAAGGTCCCGCCGTGACGGGCACCGTCACCGCCACGCTCACGGACGTATCGCTGGATGAGGCGATGGAGAGCATCTTCTCCGTCCACGGCTTCGGGTATACGACCAGCGAATCCATCGTGCGGATCATCCCGAAGGGCGAGCTGGCGCAGTATATCCTCAAGTATCGGACCAAGATGTATCGGATCGACTACGCCGACATCGAGGAGCTCAACACGCTGGTTGCGGGAATGTTGACCGCGCAGGGCAAGATCGCAATGAGCAAGACGACGGGGCACCTGTGCGTGACGGACACAGAGGACCGGATCGAAATGATCGATGCGTTCATTGAAGAGATGGATCGCGAGACCCCGCAGATTCTCGTGGAGGCGAGGATCTACGACGTATCCTGTTCGGACTACCTGGACCTGGGTTTTGACTGGTTTGCCGGGACGTTCACGCTGTTTGACACGACAACAGGCCTGCCCGTTGTGGGAGAGATGAAACCCTACGGGAACGGAGCCTTTAGTTCGGGCATCGCCCAGGCGCCCAAGGGAAATTTCGGGTTGGAGCTCGGTATCCTCACCGAGAACATGGATATCGATGTCATGTTCAAGGCCGTCAAGGACAAGATCAAGTCGCGGCTGCTGGCGAACCCGAAGATCCTGGTCCTCAACGACGAGGAGGCGACCATCAAGATCGTTGAAGAGATCCCGTACCAGGAGTTGACGCAGACCTCCGGCGGGGGCAACATCGGCACGACGAAGTTCAAGGACGTCGGCGTCGAGCTGGTGGTGACGCCGCACGTCACTCGCGATGGCAAAATCCGGTTGATGCTGAACCCGATGTTCAGCGTCCAGACGGGCTCCGTCCCCATCTTCATCCCGACCGGCGCTACGCAGACAATCAGCAGCGCCCAGCCCATCGTGAACAAGCGGGAAGCCGCGACTCAGGCCCTCATCAAAGACGGCGAGACCGTCGTGATCGGCGGCCTGCGCAAAAAAGACATCGTCCGCGAGCTGTCGAAAGTGCCGCTGGTTTCCGACATCCCGATCCTTGGGGAGCTGTTCAAGTTCCGAGGCGAGAAGACCGTCAACAGCGAGTTGATCGTGTTCATCACGCCTCGGCTCATCGTGAGACCTGAGCTCTCCGCAGGCGACAGCAGGAAGCTGGAGGCGACCGAGACCGAGCTATGCGAGCCCGAAGGGCCCGAGCTCACGGGCGATTGCTGCGAGGAAGAGTAGCGGCCCGGCCGAAACGTCGATTCTCCTTGCACAACCACGGTGGCAGCATCGAGGCGACAGACCTTGAGGCTGCCACCGCTGTTTTTCACGAGGGTGACGGATGCGGCCGGCCGGTCAGTTGCCGGCTTTCCGATAGAGGATGGAGCACTCCATATCGCAGTCCAGCCCGGCCTCCTGGCCCGTCGGGACACGGACGGTGAACTGATCGACAAAGATGATCGGCTGGTGTCGCTCCAACTCGTTGATGAATCGCACGAGCTGCGCGAAACCGCACCGGAATGATAGAACGACATTGCGCTGGGCGATTCGCTTGAGTTCCTCACCACCGATGTTCGTGGCAGTTCCGACGGTGCGCCCGGAGAAATCCGCCAGATCGTGCCCCTCCGCAAGGTCTCGAATCAAGAAGTCCAGCCGGTTCAGGTCGTTCGTGTCGAAGACGAATTCCCGATATTGTCGCTCGCGCTCTTCCCGCTCCATCCGGATGCGCTGCTGCTGGCGCTCCGATCGCGCGTTCCGGAGAAAGGTAACTCGCTCGACCTTGTCGGCGACGCGTCGCCGGCCATCGACGAGCGCCCGCCCACAGGGGGCCACGACGGCAAAATGAAAGATCGCCAGCGCGGCCAGGCCAATCACCCAGGCGATTAGAAACCGGACAACGAATTTGGCGTTTCTGGACAACGTTGCGGCCCTCTATGGCTCGAGTCGGCACTCAATCACGTAGTACTGGAAGTTCCGGCCTTCAATCAGTTGCTGCTGTTGCGAGACGATGCTTAAGCTGTCCGGCCCGGGCACCAGAGGCATCTGCTGCCGCAGATCGCGGATGAACTGCTCGACCGCCGTCGCCCCCGAAGGCGAGACAACGCCCATCATGATCGAATAGCGGTACGAGACCTTTCGGTCCTTGCCTCTTTGCTCCTCGCGCTTGGCGAGCACATCGTTGACGGTGATCGCCTCCGAGGCGCTGCCGCTCAGCGCGACGAGAACGGGCGACCACGCGGTGTGACAGAGCAGGGCCTTGGAGACCTCGGCCAGGTCCGCATCGATCTCCTTGCGGCGTTTCTCGTTCGTCTCGAGCATCGTCGCAACATCGGCCAGTTGCGCCAGATCCTGCGTATAGACCTTGAGCGACTGTTCCTGCGCCGCCAGCGCGTTGCTATCCTCGACATAGCGGATCGCGTCCAGTGCGACCGCGACGACGAGCAGGCAGAACGCCACCGTCACCGCCGCAATCTGCACCGGGCGGGGCCCCACCGGGATCTCCGTGCCTTTCAACAGGTCAATGGTGAACATCGCGCAGCGACCTCATCGCTAAACCCAACGCAACGGCAAACGCCAGCCCGTACGCGGACGCATCGTGCTTTTGCACCGCCCGCACGCAGGGCAGCATCGGCAGCGGGTCCCACAGCTTGACCTCGCCCGCCGGAAGCTTTAGCAGAATATCGGTGATCGCTTTGGCCCGCGTCATCCCGCCGCACAGAAACACCTGGTCCACTGCCGGGGCCGACGGTTGTGTGCCGTAATAGCGAACCGTTTCCATCACACGGTCGACCAGCGTCGCGCAGGCCTCTTTGAGACCCGCCTGAAAACCTTTCATGGCGAAACGGGATTCGTCCGTTCGCCCCAGTGCCCCAACGATCGTCGGCCTCTCCACGCCCGTGGCCTGGCAAACGTGATGGACGATGTGCTCGCCTGCATAGGCGATGTCGCGCACGAAGGGCAGCCCGTCGCCCGAGACAATCGCCACGTTCGTATACGAGCTTCCCACGTTTAGAACCATCGCCGTCTGGCCCTCCTCGCGAACCTTACAGGCCTCGAGGCAGTTGAGCAGGGCCAGCCCGTCGACGTCGACCATGGCGCAGTGTGTCCGGCCACGTTCGCAGAGCTCGCGGATCTTCTGAATGACGTCGTTCTTGGCGGCCGCGAGAATGCCTGTGATCTTCTCCGGGACGGGCGTCTCTTTCTTGAGAATCCGTGCGGCCCTTCTTGCCGGCAGGCCCCGCAGCAGTTGGTGCGCCACCGTACTCTCGTCCAATTCGAACGGGCAGACCTGGTCCGCTTCGAGCTCGACGGCGGAGGCCAGTTGCTTGAGGGGCAGGGGGGGAAACTCGAACGTGCGGACGGCCACGTCCGGCCCCTCCAAGCCGCACACAACGTCCGTATCCGGCTCGCGGAGCGTATGGAGAGTGCGCCAAATGGCCAGGGAAATGTTCTCATCGGTAGGGGGACCGCCACGCTCCGGCCGCTCGATGACGGCTCTCGCCAAGCCGGTGACGGTGAGCCGGCTGCCCTTGCGCCGAACGCGCGCTGCCTTGACCGCCGTCGTGCCGATATCCAAGCCGATGAGCTGAGGCGCTCGCAATGACAATCCGAACAAGAGGTCGTCCTTTCCCGTCGGGCCATCCTGCGTCATGCGCGACGCATCGTGCGCCGGCCTACGCGACCCGCACAACGCCGTCCGCACGACGATCCTGTCAATTCTCCCACCAGCGGCCAATCACGAAGACAGCCGCCGGGTCGTCAATATTAACGTACAGTAGCCGCGTGTCAAAGTAGAAATTCCCCGAGTTCTTCAGGTACAGGTCGTGCGCGGTCACGGCGCCGTAGAAGTCGCCGCTATTGTAGATGTCCACCTGGGCGTCGGGCGCATAGACGGCGGCGTCCAGCCGGCTCATCGCCTTCAGGTCGATATCCGTGCAGGTGGGCAGCCCGTAGATCTTCAGTAGCTCGGCGTCGTACGTCTGGTTGCTGAAGCCGACGGAGTTCTTGTCTTCCAGGCTGGTCCCAAGGTACAAGGTCAGGCTTCCGCTGTCGGCGATGACCACTTCCGACGCCTGGTTGAGGATCATCGGCCCGATCACGTAGAGCGTCACATGACCGGTGATTTGCAGCGTCGCGCCCTGGCCGATGTTGATGAAGGGATACATGCCCGAATCGCTCTCGCCGGTCAGCACCTTCATCCCGTTGGTTCCCAGGTCGATGGCCGGTTTGGCGGGCAGGCCTTCAGGAGCCTGCACATCCGGAAACAGCAGCGTCTCGGTCGCGGCATAGCATTCGCCCTCGATGACGGTCGAGTTCTTCGTGTCGATCACCACGTTCGGGTCGCTGCCGGGCCCGCAGACGACGTCGCCCGGAACGGTCACGAAGGCCTTGAAGACCATGTCGTTGCGGAGGATGCTGTTGCTGCGGACTTCCATGCCCAGGTCGGCGTACGGGCCGACGACGCCGAGCGTCGCGCCGAGCAGGACCTCCACGTGCTCCTCGACGCCGATCCCCTCCCAGTAGGAGCCAACGAGCAGCCCCGCATGGGTCGTCCGCGTGGCGGGTCCGCTGGTCCCCGTCGCATCGATCTGGTAGCCCGTGCTCGAAGTGCCGCTGATGGTATAGCTGTAGTCGGAATTCGCGCCGACCAGGTTCACGTTCGAGGCCGTGGGAATGGTCGAGTCGTCCCAGTTCAACTCGTCGACGATCTTCTTCTGCATCTTAAAGATGGCCTCGGCCATACCCGCATCGGCGGCGCTCCGCGCCGTGATCGACTGCACGTTCCGCGCCGCTAACATGCGCGAGTGGTAGCCGAGATGGATCATGGCCAGCCCCAGGATACTGACGATGGCCCCGATGGTGGTAACCAGCACCAGCGTCACCCCTCGATTTCTCGATCTCTTTCGCCTCTTCATCGCCTTACCCCTTCCTTTCCACGAACAGCCTTAACCGCGGAGGACTCAGAGAAAGATAATTCAAGAATATTAACCGCAGAGGTCGCAGAGGTTCGCAGAGGGACAAACAGAGAAGCGAAAGAAACGATGGAAAAGGTCCTCTTCTTCGGCTTTCCCATTCTTATTCTACCTCTGTGTTCTCTGCGGTTCAACCTTCTTTCCCTATGGTTCATTTCCATCGCGGAGGTTGTTTACCATTCGCTTGATACCGTTTGCCAGACGAGCCACGTTGAAGTTAATCAACAATCTGAGCCTCTTATCGCTCAGCTTAAGATAAGAGAGAAGTTGTGCCTCGTGGACGGCCGTAATCCGCTCCACAGCCTTCAGTTCCACAACGACCTGCTCCTCAACCAGGAGATCCAACCGATAGCCCAAGTCGATTCTAACCCCATCATACACGACAGGCAGAGCAAGCTGCTGCTCCACCTTCAGACCGCGTTTCTCAAGTTCATGTTTCAGGCACGCTTCATACGCGTTCTCCAACAATCCGGGTCCGAGCACGGAATGAACCTTGATAGCCGCATCGACCCCCTGCCCACTTATCTCGTTCGGATGTCGCCCTCTCATCTTACCTCTGCGTTCTCTGCGTCCTCTGCGGTTAAGTCTTCTTGCCTTTCCGATTGCGTCATTCGTTGTGTCGCATGGCGGTTACCATGACGGGCAGGTCGAGTTTGCCGTCGTTCAAGAGCAGCGTCATGGAGATACACGGCCCGGACTGGAGAAAATAGCAGCTCGTCACATTATGGGCGAGCACCTGGGTCGACGGGACACTGCTCGTGTGGTCGAACGTCCCCGGAACGATCCCGCCGCGCTCGACCATCAGGTTGCCGCCCTCGCTGAGGTAGAACAGGGCGTAGCAATCCAGGTCCGGCGCCGTGAGGCTGCTGTAGTAGTACACCTCGATGGACGTGCTGAGCGTGCCGAAGGGAATGCACTTGCGGACGGAGGCCTCGCGCACCGTGTGCTCGAACACTCGCCGAGCCACGTAGGCCTCCTGCACGAGCTGGCCGTGCACCCGCTCGTAGGTCTGGTTGTAGTCCTTCTGATTCGAGGCCACCACGCCGACCACGGCGACCAGCAGAATCGCGCTGGCCAACATAGCCACGCACAGCTCCACCAGGGTGACGCCGCGCCTGCGCCGCGCCTGCATATCTCGTATCTCGTATCTCGTGTCTCGAAGCCCCACGCTCCAACCTCCAATCCGCCATTCATTCTTAACCGCAGAGGACGCAGAGAACGCAGAGCAAAAGAAAAGTGGTTTTCTTCTTATCGCTCTCATCTGATCTCTGCGCCCCTCTGCGCCTCTCTGCGTCCTCTGCGGTTCCATCCTTCTTGTCTTTACCTGTCCGCACCCCTGCGAGCTTCGCGGTTTCGCCGCGTTCCGTCCATGCGCCATCGGCATCTAATCGTACGTCGTCAATCGGACGAAATTGTCGGTCTCCGCGAGCGCGCCGGCCTCGAACTGATGCCGAAAGCCAACGGTCACGTGCAGGATCGCCGGATCATCCGCCGTCTCATCGACATAGGCCAGCGTCGCATAGTAGTTCACATTGTCCTGGACGATGTGATACGACGTGTTGTTGAGTGTGGTGAACGCCAGGTCCGTGGGTGCGGCCGGTCCGCTGGCCCCGTCTGTGATCGTCATCTGCCCGCTGAACCTCGTCACCGGGTCATACGCCGAATGGATCCCCGTGCTCCGCCAGCCTTCCAGCAGCAGCAGCGCGATCCTGCCCGCCGTATTGTAGGCGTCGGCGCGCCGTGCCTGCTTCACCCCAACGTAGCGAGCCCCCAGCGCCGCCACGACGACGATCGTGATCAGGAGAATCGAAACCATGACCTCGATCAACGTCATGCCTTGCCAACGAGTCCGCCGGCATGGAAGAGCCACTCTCACGAGTCACCTCCACTGTCCCTGTTGCCTGCCATCTACGTCGGCCCTGTCCCAGGGCAATCCTGCGCGGGCCGCCACCGGCTGCCCTCACAGGACAAGGCCGTCATCAAATCCCAATTGCTGCTGTCCAATCATTAAAGCGAGCCGGCGCCGGTCCACTCACCGGCCTGATTGAGCGTGATCGGGCCACCGGTCAAAGTGCCCGGATTGTTGATCGTAATCACGTAGCTCAGGGCGCCTGTGCTTCGCGTATACGATACCGTTGCGTTGTAGTCCGCGGCGCCGAAGTACTTGCCCTTAAGGTCGGCATCCAGCAATCCAATGAGGGCAAATCCACCCAGCGTCGCGCCGTCAATCGTCAGTGTCAGGTCAGCTTCCTGCTGTACACAGTAGGTGCGCAATGCTGTCGCGATAGCGCCCGCCCCGGCCATCCCTTCCGACCACCGCGCGGAGTTGACGCGGCGATAGAAGATGGGCGAGAGAACGGAAGCCAAGATGGCCACGATGAAGATGACAACCATCAGCTCAAGCAGCGTGAATCCACGTGCGTGTGACGGCCTGCCACTTCGACCGCCTCTCATGACATCCCTTCGGCATCTTCGTATCACGGCATCAGCACCTTTCGCGCCAAAGGTCGATCCTGCGGGGGCCGCCGCCGGCCGCCCCCACAGGATTAAGCCATCACTAAGTCGCAATTGCTGCGTCGGGACCACCACGGTGTGTGACTGTCCCGGTTACGACCTGTCGTCGTCTATCGTTGACTACGAGGCCGCCGCAGGCGCAAATGTCCACACGCCGTCTTGGTCCAGCGTCCACGTGTCAGCAGTCGAACTGACCTCGGCGGGGGCCGTCACCGTAATCTCATAGCTCGGCAACGCATCTACACCAGTTGCATTGACCGTGATCGAATAGTCGGCGGCTTCGAAGTACTTGCCAGCCAGGTCGTTCTGCGTAATTCCGATAAGGAGCATGTTCGCGGCAGTGCCAGCCCAAGTTCCCTCAATCGACGTGCCGCCTTCTGCCGTCGTCCCCTCATGCTCGGCAATGAACGCGCGGATGCCCGTGGCGATTGTGCCGGCGCCGGTCTTGCCTTCGGTCCACTTCGCATCGCGAATACGCCCCGTCATCATCGGGGCCAGGACAGCCGCTAAAATGGCGACGATCAGGATAACGACCATCAACTCGATCAGTGTGAAACCTTTGTTCTTTCTCATACTCATCACCTTTCTCAAAAGCACAAACCACAAGACCTCTTCTTAAACGCTACCTCCGCGTGTGCATTTCCTTTGCGTTGAACCGTAGTGTTCTCCGTGTCTGCTAAGCCATGTTGTCTTTCCCACACCTCCTTTCAATCGTGCTTGCCGGCGCGGTGGCATCGTCGTGCGGATGCCGTGTACTGCACTACGGCTACGTTATCTCTCTTCGCTTGCTCTCATATCAACTTGTATCTTGTACGGCCTAATAGAATCCCCATCTCAGCCTCCCTGACTCATGCCGATGTCGGACATGCTGAAGATGGGCATGTAGAGCGCCAGGAGGACAAGCAGGACGATGCCGCCCACGAGGACGATCATCGCCGGTTCGAGGATACTGATCATCGTCATCACCGTTGCGTCCACCTTCTTCTCGTAGTACGTGCTGCTGCGGTCGAGGACCTGGGGCAGCGAGCCGCTCTCCTCGCCGACCTGGACCATCTTGACCATGAGCGGCGGGAAGATAGCGTTACCCGCCATGCTCAGGGCGATGCCCACACCCTCGGCGATCTGTTCTCGGGCCTTCTCCAGCACGCGCTTGATGAGGGTGTTCCGCGTCATCCCGTGAACGATCTCGATGGCGTCCAGAACGGGCACGCCCGCGCCCAGAAGGGTCGCCATGGATCGCCCATAGGTGGCCACAAAGGCGTACCGGATGATCATGCCCAGCAAGGGCAGGCGCAGCCATAATCGACTGAAGAGTCTATGCCCGTACGTAGTGCGGTCGATCAGGGCCATCAGGAGGACGAAGGCCGCGAAACCACCGACGAAGAAATGGGCGTTGTGCATAATGACCCTGTAGACGGCCAGGAAAGCCAGGGTGAAGGCCGGCAGCTTGGACCCGAAATCCTGGAAAATCTCGACGAAGCGTGGGATGATCAGGGTCATCATGGCGACCAGAACGAGGATGACGAAGCCAACGACGAAGGCCGGGTAGGCGATGGCCTTCTTGACCTTGCGGTTCAACTCGTCCCGGCGGTCGTAGTAATCGGCCAAGCGCGACAGGACCGTGCTGAGCGTGCCGCTGCTCTCGCCGGCCCGGATCATGGCGCGGAATAGCTCGTTGAAGACCTTCGGGTACTCCTGCAGGCTGTCGTAGAAGCTCTGGCCTTCCTTCATGTTGGCCGAGACCTTTTTGAGGACCTCCTGGAGTTTGCGGTTGTCGATGTCGTCGATGATGGTGTCGATGGCGTCGGTGATCGTGACGCCGCCTTCGATCATGGCGTTGAGCTGCCAGCAGAAGGAGGCCATGTCGTTCGAGCGTATGTGGAAGCGGCGCCGGCCCCGTTTCTTGCCCTCGGCCTCCAGCGAGACCTCCTCGAGCGCGACGGGGGTGTACATCTTCTCCCGCAGCCACAGGAGGATCTCGCTGCGGGTGTCCCCCTGAAGGACACCGGAGACTTCGGTGCCCGTCATGCTCCTCGCGATGTATCGATACGTGCCCATCAGTTAGCCGCCACATCCCCCAGGAATCCGGGACTGTTTAACCGCAGAGGACGCAGAGGTTCGCAGAGAAACACACGAAGATAGTCGTGCAAATCTTTCTTTCTTTCATTTCCCATTCTTCTCTTACCTCTGCGCTTTCTGCGTTCTCTGCGGTTCAATCTTCTTTCTTTGCCTTCTATCTCATTTTGTTCAGCCGGTTTTCCTGGTGGCGTTGACGTCGAAGTAGTTGCTGTCAAACCATTCGATGTCGATCTTGCCCTGTTGGAGCAGTTCCTCAACGGCCTGGTCCATGGTGAACATGCCGTGCTTGCGGCCGGTCTGGATGAGGCTGTTGACCTCGTGGATGCGGCCCTGGCGAATCAGGGACCGCACGGCCGGAATCGCGACCAGCACCTCGCAACCCAGGACCAGCCCGTCCTTGTTGGACGCCGGGATCAACTGCTGCCACAGCACCGCCGACAACGAGACCGAAAGCTGCGAGCGGATCTGCCTCTCCTGCTCCGAGGGGAACAGGTCGATCAGCCGGTTGATGCTGGCGATGGCCCCGCTGGTGTGCAGGGTGGCCAGGATCAGGTGGCCCGTCTCGGCCAGGGTCATGGCGGCCTGGGCGCTCTCGCGGTCGCGAATTTCGCCGATCACGATCACGTCCGGCGCCTGACGGAGGATGCGGCGCAGGGCCGCGTGGAAGCTCTCGGTATCAAGGCCCACCTCCCGCTGCTCGATGACCGCCTTGGCGTGCGTGTGTACGTATTCAATCGGGTCCTCGACCGTGATGATGTGGCAGGCCCGATGGTTGTTGATGTAATCGACAATGGAGGCGACCGAAGTGCTCTTGCCGTGCCCGGTCGGCCCGGCGAACAGGACCAGGCCCTTGCGCAGCTTGGCCAGCTCTTCCACAACGGGGGGCAAGCCGAGGGTGGCAAAGCCGGGGATCTTGTCCATCACGATCCGGGCGACCAGCGCCACGGTCCCGCGCTGCTGGAAGATGTTGACGCGGAACCGGCCGACGCCGTAGTAGTGGAACGATAGGTCCATCTCCTTGTCGTGGTGGAAGCGCTCGATCTGCTGGTCATTCAGGATGGACAGACACAGCTCCTCGGCGGTCTGTTCCGTGAGGGCCTGGCAGTCGGGGACAGAGTAGACCTCGCCGTAGACCTTGAGCTGGGGCGGCTTGCCGACGGTCAGGATCAGGTCACTGCCGCCCGGCGTCTGCGCCAGTTTCTCGAGCAATTCTCTCGTGGTTATGCCGTAGGTCTGCATGGCTCTTCCGACAGAATTCCTTCATTGTGATGCCCCTCCGCGGCGCCATCGATCTGCTCCTCGTCCTTGACAAAGGCGGCTCGGACCACCTCGTCGAGCGTGGTCAGGCCCATGCACAGGCGGCGCGTGGCGCTGTCGACCAGGCCCCCGTAGCCGCGGGACCGTGCCGCCGTACGGACCGCACCCTCTGTAGCGCTCTGCGCGATCTTCTCTTTGATCTCGTCATCCACGGGCAGGAATTCGAAGATAGGCAGTCGGCCGGTATAGCCCGTCCCGCCGCAAGCGTTGCAGCCCTTGGCCTCGAAGAACGTCTTGCCCGCGAGCGCCGATTCAGAAATGCCCAGTCTGCGGATGACGCCCTCGGGCAATTCGGTCGGCTGCTTGCAGCGGCCGCAGAGCTTGCGCAGGAGCCGCTGGGCCGTCACCAGATTGAGCGTCGAGGCCAGCAGGTACCGGTCAAGTCCCATATAGGCGAGCCGGCTGAGGGTGCTCGGAGCGTCGTTCGTATGGAGGGTCGTGAGTACCAAGTGTCCGGTGAGGGCGGCCTGCACGGCGATCTCCATCGTCTCGCGGTCGCGAATCTCGCCGATCAGGATGATATCCGGGTCCTGCCGCAGGATCGACCGCAGACAGTTTGCGAACGTCAGGCCGATTTCCGGACGCACCTGGATCTGGTTGATGCCGGCCAGCCGGTACTCGACGGGGTCTTCCACCGTCGTGATGTTCTCGTGCGGGTTCTTCAGGTAGTTCAGGGCCGCGTACAGCGTCGTGCTCTTACCGCTGCCGGTGGGGCCCGTGACGATGATGATGCCGTGCGGCTTCGAGATCGCGTTCTTGAAGTCCTGCAGCAGCGTGGGCTCGAAGCCGAGCTTATCCAGATCGTGACTGACGGCCTCCTTGTCGAGAAGCCGCATCACGACTTTTTCGCCATAAATCATTGGCAGTACGGAGACACGGACGTCGATGTCGCGACGTGGCGCCTTGATCTTGAGCCGGCCATCCTGGGGCAGCCGCCGCTCGGCGATGTCCATGCCCGAGAGGATCTTGATCCGGGCCACCACGGCCCCGCGCATCTGGGCCGGCGGCGGGACCATGTCGCGCAGCATGCCGTCCACACGCATGCGAATCACCAGCGAATGTTCCTGCGGCTCGATGTGGACGTCACTCGCCCGGCTCTTGACCGCCTGATCCAGCATGAGGTCTACGAACCGCACGACGGGCGCGTTGCTGGCCGCCAGCTCCGTGAGATCGGCGCCCTCTTCCAGCTCGCCGTTGGCGTCCGCGTCGGGCTCGGCGGCACGCACCATGTCGCCGACGAGCTCGCGAATTCGCTGTTCCTGGGCCTTCGAGCCGTGGTAGACGGCATCGATAACGTCACGGATCTCCCGCTCGGCGGCAATTGCCTTCTGGATCTCGCAACCGAAGAACTGGGCGACGGTGTCCTGAGCGACGACATCGAGCGGATCGGCCATAGCGACGAGAACCGTGCCGTTCGACCGGCCCAGGGCCACCATGCGGAACCGCTTGGCAAGCCGCTCCGGCAGCGACTGGGCCACCTCCATATCCACGTTCGACAAATTCTCGATCGACCAGTGCTGGATACGGAGGTATTCGGCTAAGGCCGACGTGACTTGCTCTTCCTGCAGGAACTGGAGCCGGCGAAGGACCTCGCCGAGCCGTCCGCCGTTCTGCTGCTGGTCCGCCAGAGCGGCCGTGATCTGGGGCTCGTCCACGATGCTACGGCCCAACAGCCACTCTCCGAAGCGAACGTGCGAAACGCCTATATTTGATGTTTCCGTGCTGTCGTTCACGAGCACCCATCCACCGTTCGGTACAGACAGAGACACAGAACTCAGCTCGGCCCCCCCTGGGATCCGAGTTATCATGTTGCCGTCATGTCACCCACGACCAAAGACGTTCTGCGCGCCGGCCTCCAACCGATGTGAAGACACACTTCTACCCACTGTCCATTCGATTTGCTGGGTTCCCCGCCTCCCTGAGGGACATATCATATGTCGTATTCTATCCATCGCGTGACGCGAAGTCAAGGGAAAAGGGGCCTGCGGATGGCTTTTTGGGGCAGGGTCCGGAAATAGCCGCGTTGCCGTCCACGGCAGGGGGGGCGTGCCAAGGTGTGGGGCCACGTCCATGGCCCGACATCGAGTCGGGGAGGGGGTTTGTCGGCTTTCCAACACCAGGGACGAGACGAGGCGGCGACCTGCCGGCACATTGTTCGTAACATAAGGCCCCGCAGCGACTTACGTTGATTCCACACAAGTGGGTGGGCTCGCGTACGGGTCGCGTCTGAGGTCGCTGCCGACTGGGGGAAGGGGGCCCGCTGCTCTGTGCCCCTGGCTGGCCGTCGAGGGAGGACATACGGTTGCGCAGGAAGGCCGACGCCCGGTGTGGGTCGGGCGTCGGCGGGTCTGAGGATACCGCGTCGCGTATCCCCGGCAAGAGTGGCCCCCGAAGCAGGGGCAATGGCCAAGTGGGTCTCACGCCTCGTTAGAAGCCGTAGACGACCCGGAGCTGCCCGTTGGTGGGCATCTCGGCGTAGTACTCGCCGCGCGGGCCGACGTACCAGGAGCCCTCGCGTGTGAGCTTCACGGACGTTCTCGAACCGTTCGAATTGATGATCCAGACGGTAACCGGGCCCCGCTCGCAGACGACGGGGGCTCTGCGGGTGACCACCGGCCGGCGCACGACCTTCACGACGGGTCTATGGCGTCTGCCCCTCCGCCCGTGAGGCGATCCCAGAACAGTGAACCGGCGGCGCCACGGGCCGGGGACGACGAGCTTTCCATGGACCGGTTTGGGGCAGTGGACGGGTGGCCGGCCGATCCATATGCCGAGGCCAAGGGGAGTGGTGATCGCAATACCCGGGGTGCGAGGGGAAACGATTACCCTTGTATCTGCGTGTATTACAGTGGCGACCGACAGAACCACAATCGCTGCCACACCCACCAGAAATGTCTTTTTCCGTGCCATCGTCCTACCCTTTCCATAATCTGCCGACAAGCGGCGTACACATTCGAGATTGTCACGGCCTCACGCCGGAAACAGCCGCCGGCGGCTGCGGGGTCTGCTTTGACCCTTCATTTGATAAAGGCCGTGCCGGAAGCAGCGGTAACTGAGAATTATGCGAGATCCCCGGGGACCGTCATGTCCCTGACGCGTATCGCACCGAGCCACTCCATTTTCTCTTGCATATAGACCTCCTATGACGGTATCTATAGGCTCTGACGACTGTTTGACGTATGACAGGCACTGGTTGATCATAGACAGCACGAGCGTCTCATGCCCAAGCCACGAGAGCGCAGGCCACGAAAGCACAGGCGGCAGCAACGCAAACGGAGCGACCGGATTCCGTCCTCGCGAACGAAGCCTCGGCAGCAACGTGGACAGAAATGGGAACCGCAACTGCTGCGCGGTCGTCGGCTCTGGTATCTGCGGATCGCCATGGTGCTGGCGGGCCCGATCGTCTTCTTTCTCCTGTTGGAGGGTACGCTGGCGATCTGTCACGTGGGATACCCCGCTTCGTTCTTCGTACAAAGCGAGCAGAAGGGGGTCGTCACGACCAACATGTGTTTCGGCTGGCACTATCAGCAACAGACGCTCACCGAGCCCAACCCCTGTCTGGTCCCGGTGAATAAGCCGCGAGATACGATCCGTATCTTCGTTTTGGGGGAATCGGCGGCCATGGGCGTGCCCGATCCTTCCTTCGGCTTCGCCCGGATTCTCGAAGTCATGTTGCAGCCGTGTTTCCCGGACCATCGGATCGAGATGATCAACGCGGCGATGCGGGGGATTAATTCCCACGTCATCGTCCCGATATCGCGAGAATGCGCCGGCCTGGACCCGGATCTGTTCATTGTCTATATGGGCAACAATGAGCTGAACGGCCTATATGGCCCCAAGACGCCGTTGAGCTTTCTCGGCAGGCATCCGGCACTCATTCCGGCGTTTCATCGCATCAAGCAGACACACACGGGCCGGCTCCTCCGAACGGTGTTCGGCGCCAATCCCGAATCCCGCCGACGCGACCAGGGACCGCCCACTGTCGAATTCTTCCGAAAGCACGGTACGGCCCTGGACGATCCGCAGAGAGAGTACGTCTACCGCGATTTCCACATGAACCTGGAGCGGATTTGCCGCCGGGGGTTCGAGGTGAGAGCGGGCGTTGTCTTGTCAACCGTCGCCGTGAATCTGCGGGACTGTCCCCCATTGGGCTCGCTGCATCGCGCGGACTTGGCGCCGGCGCAACAACAGCGGTGGGCCGGCCATTTCCGGCGGGGGACTCAATGTGAGAGCAGAGGCGAAATTTCGCAGGCGATTGGCAGCTACCTGGAAGCGGCTGCGATCGACGACCACCACGCGGAGCTTCACTTTCGACTGGGCAGATGTCAGCTCGCCGTCGGTCAGATCGAGGCCGCCAAGCGTCACTTCACCTTGGCGAGGGATTGGGATACTCTGCAGTTCCGAACGGACAGCCGCCTCAACGAGATCATCCGAGAGGTGGCCGCCGAGTACTCGGGCAGCGGGCTTTCGCTCGTGGACGCCGAGGCGACTCTGGCGGCGAGCGAACAGTGCTCCGATGGGATTCCCGGCGAGGAGTTCTTCTACGAGCACGTCCATCTACGCTTCGACGGCGATTACGAGCTCGCGCGGACGATGCTGCCGGCGGTTCTCGAACGCTTGGGCGAGCAGGGCGTAACGCCGGCGGAATCAGTCGAGGTCCCGACGCGCGAGCAATGCGCCCGACAGCTCGCGTTTACGGCCTGGGATGAGGTCAACACGGCGGCCGCCATGGTGCAGCTAACCGCCAAGCCCCCCTTTACGGAGCAGCTTGGGCACGCCCAGCGACAGGCGCAGGCGCAAAAAGCCGTCTCGGCGGTTACGGATCGAATCGATCAGGCATTTGTCGATCAAGTGATTCAGGTGTACGACGAGGCCATCCGGACCAGACCCGACGATTGGCAACTACGGTACAATCTGGGGGCCTTCCTGCACCAGCTTGGTCGCTCTCAGGAGGCCGCGTCACACTTCGACTATGTTGTCCGAATGTTGCCTCACGTGCCCCCGTTCCGCGTCCTGTTCGGATACGCCCTTGGAAGGGCCGGGCGGCCTGACCAGGCCATCCAGCAGTTCCGGGAAGCGCTGAAGCGAAATCCCCGGTACAAACCGGCCCGCGAGGGTCTGGAATGGGCCCGTGCGATGAAGGAAGGGCGCGGGCGCGGCGGGTAGCTCGCTCGCCTGCGGCGCACCCACAACAACAAACAGGGCCTGCACCCTGGTTGGGTGCAGACCCCGAATTGCGCTCAGACTGCGACAGGCGTCGGCACGATGCCGACATCCCATCCTGGTATTCACAGCATGATCTTGACCACTATTCCTCGGGCTCGGGCATGGTCACCCGGATGTCATCGACGTAGATCAGACCGGCACCATCCGGAGTCGGATTGTCCGGGTCGCCCACGCCGATGTACAGTTTGCTGACTTTCGCCAGATTCACGCCGGTCAAGCTGCTCAGCGCGATCCTCCACTCGGTCCAGTCGGCACTGTTCACCAGGTCCGGGTTCGTCACACGGGCGCTCTTGCGAGTGCCTTCCTCGACGAACACGTACATGCTCTGCGCGGTGTTATGCCGCGGGGCGCTGATGACCGCGCCTTGCCATTCGCCGCTGACGGCGCCGGATATCCGGATGTTGTCGAACTCGAAGGTCCGATCCTCACCGACGGCATGCGAAGTAACGCAGAGGCCAATGTACACCGGCGCGGACATCGTGATGAACTGCGTGGAGCCCTGCATATCCCAATCTGTGCCATCAGCCGATAGAGAGCCCGTGAACATGTCGCCCGTGCGCTCGATCTTCACCCAATACGGCGGGGCTACGGCGTTTATCACATCGCTGTTCAGGGATACATCGTCGGCAGCCAGTCGATACTGGAAACTCGCACCGTTGCCGGCAGTTCCATCGGTGTTGGCAGTCAGGACCTGCATGGCGTGCGTCGAGCCGCCGTCCAGGCTGTCGCGAATCATCACCCCGCCCTTGGCCCACGTGTTGCTTCCCGGGCCGATGCTGACGACGCGAGCAACGATCGAGCCATTGCCGTTAAGCATCTTGAACGCATAGGTGAACTCGTCGTGATTGTCCCAGATATCGCGGCCGGCACCGGTCAGGCTCATCTGGCCGGCGGTCTCTGTCACGTCGACCGAAACCGGGGCCGGATAGCCCCGAACCCACAGACTCAGGTCCGAGACGCCATTGACCGTCCAGTCCTGGGCCGGGTCGAGCGGCAACTCGCCCTCGCTGTAGTAGGGTGGGACGATGTTGTTGAAGTCAAACGGCATGGACTGAGCGCCACCGTGGACAATCGTCTGCTCGGTGAACGGAGGATCAAAGTACCCGATGATCGCGCCGGTCCCGTTGATCAGGCCATCGACCCAAACCTCCCAGATGGCGTCGCCGGCCTCGAAATCATCGACGTAGTGCTCGAAGTCATCGACGAGGATGAACGTCGTGAAGCTCCACACGGCGCCGGTCTCGACCGTACCATTGCCCGCGATGGCGTCGACGCGCCAGTAATAGGTAGTCGCGCCCGCCAGATCAGTGGGGGTGTAGCTGGTCTCACCCACGATCTCGCCCTTATCGGTCTCGGCGGCGCCTTGCGCGACGGCATCAGCGTCTTCGCCGAGGTAGAGGTGATGCTTTGCCGCGCCTCTGCCGGCTTCCCACAGGAGAGTCACCGTGGGCGAGACGGACGGCGCCTCGTCCGCTGGCCTGGGATAGTAGGCCTTCACGTCCTGCGAAACGAAGCTCCACACGGGCCCCTCATAGATGGTGACCCCATCGGCCTCCACCTCGTTGATCTTCCAGTAGTAGATTACACCCGGCTCCAGGCCCGCCATGTGATAGTACACGTTCACTGGGGCCACCTGACGCTCGACCACCAACGGCGGGTTGGGATCGGTTCCGAAGTAGACCTCATGCCAGAAGGCGCTAGCGCCCGACTCCCACTCGAGCAAGGGAGCCTGAACGCCGATTGCTTCATCCGCCGGGTTCGGATTCCGGGCCATGAACATCGGCTCCGGGTCCCTCATTACCGGGGCCAGGTACTTGCCGGCAACGACGACCGGTCCGGAACCGATCCCAGGACCGCCCCAGCCCACGCTGACGTGCCCCCCGCCGGTGCCATCCGACTGCAGGACCTCGACATAGTACCGTTTGCCGGCGGTCAGCGCCACTGGATCGGACTTCTGATTGGCGCCGGGGGCGCCTACGCTACCGGCAAAATCCCGGTAGTTTGTCCACCCTTCAACATTGGCGATCAGACTGATGTTCAGCGGATCTTCGTCGGTGCTCAGCCACAGTTCGCTGTCATCGTCGCTGGCGATCCAAAACGTGTAGTCGCCCGTCTGCGGTGGATAGATGTAACCGCGACCGCGACAGCCCCAGTAGTCCTCGCCGCCATCGGGTCGCTCCAGTGCCTGCACCCAATAGCCCCGATCCGGATTGTCCGGAAAGTCCGAGTCCGCCTTGAGTGTGTCGACGTTGTCCGTGATGTTGTTTTCCGGGGTGCTATAGAAGTCTTCAAAAAGGAAGTTGCCCTTGCCCGGATCAGCGGCGCTGGCCGCACCGGCCAGCCCCAGAACGGCAAGGGCCAGTACTATATAGCCTAATGTCTTGCTCATAATCAATATCCCTCCTTCTAAGGGAATCGAAATTCGTGTGCCGGCCACGCGCCAGACACAACCCTGCCGGTTCCGCGCGAGCACGCCTGGCGTGCCCGGACATCCCCGGCCGCAACATCGTTCCGAAGCCACAAGAAGAAACTTGCCACACGTCAAAGGCCAATTGCGCATACCCCTCACGCCGCGCTGTATTACCTCCTTTCCATACGCGCCGTTTTCGTATGCCAAGTGGGGCGTAAAACTGGCCTCTTGCCGTGCAATACGCTCATTGGCGAGGTTCCTTCCTCCGTAACCACATCATCCATCGCCGGTGAAACGGAACCAGACGCCCTTTCTGGGGCCATCCCAGTATCCGACGGCTTAGTCTACTTCTAACATATCGCCCACTGAACGTCAAGACTTCTTGATGATTCCACACACAATCTCTCGTCATCCACGCGGGCTGTGGACGTTGGTGGTCCCGGAAGGGCGGGGCATGAGGCCCCGTGATGGAAGCGGGATATCTGGTGCAGACAGGTCTACTCGGAGGGCCTCACGCCCACGTACTCCGTTCGGGCGTCGGCGATGAGTCCGAGCATCTGGTCGGCCTGGCGGCGGATGGCCGGGTCGGAGCTGATCACGCGCGAGCTCCATTTGGCGTACTCGCGATTCAACTGGTGGCGCATCTCGTCCTTGCTCATCGCCTCGGTAACGCCCAGGATCATCTCGGCGTCTTGCGTCTGGTGCATTTCGACGGGTAGGATCTTCTCCACCATGGCGCGGAGCCGACCTCGCTCGATCTCCAGCCACTCCGAGAGGTCTTTCAGCAGCGTCAACTCGGCCCTGCTGACCTGCCCTTTGGCGGCGGCTACGCGTAGGCACAGATCGATGATTTCGAGCCGGCCGACGAGCGGGGCGATCTCGACGACCTCATGGCACACATCCTGCACATTGATGGTTCCGCCCCGGCGGAAGAACGCCGCCGTTTTCTGCAGCGCCCGATCCAGTTCCTGCCTGGCGGCAGCGGACGCATCGGCTGATCCGAAGTTGGTCCTCACCCACGCGTGAACGACGTTCACCTCGGGGTCGAGCAACTTGCCGTTGGCCGCGCCCACGCAGAAGGCCAGCCCGACGGCGAGCGTTTTCGCCCGCCGAATGTTGTCCTCGACGTCCAGGTAGCCGGTCTCGATGTTCTCGTAGACCCCAACGCACGTGGCGCAGGCAAGCTGATCGCCCGTTCGACGCGACACGATGGAGACGGTGTACTTGAGCTTGCGCTGGCCATTGCGAGGCAACACGAACCATTGCGGGGAAAGCTGGGCGACGATCGTCCAGTCCTCCAGGATCGTCGCCTGCTGGCACAGCCGCCCCATATCGCACTGATGGACGAAGTGCGAGGACCCGTTCAGCGGCCCATGCTTCGGACGATTCAGAACGGGCAGGGGATCGTTCGGGTTATCGGTCACGTCGACGACCGAGATTCGCAGGTCGATCTCGTGTCCTTCGTCGGGCGCATGAATCGTGCCGCAGATGTCCACGACCGGCACGGACCGCCAATTGTCCCCGTCAGCCTCTCGACCGATCCTCGCGCGGCAGTTGAACACGCTCAGATCCAGGGGATGACAGAAATCGGCGGGTATGTCGCTCTCGCTACGGCCTGTGGCGATCCGGCTGATACATTCCTTGCATTCCGATAATCGGTTCCGCACTTGGCGGGCCACATCCGGCGGCCCGGCCTGGAGCGAACGCCGGGAAGCATCCGACCAGAATGCTTTGAGTCTCGACCGTATTTTCGCCAGCCCTGTACCCATAGGCATTCAAAGGGTGCCGAACCGGACACCCATCACTCCGTCCTCGCGAACCCCGATGACCTCACTCCACCTTGAACGATTCGAGTTCAGCGGTCTTTTCGGCGACCTCTCCCCCGGCCAAATCGCCGTCATCATCCAGTGAGAAATCGAGCTCGAGCAGTCGACCCGACTCGATGTCCTCGAATTTGCAGTGCATACGCTGATTTAGGTCGTAGCTGTACGTTACCTTGATGGGCCGCTCGGCCGGTCGGTCCGGAGGCAGCTCGAAGCTGTGTGTCGCGATCCGATTGACGTACGCCGGATCGGCATCCTCGCCCTGGGTAATCGTCACTTCCACACGCTTCTGCCCCTCGGAGACCGTGTAGAACGTCTGGGAGGCGTCGCAGGGCAGGGGCGTGTTCTTCTTCAGGATGATCCGGTTCTGCACGACACGACGGCCGGTCTCTTTGTCGACCGGGGCGCAGATGGTGCCATAGCTGTGGTTGCAGACGTCCGTCAAACTGATGTCTTTGAGCCCCGTGCGTATGCCGGGGGCCACCGCCTCAGGATCCTGCCGCATCATGGCCAGACCCGCGTGCAGGGCGGCGCCGAGCGCCACACACTCATCGACGTTGACAGAGGTCTCCGGCGGAAAACCGAAGATCTCCTCCAGGTGGCTACGCACCAGAGGTATCCGCGTGCTACCTCCGACCAGAAGCACCTTGTCGATATCGGACGGTTTCAGCCCCGCCTCGTCCAGCGCCACCTCCACGAGCATGTCCGCCCGCGCAACCAGCGACGTAATGGATTCCTCGAACATCTCCCGCGGGACTTCCGCACGCATGTTGCCGCTCGGGCCGTAGAGCATGGTCTTGGCCACGGGTCGGCGGGAGAGCGTCTTCTTGATATCTTCGGCCTCGTCCTCGCATTTGGCCCTCTGCTCTTCGGAGTCGATCAGCTCGGCCCCGAACTTGTCCTTGTACAGCTTCTCAAGGATCTCGAGCACCTTTCTGTCGAAGTCGATACCGCCCAGCGCGTGATCGCCCTGGGAGCAGATGATCTCCATCTCCAGCCCGCGCACGTCCATGAGCGTGACGTCGAAGGTGCCGCCGCCGAGGTCGTACACGAGGACCCGCCCGCAGACTTCCCGCGTGGTGGCGTAGCACAGGGCCGCCGCCACCGGCTCGTTGACGATCCCGATCACGTTCAGGCCGACCGCCGTCCCGGCATCCATGGTCGCCTTGCGGCGAATCTCGTCAAAGTGGGCTGGCACGGAGATCACGGCATCGCGGACCTCGCCCTGTGGGGCAGAGCAATCCTGCTTGAGCTTCTTCAGGATCAGGGCCGACAGTTCCACCGGTGTCCAGTCCTTGTCGTCGATGTGTACCTTGTGCTCGGCCTCGCCCATGTGCCGCTTGATCCATCGGACCGAGCGCGCGGGGTTGAGGTGCCGCGAGTTGAGCGCCTCGATGCCGACGCGGATGACCCCCGTGCTGTCCTCATCAAAGAAGATGGCCGACGGCGTCAACCGCTCGCCGTCCGCGTTCGGAATGATTTCCGGCTTACCGATCGCGTTGAGCATCGCCAGAGACGAAAACGTCGTCCCGAGGTCTATGCCGACGATGTTACCCATGGTTCTCTCCTACGTGCAATTTCACTCTGCAATCTATTCTGACAGAGGCGCCGACAAGGCCCGTCGTGCTCAGCCGAAGAGCTTGACCTGCGCCGTTCTGACAATCTTGAAACTCTCGTCATCAACCATATATCGATAACCTGGCCGGATGACTTTGGCGATCTTGCCAACCATCTCCTGCTTTTTCGTCGGCTGTCGCTCCTTGATCGTCTCCGTAGACCGCTCCAGCCCTTTGTATTCACTGTTGACCTCCGGCCGAAACTGCTCCACTCCGCTGGATTCCAGGGCGAAGAGCAGCTCGTCGCGAACCTCCTCAAGATGGTCCAGCGCGCCGTCGCCGTCGCCCAGCTCGGCGATCCGGTTCTCAAGGTTGTCGAGACACCGAATCACCCGCAGGCAGAACGTCCGAATGATGCCCCAGTCGTAGCCGTCCTGGAGCTTTTCGACGCGGCCCTGCTGGTTGGCGGCGTACTCGCGGATGGCGGAAACCTGCTGCGCCAGCTCCTTGAGCGTGCTGCTCAGCGGCTCCGATTGCTCGCGCGCCACCTGCTGGGCATCCTGTGCCGCCTGCTTGAATTCAGTGATTTGGTTCTGCAGGTCCTCAGCCTGCCCCTTCAATGTGTCCTCCGCAGCGCCGGCACGGTCCTCCTGATCCGGGGCAGACACCGCTGCCTGCTCGGCGGCCTCATCTGGCGACGGCAGGTTCTCGGACGAAGTGGCGGCTACTCCCTGCAGCGACCATTGGGCCTCAGGCGACCACTCTGCCTCTTGCGACGGTTCATCTGCAAGCAGGAGGGCCACCGAACTTTCCTCGCTTGCCGGCTCGGCGGCAAGCGACAGACGACCGGTCGTGGTAGACCGGTCCGGCGAGGGAATCCGAAACCCGTCCATGATCGTCGATTCCTCCGGGATGGGCCCGGAAGCATAGGGGCCGCTCGGCGTCTCTGAGACGGCCAGGACTTTCCTTCTCTGCTTCGGTCGCTCCGGGGGCGGCCCCGGGTCCTCGGGCTCCTCGGGATCGTCCTCCCCGTGAGGCTCAATGTTCGTCAGTTCCGGAACATCGGGCTCCGGCTCGCTCGGCTGACGTCGCGACCGCTGTGTCAAGGCCCTGACGAGCCGCACGAGCAGTCCCAACAGCCAAGCCACGACACAGCCGCCAAAAAGAACGGCACCGATCGAAAGGCACACAATGGAGGTCGTCTGTGCGATCTCCATCTGTTCCTTGCGCTTCTTGTATTGCTCGACCTGCTCTTCCCAGCCCGATCCGTAGAGAAAGTCGGCAATGTCACCAGGGTCCATTTCGCCGGCCGCCAGCTTGTCCAAATCGGCTTGAAGCCTGGCCTGCTGCTCTCGAATGAGCTGTTCCAGCGTCTTGTTCTGGCGATCCCTGTCCAGTTCGAGAGCAAGCTGGTTCTGCTGCTCCGGGCTGAGTTCGTACCATCGGCCGTACTTCTCAAGGTATTCTTCAGCTCCGACGGCGCCTTCGAGCCCGATGCCGCGATCACGCTCCTGCTTGGCCTGCGTCTCGCTGTACGCCCAGCCGAACGCAAGACCGCCGACGACCAGCAGTGCCAAGCCAAGGATTACGCACGTTCGCAGCATGATTCCGATCTATTCCAAAGTCCTGTTATGGCGAATCTGCTCGTTTAATCGGCTTTCCCGACCCAGCAGTTAAGAAGTCTTTGGGCGATTGGCGGCCGCAGGAACTCGACGCCGTGTGACAAAGCCGCTTCCGTACGCCTCGAACCTATAATTATCTGGCTGAATTGGCTTGTATACGGCTTGGCGACACGACAGACCCTGCGAACCGCCCACTAAACTATAAGAAAGCGCCGGTAGGGCACCAAACCGGTGTCTTGTGCCCCGCACCGGCCGCGAAATGCGGACGTTGACTGCTGTCCGATAACGGCATCCCAGCCGAACGGAGCCATCGAAAAAGCCGGCCATTCGTACCGAAAAAACCTCTTGCAGCCGCGTCCGAAGGGTTGTACACTACTTGCTTCGCGGGCGTTAGATGTCTCGGGACCTTCCGGCGTCGTCCGCAGGAACTTATTGGGTGATTAGCTCAGCCGGTAGAGCAGCTGACTCTTAATCAGCCGGTCGTAGGTTCGAATCCTACATCACCCATTCAAGAACGCGGAGAATGCGAGCAGTTGCGAGTAGGCTTGTATCTTAGTTTGTTTTCGAAGCTATTCTGAGAGGCGGTGCCTAATGTCCCCCCAGCGCCTTGCCCACAGCGGCCAATTGTTCGATGAACGGCTGGGACATCAGGCCGTTGCTCCGGATCGGCACATCCCAGGTCAGGGCGCAGCCGTTGCGCGTACGTTCACGACTCCAGCGGACGACATCCTCCGTCGAGAACCGCGGCTCGCCCGTCCCCCAACGCTGCCCCAGGTAGCTCAAGACATGCACCTGGACACCATCGTGTTTGCCGTCGACGGCGCGACGCAGATCCACGGCGTTCGGCTCGTTGATCTCGCCGGCGAGGTAGTCCTCATGCGGCGTCAGCGAACGCAGCCGATTGTAGACGCCCGGATTGAAAGCGACTACGCTGTTGGGATTGCCTGCCCTCGCAGCAGCGGCAAAACTGCCAAAATCAGGAGGGTCGGCCTGGCGATACATCGAGTTCGGCCAGTAACATCCATCGAACCACCAACCTTCAACCTTGGTGCCCCAGCGAACCGACCACTCCCGGATCACCTGCTCCCATTTGAGTTGAAACTCACGATTTCGATAGGGGCCTCGGCGCCATTGCAGCGCTTCAGTGGCCGTGCGGTCCCCACCCGGGGCGCCCGAAGGCAGATACACCATCAGCCTGATCCGGCGCTTGCTCAGAGCTTCATAGAGGTCCGCCACCAAATCCCGCCGGGAACACTTGCTCGGCCGAATGCCGACATAGCCGTCGTACGTTGCGTTGGGCGACAGATAGTAACCGGAGTTCTGACCTATCGTGATCAGATAGTAGCCCGCCCCGACAGAATCCAACTGATTCGCCAATCCTTCCACGTCGAAGGCGTCAATGAGCTCGTTCCATCGCTCGACGCTCATCTCCATCTTCTCGTTGCGTGCTATCCAATCGGCCAGGTAGTGATTCATCACGCCCCAACGGGCCTGCTGCATCCACGCCGCCCGATCCTGGGCTTGCCCGGTGAGTGTGAACAAGACTATCAGTGCCAGACAAATCGATCTGCTGCTATGCCGATTCATTCGTATCATCCTACAATACGCGATTCAATACCCGATATTCTTGACGGCCTGAGGCCCCAACCGCTCAGCCAATTGCGCCAGGTAGAGGCTCTGGGGTGCAACCGGGGTTCCGGGCGAATCGAAGGACCCCACGGGCAGGTTCGGCTCCGAGTCAAACGGTCGCGGGGTCGGCTTGCTCCGGCCGATACACCCGATCACCCAGTTCATCGCCCCCGGCGGCTGCTGGATGACGTAGGTCCTGGCCGTGCAGTTCCAGGCCACCGACCAGCCCGTCCCCCAGCCGTGGCCGGAGCCCATTGAGCCGCGATTCTTGAAGTCGATGCCGCCGGCCGGGACCTGACAATTATCCAGGAGCATTCCCGTGGTCCAGCGCTGATGCCCCTCAATGCGGCCGGTGCCGTGAAAGGTGCAGTTGAGCAGCACGATCGGCCCCGTGTGGCGGCCCCCGGTCGCCACGTGCCAGATATTGTCGCCGTTGCCCGAACAGCGATCCAGCAGGACTTGGCTGGCGTTTGGGGCGAACTCCGCCGGCTTGGACGCGCCGACGTTCGGGACGGTGCGATTGACCGCCACACGCTGCAGCGTGATGCGTCTGCCGCGGATGCTGACGCTGTTCATCGTTTCTTCGATCACGATATCCCTGGCCCAGCAATCCTGGCCGTTGATCCGCATCGCTGTATAGGGGTGCCGTGAATAACTGATCTCCATCACAGGCGACTGAATGCGGAGATCTTCGACGCCGACCTGCGCCACCAACGATGCAGGCGTGGTCTTCACGACCGCTGTCCCCGGCGGATTCAGATACCGCGAGTCGAAAGAATCGGTCAGCGGGATGTCCACTGTTATGCGGTTGCCCGTGATTGCCGTGATGGTGCGCTCGGTGGTGATACTGCTGCCCGCGCGAATCCAGGTCTGGGGCCGGCCGTCGCGCACCATGTCGTCCATCCGCATGAAATGGATCCAATCCTGCGTAACCGGGCGTCTGATGGCGATTGCGTCGCCGACCGCGAAACCGGCAGCGTCCGCTACCGTGAAGCCCGTCGCCCCGGAAGGCACGTAGGTGTCGGCGATGGACGTCTTGACAGTCTCGGATGCTCTGTCTTCGACGGAGCGTCGGCTTCTTCCGCGGCCTGATCTGCCAATGACGACAGCACAGTGACGTCCACCAGCCATCTTGATCGTGCTGGCGTTCGGCCCCGTCGACCCGCTGCCGCGCAGCACAACGCCGTCGATCCCAATGGAAATCGTTCCCGAGCAGGAATAGGTCCCCGGAGCCAACAGGACCGCGCCGCGAAAGCCGCCCTCCGGATTCATGGCCGAGACCGCGTCGATGGCAGCCTGAATCGTCGCAGTGTCGTCGGGCCCGTCCGACGGCTCAACCTTCCGCCTGACCGGCACCTCGGGCAGCGCGATCCCGCCGCCCATGTAGCCCGCGCCGGAAAAGTCCATGATTCGATCGCCCGCCTTCGTCGTCTTGTAGACGAGCTTGCCGTCGGGACCTGCATGAACCCATTCGCTCTGAGCAGCCTCACAACACGGGACGCAAGCCAGCCATGCGAAGCCAACAGCCCAGATCGTCACCGTTCCTTTCACTGCGAATCCTCCATCCACCACCTCGGCGTCGAAACGACACCATATGTCCGAAGCCGCCGTTATCTTGTGAACCGGCCCACAAACCCGCCGCCGTTGCTCATCTCAATCGTGAGCGTGTCGTCTCTCCGCACGGTGCGTTCTTCCAGGACAACTGCGGCGGCGTCCTGCTTGTTGTCTCGGACGAGCGATGCGTTGTACCGTCCGTCACCCAGGAAAGACAACGGCACCCGGATCGTCCTGGCCTGGGGCCCACACATCACCGCGAGGTACCACACCTCGCCCGTGCGCCGCGCAAAGACTGCCATCTCGCCGACCGCCGAGCCCGGCAGCACAATGGTCTGGTCCCACACAGCCGGGATCGCCTTGATCACGTCCACTGCCGGGTTGTCGAGAACCGATTGTGGATGTGCCGCCAGTGTCAACATCGGGCTGTCAAAAATCGCCAGACTGGCAATCTGGTGCGTCCAGGTCGTATCCCCTCGGCGCTGGCCGAAGTGCATGGTCGTATAATCGGCCGGGCCGGCGAGATACCGCGTGAAGGGCAGGATCGTCTCATGCCGGGCCCGCTCCTTGAGGCTGCTGCTCTCCATGCCTCTGACGGCCTCTCGAACGAGTTCGTTGGGCCACGTACGCTCCCGGCCCGTCGGCTTATTGGCGCCATGGAAATCGACCACCATCTCGTATTTCGCCGCGGCCTCGAGCAATTCCTCGTAGAGATCCACGGTTTCTTTGGCCTCGTGGTCAAAGAAGTCGATCTTGGCCCCGGCAACACCCAAGTTATGCAGCCTGGAGAAGAACTCCTCGCGCTCCTCCGGCGTGCGCAGCCGGTTGCTGTGGACCCAGAACAGCAGTCGAACCCCGCGCTCGCCCGAGAACTCAACCATTTCCTTGATCTGTTCCTCGCTCCAGCGGCGCCACAGGCCCTCAAGGATGTGATACTCATAGCCCAACTGCCCAGCCATTCGAGAGAAACCTTTCAGGCCTTCGAAGGAACCGTCGCCGCCATCGACATATCGCCACACCGCTCGCCCCGGCTTGACCCAGTCTGTCTTGATCCCGTCGGGGAAGTACTTCGGATCGGGCGGCGGGCACAAGTTGTGCACGATATCGCAATTGACGAGCGCGTTCAGATCCGCCGCCACCATCACGATGCGCCATGGGGTAGTGATCGTGCCGCTGACCGATGCCGGCCGGGCCAGGCGTTTGGCCTCCTCCCGGCCGTAGCGCAACTCATAAGGATAGTTCAGAGACTGGCGGTGGCCAAGGCCCGTGATCAGACCCCGGCGGCCGTCGGCTTCGAGGGCCATTCCGCTGTAGTTGACCAGATTGGCCTCGGTGATCGAGCCATAGCCGCCGCCGTCCGGCAGTTGGAACGTCACGGGCGGCCCGGCCCACTGTCCGGGCGGGATGCTGGAAATATCGCGCTTCTTGTACGCAGCCTCATAATGCCCGCCGAGATCGTGCGACCAGACCGTCGAGCCGGCCGGGATGACGAAGGTCGTGTATTCATCGGGTACGCGCGAGGCGTCTTCATCGCCGGGGATGACGTGGCGGAAAGCGACGCCGTCGTTGAATGCACGAACCTCCAGGACGTAGTTGATGAAGGACAAGTCGTGCTGAAGCGCGATCCGCACCGCGTTGCAGCGGTTCACCGCCGGGCTGTGGACGCCATGCCACGGATACGTTTCATCGATCTCGTAATGCTCCGCCTCGCCAAAGACAACCCCAGCCGACAGGTCGTAACCATCAACGTTCATGACAATGGTCGATGGATCGAGGACTGGCGTCTCCCCCAATGCGACAGTAAAGGTCAGCCGCTCGGCGTTGGGGCCGATGGTGAACTTGACCTTCCCGTCCGGACTGGTCACCTCGATCTGCTCCATCCGCACCCGCTGAGAACGTCTTGACCTCTCTCTTGTGAAACCTGCCTCCGCCAGAGACAACGCCACGGCCAGTCCAAGGATCACACACTTCCTGATTCCCATTCGCATCGAAATCCCGTCCTTTCCCATATATGCAACGATAGGCCCCAGATCAGGCCGGCACTGATCCGGCTGTCATCCGGAATACCCTGACCCGTTGACCTGCCTGCGGACAATGTGCCACCGCGAATTCGAGAGCCGGTGGCGTTGCCTCCGTTGCCTGGTGTAAACACAAGCCCTACCTAGGCCAAACGGGCGGCGACGAACGCTGCCCCAGTCACGCAGTTCAGCGAATTGTGCGGCCGTTGGTGATTCTACTGCGGTCGGTGTTCTTCCGCCAGTACTCTTGATTCTGTGCGATGGTTTTCCGAAATCGGCGTCCTTGACATGAGCCGCCGGGGGTGTTTCAATCCGACATTACCTATGATCGATTTCCGTGGAATGGCAATGAGAAAGGAGATTGCCGATGGCGTTGAGGACAGGGGCACTCATGCTTGGTCTGGTGTTTCTCGCCGGCTGCACGATGTTCGAGTCACGGATGAAGGAGGGAACGTTTGGCCATGATATGGCGTTCCTCCGAGAACACACCGACGTCGTTGTCCTGAAGGACAGCTCGGGACAAAGCCAGGTCGCCGTCCTGCCGGAGATGCAGGGGCGCGTGATGACCAGCACGGCCGCCGGGCCTAAAGGCTTCAGCTTCGGCTGGATCAATCGCGACCACGTGGCCTCGAGAGAACTGGCCGAGCACATGAACGCCTATGGCGGCGAAGACCGCTTCTGGCTCGGCCCGGAGGGCGGGCAGTTCTCCATCTATTTCGAGAAGGGCGTCCCGTTCGACTTCGAACACTGGTTTACCCCGGCGCCGATTGACACGGAGCCGTGGAGGCTAGCCTCCCATTCACGACGCTCGGCGAACCTTCGAAAGACGATGCAGGTAAAGAATTATTCCGGCACGGTCTTTGATGTACGCGTGGACCGGGAAGTCCGGGTCCTCGACCGGAAAGAGGCGCTCAGATCGCTCCGGGTGACCGCCGGCAAAGGCGTCAAGCTGGTCGCTTTCGAATCCAACAACAAAGTGACCAACGTCGGGGACGAACCATGGAAAAAAGAGACCGGATTGCTCTCGATCTGGATTCTTGGCATGTTCAATCCGTCTCCCGAGACGACGATCGTGATTCCGTTCGAGACCGGCGAGGAGGATGCACTCGGCCCAATCGTCAACGATGCCTACTTCGGCAAAGTCCCCTCCGACCGTCTGGTCATCAGCGATGGTGTGCTGTTCTTCAGCGGCGACGGGCAGTACCGCAGCAAGATCGGGCTGTCGCCGCAGCGCGCCACGAAGGTGGCCGGCAGCTACGACGCCACCAACAAGGTCCTCACCATCGTTCAGTACAACAAACCTCAGGATGTCGTGGATTACGTGAATTCGATGTGGGAACTCCAAGACGAGCCGTACCGCGGGGACGTCGTCAATTCGTACAACGACGGCCCGCCGGAGCCCGGCGCCGAGCCGATGGGCCCGTTCTACGAGTTGGAGACATCCTCTCCCGCCGCCGCTCTGAATCCGCGCGAGAGCATTCTCCACACGCATCGCACGTTCCATTTCACGGGCGACGAGTCAGAACTCGATCCGATCGCTCAAAAGATGCTGGGTGTCTCAATCGAACAGATCAAGCTGGCCTCGCGGTAGACCGAAGATATTTTTCCATCGCATCACCATGCCACGCGGCATACCGGAATCGACGATCGACAGGATCGGAAGGTCGCCGGCGTGCGCAGATCTCGTCTGTTTTCTGCAGTCGCCGTGTACAACATGGGGGAATATCCTGAATATGGCCTTAACAAAGCCACAGGATTTGATATTCTATCGCCATACAAAATTGTCATGATGTTCAGATGTGTCACAGGGTGCTGAGAGATGCTTCGATACATGAATCTGTCAAGGAGAAGATTGGCCGCCGTCGTTCTGCTGATGGCGTGGTTTGGCAGCGTGGCTGCCGCCGATCTGTCGGAACGGATCCGTCAGATTGTGGATCGTCAGAAGGCCACCGAGTATTCGATCCGCGTGATCAAGGCGGATTCCGGGACCGCGATCTACGGCCATAACGCGCAAAAGCCCTTGATCCCGGCTTCAAACATGAAGCTTGTGACCACCGCGGCTGCGCTGCGATACCTGGGTCCGGAGTTTGTGTACAGAACGACCGTAGGACTGCACGGCGATACGCTCGTCGTAATCGGCAGTGGAGATCCGCTGCTCGGCGATCGCGAGACGGATGAAAAACACGGTCGCCAAACCGGCTGGATGTTTGAGAGGATCGTGCAGGCGCTTCAGAAGCAGAGGGTCACAGAGATCAACGATATCGTGGCGGATACGACGGTTTTCGACGATGAGCGGGTGCATCCGAGCTGGCCCGCCAAGGATCACAACAAGTGGTATGCCTGCGAGGTCTGCGGCCTCAACTACAACGGCAATTGTATCGACGTGACGACCAGCAACCTGAGCGGCAAGATCGCGGTAGCCGTCGACCCGAAGACGACGTTCGTGGAAATCGTCAATCAGGTGGAAGCGATCTCCAAAGGCAACAGTGCCGTCGGCACCTACCGGACGCAACAACCGAACAAGATCATCGTTTTCGGAAAGTGCCGGAACACACAGGGCCCGTTTCGCGTGGCCATCGAGCAGCCGGCCGCTTTCTTCGGGTTCCTCATGGCCGAGCATCTTGTCAGGGCCGGCATCCCTGCGAGAGGCCGGTTCATTGAAAAGGCCTTTGACGAGACCGGCGAATTCCGGCCGCTCACTGAGTTCGCCACACCTATCGCCGACGTCCTCGGCCGGTGCAATACGGACAGCCTCGGGCTGGCCGCCGAAGCACTGGTCAAGACCATCGACGCACATGAACGCCCCGATGGAAAGAACGGCGGGTGGGCCGGGGGACGCGAATTGATGGCGCGGTATCTGTCCGATCTCGGAATCCCGTCCGCGGAGGTCAACATCGACGACGGCAGCGGTCTGAGCCGCAAGAACCGGCTCACAACCAACGCCATCACGAAGCTGCTTCTGAACATGTACCGAAGCGATAATTGGGCGCTCTTCCGAACCTCGTTAGCGGTAGGGGGAGAAGACGGCACTATTGGAAGGTACTTCAACGGCGTCAAGTACCGGGGCAAAATCCACGGCAAGACGGGCTACATCAGCGGCGTCCGGTCCTTCTCCGGCGTCTGCCTCACGGACAACGGCCCCTACCTCTTCTCGATCCTGTCCAACGGTCCGAAGGGCCTCAGTCGCGATGCCATTAACGACGTGGCCAAGGCGATTGTCGATGAGTACGCGAGCAGCAACTGATCCCCCGTGCTCTCATTCGCCCACCGGCGGGGGGCGGTACACCTGGAACGTGCCCTGGTAGGTCCCTCTGTGCCAATCGGGGCCGGCCAACCGTCGCAGAGGGTCTTCCAGAAACGAGAAGTGCGCGGATTCAACGCCGACGAGTATCGCGGCAGGGGGGCGATCCCGCACCATCTCATCAAGCGTCTTGAGACCGACGGTGTGCGTGACCTCCCGCTCCTGCCGCAGCATTTGATCGGCCACCCGATAGATGATGGAGCCGCAGGCCAACTGTGGATAGATGTCACGCCCGCCCTCGAGCGCATAGAGCGGTCCGAGAGTCAAAACGCGCCCCGGCTCTTCGACGTCGTCGGCAATGTCCACGGCCACCCTGTGCAGTTCAACAGGCGTCCATCCGGCGGGCTGGAAAGCGGACGGGCTGCGGGACAGCACGGCCGGGTTGGCGAGGACGGATACGGTCGCTGCGCCAGCAACCAGATAAGACGCCATCCGGTAGCGGCGGCGACCATCGGGCTGGCCGGCGCGCCGACGGAGTGCGACCAGCGGATACGCCAGGGCGATCACGACAAAAGGCACGGGGACCGCCAGATACTGCTGCCACATCGTCGGGGGAATGTAAGCGATCACGAAGAATGACAGCGGCAGCAGGGCGGCCAGGATGGCCTTCCGCCGTTCCTGCGCTTCCAGCCTCAACGAGCCTCGCGCCGTGGTCCATACAAAGTAGCCGGCGAGAGCCACAAGCACCAGATATCCCGGGGTCAGCAGGGCGGCCACCGTCAGGTCGACCTTGGCGAAGGTCATGCCAATTTCATGAAGCCATTGGCCGTAGAGTGCCGGGATCCGGACGAGATTGAGCCAGAACGCACGGGGCGCCCGAAGCATCACCCAGACCGGCCAGATCGCAACGATCAAGCCCGCGAGCGAGAAGGGCAAGGCGGTCCGGCTCCTTCTCCCGAACGAGCCTCCCGCCGTGAAGAGCACGATTCCCAGGAACAGCAGCTCCACCAGGGCCGTGGTCACGCGCATGAAGGTCGCGACCGTCAGCAGGGCCCCCATGAGGCCAACGTGCCACAAATGCGATCTCTTCTCAAGATTCGTCGTTACGAAGACGTAGAAGGATAGAACGACGCACAGAATCACGACATCGTGATTCCACGCATACCCGGCGGCGTAGTCCACGAGAGGATTGAACACGTACAACGTGACCGCCGCAAGAGCGAACCACAGTCCCTCACGGCGAAAGGCGCCGAATATGGATCGATAGATCAGCAGTATAAGAACCACGACGAGAATGTCGGATATGCAGGAAACGAGTCTGCCGACGAGCAGGTAGTGGGTGGCGCCAAGGCCCCTGTAGAGAGCGGACAGCAGCAGTGGGTGGTAGGGCAGTTGGGAGGGGTAGGAGAAGTCCTGATAGATCGCCAGGCCTCGCGCGAGCAGAGCGCCGGCCGTGCAATACATTTGCTCATCCCGGCCTACTTCTTTCGTCATGCTGTTGGCCAGCAACGACGCGGCGAGCACGACGACCGCAATCAGCACCAGGGGTCGCACGATTCTCTGGGTCGTGGGTCGGTCCGGGCCCGGCTCGACCGCACGCCCCTTCGATTTACCATTCCGCCAACTCACCCATGAGCTCCTCAACCAAGTCCTTCATCGTGACAATACCCACCGGCACGTCCCGCTTGCCGCGACGCCGCGTCACCAGGACAATCTTCGACTGCGCGCGGCGCATGAAATCAATCGTGTCGATCACGGACGTCTTGGCCTCCAGGCTCTGAATCGGCTTGAGGAATTTCTCCAGACTCTCGAACGGCTCGTCCGTCGCCAAGACCTCATAGAGGTTGATGAAGCCGGCGATATCCGTCGGTGTGTCCCGCCATACGAGCAGCCGCGTGAGGGTGTGCTGTTTCAGTTCCTCCAGCAGGGCGGCCCGATCCGATTGAATGCGGATCGACCGCGTCTGATCCAGAGGGACCATCACGTTGCTGAGCCGAAGGCCCGGGATGGTCACGATGCGATCGATCATCTCAGCTTGCACCGTACTCAGAAGTCCCTCTTCCTGTGTGTCGCGCAGAAGCGCCTTAACCTGGTGACTCTGACTGGACGTGATCGCGGTCCGTGAGGAAGCAGGGGATCCGGCGAGGCGCGCAAAAAGGTTGGAAACGACTCTGAGCAGAGGCACGATCCCGGACCACGTCAGCGCACGGTACGTGACAAACAGCAGGGGACCCAAGTAGCCCGTGAGGGCGTCGGCACGGTACAAGAAGATGTTCTTCGGTAAAGACTCGCCAAAGACAAACAGCAGCGGGGCGGTCAGCAAGGTGGCAAGAAGTTCCGCCCTGCCCTCAGATGCTACGGCCAGGAACAGATAGGTGATGCTGCTCGTGGCAAGGTAGTTGGCGAGATTATTCGCAACCAACAAGGACAGCAACAGGCCGGTGCTGTCACGCATCGCCCGGCTGAGCAGGGCAAGTGGCGGGCGGCCTCGCACCGTACCCAGCCGCAGGCGAAGGCGGCTGAGCCGGTAGATTCCCGTCTCCAGCCCGGAGTAGATAGCCGAAAACAGTATGGTGATCAATGCCAAGGCTGACGCGACGAGCATAACCTGTTATCCCTCCGAGGAAATTGGCTCGAGCGAGAGAATCACTGTTTCGATTCGGTGTTTGCGCACGCAGTCCACCGTAAACCTGAGGTTGCCCAGACGAGCGACATCGCCTTCGCGGGGGATCTTCCCCAACAGGGTCGTCACCAGCCCACCGATTGTCGACAGGCGCGTCTCCTCCAAATCGATCCCGAAGACGTCGGCCCAGTCGTGAATGGCCAGGTCGCCGGCCAGACGATACTCGAAGGGTCCGAGCTGCTTGATCGGCTCGATTTCCGCCGGCGGGCGCATGCGGCCGAACAACTCCTCGGCGATATCCTCCAGCCGAACGGAACCGGCGATCCCTCCGTACTCATCCACAACCGTCGCCGCGTCCGTGCCGGTCGTGCGAAAGAACTCGAGCAGCGACTCCACCGTCTTCTGCTCGGGGACGAAGTGAACGGGTTGAACGAGGCGATCCAGCGGAACGTTCGGCTTCAACAGCAAACGTCGCAACGAGACCATGCCGACGACGTTGTCAACATCTCCTTTATACACGGGCATCTTTGTCAGGCGGTGTTCTTGCATTCGCGCACGAGCCACAGGAGGCGGATCGCCCACCTCACACGCCACCATACTCACCCGCGGCTGCATCACATGTCGGACCTTGAGTTTGCCAAGCTCAACCACTTCGCCAAGCAGCCGGTTCTCATCGGCGCTGATCAGACCGCGACGCCGACTGAGCTCTACAAGAGAACGAAATTCAGCCAGCGTAATTGTTCTCGGGGAGCCGGCGTGCCCGAATAGAAGCCGCAAGACTGGTTCGATAACGAGATAGCGAAACACCAGAGCAATCGGTCCGAGCACCTGCACGATGAGAAACAGCGGCAGCGCCGCCGTCGTGGCCAGAGAACGCGAACTCCGATAGGCCAGCGATTTGGGGACGATCTCGCCGAAGACAACTAGGCCCAAAAAGCTCATGGCGGCCGCCGCCGTAGCCGCTCCGAATCCCCACAAACGGCTGAGGCGCATGACCAGAACGCTCGAAATGGAGAAAAAGAGAACGTTGACCACGATATTGCCGAGGAGCAGGCAGTTGAGCAGATGTCCCGGCCGGCGCAGCAGACGCGCCGCCAGTTTCTGCAGTCTGTGCCCGGAGGCGTTCAACTGCTTGAGCTGCCGGTGAGTCACATTGAAGAAGGCGGTTTCCGAGCCGGAGAAGAATGCGGAGCACGCGAGCAAAACCAGCATCACGAGGACGGAGCCGAGCGTTTGGTAGGCTTGCGCGATCATCGGCAGTGGGGCGGCTACCGGTTGGGCAGCCGGACCGTAAATGTGCTTCCTTTGCCGGGCTCCGACTGAACGTCGATCTCACCGCGGTGGGCTTGGATGATCCGCCGGCAGAATGTGAGGCCAACCCCCGCGCCGGAGCCGGTGGGGCGGTTCTTCCCGTTCTTCGTCGTGAAAAACGGTCGGAAGATGTTCTTCAAATCCTCCGGCCTAATGCCCCTGCCCGTATCGTTTACGGTGATATCGATATATTGGGTATCCGCCGCGGCCGTTACCTTCAGGGTGCCGCCGCCGGGCAGCATCGCCTCGCGGGCGTTCAGGATCAGGTTCATCAGCACCTGCTGGATCTGCACGGGGACACAGTCCACCTGCAGCCCCTCGGCAATATGCGTCTCGACGGTAATGCCGTCCTTGCCAAAATCCCGGCAGAGACAGGTGAACACCTCCTCCACAAGGGCTTCGACGGAGGCGTCTTCGTGCTCCTGCTTCTGGCCGTTTGCCATCGCGAGCATGCTCTGCATGATCTTGGCCGCGCGTTCGCAGTTGCGGGCCGTCTTTTGAAGCACTTTTCCAGCCAAATCCCCATCTTCGGGGTTCTGGACGGCCAGGGCGGCGTAGCTGGCCAGCGGTGTCAGCAGATTGTTGATCTCGTGGGCGATCATGCAGGTGGCCGAGCCCAGATTAGCGAGGGCCTGGAGCTGGAGGTTCTGGGATCTCAGCGCCTCGTTCTCTTGCTGTTTCTGTGCGAGATCCTCGTGCAATGAGAGGCGTTTCTCGATGATGCTTGTCAATAGCCCACTCCTTTTATACAATCCATGCCTGGGTATCCATACACAAGCATTATCTACCGGAAGTGCTTGCCGGACAAGTATTTCTATCGACTCTATCGACACGCGTACGGTTTTTTCTTGAAGCAGCATGGACGAGCAACGGATTCTCGACGAGCTTCTGACCCTTCTGGAGGCCCATCGCGTCAAGATCCGCCGTGAGCCGCTCGGAGGCCGGGGAGGAGGGCTGGCAACCATGAAAGGCCAAAGCATCTTCTTTGTGGATACGGAGGCAGCTTCCGCCGAGGTGGCCTCGCTGTGCGCCGAAGCCGTCGTGAGGCTGCTCGATATCGAGACGATCTACCTACGGCCGGAAGTGCGCCAGTTCATCGAGAGTCACGTGGACGGCACCTCTTAGAGCAAGCGCAGACTCGTGCGGACAGCGAACCCGGCGATCAGCTGCAGCTATTGTTAGGCCTTCAATCCGGCCCGGCTGAAGCAGCCCGTACCACCTGAAAACGACGGGAATTCGGCATATTACCTGGGAAAAGGGGGCCCCGGGAATACGGCCTCACGGCGAAAAATGCTTGCAATCCGGGGAAAAACACGCGAAAAATGGACCGGCCGACCATGCAACGGGATAGCCGGGTATGCAGATTGAGTTGGGCCGGGAGCAAGATAAATGCCTCAGGATAAAGCAAGGAACCGGGATAGAGTCCCCACGATTCTCGTGGTGGACGATAATCAGCAGAACCTCGAGTTGATCCAGGCCTACCTGGACGATGTCGATTGCAGGACGGCCGCGGCTCACGATGGCATTGAGGCCCTGGACATGGTGGCGAGAAAAGAGCCCGATTTGATCCTTCTCGATGTGATGATGCCCAAGATGAGCGGCTTTGAAGTCTGCCGAAGGCTCAAGGGCAATCCGGCTACGGCCGATATCCCGGTGATTATGGTCACGGCCCTGAATGAGTTCGGCGATATCGAACGCGGCATCGACTCGGGGACCGATGACTTCGTCAGCAAACCCATCAATCGACTCGAACTGCTGACCCGCGTCCGGACCATGCTCAAGCTCAAGCATCTCAGCGACCGCCTCCAGCGCACGCTGGCGTACCTGAGCGAAGTCGAGAAGCACGCCCAGACTGACATAGATAGGGCCTAGCGGGCGGCGCTGAGCGACATCCACGAGTAGGGGGGATTGCCCCGTTCCACCAAGGCACTGGATGGAGTCCGCCTTTAGAGGCTTGTGACCATGGGACACGACCACCCTGCCGGCCCATCTGCCCACGAATCCGATAACGTCAGTCTTAAAACCGAGACAATCCCTACAGCAGACACAACCGCCACATCGCCCCTCGCCAACGGCACCGCCCGCCGCCATCGCGAAAGCCAGGTTAATATGCCTTTGAAATTGGACGATACGTCAGCAGTACCTGGTTTGGATTCCGTGCAACAAGGCAGCAGGAGTGAGGGATGCGTGGCTTACTTGAGATTTTCGGCAGGGCGATCACCGTCGATACGCCTGAATTGATATGGCACTGGCTGAATGAGCGAAGACGGGCCCAAGCCGACCGCGAGCTGTCGGAAAACGGGGACCTGGACCATATCATCGACCTCATGGGACACGGCAAGTTCGCGGAGGCCGGCGAGCAGGTGCGGCAGTATCTGTTCAAGGACCCCTCGTGCTGTTTCGGCCGGATGGCCGCCGCCGCCCTGTACCTGCACGAAAGCAACCTCCAGGAAGCGATCGAAGAGCTGAACTCCATCTACATGCGCCAGCCCAATAATACCCTGGCGCTCTATGTCCTCGGCCACTGCTTCGAGCGCCTGGGGCAGCAAGCCCAGGCCGTCGAGTTCTACCAGGACTGCATCAAATTCAACAGCCACCTGCAGTTGCCCGCTCAGCGGCTCGGCGCCATCTACTTCAAGGACGGCCGGCTGGAGGATGCCATCGCACAATACGAGCCGATGCGGGAGCATTATCCGGACGACATCTCGACCCTGGTCACTCTGGGACAGCTCTACACGATCACAGGCCAGTACGCCAGGGCCATTGAGACGTTCAACACAGCCATCCTGATCCACCCCGACAACTTCATCACGCGTAACGAGTCTATCGACGAGCTCGTGCGCGCCGGGCAGCTTCAGGAGGCTCTGGATCAAATCGACGTGCTTCTCGTGGACGAGCCCGAGCGAGCGGATCTGATCGCGAAGCAGGCCGATATCCTCGCCATGATGGGAAGCATCAGTGATGCCCTCACACAGTATCAACAGGCATTGCGAATCTGCCCGGATTTCCTGGAAGCGACCATCAAACTGGGCACGAACTTCCTGAAGGTGCACGCCGAACAGCTCGCCGCCCAACAGTTCAACAGGGCGATCGAGATCAACGACGAGATCGTCGAGGCCTACCTGGGCCTGGCGGCCGCCCAGAGGCTCGCCGGAGACGAAGCGGAGGCCCGGAACACCCTTTCGCTGGCCTCGGCCGTCCAACCGAACAGCTCCTTCCTGTTCGTCGAGACCGCCAAGCTGATCCTCAAAGCCGCCCTCGAAGCCAATCTGCTGCCGGCCCCGGACGATGTCGGAAGCCTCGAACAGAGCGTGCTGGCCGCCCATCAACGCCATTCGGAGCGCTCGCCGCACAACCCCGACCTGCATTACAGGCTCGGGATCCTTCACATGAATGCGCACCGCATGCGGGAGGCCGCAGGCTGCTTCGAAACCGCCCTGAATATCAACCCAACGTTTTCGCGCGCCGCCACGAAGCTCGCTGTGTGCCTTTTCGAAACCGGCCGCACGCAAGAGGCCCTCGATCTGATCACGCCGCCACGCCATTACGACCGCGGAACGCTCGACCTCTACTACAAGACGGCGCTGCTGTACTGCAATCGGATTAAGTTCGCCTCGTCCATGATCAACCTGCAGCGCCAGATCGAGAGGAACCTCGCCCCGAATCTCGATGCGACGACGAACATCTCGATTGTCCTGCAGAACCTGGGCCTGTCGGACACCGTCGGCCTGATGTGGGAGAACCTCTGCCAGACGGCCGCACACGCTCCTGTCCCACATGCCTAAGAGTGCCCAGGACAGCCCCGAGAGGCCCATTCAGCGAAAACCCAGCCGCCCCGGCCGAATGAAACATAACATATCTTATGAGACGTTGGAAATAACGTTTCTTTCCGGCCTCCCAGCAGCTAATCTCGTACGCGCTGCCTCCGACGGCTCAACTTGCTTCGATCCTGTGTGAGGATATACTGGCCGGGTCGCCGCCTCCGCGGCGTGATGTGCCACGAAGAGAGAATGCTCGGAGTGAATCAATGCCCTTGAGATCTCAACGTTTTGCGGCTCGATGGTCGCCCTCGGTTTGGATCGTAACCTGTGCCGTGACCTTGCTTGTTGTCATCGTCGTCGGCAGCATGATTCGGATGACCGCGAAGACGGTACCTGACGACGGCGATGGCATCCGGGCGCTCCTTGTCTTCGTCGCGTTCGTCCCGGCGGTCATCCTGTGCGTGACGATCTTCTTCGCGCCTCTTGGGTACACCGTCCATCCCCAGGTCATCGAGGTGAATCGCATGGGCCCGAATGTCATGATCCCATGCGAACAGATCGCCGACGTTCGTCGGCTCGGCCGAACCGACCTGGGATTCACCCTGCGCATCTTCGGTTCCGGCGGGTTCTTCGGCGCTTTCGGGCGGTTCTACAGCTATCGTCTTCGCTGGTTCAGTGCCTACATCACGAACCATCGAGACCTCGTTCTGATTACGCGGACCGACGGGACGAAGATCCTGATTTCGCCGCATCCTGTGGACGCATTTCTCGACTCACTGGACAGGGCGCGAGAACATCCGGCTTGAAATGGATCGCAACCAGCCAAGGGTCCGATAAGCGGCACAACTGGCAGGGCGGTCCTTCTCCTCAGCATGGCTCTGACATCCGCGAGGAACACGCGCTCACGTTGGCCATTCGTCGTTAGAAAGACGCGATCTGTTCGGAGGGGTCACGCAGGGCGATGGGCTTGCCGAGGATTTCATAATGGAGGATCGCCTTCTTCAGGGCGTCCGGATCGCTGTAGTCGATGAGGGCGGCTGGGCCGAAACCGGTAGACCGGCCCGGCGTTTCCCATCGCTGCTTACGCAGTTTCAGGGGCTTCGGTGGTTCGAATGTGATACTGGTCGGGTCTTCAGCAAGCGCCCCGAATACCGGCTCGCCCATCTCAGTCCTCGGCACAACGCGAGGCGGCGGCTGCGTGGCATTGGCCGCAGCCTCTCTCGCCTCAGGCGCCCGAACAGCCTGCCGCTGCCGCTCGGCAAGCGCACGCGATTCAGGCTGCTCGTAGACCATGATGGATTCGCCTCCCTGGCCCGGGCGAATTGTGATCTTGCCGGCCGGCCGCTGCGCCGGCCGGGGTCTTCCGCCCTGCTCCCGAAGATCACCCTTCTGCTCCAGTTGTCGCGCCCCCTCGACGGCCCGTCGGCCTTGTGCCTCCGCAGCCCGCTGCATCTCTTCGGCCTTGCGCGCGAGCCGCTTCTGCCAGGTTTCCCGCTCGCGGGGCTGCTCTTTCGCCAATCCCTCCCGGCCGCCCTGCTGCGCCCGGCCTTTCTGGCTGGCGGCCTTGACCAGGGCCCCTATCAGGTAAAGAACGGCCAAGACCACGATAAAGAGGATGTTGACCCATTCCTCCATACCCGGCCGCTGGGCCAGCAGACGGAATTGCACGAGAGGCTCCATCAGCAATCGCTCATTTCTCTTCGGTACGTCTCAGCTTTGCTCGGGTTTCTTCGGCTTGGCGATCGACTCACGCATCTGCGTGTCGGCGCCGATATTCTTGAGCCGGTAGTAGTCCATGATGCCGAGGTTGCCCGACCGGAAGGCCTCGGAAATCGCCAGCGGGACCTTCGCCTCGTTCTCGACGACCAGCGCCCGCATTTCCTGCTCACGGGCGACCGCCATGGCGCGTCGCTTCTCGGCCTCGGCCTTGGCCCGCCGCATGTCCGCCTCGGCCTGCGCCGCCTGAAGCTGCGCGCCCACGTTCTCACCGACATCCACATCGGCAATATCAATCGACAGGATCTCGAACGCCGTGCCCGCATCGAGGCCCTTATCCAGCACGGCCTTCGATATCTTGTCCGGATTTTCCAGTACGCCCTTGTACGTGACCGAACTGCCGATGGTCGTTACGATGCCTTCGCCCACGCGCGCGATGATCGTCTCTTCCGTGGCACCGCCGACCAGCCGCTGGATATTCGCGCGGACCGTGACGCGGGCCTTCGCCTTGAGCTGAATCCCGTCCTGGGCGACCGCATCGACGGTGTCCCTGCCCTTTTTCGGATCGGGGCAATCGATGACCTTGGGATTGACGCTCGTTTGCACGGCTTCGAGGATATCGCGACCGGCCAAGTCAATGGCCGTAGCCGTCTTGAAGGACAGTTCGATATTGGCGCGGTTTGCGGCAACGAGCGCCCGCACGACGTTCGGCACCCGCCCCCCTGCCAGATAGTGGCTTTCGAGGTCCTTCGTGGTCAGTTGCAGTCCCGCCTGCACGGCCGTGATCTTGCTGAGCACAATGGTCCGGGCGTCCACCCGTCGCAGCCACATGCCGATCAGCTCGGACAGCTTGATATCCGCCCGGGAGAAATACGCCTGTAGCCACAACCGCGCGAACTTCAGCAGGATCAGCCCGAATACGAGTACCGCGATGCCGATGATAATCAAGATCCCAACGATCACCGGATCACCAATCTGCAGTAACATGCTTGTCATCTGCGACATCCTTCGATCCTTTCTCTAAGCCTCGTCCATGACCCGTACGGTCACCTGGGTTCCCTCGACGTGAATCACCTTGACGGTCTCGCCTTTCCGCACATACCCGCTTTCGGCGACGCATTCAACCTTTTGTTCGTCAAAGGCACACATGCCGACCGGCCGCATCGTTGTCAGCACGCGACCTGCTCGGCCCACAAGCATCTTCAGTTCCGTCCCGTCCGAGATGGCGTCCCCGCGCTCGCGAACCGGCGGCGACAGAATCACCTGCCGTCCAAATCGTGTTCGCGGCAGGATCTTGTACGCCGTCACCAGCAGAGACGGCACCATGAAAAGGGCAACGACCACGCCGATCCATCCCGCCACGTCGCTGTGGCCAAAGAAGATCGCCACCCCCCCGGCCAGCGAGAAAATCGCACAAATGCTGAGCACCCCCCCGCTCGGGATGAAAACCTCCGCCACGATCAACGTCGCACAGACGAGGTACAGGAAAACGGCGAGCAACAGCCACCAATCCACAGATCCATCCTTCTCAAAGCAAACCACAGAGGTGCCGCCTTACGCGATGCTCGGCGGCCCAGTCCGTTTCACGCCCCGCCGCCCTCGTCTACCCGTTTGACGACGACCCGGCTGCCCTTGATCGCGATTATCTCCACTCTGGTGCCCTTGTCCAGGAATTCGCCCGTGGCGACGACGTCGACCCGGGCATCGCCGAAGCGTGCCTTGCCGGCCGGCCGAAGCCTCGACGTCACCTCGCCGAGATCGCCGATTTGCACCGCCGGTCCGGAACTCTCCGGCGGCCGCGTCATGCTGATCCGCGAGGCGCCCCCGGCCGAGACCGCCGAAACCGGCACCAAGATCAGCCCGCGCATGAATCGGAGCCTTGGCAGATATCGGGACAGAATCGAGGCCAGGAGGACGAATCCACCGAATCCGAGCGCCAGCGAGATCACGCCGGATGACAGAGATTCCCAGTCCCCCGGCGTCTGCGGCCAGGGCAATTCATCCGGTGCATTGCGGATCAACATGCCAAACAACCCCGCGAAGAGGCACACAATCCCCAGGATCCCCGCGATGCCGAAGCCAGGCAGGACAAACAGTTCGATCAGCAGCAGCACCATCCCGATAAACAACAGGGCGATCTCCACCCAGTTCGCCATGCCAACCAGGTACTTACTGCCCAGGATAATGGCAAAACAGATTACCGCCACCATGCCCGGCAGGCCAATGCCCGGCGTGTTGAACTCGATATAAACCCCCAGCAATGCCAGCATGAACAGAACGCTCAGGACGGCCGGCGAATTGAGCCAGCTCACCATATGCTCCGACCAGCTCGGTACGAGCACCATCGGCGCATCCGGAAAGCGTACCGCGTCGCGCTGCTCCAGGAAGGCCAGCGCCCCCTGCCGGTCCTCGACAACCTCCCGCGCCAGGCCGTATTCCCGGGCCAGCGATGCCGTTAGCGTCAACAGCTCGTCATCGCCGTCGATTTTCTCCGCACCCTTGACGTCGTACGCGTTCGCGTCCTCGGGCAGGTTATCCCCCTCGAAGAACTCGTACTGACTCGTATCGAGGTTCCGCACCCGGTAGACCTCGATCTGCATGGTCACCATCGCTTTGAGCAGCAGCTCCGGGTAGCCGTTGGCCTCGGCGGCCGCCCGGAAGATCGCCCGTATGAAACTCTCGGCTTTCTCCCGCTCCACCCCTTCCAGGGCCCCGCCCATGGTAATCGGGGCAGCGTCGCCGATCTTGGTATTCTCCCGCATGATAATGTCCCGGCAGGAGACGCTGACCAGGGCCCCGGCGGAAATCGCCTCCGTCGTGACATAGGCGACGGTATGTCCGCGCTTGCCGGCCTGCTGAATCAGATACTTGTGAATGGAATCGGCCGCGTCGACCAAGCCGCCGTAGGTGCTGATCTCGTAGATCAGGTAGTCCGCACCCTCGTCGAGTGCAATCCCCGTGCGCCGCTTGATGGAATAGAACAGCGCCTGATCGATCATCCCTTCGCAAGGGATGATCGCTGCTTTCGCGTCCCGCGGTATACCGGCCGGTACATTCGGTTCGGCCGCCGAAGCCGAAGCGCACGCGAGCGCACCCGGGACAAGGATCAGAGCAACTCGAAATGCTGTTCTCATGCCGCTAATTGTACCGTGCCGCCGACGTCCTGGCAACAACGGTCGGCACGCGGACCCAAAAATCTCCCCTCCGCCCCCCTCCTGCGAGATCGTTGCCTATGCGAGGCCCCGCAGGATGTCCACACCCTGCTGAATCTTCTCGTCGGTCGTGGCGAAG
>Ga0207752_1000032_pt1 | contig 59791 bp, 47 predicted proteins | sample Pon2CUnioCityCA_6_FD_187272 | JGI IMG/M metagenome (GOLD analysis project Ga0207752, IMG submission 187272) | Marine sediment microbial community from Union City, CA, USA - Pond 2C Sediment 2 (SPAdes) | ecosystem: Environmental > Aquatic > Marine > Intertidal zone > Salt pond sediment ... | reverse complement strand
CCCGCCCGCCGAGTCCTGCGGCGCCGGTACGTCCAGCGGGATGACAAAGGGATTCTGCTCGTATCCATGCGCGATCGCGCACGCCAACCACGTCAAGGCGAGCGCTTTGAAGACTGAATTGCCTGTGTTCATGTGTTCATTCCTGCACGGAGTTCAAGACGTTCCTGATTCTCGCCGCGGCGCGCGGGCCTTATCACCCGCGCGTCGGGCGCTGACAGGCTCAATCGTAGAAGGGAAACAGCTTCCTGAGTTCCTCTTTCGACGGCCGCCGGCCGTACTCGCAGATCTCGAAGGCCTCGGCGTACTTGATCTGTTTGCCTTTCTCCTGGCCGTACCAACTCACGAGCTGCTCGCGGAAGCGGTTGGCGGTCCCTGCGAAGCGACGGTCGAAGTCCCGGCGGACGGCCTGTTCACGGGCCCGGCGTGCCGCGGGGTCCTGCGGGTACAGCTTCTCAGATCCACCACAGCCGCCCTCCAGCGTCTGCGACGCCAGGGCCAGGGCCGCATCCAGCTTCTTCTCGATCACCTCATCGATACCCACGACGACGTCGGCGGTGAATGGGTAAGGTTTCTGGAAGCGGTCCTGGTAGAACATGAACACCGGGTTCCGCTCCAGATACGGCACGTCGGGGCAGAAGAACGGCACGGTGACCATGTAGCCGGCGTCCTGCACGAGCAGGGCGACATTGCGGTGGTCGGGATGATAGTCGTTCGGCCGGTGGCACATGACGACATCCGCTCCCCATTCGCGGATGAGCCGGACGATCGTCCTGCGGTTGTCCATCGTCGGCATGATTTCGCCGTCGTGAATGTCGAGCACTTCGGTTTCGATGCCGAAGATTTCCGCGCAGCGTTCCACTTCGGCCGTCCGGACCTGTGCCAGCGGTCCGCCGGCCATTCCCCAGTGGCCGATGTCGCCATTGGTGCAGGAGACGAACTTCACGTGATGGCCCTTCGCGGCCCACATCGCGGCGCTGCCGCCGGCGCGGAACTCGTTGTCATCCGGGTGGGCGCCGAAACAGATGATGCGAAGCTTGCCGTCCTTGGGAATCGTAGCAGGCGCGGGCTTGGTCATCGCAGCGGTCGCCATGACGCCAAGCTGTTGCGAAGCGATGACCGATCGGGCATTCGCTCCGGCCGATGCCACGCCCAGTGAGCCAACAAGAGCGACAGAGAGCAAACTGCCCACAATCCATCGTGCTCGCACAGATCTTTCGTTCATTGCATGGTCCTCCTATTCATTGGATCCTACGTTTCCTGCGATTCTCCGAACTGTCGTGTGTATCCGCCGTTTTCCTCGATCTGATCCTGGTACCGCGGATACATGCCGACGATGACGCCGTCGGTGGGTTTCAAACGTTCGAAGGCGAACTGGAACGCTTCCTTGACGGATTGTGTGTCATGGCACTTCCGGCCGGCCGCCAGAATCTTGAAGCCCAGACAAGGCTGATCCACCTGACGCACCACGTCGGTCATGGCCATCGGATCGGAGGCGAAGAAGGGATAGCCGATCTGGAGTGTGACGACCGGCGGCATCTTCTCCAACTCTTCCGGCGATCTCGTGAGATAGTAGAAACAGGTCATGAAGAAATCGACCGGCCAGCCCTCGTCGGCGATCCGCTTGATGCAATCGGGATTGTGCGCGGAGACGCCAGCCAGCACGCCCGCGTCACGGACTTGCTTCACGAAGTCCTGAACCTGTTGGTGCTTGCCCTGCCCGAACAGTCTGTCGGTCACCCCGCCGTGATGGACGATAGCGATAGGCTGGGTGCCCCGCACCACCTGCTCGGCCGAAGCGCGCTCGGATCCCCCGGCGTGGAGGCAGATGAACTTCATCTTCGACCCGCGCTCGCGCAGCGTTCGGAAGACCCCGGTCATCTTCTCCGGGCTGCTGAACTGATGCGTGTTGATGCCGGCGCGCTCGCATCGCGACAAGAACTCAACGGTTTGCTCGGGCGTGAAATACTCGCGCATATGCCGGTCCATGATCGGACCCATATACGAGTATCCGCTGATGGGATTCGAGCCGGCGATCAGGCGGGTGACGTGGTGCTCACCCAGCCGGATCGTTGGCAGCAGTGGGGCCGGCGAGCCGACAGGCGGTGGGGGAGCCTCCTTGGCCTGGGATGCTTCTTGCAGAGCGACGGCCGACCCCGTTATGGCCAGGGACAGCCGTGAGAGAAACTCCCGGCGCCCGGTCGCGTCCGTCTCGCATCTGTCCGAACTCATATCGGCCTCCCGAAGTCTTCAAAACTATGTCGAATAGCCGGCGAGAGCACTGTGCGATTCGCGCGTGCGACTACTCTACCAGAGTCCGGGCCGATGGTACACAAATTCATCCCCGCCTGCTGTCCGCCATTTCGGAAGATTGAAGTCCTTGCCTCAGCGGTGGCTCATGGGTAACTTGATGAATGTCAGGCGCAAACTGGCATTGTGCGCAGGCGTGAACGGCACTGGCTCGTCTTGTCGCAGGTATCGAATAATGTGGACTCTGTGGAGGCACGAGGAATATGGCTCGCACGCACGGACGGAAGATGATAATTCCCTGGCTATTGCTGGGGCTCTGCACCGCACTGCCCATTGATTCGACGGCGGAAGGGGCGGGAAGCGACGGCATTGAAATCGAGTGCTGGGGCGTCTTTGAGGTGTCGCTCAAGGGCCCCTCAGACGGCAATCCCTTCGTGGATGTTCATCTCAGTGCCCGGTTCAAACAGGGTGATCAGGTTTTCACGCCGGAAGGCTTCTATGATGGCGACGGCACATACAAGGTGCGCTTCATGCCCGATTCCACGGGCCAATGGACGTATGTCACCGAAAGCAACTGCGAGGAGTTAGACGGCCAGAGGGGGACGTTCACTTGCGTGGAGGCCGGGCCGGGCAATCATGGGCCCGTGCGGGTGCACGACACGTTCCGGCTGGCTTATGCCGACGGGACGCCGCACTTCTCTGTCGGGACCACCTGCTACGCCTGGGTGCACCAGGGCGATGCGATGGAAGAGCAGACGCTTGAGACGCTGAAGAACGCTCCTTTCAACAAGATGCGGATGTGCGTGTTTCCCAAGGCCTATGCGTACAATAAGAACGAGCCGCAGTACTATGCCTACGAAGGCAAACCTCTGAAGGACTGGGACTTCAAGCGGTTCAACCCGGCCTTCTGGCGCCACTTTGAGAAGCGCGTCGGGCAGTTGCGGGACATGGGGATTGAGGCGGACATCATCATCTTCCATCCGTACGACCGCTGGGGTTTCAAGGACATGGGCCATGAGAACAACCTGTTCTACCTGCGCTATTTGGTGGCGCGCCTGGCGGCCTACCGGAACGTCTGGTGGTCCTTCGCGAATGAGTACGACCTGCTGAAGTGGCCGATGGAGCACTGGGACGAGTACATGCGACTGGTCCAGGAGATCGACCCGTACGACCACCTGCGCGGCATTCATAACTGTCGAGATTGGTACGACCACACCAAGCCCTGGGTGACGCATTGCAGTATCCAGAACAGCGATTTCCGGCGAACGAAAGAAGTCCGCGAAAGATACAAGAAACCCGCAATCTATGATGAGTGCCGGTACGAAGGGGACATTCCACAGGGGTGGGGCAACATCACGGCCGAGCAGATGACGCGCAATTTCTGGATGGGATCGCTGGCCGGGTGTTACGTCGGCCATGGCGAAACCTACAAGCATCCCGAGGACCTGTTGTGGTGGGCCAAGGGCGGGGTGTTGCACGGGCAGAGCCCGGCGCGGATCCAGTTCCTGAAGGATCTCATCGAGGATCTGCCCTATCGGCAGATGGCGCCGGATTTCAGCCATCATCCCGACGTGTGCATCTTGGCCCAGCCGGGTGAGTGCTACCTGATGTACTTTGCCGTCAAGAAACCCGTGACAATTACCCTACCCGGCGGCAGGCCCTACAAGGTTGACGGCATCGACACATGGGAGATGAAGACTCTCCCGATTGGCTCGGCCGGTGCGGGTGAGTTTGCCTTCGCGCCGCCGAAGCAGGACTATGCGATCCGTCTGATACGGTATGCACCGGGCGAGACGATTCGCCCGGAGGCCAGAGCCACATGCGACAAGCACGAAGGTACGGCTCCTCTGACCGTCCGGTTCGCGACGCCGTGGCGGAAGGCATGTCACTGGGATTTCGGCGATTCCACCAGCTCGACGGAGAGTTCCCCCACCCACACGTATGACAAGCCGGGGATGTACACGGTCACACTTACGGTCACCGACGATGGCGGAGTCTCCGGCAGCGCGACCTTGCCCGTTCTTGTCGATCGCAAGTCGGGTGAGCCCGTGGTCAGATTCGGCTTCGCCGACGGTGACGATCCCAAGGTGACGCTGCATGGCGGCAAGGTCGCGCGATCGAGCAGCGGCGCATACGATCTGGGTTCAGGTGAGCCGTTTACCTGGATCAGGGTGGGCGACGGGCCGATCACAGACCTGGAGGGCGCTCGGTCGTTTACGATCATGGGCTGGCTCAAGGCTTCCGGCATGGAGGTCGGTTCCGGCGGCAACCGCATCCTCTTCAGCCTGCAGCACAATCACTCCGGCATCGATCTCGTTCACCATGCCGACGGCCGAATGCGCCTGGCCGTCAATGAATGGCCGGACGGTATCTCCAACGACAGCTCCAAGGGCAAGATCCGAGTCGGCCAGTGGATCTTCTTCGCCGTGACCTACGACGCCTCAAAGGACAAGGACAGCGTTTGCTGGTACTTCGGCGATGAAGGCACTCCGGCACAGCTTGACTGCAAGACCAGCTACAACAATGGTCCGGTGAGCGACGGCAGCGGCAATCTGGTGATCGGAAACTTCAACGAGACCTTACAGGGCGCCGGGCTGGACCGCCAGTTCCGGGGCCAGATTCGCGGCCTGCAAATCTACGCCAGCCGTCTGGCGATGCGAGGCGCTCTTTCGCTGGAGGAGATTCGTAAGCACCAGCATGACAGATGAACCGTTCCAAGAAAGTGCCGTTTGCATCCCATGGTTCTCCGCCCTACAATGGTCTCGTTCGTTCCGACAAGACAAGATAAGGAGCCTGGGCATGGCGAAGAAGGTGTTCGTACTGGTCACGGCGTTGCTGTTCGTGACTCTGTGGGTCGGTGGCTGCCGCAAAGGGCCGCAGCCGGACGCGAGCCGGAAAGTCGCCGTCGTTATCTCCACACTGAACAATCCGTGGTTCGTGGTCCTCAAGGACGCTGCCAAGGGCCGGGCAGAGGCGCTGGGCTACGAAGTTGACGTCTTCGACTCGCAAAATTCGCCGGCGACGGAGGCGGGCCATTTCGACACGATCATCGACGGCAAGTACGCGGCCATTCTTTTCAATCCGACCGATGCGGAAGGCTCCATCGCCAGTGTCAGGCGGGCCAAAGGCGCCGGCATCCCCACGTTCTGCATGGACCGGGAGATATCCGCCAACGACGTTGCGATCAGCCAGATCCTCTCCGACAACTTCACGGGCTGCGTGGCCCTGGGCGAATACTTCGTCGAGAAGCTGGGCGGCAAAGGCACGTACGTCGAGCTGCTGGGCCTGCTCGGAGACAACAACACGCGCAATCGCTCGGACGGCTTCCACAGCGTGGTGGACAACCACCCGGAACTGAAGATGGTCGCTCAGCAGACGGCGGATTTCGACCGCACCAAGGCGATGGAGGTCATGGAGTCGATCCTCCAGGCCCATCCCGATATCGACGCGGTCTTCTGCGGCAACGACGCCATGGCGATGGGTGCGTATCGTGCCCTCGCGACGGCGGGCAAGGACGAGCAGGTCATGGTCTTTGGGTTCGACGGGGCCAAAGACGTCATCGACGCGATCCGAGCGGGCGACATCGTCGCCACGGGCATGCAGTTTCCCAAGACGATGGCGCAGATGGCCGCCGAGTCCGCCGATCAGTACATCAAAGGCAAGCGAGACTTCCCGCAGAAAGTGCCCGTGGCCGTCGAGCTCGTGACTCAGGAGAATATCGACAAGTACATCGCCTACGGACGCGATGAATAATGGGTGAAGCCCCGACTTGATGAAGCGCAGACACCTATTTTATATTGTTGTCCTTGGCGCCCTGGCTCTTCTGGTCGGCAGCTCCGTCGAGTTTCGCAGCCTGGAACAGAAGAGAGCTGAGGACCGAGCGCAGCGTTTCGATGCGGCTCAATATGCGCGCGATTTCTGGGACAACCGATTGCCCGGCGTGCTGGAGACCGCGCAGGATGCCGAAGAGCTGATCGGGTTGTTCAACACGGACATGAAGGCCGCCATCAGGGCCGGCAGGACCTTGGGCCACAGCCGGGTCCATGCCTACCTTCTGAAAGGAGAGGGGACAATCGTATCGGTGGACGAGGGCGGTCTGCACGTCAGCGTAATGGCTCCTGAGGATTGCCCCGAGATTGTCCTCTGTACCGGGGTGTATATTTCCGGCAACGCCGTCCGGGATGCGTCCGGGCTCGTCGACGTCAGCGCCTTTTCCGACACTATGAAGTTCAATAAGATCAGTTTTGAGATCAACAAGATCGTGGTTGAAGAGGTCATCGAGCCTTTCCACGACACGGGGCCGCAGGTGGGAAGGACCATTGCGTTTGTCGGGGCGGCGGAGGTCGCGGAGGATGCAACGGAGGAGGTCCCGTTCGGAGGTCGAGCGGGGCAGGCCGCGTCGGGACCGGCGTATCATCTTCTGAAGGTGGTTCCTGTTCGGTTGGCTCTGGAATAGTTCTCACAACCTTTCCGGTTCGCATATGGTCGCAGCAGAGCATCATGATGTCGTTCTTGCCGCCGAGGGTGTCACCAAGAGCTTCGGCGGGATCAAGGCCCTCGATGGCGCTTGTCTCAAGGTGTATGCCGGCCAGGTCAATGCGGTGGTCGGGGAGAACGGGGCCGGCAAGTCCACGCTCATGAAGATCCTGGCCGGTATCTATCAGGACTATGAGGGCCGTGTCTTTCTGAACGGCCGGGAGGCGGCTTTCGCCCATCCGAGGCAGGCCCAGGAAGCAGGGGTCGCGATCATCCACCAGGAACTGAATCTGATTCCTCACTTGAGCATCGCCGAGAACGTCTTTCTGGGCAGAGAGTTCTTGAATGCGCTGGGTCTCATAGACTTCAGGAAGATGCATGACGAAACCCGCACTCTTTTGGACAGGCTGGACCTCCACGTTGACCCTCGCCGGAGCGTCCGCGAGCTTCGCGTCGGTCAGCAGCAGGTCGTCGAGATCGCCAAGGCCCTGGCGCTGGAGGCTCGGGTGATCATCATGGACGAGCCGACCTCAGCCATCAGCGAACGAGAGGTGGATGTCCTGTTTGACTTGATGCGGGCGCTGACCCGACAGGGCGTGGCGATCGTGTATATCAGCCACAAGCTGGAGGAGATTTCACGAATTGCGGACTGGATCACGGTCATGAGGGATGGTAAGACCGTGGCTTGCAGGTCCTGCGGAGAACTCGGTCAGGACGAGGTCGTTCGTATGATGGTCGGCAGGGACATAAAGGATTTCTTTGTGAAGACCGAAGCGCCCCGCGGCGAGCCGGTCTTTCGGGCGGAGAACATCCGGCTCCCTCATCCTGACCGGTCTGGAGATTACCTGGTGAAGGATATCAGCTTTTCGGTCGGCGCCGGTGAAGTGCTGGGCTTGTTCGGGCTCATGGGGGCGGGCCGGACCGAGCTGTTTGAGACCATCTTTGGGCTGCATGTGAAGACTTCATCAGGACGCCTGTTTCTGGGGGGCAGGGAGCTGAGGATCTCCTCTCCGGCCGACGCCATGGAGGCCGGCATCGCGATGACGCCCGAGGATCGCAAGCGTCAGGGGCTGGTGATGGATATGTCCGTCGCGGCCAGCATCAGTCTCGCCAGCATAGAGAAGGTGGAGCGGTTTGGATTCCTGAGCGATCGTTTGGAGCGCGGCCTTGCTCGTGGCTACATCGACAACCTCACGATCAAGACAGCCTCGGAGCGAGAACCGGTGAGGAACCTGAGCGGCGGCAACCAGCAGAAAGTCGTGATTGCCAAGTGGTTGGCCACGAGTCCCAAGGTGCTGCTTCTCGATGAACCGACGAGGGGGATCGACGTCAATGCCAAGAATCAGATCTACAGGCTTATCGGCGAGTTGGCCGCTGCCGGTCTGGCCATCGTCATGATCTCCTCGGAGCTGCCTGAGATCATGACGATCGCGGACCGACTCGTCGTTCTGTCGGAGGGAAGGCAAACAGCGGAGTTCTCTCGTCTGGAGGCTACGGAAGAATCCATCTTGAAGGCGGCGCTTCCGCAGAGCCTTTCAAGTCCCGCGCGGGACAAGGTCTCGGATTCCACGGGGGCGTAGGGAAATGGGAATGTCGGATCGGATAGACTACAGAACGGTTGTCTCACGGTTTCATTCGCTCATTGCCTTGTCATTGATGGTTCTGGCGTTCAGCGTCTTTGCGGAGGGTTTTCTCTCCGTGGACAATTTCTGGACGGTGATGCGGCAAATCTCGGTCAATACCTGTCTTTCCGTGGGCATGACGCTCGTGATCCTGACGGGAGGGATCGATCTATCGGTCGGCTCGATTTTGGCTTTGAGCGGGGCGATCATGGCGGGCCTGCTCAAATTCGGCACCGAGTTGGAGGCCCTCAATCTGTATGTCGGCTATGGGGCCCTGGCGGCCATCACCATCGGCATCCTGGCGGGCGCCTCCCTTGGCTTGTTCAACGGCGTCATGATCACGAGGTTCAAGGTTCCGCCGTTCGTGGCCACATTGGCCATGCTGACCATCGCCCGGGGGCTCACGAAGCTGTATACGGGCGGCGAGGCGATCACCGGTTTGGGAGATGCGTTTGTCAAGATCGGTTCGGGGAGGCTCCTGGGAATTCCCAACCAGGTGTGGATCGCGGCCGGGATTGTTCTGGCCGCCACCGTGCTACTTATGAAGACGCGGTTCGGGCGGTACATCTACGCCGTCGGGGGCAATGAAGAAGCCGCCAAGCTCTCCGGACTCAACGTCAAGACAGTAAAGCTCATGGTCTACACGGCCGCCGGCGCGCTGGCCGCCGTCGGCGGCTTGATCGTCACGTCGAGACTCAACTCGGCTACGCCGATCGCCGGCGAGGGGCTCGAACTCGATTCTATCGCCGCCGTCGTCATTGGCGGCACATCCCTCGCCGGGGGCAGAGGCTCCGTTCCGGGCACCGTCCTCGGGGCTTTGATCATCGGCGTTCTGAACAGCGGCCTGGTGATCATGGGCGTGGATCCGTTCTGGCAGACGGTGATCAAAGGGCTCGTGATTCTGTTGGCGGTCGTTGTCGACAGGCTCAACTCAGTAGAATAGCAGGATGGAGGTCTCGTGACCGATCTCGAACTCAAAACCAAGTCGATTCAGTATCGCAAAAAGCTGCTGGCATGCATCAAGAGGGCCGGCGCAGGTCATACAGGCGGCGATCTGTCCTGCCTGGACATTCTCAACGTTCTGTACAATCGCATCCTGAACGTTTCGCCCGAGACCTTCGACGATCCGGGGCGCGATCGTTACATCCAGAGCAAGGGACATTCGGTCGAGGCCCTTTATGTCGTGTTGGCCGACAAAGGTTTCTTCCCGGAATCTGATCTGGAAACACTCTGTCGGTATGGTTCGCCCTATGTGGGCCATCCGACGCGGAAGATACGAGGGATCGAACAGAACACAGGGGCCCTGGGCCATGGCCTGGCCTTTGGCGTCGGCGTGGCGCTAGCGGCCAAGATGGACAACGCCGCCTACCGAGTCTACACGCTCCTGGGGGACGGCGAATTGGCGGAAGGGTCGAATTGGGAGTCGATGATGGCGGCCGCCCATTACCGGCTCGACAACCTGATCGCCATCATCGACCGAAACACACTCCAGATCACCGGACCCACCGAGGATGTCTGCGGGCTCGAACCGCTGGGACAAAAGCTCGAGGCCTTCGGGTGGAGCGTCGTTGCGGTTGACGGTCACGATGTCGCCGCGCTTGGCCGCGTGTTTGGCGGGCCGCCCCTGGAAGTCGGCAAACCGAGCGCCGTCATCGCGCGAACGATCAAGGGCAAAGGAGTCAGCTTCATGGAAAACGATCCCAAGTGGCATCATCACGTGCCGGACGACGAACAATACGAGCAGGCGCAGCGGGAACTGGACACGCTGTTGGCGGAGATCACGTCATGAGTGTTGAAGCAGGCCGTGAGTTGGGCCGGGCCAATTTGGAGGTCTTTTCCGAAACCCTGCTGTCGCTGGCCCGACGGGACAGGAACGTGATCGCCGTCACCAGCGATTCGCGCGGCTCAGGCAAGCTGGCGTCGTTCGCCGCGGCCGTGCCCGATCAGCTCGTGGAGGTCGGCATCGCCGAGCAGAACCTCGTCGGAGTAGTGGCTGGCCTTGCCTCGGCCGGCAAGATCGTGTTCGCCGTGTCTCCCGCGTCCTTCCTGACGGCCCGTGCGCTCGAGCAGATCAAGAATGATGTCTGCTATTCCGATCGGCCGGTGAAACTCATCGGCATCAGTGCCGGCGTCAGTTATGGCGCGTTGGGCTCGACCCACCACTCGACGCATGACCTGGCGGCCTTGAGAGCTCTGGACAATATCGCCATCATTGTGCCGGCGGACAACTTCGAAGCCGCAGAGGCGATCAAGACCGCCGCAGGGATGAGTCATCCTGTCTACATCCGTTTCGGGAAACGCCCGCTGTACCATCTTCACGGCCCGGCCGCGCGATTCGAGCCGGGCAAAGCGCTTCTCGTCCGTGACGGGGCGGATGTGGCCTTCATCGCAACCGGCGAGACGGTGCATCCGGCATTGATGGCTGCCGAGCAGTTGCAGAACGAGGGGCTCTCATGTCGGGCGGTCAGTATGCACACCGTCAAGCCGCTCGATGTCGATGCAATTGTCTCGGCGGCGACCGACTGCCGGGTGCTCGTAACCGTCGAAGAGCACAGTATCTTCGGTGGCCTGGGTGAAGCGTGTGCGGCGGTCCTCATGCAGGCCGGAATCCGCGTGCCTTTCAAGATCGTCGGCTTCCCGGATGAGTACATGGTCACAGGCAGTCAACTGGAGATCTTCGATCATTACGGGATCTGCGCGAAGGGATTGGCGCAGACGGCCAGGGCCCTGTTGGCGGCAGATGCGCGCGAGGGCGGAACACACCGATTCAGGCAACGGAGGGCAACGCAGTCATGAGTTCCGAGTTCATTCTGGCCGTCGATCAGGGCACCAGCGGGACGAAGGCCGTAGTCTTCGACGTCGGCGGGCAAATCGCAGCGAAGGCAACGGCGCCTTTGACGTCACGGTTTCCGCATCCGGGCTTTGTGGAGCAGGATCCCGTTGAGATCTACGACAGTGTCCTGGCTGCCGTGAAGGCGTGCCTTAAGGAATTCGGCGACACGACATCCGCGGACTTGAGCGCGATCGCCGCGTGCGGCATCTCCAATCAGCGAGAAACATTCGTCCTGTGGGGCGAATCGGGCGAGCCGCTATGCAACGCCGTCGTCTGGCAGTGCAAGAGGTCAGTGGATATCTGTGACCGTCTCAAAGGCACAGAACTGGAGAACCAGATCCAACAAAGGACGGGACTGATCGTCGATCCCTATTTCTCCGGCACGAAGCTCCTCTGGCTCTGCGAAAACGATCCGACGGTCGCAAAAGCGATTCGCGCCGGCAAAGCGTTCTTTGGAACCATCGATACCTGGCTGTTATACAGACTGACGTCCGGCCGGGCCTATCTGACCGACCACACAAACGCCTCCCGCACCCTCCTCTTCGACATAGACAGGATGCAGTGGGATGGCTACCTCCTGGAGCAATTCGGCCTGACGGGTCTGAAGCTGCCGCAGGTTCACCCTTCTTCCTTCGAGTATGGCGTTACGGACTTCGAGGGCCTTCTGCCGAGAGCGATCCCGATCTGTGCCATGATAGGCGATTCGCACGCCGCGGCTTTTGGGGAGAGCTGTTTCGCCCCCGGCATGGCTAAGGCGACGCTGGGCACCGGCTGTTCCATCCTGCTCAACACCGGCTCAAAGAGAGTTGCGTCGAAGGCGGGAATGGTAACCACGATTTGCTGGAGTGCGGCCGATCGCATCGATTACGCCCTGGAGGGGATCATTGTCACGTGCGGCGCCACGATCAACTGGCTGCGGGACAGCGTGGGGCTCTTTGCTGAGAGCCGGGAGACGGAGCGGATGGCGCGATCCGTCGAAGACAACGGCAGCGTGTATCTCGTTCCCGCCTTCAGCGGTCTGGGCGCCCCTCACTGGAAAATGGATCTCAAGGCCGCGATCCTGGGATTGACGTTCGGGTGCACCAGGAACCACATCGTCCGCGCGGCCCTGGAGTCGATTGGCTACCAGATCGAGGACGTGATCATCGCCATGGAAGAAGACAGCGGCGTAAAATTGCAGGAGCTGAAGGTGGACGGTGGCATCACGGCCAACCAGTTCGTCATGCGTTTTTTGGCCGACCTGCTGCGGACGAACGTCGTCAATATTGGCGTGCAGGATGTCTCCGCCCTCGGTGCAGCGTACCTGGCCGGCCTTCAACAGGGACTCTTCAGGGATATCCGGCAGATCGAGCAGATCAGAAGCGCGGAGAGGAAGTACGCACCCGGGCCCGACACGGAAAAGGCTCAGGCTTCTTACGAGGGGTGGAAGAGGGCCGTTCAACAGCTCGGGTGACGTCGCCGTACGGCGGAGACGACAGGAATTCTCTCGCATAGGGGGACGTTCGGCGCACGAACCGAACGGGGACAGCCAAGACAGCATAGATGCGAGAAGTCGTGCTGCCGGTCACTCCTGCGGACGGGAATGGTGTCGCACTCACAGTCGACAGATATTCCCTCTGGCACAGGGCTTTTCTATCAACATCTCCTTCCGGCCGGTCGCCGTCTATCATGAAGTGACAATTCAGACGATAGGCGAAGGTTCCAGCGAGTCTGGATGAGAAGCCAATGTTTGCCCGGCTCGAACCTTCTCGCGGAACGGGTCCGCACTCAGTTTGTTTCACCGATGAGTGGGTCCGGAAGCGGACGAATCTCGGTATTCGCTCAGCCTGGTCAGTATCAGAGCTGACATGAGCATCAGGTCTGTACAGATGACTGCCGGTAGCTATGTAACTGACGGGGACGGAGTCTGCGTGCCCGGCACTACCCGAGATCTGTCTGGGCCGAAGATGCCGCACATACAGCGTCATCCTCACGATGTCGCGTCGTCTCTCACGGAATAGAATGGAAGCGGAAGCATGCGAAAGATTTTGGTGACCGGCGGTGCTGGGTTCCTCGGTTCGCACCTTTGTGAAAGACTCCTGCAGGAAGGTCATGACGTGCTGTGCGTGGACAACTACTTCACCGGCACCCGAGACAACGTAGCAGGTCTTTTCGGTCATCCGCGATTTGAAGCCATGCGACACGACATAACCTTCCCCCTCTATGTTGAAGTGGATGAGATATACAATCTCGCCTGTCCAGCCTCTCCCGTCCACTACCAGTCTGACCCCGTACAGACCACCAAGACCAACATTCACGGTGTGATCAATATGCTCGGACTGGCCAAGAGGCTCAAGGCCAGGATTCTCCAGGCCTCGACCAGTGAGGTCTATGGAGATCCCCACGTGTGTCCCCAGTCCGAAAGCTACTGGGGGCACGTCAACCCGGTCGGCATACGCTCCTGTTACGACGAGGGAAAGCGATGCGCGGAAACCTTGTTCTTCGATTATCATCGCCAACACCGTTTGCGGACCAAAGTGGCGCGGATTTTTAACACGTATGGCCCGCGAATGCACCCGGAGGATGGACGGGTCGTCTCCAACTTCGTGGTTCAGGCGCTGACGAATGCACCCCTGACCGTCTACGGGGACGGCATGCAGACGCGTTGCTTCTGCTACGTTGACGATCTGATCGAAGCGCTCGTTCGCTTCATGAGTTCTTCCGATGACTTGACGGGCCCGATCAATCTGGGAAATCCGAATGAAATGACCGTCCTCCAAGTGGCCCACACGATCATTGAGCTGACGGGCTCACGCTCCGGACTCGTCCACAAGCCCCTGCCGCTCGACGATCCCAGACGGCGCTGTCCGGACATCACTCTGGCGCAAGAGAGGCTTCATTGGGAGCCACGCGTGTCCCTGCGGGAGGGACTGAGCAAGACCATTGCCTACTTCGAGAAGCTGTTGGGGAAAGGACAACGCCTGAGCTGTCGGCCGCTGGCAATAGACCGTTAGGCTCATCCTCGCCACCTGTCGCGCATGCCACACGCGGGCGTCGCGCCGCCGCGCCACCACGCCAGGTTCGGCCGCGCGACCTCAGAGTATTCCTGGCTCATCGGAGAATTGTAGGAGGCCATCGACATGAAAATCGGCATCTTCTCCAAGTGTGGACATGCCGGCGGTTCGGAGTTCCGCTGTGCTGAGCTGGCGAACGGGATCGTTCGCCACACTGAGCATCGCGCATTTCTGTTGTGCGAGGGACCGATACATCCGAAGGTCCTGAAGACGGTGGACGAGGCGGTTTCGGTCAGACTGAACGTGGTGAAGATCCAGGACAAGGTGCCCATCTTTTACGACATGGACGCCGTCATTGTGGTGAATACGGACAGCAACGAGTTCACGGATGCGGAGTACTGGCAGGGGAAGACCTACCGGCACAGTTGCGTTGTCGATCTGTCTCGGATCAAGAAATTCGTTTTCCTGTTCAATTTTATCATTGAGCCCGCCGCGAAGTTGCCCTCTTTGCTAAGGCACGTGGCGGATGTGCGGATTATCACGGCCAACAGCCTGTACTTTCGCTCCATCTCCGAGATGGACATGTTCCAGGAGATACGGCATCTGCCTCGACTGGTGCTCGCCAGTCCGATCGACCCCGGCACCGTAACCACAGACAAGACGCCTTCCGACCGAATTCGTATCGGCCAGCATTCCCTGCCCTACGTGCACAAATTCAACGGAGAGATCGGTACACTGGTTGCGCGGATCAACGAGAGATATCTTGACCGGGTGTCGTGGAACTTCATGGGGATGCCGGTCCACGTGGGCAATCTCATTGAACATCATCCCAATGTGGTGTTGCGAAAGGCGTTTGCTCTTCCCGTCAGGGACTTTCTCGAAGAGGTCGATGTCTTTCTTTTCTATGACACCTGGGACAGAACGGAACCCTGGGCGCGATCGGTGGCTGAGGCGCTCGCGAGCGGCTCTCCCGTCGTCGCGACGGCAAAAGGCGGCAATCAGGATCAAGTCATCCCGGCCAACAACGGCTATCTGTGCACGTGTCTGGAGGATTTCGTGAGGCACCTGAGTGTGATGATAGACCGACCGGAAATCGTTCGGCTGTTCGGGCGCAATGCTTCTTTGTACAGCAGGTTCTTTACGACGGAGTATACCATCAGAAAACTCATGGAGTTCGTTTGGTAATCTGCTGCAGATGCAGATGGCTTTGCCGACAGATTCTACGCCCTCGCCTGCATCCTCCCTATTGTCCGGACTGGAGTGGGAAATCAACCCCGGATGTGTTTCCTCGTCAACGTTTACCGTGCCCCGCGCGCCTGCGCAGATAGCGATGGAGTATCCATGCTGAGCCACCGCGGACAGCGATCTTGTTGAGGCACTCTGTCAAAAAGGACACCGAATGTTCCAGGATGGATCAAGCGTAGATGACCAACTTCTCTTGGACCAGGTGGTAAATGGCAAGGACCCAAAAGCGTTCGAGATTCTATACGCCAAGTATTATCCGCGTCTGCACCATCGCGTCGCCCACCGCATCGATTCGAGGGTGGACGCGGAAGACCTGACTCAATCGATTTTTGTCCGCCTCTGGGAGACCCGCGCTCGATACCGGAAAACCAAGTCTGTGGAGGCATACCTCTATGCTGTGGCGAACAATGCCATCGCTCAGCATTTTCGGCAGAAGAAGCAGCAGCGTCGACACGTTTCCATCGATGCGCTCACCGAGAGCACGGCCGACAGCAACATGCAGCATATGGATGCGGCGACAGGGCAGCTTTGCGAGTGTCATCCGGACGGTATCCTGGAGAGCAAAAGGACTCGAATGTCTCAGAAGGGCCGTGAAGCCGTCAGGTTGCGATTCGTCGAGGGGCTTTCTACGCAGCAGGCGGCCCGAGTCGCGGGATGCTCCGTAGCGGCCTTTTACTCGCGGCTGGAGAGGGCGATCAAGGCCTTGAGACACGTGAAAACGCAGGATGAGAACAGATGAGAACGGCCGGAAGTCCCCGATCGCATGCAGGTACAGAGTCGATAGAATCTTTCGCCTGCAAGTCGTCTCTGACAAGCCGCTTGTGGAAATATCGCAACAAAGTGTTGAGAACTCTGCCGAATCCCGGAGGGATTGCGCATTCTTCCTATAGTTAGAGAGCGATCTTGGATGGTCTGGCACGGACGGATGGCCGGCGGCACCAACGGCCGGCAAGTCGTCATCGGGGGAGCGAAGAGTTGCACAAAACAAACACCGTGACCCTGCCTCCACGGTGTCTGGAGTACGTGCGCCGATGGCGGCAGAAAGGACAAAGAGTGCCAGGTCTTGGTGAGCCAGAGGCGGAGAATCATCACAAGGTCATTGACTGCGACGTCAAAGGACGACAGCCGGAATGCCCGGCATCGCCCTGCAGGTTGTCACACAAGTAACAGCTTGGTTTAGGCAAGGAGTGAAACGATGAGCGAATCCGAAAGAACGGAGAGGACAGGCGTTGCGACTGAGGCGGAGACACCCGCCCCTACGCCGGAAGAGATGGCCGAGAAGATGTGCCAGGGTCTATGGAGGCTCAAGCCGAACATCGTTGTGAGGGTGGAGGAAGACGGTGCCATTCTCTTTGACCCGGACAGCGATGCGCTGTCTACGGTCAATCTGACGGCCAGTGCCCTCTTGCAGTGGAGGCGCGATCGCATCTGTTTCGATGAATGGTGCGAGGCTCTTCAGACGCACTATAAGGAAGCTGAACTAGCGCAAATCCAGGGCGACGTAAGGAAATTCCTGGGAGCGATTGCGCACTTCGCGGAGCCCTATGATGGCGAAAACAGTTAAGTTTCTGTCTGCCCCAACAGCAGTGACCCTCATGATCACCCGTCGCTGTAATCTCCGTTGCCTGCACTGCGGCAGTTCGCCCGAGCAGTTTCTCCGGGAGGATATGAGCACGAAGGAGCTCCTCACCGTGATCGATGAGTTGGTCCGCTGCAAAGTCTTCCATATTTCCATCTCGGGCGGTGAGCCGCTGATCCATCCCGACTTCTTCGAGATTGTCGACGCGATCATGCAACGCCCCATGCGTTGGCAGCTCGATACGAATGCGACCTTGGTTACCGAGAAAGCGGCTGAGCGTCTGAAAAAACTTCCGCGCCATCCCTTTATCTCGGTCAGCCTTGACGGGATGACGGCGGAAACGCACGACCGCATCCGGGGTCCGGGCAGTTTCACGAGAATGAAACGAGGGATTGGGGCGCTGAGAGCCGCCGGCTTGCAGGTTCGACCATTCATGGTGCTGAGTCGATTGAACTACGGTGAAATACCGCAAATCTTTGAGTTCTCCAGATCCATCGACGTTAAACACGTGAATATCACACCGCCGGCGTCTTGTGGAAGAGCGGCATGCTATGCCAAGGACATGGCATTGCAGCCCGATCAGCTTCGCGAGGCGCTCGAGATATCGCTGTCGATCGTCGACAGGGACCCTGGCGTTCTCACCGGCCCCTGGGCTCATGCGGTAGATTTCTATCGTGTGCTGAAAGGGGGCACATTGGCAGGCGTCAAACGGACGAACCGCACCTTCCTCAACTGCGGAGCGGGCAGGGGCTCACTGACCATAGCCTGTGACGGAACCGTGGTGCCGTGCGACATGTCGTACACGTATCGTACGGGGAACGTGCGCGACAAACCGCTTCTGGACATCTGGCATAATTCTCCGATGTTCAATGCCATTCGAGAATGCAGAGGAATGCCGTTGGCGCAGGTTCGCGGATGCGAAGATTGCTCGTGGCACGATGCCTGTTTAGGACCATGCCCGGCCGGAGGGTATGCCCTGACCGGCATTTGGCCGGCGGCAGAGCCGGGGTGTGTGACGAGGGAGATAGGCAAGTTGTTCGATCATGAGGCCATTATGCAAGAAAGCGGAAAGGTATCCTAATGGAAAAACGAATGCCCCGACAACCATTCCTGACGGATTTGCTGATCTACCCCACGAGCCGATGCAACCTGAGATGTCGGCACTGTTACTTTGCACCTGCTTTCGACGAGAAACCGGGCAGGCGCAGTGACGAGATTTCCTACGAACAGATATGCAGGGCGGTAGACGATCTACTACCCTTCGGCTTGAGGACATGCAAGCTGTCCGGCGGCGAACCGTTCCTTCGGGACGACTTGATGGACGTGTGTCGCTATCTGGACTCGAAAGATGTAGGCATCGTCATCGAGACGAATGGAACGCTTGTGACGAAACAGCACGCCGACACGCTGGCCCGATTACGCAAGAGGCCCTTTCTATCCGTGAGTGTCGACGGCGCGAAGGCGGAAACCCACGAAGCCTTGCGGGGCATTGACGGATGCTTTGACAAGGCGCTTGAAGGGCTCGACTATCTGGTTCGTGCGGGACTCAACGTTCAGGTGATCGCGGCAGGCTACGAGGGTAATAAGAACGAGCTCCCTCGGACGATGGATATGGCCACCGCCAGGGGAGCCAAGTCATTCAAGGTGTGTTTCATCCATGCTACCGGCCGGGCCAAGAGCCTCCCTCGAATCGCCTTTGATGAGTCTTTAGGAATTGACCAGCAACTCGCTGAACACGCGCGGTCCACAGGCATACGGTACTGTAGCTCCGTGCCCGTTGCTCTCAAGAGTGTAACTCATATCATGGATTCGTGTGCCCTGAGTGGCAGATGCAGCATCGCCTCCACGGTGGCCCTTCTTTCCGACGGGACCATCACCATCTGTGGAATGGGCCGTTACGCATCTGATTTCCGATTCGGAAGACTTGGCGAAGACGACCTGGCCACCGTCTGGATGACCCATCCGACGCTGGACCTCATACGGAAAGGGATCCCCAGCCGGCTTGGCGGGATATGCGGGCGCTGTATCCTGAGATCGGCATGTCTGGGGTACTGCCGTTTGGAGAATGAGTCCGTGACGCTGGACGATCTCTTTGCGCCTTTTACGAGGTGTGCCGAGATGGACGAACGCGGGCTCTTTCCCAAGGGCCGTACCGTCGAACGTTCCAACCTGGAGGCCGAGAGTATCGCCTGAGCAGGTGACTCAACTGGCCGGAGTTGTTGGCACGGGTTGCGCGACAGAAGAACGCTTTGTATTCGCCGCCCGGGCGGAAATGATCTCAGAAGGTACTTTTTCGAGTGAAAGGAGGTGATAATCCATGATGAATCCACTCGATCTCGGTTCGATGCTGCCCGAAGGGTACGCGGCACCGGATGTGCAAAGCGTCCTTGGGGGGGACATCCCTCATGCCTGGTGTGTCTGGACGGGTAGCGAACCTCAGGAAACTTGCATTGAGGGAAGTAGCCCTGGCACGGTCTGCCTAGTCAGTGGCAACGGACCGTAAGGGTAGCAGGTAAGCTATCGGTGGGGGCGCATCCATGCCCCCACCATACCTGAATCGCTTATGCCGGCGCAGGTCCGTTCGCTCCCAACAGTGGACGGAACTGATGTAAGGATTATCCAGTCCATCATTCGTGTAGGGGACTATCTGCGGGCAGCGCAGTCGGAATATACGCCGAAACAAGCAGGCAAGCCGTGCGGCTATGAAGCCTTGCATGCTCAGGCGAAGCATTGCTTCGTGTTCATCACCCGGGCGGAAATGATTTCGGAAGGATCTTATTTTTCGAGTGAAGGGAGGTGATAAACCATGACGAATCCACTCGATCTCGGTTCGATGCTACCTGAAGGGTACACGGCACCGGATGTGCAAGGTGTCCTTGGGGGCGACATGTCTCATACCTGGTGTGTCTGGACGGGTTCGTGGCCTTATGAGTCCTGCGGTACGACGGGAAGTGATCCAGGTACGGTCTGCCTCGCGAGTGGCAAGGGACCGTAAGACGTAGCACGTGAGTTATCGGTGGGGGCGTATCTCTACGCCCCCACCATGTTTGCATTGCTCATGCCGGTCGCGTCTGTTCGCGTTCAATAGAGGGTGGAATAGACGTGAGGACCACCCAATCCATCATTCGTGTGGGGGATTATCTGTGGACAGTGCAGTCGGAACATACGCCGACACAAGCAGGCAAGGCGCGAGACAACGAGGCTCTGCATTCTCAGGCGAAGCAACACGTCTTGTTTGTCCTCCCGCAGGAGTGCCCCACGACAGGAACTGATCCTGGCACGGTCTGCATCGTCGGCAAGGGACGGTAACAGTAAAGGTAGCAGGTAAGCTATTGGTGGGGGCGTGTTTCTACGCCCCCACCGCGCAGGATGATCGCTCACTGACCGAAGGTGCGCACGTCTGGCAGCATGCGCTGGGGGGGATGACTGATGCAGGGGCCAGAAGCATTGATTAGACGGCGAGAACAAAGGCAGGGCACCAGAGCCGGAAGTCTGACCGCGGCGGGCGGCAATCGTTCGATGAACACCGGGGTGGTAGCCGCGAAGCGGGAGCGGTTTGCGCTGAGGACGGTGCAATCCTTGCGTCACGTGATTGAGGAGACCAGGACGGCCATTACGAGCATCCGGACGCTGGCCGTGTACGGCTATTCCTATCGATATCGGCTCCTGCTGCTGGCCTTTCTATCTCCCATCCAGTCTGTCCCCCGGTTGTTGAATCCCCTCGTCATGCAGTTGCTGATCGACAAAGCCTATCCCGCGCGCGACTTCCGTCTCTTCGGGTGGCTGTGCGCGGCTCTACTGGCACTCAGAGTGGTGCCAAATGTGCTCGCCTGTGTCTCAGGATACTTGTCACTGTATGTCAACAGCCTGCTGCGGTACAAGCTTTGTCTGCGTGTCTTCAATGCCATACAGCGTCTGCCGCAATCGTACCGGGAGGAACATGGGTCAGGCATGTTCCTCGAGCGTGCCACGCGCGACGTGGGCGCCGTGGCAAGCAGCATAACCAGACTGCTGCCCGAGATCGTCACCATCGTATTCACCTTCCTGGCCGCCATTCCCCTGATGCTGCGGCTCAACGTGAAGATCACCCTTCTTGTCCTCGCGATCGTCCCTTTCAACTATATAATCACGGTGTGTCTATCCCGCAGGCTCAAAGCTCTGCACGAGGTCAGTCGAAAGGTCGACGAGAAGATAACGACGTTTACCTCGGAGACGATAGAAGGAGCGACGATCTCACGTCTCTTCGCGCTGGGTCATCTCCGCCGCCAGAAGCTCAAGCAATTACTGCGCAACCACCTGAGCATTGCGTTTGCCACCTGGCGGGCGACTACCTTCTGGGGCCAGCTCAACGGTGCGGTGGGCATGATCTGGGGGATGGTGCTGCTTTGCGGCGGCTGGTACCTGGTATTCAGCGATCGATTGCAGCTCGGACAGGCGGTGGCGCTGGGGATGTATGTCAGCGTGCTGTCCCGCCCCTTCCAGGAAGTGGGCAAGCTCTATCAATCGCTGATAAGAGATTCGGTAGCGGCGCGTCGGGTGCTCGAGATACTGGAGACGCGCCACGCCAAGGCACAGGATGGGGCCCAAACGGTGCTTGCGCGACCGGCCCGGCGTTTTGAGTTACACAGGATGTCCTTTGCATACAAGGAAGGGCGACCTTGTCTCTGCGATCTGGATCTTCGTCTGGAGGGCGGCCGGACCGTTGCCGTCGTCGGTCCCAGCGGGGCAGGCAAGAGCACACTCATCCGGATTCTGTCCGGACTGGATGACCGGTACGAAGGGCGGTTCGTGGTGGATGGATATGACTTCAGAAAGATCAACCGCGACAGTTATCTGCACCACGTATCGCTGGTGCCGCAGAACACCTTCTTCTTCAGCGATTCGATACGCGACAATCTCTGTTCCGGCAATGGAGCCCTTCCCGTCGGAACTCTGCAGAGATATGCCAGCATCCTCGGGTTGGAGGAGCTGATCGAATCGGCGCCGGAAGGGTACGACACAAAGCTCGGTTCAGAAGGCATACGGTTTTCCGCCGGCCAGTACCAGAAACTGGCGGCCTTCCGCGCGATCCTGAAAGATGCCTCTATCCTGCTGCTTGACGAAGTGACCTCATCGATGGACATTGAATCCGAGCGGCAGCTTTTGCAGGGCATCGTTGCCTTAAGGCCTCGAGGCTGCATCACGTTGCTGGTGACCCATCATATTGCCATAACCACCGAGCCTTGGATCGATGAAATTGTCGTCATGGTGAACGGCCGGGTCGCCGAAAAAGGCTCATGCGCCAAGCTCTGCGAGAAACGCGGCTTTTATCACCACTGGCTGAATCTGAACAGAGGCGTCTCGCTGGATCGCGCCATCATGGTTGACGAACTATCAGGACACGAATCGTAGGAGTCCACGAATCTTCATGAGATTGATCACGTATGACGACGGAATTGCGCATCGAAGGGACTCGTCTTCCCTGGTCTCTCAACGAGTCGGCCTGGGGCCGAGGGGCTCGCTGGAGCAACCGCCTCGCCTCCCATAGTTGTTCGTTCAGGTGTGAAAGTGGAAACGCCTATGGTGTTCGCCGCGCGGATGATAGGAGTGTCAAGATCAACTCGTTTTATCGAATGAAAGGAGGTGATTACCCATGGCAGATCTACTCGGTTCGCTGCTCCCCGCAGACTATGTAGCACCAGAGATACAAGGTGCCTTTTGGGGTTCGGAGTCGTGCGACATGGGCACTAGCCCTGACTGCATCTTCGGAGGCAGTCCTATGGGCCGATGCTCGCCCGTCGGGCCAGGAGTATCGTCCGCATGCTTCTTCGGATCGGACCCGAACCACGTATGCACCCCCGCTGGTATGTGATAGCGCGGTGTGCCTTGCGCGCATGTCACGGACGTAACATCCGTCGTTGGATTGAGAGCCCTTGTCCAGCCGCCGGCGAGTGGCCCAGCGGCGGAGGGTCGCTGCACCGACAGCAGTATGTATGCTTGACTCTCACCGGCGACAGACAATGTATCCATGGGCTGTCCACATGCCGCTACGACGGGGGCACTTTGCGTGTCCCCGCCGCATATGAGAACAGGCCCATCAACCGCAGCCGCATGCAATATGTCGCATGACCGGGACGACAACCGATACCAAGGCCCTACGGGTACCCCCCCCATGGAAATCTCACGGAAGTCGTTCAACCCGGGCCGGACTTGTGCGCTCAAGAGATATGAGGAGAGACAATGGGCCAGAACAATCTGGAAAGAGTAGAAATGACCTATTCGCCTAAAACAGAGGTGCCGCGATTTCAGGCGCTGTGGCAGAAACTGGGGGAGATGGCCCGAAGAAATGAGAACAGGTGCGGGGATCTGCTCGCGCTCTTGACCTACCAGCACCCGGGCACGTTCGGGGGGATCGCACCTGTCAGGTGAACAGTACGCCCGGTGCTGTCCGGAATGGCAGGGCAGACCGGCGTGCACGCAGACCACAAGGAGCAACGACATGAACCATCCGCTCGCCGAACGCATCCGTGCAGCCATTGTCTTGTCCCTTCTGCCGGCTCTTGTGGCGACGGCGCCAGCCCAGGACCTGGCGGAATTCGAGAAGCACGTGACGGAGTTCACATTGGACAACGGCCTCAAGTTCATCGTGCTGGAGCGCCACGAAGCGCCCGTGGTGACGTACTACACCCACGCAAACGTCGGTGCGGCCGATGAGGTGAAGGGTATAACGGGGCTGGCCCACCTGCTCGAGCACATGGCGTTCAAGGGAACGAAGACCATCGGCACCAGGGATCACGAGACCGAGATGAAACTGCTGGCCAGGATGGACGAGACCTATCAGGCCATGAGGATGGAACGGAGAAAGGGTGACGAAGCTGACGAGCAGCGCCTGGCGGAGCTGCGCGGCCAGTTCGAGGAAGCCCAGCAGCAGGCGCAGAAACTGCTCGTGCACGATGAGTTCGAGGAAGTGTTGAAACGGGCCGGCTGCGTCGGCGTCAATGCCGCGACCAACTACGATGCCACGGTCTATGTGGCCAGGTCGCCGTCGAACAAGCTCGAGCTGTGGATGTTGATGGAGTCGGACCGGTTCCTCAATCCGGTGCTGCGCGAGTTCTACCAGGAAAAGGACGTAGTGATGGAAGAGCGGCGGCAGCGCACGGAGAGCAATCCGGTAGGGCGCTTGGGGGAGGAGTTCCTGGCCATTGCCTTCAAGGCGCATCCTTACGGTGAGCCGTCGGTCGGGCACATGAGCGATCTGAGGACATTGACGCGAGCCGAGGCCCGGGCGTTCTTCGATGAGTACTACCGTCCGGGCAATCTGACGATTGCGGTGGCGGGCGACGTGAATCCCGAGTGGGTGAAAGAACTGGCGCAGGCATATTTCGGTCGCCTTCCTTGCCGTCCTGCCCCCGGCCCCGTGGAGACGGAGGAGCCGCCCCAGATGGGGGAACGTCGCGTCGTCGTAGAAGATGCCGCGCAACCCATTGTCTTCATCGGGTATCACAAGCCCAATATGAACCACCCGGATGACGCCGCCTTCAACGCAATCACGGATATTGCCGGCAGCGGCCGGACGGCGCGTCTCCACACGGCTCTGGTGAAGGAAAGGAAGATCGCCATCACTACCACCTGCTTTCACGGCCGGCCCGGCAAGAAGTACCCCGGACTGTATGTCTTTTATGCCGTGCCGGCGAAGGGCCACACGAATGAGGAGTGCGAGGAGGCAATCTACGCCGAAATCGAGCGACTCAAGAATGAGCCGGTCAGTCAAGAGGAGCTGAAGACAGCCAAGACGCGCGCTCGGGCCGGCCTGATTCGGCGGCTTGACTCTACCTCAGGGCTTGCCAGCCAACTGGCCTTCTTTGAGGCCGCTACCGGGGACTGGCGGAATCTGTTCAAGCAGCTTGACCAGATCGAGCGAATTGCCCCGGAGGACATCCAACGGGTGGCGCGGAGGTGGTTTGTCGCGAAGAACCGGACGGTCGGCATGATCAAGACAGTCGAGACGGCGAAATGATGCGGGTCAGGAGTGCTACGATGATCCACGAGAGATTCAGTGCAATCAGGGTTGGTCTGGCCCTGGTGGTGTTCTCCTCCCTGGCGGCGTTCGTGCAGGCGTACCAGGCCGTGCAAGATTACAGACAGTTGACATACCCCGACCTGTCGGACATCAGAGTCCCCGAGGTTGAATCCGTAACGTTGTGCAGCGGCATGCGTCTGTTCCTGCTCGCAGACAACGAGCTTCCGCTCATCAAGATTTCCGCCGTCATTCGTGTGGGTTCGATCTACGAGCCGGTTGACAAGACCGGTTTGGCCGCCATCACCGGCGCGGTCATGCGCACCGGCGGCACGGCCGCCAAGACGGGGGACGAGCTCGATCGAGAGTTGGAGAGCATCGCGGCCTCGGTGGAAACGGGTATCGGCCTTGATTCGGGGGGAGCATCGGTGTCTGTCCTGAAGGAGGATATTGACACCGGCCTGGCCATTCTGGCCGATGTCCTGATGAATCCCGCATTTCGAGAGGACAAGATCCTCCTGGCCAAGATGCAGATGCGCAGCGCCGTTTCGCGGCGCAATGATTCGGCGGGGGGGATCGGCTCCCGTGAATTCGGCAGGCTCATCTATGGCCCGAACAGTGTGTATGCCCGCCAGGTCGAGTATGCCACGATCGACGCGATCACCCGCGATGACCTGGTGGCATTTCACCGGCGGTACTTCGGGCCGAACAACATGATGGTGGCCGCATGGGGGGGTTTCACAACGAAGGAGATGATTGAGAAGATCCGGAAGGCATTCGAAGGGTGGACGCGCGTCGAGCCGGTCCCACCGGAGTCGCCGGATGTCAACTACGAGTACCGAAGAACGGTCAACCTCGTCCCGAAAACAGGAGTCAATCAATCAAGTATCATCCTGGGACATATCGGCGGGCGGATGAACGATCCGGACTACTACGCCCTGAGTGTGATGAATCAAATCTTCGACGCCAGCTTCACGGGCCGGCTCTTCAAGAACGTCCGCTCCCGGCAAGGCCTGGCTTACTCCGTCGGCGGTTCCTACGGCATGCACTATTGCCATCCCGGCACGTTCTCCATTCGATGCCAGACCAAGTCCGAAAGCACGATACGCGCCATTCGGGCCCTGATTGATGAGGTGCGCAAGATCCGGCAGGAGGAAGTGACCGCCGAAGAACTCGCCACTGCCAAGGAGAGCTATCTGAACTCCTTTGTCTTCAACTTCGACACGGAAAGCGAGATCGTCAATCGCGTGATGGCCTACGAATACTACGGCTATCCGGCCGACTTCCTGCAGAGAACGAAACGAGGCATAGAAGAAGTGACCAAGGCCGACATTCTGCGGGTGGCTGGAGCACACCTGCACCCCGACGAATTGCAGATTCTGGTGGTAGGTCGGCCCGAAGACTTCGACGAGCCCTTGTCGGTACTGGGTCCGGTGAAGGAAATCGATGTTACGATTCCGCCACCTCGGCAGTGACCCACGGATTCTCTACGCTCCGTCAGGGGCGGGGCGTGAAGTGAGCCGCCGGTGCAGGACATGCACCCTCGTACAGAATCGAAGGCCTTAACCCCGGTGTAATGTGGAGGAAAGACGGGATATGAAGAACGTGTTGGTCGCCACGTGCACAGGCGGGCAGCAAAGGAGCCCTCTCGCCTGCCTTGAAACCTATGTGCGAGCCCAGATAGAGAATAGCCTGGACCTGGGATGGGCGGCACAGGACATTCTGCTCCTGACGGACTTCGACTACGAGTTCCTGGGAGTGAAGGCCCGCCGGCTGTCATTCCATGATTCACGGCCCACGACCTGCAAGATATTTGCGATCGAGGCGCTCCTGCGGGATGCCTGCGGCAGCGAAGCGTTTTGGGTGCACGATTTGGATGCGTGGCAGAACGTGGAGTTCGCTTGCCCGCCCTTCCACGAGATGGGTATCTGCCAACACAGAAAACGGACGAACCCCGATTTCAACAGTGGCAGCGTGTTCTATAGGGCCGCGGCAAAGGATATCGTAGCCCACCTGTCTGTCCTGCTCAGAAGTGACGAGAAAAGACAGGAAGAGACCACGTTGAATCAGATCCTGAACGAGGCCGCGTACAAGCCCCGGATAACCGTGCTGAATCCCACCTATAATGTGGGCTGCACCAATTTTGCCGCACGCTACCTGAAGAGCGATCTCCCGATTCGCGTATGCCACTTCCATCCCGAACGTCCTGAACACATCGCCATCCATGTGTGGGGTCGAAACCTCCTGAAAGCAAGAACCGTGGGCCACAGACTGGAGAGCCTGATCAGGCGTCATTTTGATGTGCCCTCAGAGCCGCGCGAGGAAGGCGGGTAAACGAACTGAGTTCGGGGGGGCGGTTTTTGCATATAGGCCTGGAGATGACTATGTCAACGAGCTGCCGAATGGAGGACAACGATGCGGGAAATCTGGGATGAGTGGCGCTGGGACATCTGGGATCCGGCGAACGAGCCGTTGCCGGAAAACGCCAAGATCCACAGGAAGATCTCGATTTGCACAAACTGTATGAACCGTCTCCACGATCTGATGGTGACGCTTCCCGTCAACCTCTATCTCAATCGAGACTACCCGAACGTGGAGTTCGTGCTTCTCAACTACAATAGTCAGGACAAGATGGATGACTGGGTGAGGGACTATATGATGCCCTATATGGAGGCGGGTATTCTGATTTACGTTCATACCACGGAGCCGTCGTTCTACCGGCCGGCTCATTCCCGGAATGTCTCATTCAAAGTGGCGACCGGAGACATCGTGACCAACGTCGACGCGGACAACTTCACAGGTCCGGGCTTTGCCAAGATGCTCAACCTCTTGGCCGAATTGCAGCCCGAGAGAGCCGCTTTCAGCGCCGAAAAGGTGCTGATGCACGGGCGCGTGGGATTCTACAAAGACGAATGGCTCGAACTGGGCGGCTATGATGAAGATCTCGTGGGTTATAGCTGGGAGGATTACAACCTGTTCTTCCGGGCGATGGCCGCGGGATTTAGACTGATGTGGTGGGGCCATTGGGGAAGCAGATTCACGGACCGTATCTTTACCTCCAGGGAAGACAAGGTCCGCTACATGGAGTGTAAGCACCAGGTCTTTACGGAGTTCGTGAATGAGAGGAGCACGCTGCGCAAGCTCGATCGCCGCCAGTTCACGGCCAACCAGGACAGGGAATGGGGCAAGGCAACCTTGGTCAAGAACTTCCATGAGGTGATCGAAGTCTGAACCCTCGCTTCCGTCAGCAAGAAGATGAAAATACCCGGGAAGGTCATGCGTTTTGTCACGTGGTCGCAGGAAGACCCGCGAGCAGTCTCATTCATAGCGAGACTCCTCCATTGCGTGTTTGGGATTCGCAATGGTCTCCCGGGGCGCAAAGGCTTTCTATTGATCTTTACCGGAGCAAGTGGAGACATGGTCTCCCTCTCCCCCGCGATCAGAGAGCTGGCGAGGCAACGCCCCGACACCCCCGTTAGCATCATGGTGAAAGGCAGCGGAACCGGTAGTATTTTGAAAGCTTGCCCCTACGTCGACCAGATCGTCGAGTTTTGCCTCTACGAAGACACGCCCTGTAAGTGGTGGCAGCTACTAAAGCCGCTGTGGAGAATCGTATGGCGGCGCAGATATGCGACCGCCGTTCTGACGATGGGGACCGGATGGGCGCCTCAATATCGCATCTGGGCCCTGCTCCTGCTCTACGCGACCGGCGCCAGACGCCGCCTCGCCTTCCGCGATGAATGTGCCCCCTGGTGGAATGCCGGGGACCCGGTCCACAGGCTCCCTCTGGCCAACGAGATTATCGAAGCATCGCAGCCTCAGCGCACAGACCGATTCATGGAGCTCTTCCAGAAGGCCGGTTTGCTTACCGAAGCCGAGCACGCCACCACGGAGGTTTGGACCTCTGAGGATGATGTCCGGGAAGTTGCGCAGCTCGACGAGTGCTTTGCCCGGCGCGGCGACGACAGGCCCATTGTTCTCGTGTTCCCCGGTGTCGGAAGCGGTCCCGGCAAACGCTGGCCCCCGGGACGATACGTGAAGGTGGTCAGCCATCTCATCGCGACGTATAATGCCCACGTATTTCTTGACGGCATGAGTCGCGATCACCCGCTCTGCAAGACCATTGCTGCCCTTGTTTCCTGCAAGAATCTGGCCGGCCGCCATTCCATAGGAGCTTTATTCGCGCTCATCAAGCTCGCCGATCTCGTGATCGCCAGCGACTCCGGTCCCATTCACATCGCCGCGGCCACAGAAACTCCAGCCGTCGCCATCTTTGGGCCGACGGATCCCCGTATCTGGGCCCCGAAGTCCCCATGCCTGACGATCCTCCGCACGTCAGACTGCCCCCCTTGTGGCAACCCCTACTTCTGTCAACGCGGAATTGACTTCGTCTGCACCACGCACGTCGCCGTGTCCGATGTGATGCAGGCTTGTCAGCATAGTCTCCGGATCTGGAACCCCCAATGTCGGTGACTCCTCTCGGGGCGGAAGAGGTCCCTGGCTTCCACGGAAAGCGCTGAGAACAGTGGCGGTAGGCCGTCGTCCCTCCAGCCGGTTAACGCACATCGTAGCGCAGGAACGATACAAAAGCCATGGCAAAGAAAACCACATTGAAGACGGCCAGCAGCCCGATATCCCAGATGGCCAGTTGCATCGATTCCCCCAGCCTCGCCTCGCGCTCCTGAAATTTCGGCACCGCACCGAAAGCCACAGGCCTGTGGGAAATCGTTCTCCAGTTCCGCGCACAGGATTCCTCCGGGAATATCAGATGGAGACTGTTCGGGTCTTTGGCGTCTTCGTTACGGATGTATTCTTTAAGATCGTCCTGGTATTGCCGGATCTGTTGACGCAGGCTGACGCAATGGCTGAGCCCGCTGCCGGCAATTGCCTCCGATGCACGTCGGTAGGTTACCACAGGTGAAAAACACGTGAAGCTCCGTCCTGTGAATACCTGGGCCAACATCTTGCGGTGGTGTTCTTCTATAACTTGGTTTCTAGCGTTCATCATTGCGGTCCCATATTTGGCGTGGGCAGGCGGATTGTTGATGGGACTGTTCACATCGCTGCTCACACTGGTCGCGTTCTCACCAAATGTGTCCGCGTTGTCCGAAATCCGTTTCGACGCTTCATCCAGCTTTCTTCGTAAATCCACCTGCGTGGGACTTTGTGAGAACACATCCGAAACGATTCTCCCGAAGCTCGGCATGAGAATCACCAGCCCCACCCACACCAGCAGGAGAATCACCATGCTGTTGGCGGAGTGAGCTGTTCGGCTCGAGACAAAGAGCCCCAAGAGAACAAAAATGGACAGGTACAGAAATGACAGGAATACAATGGTCAGTGTTTTCAACCATTCTCCGGGAGAAACGGCGACATCCTTGGAAGAAACCACGATGATCAGGCTGATCAAGAGGCCAATGCACAAGGGTATACCCAACGTGCACATGGCAGCGCAGTATTTGCCCAGAAGTACCTCGTGCCTGGGAATCGTGCCAGCCAGCATGAGACGGAGCGTGCCCTGCTCTCTCTCTCCGCAGATACTGTCGTACGTGAAGACAAGGGCCACAAAGCTCAGAATCAGCGACGTGATGAAAACCCAGTCAATGTCACTGAAATGCGGCACGCTGAAATTGCCCTCGTTCTGTACTTCTGGCAAATCACTCGTGAATGCGTCGAATCGGACACAGTTGGGGAGGGATTTCTCAAATCCTTCTGCGCAGCACGTGAGCAGCCGGGGCTTCTTGTAGACCTTCTGTTTGTAGAAAGCCAATTGGTAGAGCTTTCCCGATTGTTCGCGCAAGGCTGCCAGGTTCTCATTCGTCTTTTCCGAGTAATCCTTCAGTTGTGCGGCATAGCTGCTCGCAAACATAACGCCGCTTGCCGCAAAGAGCGAGACGGTCAAGAGCAGCGATAGAAGGAAACGCAGGCTGAGGATGTCTTCCAGGACCTCCTTGTTTATGATCTGACGAATCATCTTGTGTCCTCTATCTTCACCGGATGCTGCACTCCGATTTATCTCACGTCATACGTCATGAACGCCGCAAAAGACAGTGCGAAAAACGTCAGGTTGATAAAGAGCAGCAGGCTGAAGGCGGGAATCGTCTGCCGAAGCTCTCCGAGATCACCGGTCATGGATGCGAACCGGGGACAGTCTTGCAGATCAAGGCTTGGAGTCTCCGTCATTCTCTTCTCCACCCACTCCTTGATGGTCTCTGCCAACGCCGCTATCTCTGCTTGACTCTTGGCTTGCTTCATTAGCATGATGAACTTTTTCAACATTTCTTCGTATTCCGCCATCTCTTCCTGCGTGCAACGCGTGAACAGAAGCGGCGAGGAGAAGTCTTCCGTTTCGGAACGGATATACTCGACGATTTCCGCTCGATGGGTCCTGACTCGCTTCATGAAATGCCGGAAGGCAGCCAGATCCGTCCCGGCTAACGTCGACATCACGCTTCCGTACAAGGGAATGGGTGAGATTCGCGAGATGCTATCGGCGAGGTTCTTCTGCTCCCACAGACTATCGAGATAGCGGCGTTCCACCTCCGAGTATTTATCGGCATACCTGATTTTGAGAGGGTACTCAACCCGATAGCTCTTCTGACGGTACTCCATGGCGGTCTTGTCAAGAAGTCGGTCGTACCCACGGCCGAAGGCGTCCCGGGCGCCGGACTGGCTTCCGCCGTCTGATTGGGGGGGTTTGCTCTTGTTGAGCTCCGCGTCGTACTCGTGTTTCAGCGACATCATTCGTCCATCGATCTCTTCCCTTGGTTCCAGCGGTCGCATTTGCGCGGCAAGGTAAACACTGCCATTGGGAACCACTGCCGCGAAGAGGATCCATAGGAATAGCCCAAGCACCAGAGCAATGGCTGATTTCCTGGTCAGGCAGGAGAGCAACAGGCCCACATTGTACATGGCCGAAACAAAGATGAGTGAGGCGAAGTACATCAGCCCGATTCGCGCCCACTCCGGACGCGCCAAATCCACCATTGGGAAAGACAGAAGAAGGATCAGAACCACAATGAAGACCATTGTGATGGGAATCACAAGGACCAGCAAGCCTGCCAGGAGTTTTGCCAGCAGTACTTGATGACGTCGAGTCGTATTGGAGAGCATCAGTTTGAGCGTACCTCGCTCTCGCTCTCCAGATATCGCATCGTATGCGACAAGCAGGGCCAGAACACTTATGACAATCCGGGACACCAGCGATATATCAAAGACCGGGAAGATCGATTGATAGGGATTGCCATGGGTCGCCGCGGCACGCAGCTCAGGAACCTGATCGACCTCGATGGTTACGGAGTCGCTAATACGCTTCTCCAGCCCTTCGCTAAAGACCGACAGCACCGAGGGTGGACGGTATATGGTAGGTACAATATTCATGTAGACCTTGACCCGCTGCAGTTCAGCTTCGTTGCGGGCGACGTTATCACGGTAGGTTCTCAATCTCTGCTCATAGTCCTTTGCCAGAATGGGCGTGAACACCGCCGTCAGAACGACACAAGCGACTGTCGCCACCGCAAACTTGAACGTCATCACATTCAGCAGGAACTCCTTCTTGGCAATTCTCCAGATCATGAGCCGTTCTCCACGTGATGACATCTCATCTGAGTCCATCGAATCAGACACTAAGGCCGGGCTGGGAAGCCAACGGGACATCCTTTATGCCATGCTCTCGGCGGCGGCCATCTCGGTCAGATAGATCTCCTCGAGGTCGGCGTGCTTGAAATCAACTTTCTCGCGCATGGCCACCAGGCGGCCTTGCTTCATGATCCCGACCCGGTCGGCGATCTGCTTGGCCCGGAAGATGTCGTGCGTGGTCATCAGGATCGCCTTGTCCCGCTCCCGGAGCTTGTGCAACTGCCCGAGGAACTCATTGGCGCTCTTCGGGTCCAGCCCGCTGGTCGGCTCGTCCATGATGATCGCCAGCGGGTCCTTGATCAACGCGATGGCGATCCCCAGCTTCTGGCGCATGCCCTTCGAGAAGTTCTTCAGCCGCATCGTCAACGCCTTCTCCGGCAGCCCCACCGAACGCATCACATCGTCCAGCTCCTGGTTCTTGAGCCCCTTGCGGCCTCCCAATTCCGCAAAGAACCGCAGGTTCTGCCGGGCCGTGAACATGCCATAAAGTTGCACATTCTCGGAGACGTAGGAGACGTACTTCTTGGCCTCCAGCGGGAACTTGTTGCAGTCGTGGCCGTTGATGAAGGCCTGTCCCTCCGTGGGCCGGATGAAGTCCAGCAGGATGTTGACCGTCGTGGTCTTGCCCGCCCCGTTGGCCCCCAGCAAACAAAAGATCTCTCCCGGTGGGACCGTGTAGCTGACGTGGTCCAGCGCCAATACCCCATCTTCGTAACGCTTCGTCAGGTCCTTCAGCTCAATCATCGTTCGTCCCTTTCACGCTCACTGCCGACTCTCCGCCCGGCACAATCCCATTCGGCTGCAAACGATATCATAGAATCGAAGATCATCTGCGACTCAGTCTCACTCCAAAGATCATAATCCCTACGACCAGGGCGACTAAACCGCCGACGAGCAGCAGGGTGGTCGTCAGACTCGTGCGGGCGATGATTCGTACTTTCAGCCGCTTCTCTATGGCCTCGGCGACGTTGCTGCCGCTTTGTCCTCTGGCCTCGATCTGGACTTCGTACTCGCCGACGCCGACCTCCGGCCCCGGCTCCAGATGGATTTGGAACGTATGCTCTTCATTCGGCGCCAGCCGCGGGATGGAGTTTGGCGTGATTTCGGTCTTCCATGCCAAAGGCGGAGATACCTCCGGCATGAGATCAAAAAGCTCCAGCGTGCCGTTGTTGCACAACTCCGCCTTAACCGTGACGCTTTGCTGTGGCAGGATCTCCGTGTACAGGTTGTCGATCAGGATCTCCAGGCGGGCGCTGCCCTTGGCGATCAGGGCCAGATCGACCCTCGCCGCCTGTATGGTTCCCAGTTCTTCGTCCGGGATGTCCTGGAGATTGTGTTCGGCCCTCAGTGCGTTCAGCGCCTCCAACTGCTGGGGGGGCACCGCCCAGGCCTGAAGGTTGATCGTCTTGTCGATCATGGAGATATCCAGCTTCTGTGGGATCGACAGGCGCAGCGCCAGGCTATGCTTGCTGACGTTCTCGTCGAACCGTACGCTGGTGACCCGGGCGTTGCTGGTCTGGTCCACAAACGAGAAGTTGATCTGTGGGGGCAGGTTGGTGACCGTCAACGCGAAGCGACGCTCGGTCGTCACCAGCATCTCGAGCTCCAGCAGGTAGTGGATATCGGCGCCGAGCGTGCCTTCCTGGGAGAACTGCGTGGCGACGATCGTGGGGATTTCCTGCAGCGATTCCTTCTCCAGGTAAATGTTCTCAGTCACCACCTGCTGCAAGTACTGGAGCTTGATCCCCGCCTGCCGGACGTCGGTAAGCAGCTCGAAGGCCACTTTCTCTTCTCCCTCGTAGGGCAGGACGGGGATGATCTTCTCGTAGGGTTTGCCGATGCTCGCGTTGGCATCGACGATGGAGACGATAATATTCTCGATATTCAGCAAGGCACGAATCTGTTCGGGGCTCTGCCAGGCCGACTGTGTCTGCTCGTTCGGATCGCTGTAGATCAGAGCCGATTCGGCCTGGGCGAGGTTCGAGGTGTTCCGGAGGACCAGATCGAGCATGCGTCGGCCGTCGTTGTCATAGTACTTCTTCGCCCCCAGGATGGTAATATGCGTGGCATTAGCGAGGAAACTGAGCTTGGTCCTCTCCAATGCAATCTCGGCTTGCCGGAGCTGTTGCTCCGCCTGGGTGTAGGCGGACAGGGCCTCATCCAGCTCTTTTTTCGAGAGGATGTTCTGACTGGACAGTCTCTGCGCGTACTCGTAATCGCTGCGACACCGGTCGTAGGCCACTTTCGCATGCTCGAGATCGATCCGGGCCGCCCGCAGGTTCAGCTCGTTGAGCAGTTCGGTGCGTGTTTTGAGGCGATCGATGGTTCCCTGGGCCGGAATGTTGGATTCCTCGGTGGCTGCCGGACAGATCGTAGACCAGCCAAGTGTTACGATTGTGAGAACGAGTGTTGTAGGGCGGCTTATCACGACGACCTCTTTACTTGAAGTAACGGACCGCCAGACGCAAGTCTTCCTGGCGATCGATCAGTGTCTCTTGTTCCTGGAACAGCTTGTCCTGCGCGGCGAAGAACGCCCGCCGGAACGTCTCCAGGTCTTCATTGGTGACTTTCCCTGCGTCTCTCAGTTCCTCCTGAATCCGGAACCTCTCCCGTTCAATATTGACGTTTTCCTGGGCCAGGTCAACCTGGAACTTCTGTTCGCTGAGGAATTTGTGGCTTTGTCGAACGTCCAGTTCGATGCGATCCTTCTGGTCCTCGGCCACCGCCCTCAAACGGTTCCACTCGGCCCTCGCCTGGATCCGTCGGCCCGTACGCGCATGGCCCTCGGTGACGGGCATACGCAGCTCAATGCCTGTGAACCAACCCGGATCGGGGCCACCCAGATGGAAGTCGGGCGAGAAGAGACCCAAGCCTCCTCCGTCCTTTTCGCTGCCGCTCGGTACGCCCGGCTGACCGATGAAATCGAGTCCCCATGTGTCGTCCTGGTTACTGATTTCGGCGCCGGTGCGGCCGTACTCGTCCTGGAAGCCGCTCGTGAGGCGCAGATCGGGGAAATACTCGTAGCCCAACTGGTCCAAGGCCCTGCCTCCTTCAGCCACAAGCGTTTCGACCAGAGCTAATTCGCTGCTTTGCGCGAGGGCCAGGCGGATCATGCCGTCCATGTCGAAACCGTCGACGCCGAACGTGTCCATCTGCCCGACGAGTTCCACCTGGTCCGCTCCCACCGGCAAGCCGATCAGACGCAGAAGATCCGCCTTGCGGTTGAATCGCTGTCGTTCGAGCGTGTTGATCCGCGTCCTCTCGTTCAGGACGTTCAACTGCGCCGTGAGCACTTCGATCTTCACACTGAGATTGCCGGCATCCATGCGCTGCTGCTTGATCGCAGCCTGGGCCTCGAACTGCTCCAATAGCACCGCGCGCGCAGCAATCTGCCGCTCTTTGAGCTTGATGAACAGAAACGCTCGCCGGACCTGCGAGAACACACTCGCGACGCGATTCTCATAGTTGAACAGCGTGTTTCTCTGCTCGGCTCGCAGGTCGAGATCGAGCGGGTGGTCTTTACCCCACTCAAGGAGCCGTTGCCGGATTTGGGCGCTGACCAACGAGGCATCGGCACTTGCGTCGGCGCCCTCATGGGCACGGATGTGTTCGTACCGATTGATCAGGTCGATGGTCGGCAGGAATCGCGAATTGGCGATGAGCTTGCTGCCCCCGGCGCCGACCATCCGCTGTCGCTCCTGCTTGACCTCATTGCTGTTGGCGAACGCCAACTGCAGACATTCCTCCAGAGTAAGGACGCGCTTGGCCATTGGCTCGGCGGGCGAAATGCTGCGCGAGGGCCTCTCTCCGACGGCTCGCAGGTACGCCAGAGAGTTCGGTTCGGTGGCGGTGGCTCGGGTCTCTTCTTTGAGTCGCTGCTCTACATGGCCTATAGCGGGATCGAGTTCGTCCGAGACAGAGAGGCCTCTCCCCTCCCGAGCGCAGGCATGGCAAGCCAGCAGAACCCCGACCACCGCCAGAAGCGGCCCCGCAACCCCACTGCGATTGGGAGTTGCCGACTTGCCCGCCCATCGCAAACTTGCGGGCGACGGAGTAGATGGCTGTTCACCCTTAACCATATCCCTGATCCACTCCCAGAACCTGCCCGCCGACGCATTCGCTCCTTCCGGTTGTGCCTGGCTGTCCCATAGCCGATCCCCAAGGGCACAACGGTCCACAGGCCTCGCCGATACTGTTAGCAAAGACCGTGCCAGGTGGAACCTGCAACATCTCGTTTCTCTTATGTCACTGCAGGGAAGGGGTTTATGAAATAGTGGGTGCAGGTGTATCCTTGGATGGGTTTCCCTGAGGACTGTGCCATCACCGGGACGATTGTACCACAGATGAAACGACACGCTCCTCCGCACCGTCGTATTGCTCGACTCGAGGCACAGGGTCGCGCGGCCGGTACCGACCGATGCACCGGCCCTCTCGCGTTTGCCGTTCTCCGGGTAATCGAACGCCCCTTGCTCCATCGCTTCCACCGTCGGCTGGACGCACCTATGGCGGCGTAATGCTTGCACCCTATGCTGTCATCAGCGCATGGATTGGCGATACCGTTTGGGCGTGGTTCCCATCTTCTTCTTGAACTGTCGGTGGAAGTAGTACACGTTGGAGAAGCCGACGCGTTGCGCGATCTCATAGCAGCGCAGCGACGTGAAACGGAGCAGTCTCTGGGCGGCCTCAAAACGAAGGTCCTGCTGGTAAGCCAGCGGGGAGACACGGAAGGACTTTTTGAAGATGCGGAACAGGTGGCCCTTCGAGCAATGACACATTGAAGCCAAGTCTTCGGCGGAAATGGCCTCGGCATAGTGTTCGTCGATGTATTGCCTGGCCAGCAGGATGGGATTATCCGGGGTAAGGGTCGTGCCCGGGATCCTCTCCGTGTAGCAGTGTGCGACTATCGTGTCAAAAACGTTGGCCAGAGCGCGCTGTGCGTAAAAGTCCGACATGGAGGAAGGGCTCTGCAGATAGTCCATGATCTGGATCATGACAATGACGAGCTCTTGGGTGGTCTCTCTGGGCAAATGAGGTTCATCATGAAGCTGGCCCGGAATCCCGGTGTAGATATTCAGGATTTTCTCGAACGGCAGGGTCAGCAGCTTTCCCGCCTGCGTGCCAAAGGAGAAGGTGATTTCCGAGTACACGCTGGAATGGCGGAGGCTCACGAAATCGTGTGGCTGACCGGGTGAGACGATGACCAGGGTTCCTGGTTCGGCGGGGTACTTTCGTCCGCATTTGCGGTAAAACCCGGAGGATTGGGTGTAAAGCACAATGTGATACAGATCGTGCGTGTGTTCGTGGAAGGTCCTGGCCTCTCCGATCGGGCGGTCCTGATCGATCGCGGCATGCACGAAGGTCGGGAAATAGACGCCGTCCTCGTGGAGAATCACCAGTGCCTGGGACGTGCCTTCGCGTCGCTGATGCGGTTGCAGATATCTTCGCATAGATCACGATTATATAACAAATTGTCATTTATGTATATTGTTTTGACCTCTATGCAGTACGATAATATAATAAAGTATGGTGTGTGCAACCAGAATACTATGCCGACGCGTGGATGTGCACGGATTGCACAAGGGGTCCAGTTTTTAATCATGAGGCGGTGGATGAAGACGAAAGCCTTCACGTTGATTGAGTTGCTGGTGGTGATCGCGATCATTGCGCTGTTGATGGCCATCATCATGCCCGCGCTGAGCCTGGCGAAGAAGAAGGCGGCCACGACCGTGTGCCTGAGCAATACCAAGAACCTGTCTCTGGGCTGGTACATGTACATGGGTGAGAATGACGGTCGGATTATGAGTTCCGAAGACGAGCCCTCCGGTACCGAACAGCCAGGCGATAGGTTTGTCGGTTGGTGCGGATTGCCTCGCGACGAGAATGGCACGGCGCTCAGCATTAGCCAGACGAGCCCTGCCGTGACGAACGAGGACGAAATCCGGGGCATCCAGCGGGGCGCCCTGTACACATATGTCAAGAACCCGGACGTCTATCATTGTCCGGCCGACATCGTCCGCAAGAGCATATACGACCTGACCACCGTTTTCGTGTCGTATGGAGTCCCCATGTGTCTATACGGCAATACGAACCGCAACAGTGCGAGTTACAGTCAGCAGATCCGGACGTTCAGTGAGATTACACGGCCGGCGACGCGATACGTCTTTGTCGAGAGTGCGGAAACGCGGAACTGGAACTCGAGTCATCATTTTGTTCTGGCGGCCCCCGAGTATACCAATCTGGCCGAATGGGGCTGGTGGGGGCCGATGGCCATCAATCACGGGAACGCCAGTGTTCTGGGCTTTTGCGACGGCCACTCGGAGATCCGCAAGTGGAGGGATCGCTACACGATCGACCGCGTTGACAAGCTGCTTACCCAAGGGGGGACCATGTACGGCAGGGACTATCCTCCTGCGGACCAGACGGCGGATATCGAGTACATGGCCGAGGGTTGGGCCTTTCGCTATAAGGTGAGATAGCCGGAGAAGGGCATTTTTTTGTGCATTTTCCGCCCTTTTCGTGTATGATAGGAAGAGAAAGAGCAGCGGCGTGGTTGGCCAACGGGCCCCCAATGCCGCTCCTGAGTGAGTAGGGTAGGATGTCAGTTCCCGGTAGGGAATTGAGCGGTCGTGGGTGGTGTGTCCCCTGGTGGAACACGACGTTCGCCGGCAGTCGTAGAGGAGGCATGCTGAGTCAAACAAGTGGCAAACACAGATCAGCGTCGTTTTTCCCGGGGGATGTGCAAGTGCATTTTGGAGGATGTGATTGATGAGAAAGTTGACGATGTGTGGGGTCGTGGCAGATCGCTGTCGTTGAGGGTGAACTCCGCCTCGACCGGTGTGGCGTTGAAAGTAGACTTCAACGCCCTCACCCAGGATGGCGGGCCGGATGTTCACACGCTGCCTTCAACTTACAGGATTTCATTCACTGCAAAGAACTGGAGGACAAAGAGATGCTCCGAAAACTATTATTACTGGTTGTGGTCGTTGTGATGGCGAGTCCTGTCTCAGCCGCAGTCATCTTGCAGGTCGATTTCAACTCTAATCAGGACAATGGTGGAGATTCAACCACCGCCGGCGACCCAGGCGCCTCGGCGGCGGCCCACAATCAAGCGGGCTGGTCGTCCTATCATGCTAATCATGAGGCGGCCGCTGAATTCAGCGCCGCCAATTACGACGGAATTACGGTAACACCCGCGTGGCCGAATACGACGGACAATCGCGTTCAGCAGTCCATTGATCGGGGTGCCAACAATGATAATACGTGGGATGATTCTTCAGGTTATCTTAACCTCGTTACCGACTGGATCGGCATCGATACACGCACGGGTAACGGTGGTAACGGTAACTGGGACGGCGCCGCAGGCACACCCACTTATATGACACTCACACTCGGCGGGCTGGCCGCCGGCTCCTATGAGTGGACATCGTTCCATCACGACACAGAGCACTGTCACGGGCCATTTGCAGTCTGGCTTTCAACGGACGGGGGCACAACCTTCATTCAGCTCGACGATGGCCTTATGACTGATGGAACCGAAGGCGGCACGCCCGACTCCGGCACATTATACGGCGGCCCTGATCCATACGCACTTCCTTCAACTTATCACGTATCCTTTGAAACCGATGGCACAAATGATGTTGTCCTGCGTTTCGCACCGTACACAGGCTCAGCCGTTCACCGCCAAATCTGGGGTATGAACGGTTTCGAGCTGGCCATGTTCGATTCCCCCGTTGCCATGGCGCCGCGTCCTACTTCCGGCGCCACCGACGTGCCCCGAGACGGCACCGTTCTGACCTGGAGGCCGAGCCAGTCCGCCGTTTCTCACGACGTCTACCTGGGCACGACCTACGACGATATTGACGACGGGACGACGGCCAGCGATGCCTACAGGGGCCGGCAGGATGCGAACAGCTTTGACCCCGGCCGCCTGGAACTGGGCCAGACCTACTATTGGCGTGTCGACGACGTCGCCTCAGACGGTGCCGTCGGTAAGGGCAACGTTTGGAGCTTCACTGTGGAGCCCGCCGGTATCGTTCTGGCCGGCGACCGAATCACGGCCACCGCTTCCAGCTCAACCAGCGCCGATCAGGGTCCCGAGAAGACGGTCGACGGATCCGGATTGGACGCCGACGATCTGCATTCGACGGAACTGTCGGACATGTGGATTAGCGATAAGGCCGATCCGAATGAGGCCTGGATCCAATATGAGTTCGACGAGGTCTATCCGCTCCATCAGATGCTCGTGTGGAATCACAACAACGAATCCGAGTTTCTCGTCGGTTTTGGGATCCAGGAGGCGATCGTTGAGTATTCGCGCGACGGGCTTACCTGGGGCGCCTTGGAACCGCAGGAGTTTGCCAAGGCTTCCGGAGAAGCGGACTACGCGGCCAACACGGCGGTGGAATTCAACGGCGCTGCAGCCAAGTACGTCAAGATTACCGCCAAGAGCAACTGGGGCAATCTGATCCACCAATTCGGCCTGAGCGAGGTGCGTTTCACGATCATTCCCGTGTTCGCGCGGGAACCGCAGCCGCAGGACGGGGCTACCGACGTGGTTCCGCAGACGACTCTGCGCTGGCGAGCCGGCCGAGACGCGGCGACGCACGACGTGTACCTGGGCAGTGACGTGAACGATCTGACCCTGGTCGATACGGTGGACGTGCCCAGTCTCGACGTCAGTACCCTGCTGGCGCTGGACCAAACCTACTACTGGAAGGTCAACGAGGTCAACGACCTTGGCGAGCCGACCGTCTGGGAAGGCCAGGTCTGGAGCTTCTCCACCAGTGCGGTTCTCATCGTGGATGACTTCGAAGGGTACACGGATGACTGGGAAAACGAGGACGCGATCTGGGAGGTCTGGATCGACGGCCTGACGGATCCCGCCAAGGGCGGCTCCGAGGTAGGCTATGTCGAGGCCCCGTTCGCTGAGCAGGAGATCGTCCACAGCGGGTCCCAGTCAATGAATCTCTCCTACAACAATACGGGCGGCTCGACTTTCTCGGAAGCCACGCTCCCGCTTGACGGCCCCCAGGATTGGACCGTGTACGGCGTCAAGGGCTTGACGCTCTGGTTCCATGGTGACCCGACGAATACGGCCGCGACGATGTACGTGAAGGTCAACGGCCGCAAGGTGTCGTACGATGGCGATGCCGAAGCTCTCTTCCGTAAGGTCTGGCAGTTCTGGTATATCGACCTGGCTGATTTCACCGGCGTGAACCTCGCGCAGGTCAACGAGTTGACAATTGGCCTCGAAGGCGGAGCGGGCGTCGTGTACATTGACGATATCGGATTGTCTCCGAAGGACCGTCAGTTGGTGACGCCGACCGAGCCTGATGCGGCAGGTCTCGTGGCCCACTATGCGTTTGAGGGAAATGCGGACGACAGCACGGGAGCACATCCCGGCACGCTCAACGGCGCGCCTCAGTTCGCTGCCGGCCAGGTTGGCCAAGCGATCCAGCTCGACGGCGTTCGCGATTACATCTTGATCGAGAGTGCCTTTGACCTGCCGGTGTATACGGCCGCCGCGTGGTTCAAGGTGGAAGGTGGTACCGGCCCGAGAGACTTGGTCTCGGTCCACAATTCCGACGGCCAGCATGGACTTCTGCTGGAGATCACGGATGCGGGTATACTGCGGTTCCTGCACCGGGCTCCTCTTGCCGGCGGAGGCGGTACGGATATCCGCACCACCACGACGTTCGATGACGGCGGATGGTATCATGCGACGATCGTCAAGTCCGCAGACGCCACAACGGCGTACATCAACGGCGAGTTGGTTGACTCCGCTGCGGACGAGACGGCGTTCGACGGAATCCTGGACAAGATTACCCTGGGCGTTCTCAGGTTTGACGACCTCAGCCGTTATCTGCCGGGCGCCCTGGATGAGGTCTATTTCTATAGTCGTCCGTTGTCGCAAGATGAGGTCGCGTGGCTTGCCGGGCGGACGTCGCCGTATGACAGGCCGTAAGACCGCGAGTCCGGCCTCGGTCGTATGAGGAACTTCACGGGGCTCGTGCCCACGCGGCATGAGCCCCGTTGCTGTCCATGGGTGCGAAGATCGGAATTGGTGACTGTTGAATGAATGCAAAATCCGCCATCTCGACCTCCCTGCTGATCGCGTGGCTGGTTTCGGGGGCCAACGCCGCGCTGAAGATTGACTTCACGCAGACCGGCGGCCCTGTCGAGCCGGGCTGGCAGGCCTACTACGCCGATCATGAATCCGTCAGCACGTTTACCGAGCAGCAATACGTCGCCTTTGGAACGACGATTTCCGTGAAGTCGATCTGGCAGAAGCAGCCGGCCCAACAGGCCATGCAGATGATCGAACGGTCGTCCGGCTCCAGCCTCATCATTGACTGGATCGGGACGGACGCACGCGTGGCGAATGGCGACCCCTTGGTCTTGGTCATTGGCGGTCTGCCGGCCGGCCGCTACCTGTGGACCTCCTGGCATCACGACGTGCAGGATCAGACGGGGCTGTTCGACGTGATGGTGGCCGATGCCAACGGCCTGTCGACGGCGACGGGCATTGATATCTCTACCGGCGCCATGCCCTCCGAAGGCATGACGAGATTCGAGACCACAATCGTTTCGGACGGGATGGGTTTAGTGGCCATTTCCTTTGACTGTCGCAATCATACAAAAACCACCGAGGCCTTCTTCGTGATGAACGCCCTGACCCTGGAGTCCTGGGACGCCTCGGATCCGCCCGTCGTCGAGGATCCGAACGTGTTGTCCGCCGTGGTGATCAATGAGTTCGTCGCCTCGAATCGGCGCAGCCTGGACGATGGGGACGCCAACAGTTCCGATTGGGTCGAGCTGTACAACGGCGGCGCCGCGCCCGTCTCTTTGAACGGCTGGAGCCTCACCGACAAACAGGACAACCTGCAGAAGTGGTTCTTCCCCCCGGCGACGGTCTTGCCTGCTGGCGGATACCTCATCGTCTTCGCCTCGGGACAGGCTACGGATGACTACGTCGACAAGGGCGGATACTTGCACACCAACTTCGCCCTGAGCCGGGGTGGGGAATACCTGGCCCTGGTCGATCCCGGCGGCGAGGTCGTGCACGAGTACGCGCCGGCTTATCCTCCGCAGGAGACCGACATTTCCTATGGTATGTGGGGCGACGAACACCGCTACTTCGTCCTGCCGACGCCGGGGCGGGCGAATCAGCGGCCCGTTCTCGGCCTGGTCGGCAGGACGTACCACAGCCACGACCGGGGATTCTACGATGAGCCGTTCGATCTGTGGATTCTCTGCAACACGCCCGACGCTTCGATTCGATACACGCTGGACGGGTCGGAACCGACGGAACAGTACGGCATTCTCTATAATCGCGAGGCTCCCATTCCCATCACGACGACGACCCACGTGCGATCCGTTGCCTACAAGGCCGGCTGGAAAACGGCGGATGTCACGACCCATTCATATATCTTCGTCGACGACGTCGCCCGGCAGGAAAGCAATCCGCCCGGCTGGCCCACCGATTGGGGCTACGACTCGGAGGTCGGCGGCCTCGTCCCGGCCGATTATGAGATGGACCCGCGCGTCGTTGACGATACGCAACCCGGATACTCCGTCCGCGAGGCCCTTTTGGATATCCCCACGGTGTCGCTCTCGATGCTCCCGGATGACTTCATCAGCAGTGAAACGGGCATCTATGCCAACCCGCGAAGCCGCTGGGAGCGCAAATGCTCCATCGAGTACATCCTTCCCGATGGCGCCGAAGGATTTCAGCACGACTGCAAAGTCGAGGTTCACGGCAATTCGAGCCGTCGGCCCTGGCGGATGCAGAAGCACTCCCTGCGTCTGACCTTCACCAGCCAGTACGGCCCGGCCAAACTCGAATACCCGCTCTTTCCCGAATCCGACGTGGATGAGTACAACCAGCTCGTGCTCCGCGCCTCGTTCACCGATTCCTGGGGGCTCGTCTCCTGGTCCTCGTCGCGCTACCGGCCCAACGACTCGCAGTACATCCGGGACGTGTGGATGAAGGAGAGCCTCCGCGATATGGGACAGCCCTCCAGCCTCGGACACTTCGTCCATCTCTACGTGAACGGCCTTTACTTCGGCATCTTCAACCTGACGGAGCGTGTCGGGGCCGACTTCTTCGCCGATCATCTCGGCGGCGAACCCGAGCATTGGGAGATCAACGAGGACCTCTCCCGTCAGGGGAGCCACTGGCGGGCCATGATGTCCATCGATCTCTCGGCGTCCGGCGGGTACGCGCGGATGCAGGAGTACCTCGATCTTGAGAACTTCGCCGACTATATGCTCCTGCACTTCTACGCCGACGCGGAGGACTGGCCTCACCACAACGGCTACGCCGCCGCCAATCCCATCAGCGGCGACGGCCAGTACCGGTTCTTTGTCTGGGACCAGGAAATCGTCCTCGACTACCACGGCCGGGCTACCTCCCGCATCGACAGCGGCGGTGGGGCGGGCGATCTCTTCCAGAAGATGCGCGCCAGCGAGGAGTTTCGCATGCTCTTCGCCGACCGGGTCTATAAGCACTGCTTCAACGACGGCGCCCTCAGTGTCACCGCCTCCCAGGACCGCTACCTCGAGATCGCCAACTGGATCGATAAGGCCATCGTCGCCGAGTCCGCGCGCTGGGGCGATACGCAGATGAGCACGCCTTACGGGAACTCGATCCAGCAGCCGAACCCGCTCAACAACATCAACCACGATCTGTACCCGCCTGTTCCGCACGGCCCCGACTACTACCTTACGCGAGAGGACTCCTGGGTCGTGGAGCGCGACAACATCCTCGAGAACTACATTCGTGCCATTCACGACACCTCGAATTCCTACGCTCTCATAAACGTGCTGCGGAGCAAAGGTCTATATCCCGACATCGATCCGCCGGAGTTTCATATCAATGGAACGTATCAGCATGGCGGTCCGATTTCATCCGGTGACGTATTGACCATGATCAACCCGAACGGCAGGGGCGCGATCTACTACACGCTGGACGGGACGGATCCCCGGCCGCCGGGAGTCGTATTGCCACAGGACGAGGCAAACGTCCTTGTCCCCGAAGACGCCGCCAAACGCGTCCTTGTTCCGACGGGCGAGATCAGCCCATCCTGGAGAGGTGGCGCGCCCTACGGTGATACGAGTTGGACCAGCGGAACAGGCGGCGTCGGATACGAGAGAAGCTCAGGTTACGGGCCGCTCTTCGACATCAATGTCGGAACGCAAATGTACAACGTCAACGGCAGTTGCTATATCCGCATCCCGTTCGCATTCACCGCCGAGGATTCGAACGACTTGGCCGGCCTGACATTGCAGGTGCGATACGACGACGGTTTCGTCGCCTATGTCAACGGCGTCGAAGTGGCCAGAGACCGGTTCACCGGTACGCCGCAATGGAATTCGGTCGCCAACGGCAGCCACTCCGACCCCGAGGCGATGCAGTTCGCGGACTTCAACATCACGGCTCACGCCGAGTTGCTCCAGGAGGGGGACAATCTGCTCGCCATCCACGGCTTGAATGCATCGACGACGAGTTCCGATTTCCTCATCTCCGTGAAGATCGTCATGAGCAAGGCAGCTCCCGAACCCGATCCGAGCGAGTTGCCTGCGGCGGCGCAATACACCAGGGCGATTCCCTTGACCGCCGAGACGCACGTCAAGGCTCGCGTGCTGGACAATGGTCGCTGGAGTGCGCTGCACGAGGCGACGTACGAAGTCGGCCCTCAGTGAGAGAAGACGGACTGCGGAACTCGAGCCGCAAGATAAGATCATCCCACATGCGGGCGCGCGCCGGCCTTCGTTCCCGCTGCGTTGTCACGATCCCGGTGAGCCGCCGGATGGGCTGGGACCCCAGGCGGCTTTGTCGGACCAATCGTTCGGGTCCGTACCGTGAGGGTCCTGTACGACCAGTGAGGCCCCGTTGCCGTCGGTGACTTTGTACCAGTCGTCCTCGTAGGAGAAGGCATGGATCGTCGTGCCGGCGGCATCCTGCAGCTCGAGGCGTTCCCCGCCATTGCTCAGCGAGCCGGAGTACTCGCCGGCAATCGGCAGCTTGGGACCGTACTTCGCTTCGAATGCGGAGCGATCCTTGACGACGAGCAGATATTCGTTGGGAGCAAGCTCGATGCTCGGGAAGGTGAAGTCAATTCCGTCGCAGAAGCGAGCGAGATTGAGGTTGATGGTTTCGCCGCCGATATTGGTCAGCTCAACGTATTCGGTGTTCGGGTCGTTCGGGTCGCCTGTGTCCTGCGGATGGTACATCAGTTCGGTGAGCCGCAGGGATTCGGCGACAGGTCCCACTGCGAAAACGGCCTGGGCCAGCCCGCTCCAGGGGCTGTATTGGTTAGCCGGTACAAGGACCCGGGCCTTGATCTGCGTGCTCTCGGTCAGCGTGACAGGGCCGGCGTATACACGGGCGCCGGCGGCAGCGCCGCCATCGCCGGCAGCCTCGCTCCGCCCTACAACCAGTTCGGCCGAGATCAGGAAGTCGGAGCTGCTGGACGAGGAGTTCAGGCCCTGAATGGCGAGCAAGTTGACGCCCCCGGTCAGCAAACTGGCGCGAAGAGAAACGTCGAACTTCTCCAGGCGGATTGCCGCTGTGTCGTCGTGATTGCCGGCGGCGCTGGAGTTCCATGCCGGCACACCGTTGAACAAGGCCCGTTGGATCTCCACGCCATTGAGGTAAGCGACGAAGCCGTCATCGTAGCGCACGTTTAAGGTCATATAGTTGAACCTGCTCGGATCACCGGAGACGACGAAGGGGATGCGAATGCAGCAGCTCGTCTGGCCCTGATACATCTGGCCGCGCAAGTCGGTGCTCAGATACGGCTCGTAGCCTGAATTGTTTTCGTATCCGACGCCGCCCGGGGCGCCGGATACGGAAAGCCAGGCGGAATCATTAAAAGCCGGATCGCTCTTCCACGTGTCGCTGATCGGGCCGGTCGGCACCAGGACTCGCTTGAACGCGCTCTCCGGGACCACAGTGACGGACTCCAGAAGAGCAGCGGGGGCCTCCGGCAGACGCGGGTCGGAGCCGTCGAGCGTATAGTACACGATTCCGCCGGCGTGGGGATTGGCGATGTGCACGACCGCCGGCGCCGGAACGTGGCTGCCGGCCGGAAAGATCTGAGGCGGGGCAGCGAACTGGCCGTCGATCCATGTGGTTCGTCGGGCGAGCCAATCCTTGAGGTGATCGATCTCGCCCTGAAAGCCCCCGAACCGTGGGCCCTGACCGCTCCACCGCTGGTAATTTCGCGCCTGGGCTTCCCGAATCTCGTCGGCCATCCCATCGATGGTGGCATTGAGGCTGGCCGTGCTGAAGGGGCCCATCCTGAGCTCATACCATCGATCGATATACTTCTGCCAGAAATCGGGGTCCTCAAACAACCGATACCACCAGTCGCGGTGGTTGAAGTAGTCCGTGCCGTCGCCGGTTCCGCTCCAACTCTCCGGATTGTCGTCGCGTCCGTCGGTGGACTCAAGGGCGCGGTCGTAGTCCCAGACCGGGCCAAGCTCCAGTTTGCGTCCTCTCTTCTTGAACATGTAGCCGCTGAGACGAAACGCATCGACATTCATGGGCAGCATATTGATCAGGTTATGGTCGATAAAGGACTCGACGTCGATGTACTTCGCGTAGCCATCCTTGGGATCTGCGAAATCCGGGCCGTACAGCGCGTCCTCGAAATCGTTGAGATACGCTCTGATCCAGTTCCTTTGTCCGGTGGTGAGATCGGAATCCTGGGGATAGATATGATTGAATACGGCTCCGTGGGGCGTTCCGTATGCGGTATGGAAGGCACCGCCCCCGCTCTGGCGGTCGATGCTCAGCATGTAGCCGCCGGTGATGGCCGGCTCGGTGCTGTCCCAGGGCTCAAGCTCCTCCACGTCGACGCGCTCATCGTTCCTTGTGATTCGCTCCATGAAGATGTAGAGCCCAACATAGTCGCCGGACGAGACCATGCCGCCGTCGGTGTTGAGGTACATCTCACAAAAGCGAGTCCGCACCGCATAGCGTCCGACCTGATTACTGAGCTCGTACGCGAAGGCATTACTGATCAGCACGCGATCGAAGTTGTAGGGCGCGTAGAGAATCCAATCCGAATCGGCCGGCAGTCCGAACAGCGAAACGTCCTTGTCTTCGTCCTTTTCATCCCAAGTCTCAAAGGCGTACTGGTGTTTGGATTGTCCTGCCGTGGACGAGCCTCTGATTCGCAGCCCGCCGCGGCCGGCATAATCCGCCGGTTCGAGAAAATGGGTGCGACCGCTGTCGCCCGGCTCGATGAGAACAGCGTGCACCTTCGTGAACGAGCCGCCGCCCACGCCGCGCCTGTCGCTGTCGATCACGACAAGGGGCAAGTCAGAAGTGAAGCCCATAAGACTACTTGAGATCATTATGTAAGTCCCACTCACCACTGGGCTGGGAAGCTTGCCCGGCTCGAACGCACGGGCCATGACCTCGATCGTGGCGCCGACCGGAATCGGGGCTTGGTACTCGATTGACATGCGGGTCGGAGTTTGGCCGTCCAGTGTAAAGCGAATCTCGGCTCCTGGGTTCGGCGAGCTCAGCTCCAGAGGAACGTAGGTGAACAGGGCGCCGCCGGGGTATGAGAAGACAGGTTCCGCGGAGACCTCCGCATATCCGGGGTCGTTCGCGCTGCCCGGTGAAGGTGCGTCGAAGAACTGTTCCTGCCCGGCGTACAGGCCGTACGAGACGTCTTTGAACTGGGGAGGATAACCCTGCTCATCGTCGCCGCCGGTCTTCGCCGCATACTCATGCGCCACCGCCAGGTCCGGTCCAACCAGCGCGAGATACTCTCCGTCGCCGTCGAGACGGAAGTTCGCGTGGTAGTACCCTCCCTGGTCCCGGTAGGGCCAATTCTCCGGGTGGTCCTGCTCCTGGATTCCGGAGGCAAAGACCACGAGGTACCCGCTGGCTGGAATGGAGACCGCCGGCAGCGCCCACTTGGCCGGATCGTCCGCGTCGTCCGTGAGATACCAGCCGGTGAGGCTGACCGGCGCGTTCCCGGGATTATGGATCTCGATCCAGTCGGAGAAGACCGTTTTGCCTTCAACCTGCGCCGGCAGCGTCGTGTCGTTCACGGCCATGAACTCGGAAATGACAAGTTCGCCATTGGCCCGGGAAGAACCCGTGGCGAGAAGGACAACAATGCAGACAATCAAGACCGTAGTCCGGGATTGGACCCGGATTGACGCAAATAGAGTATTCGTCATGGCATCGCCCAGAATTAGAGAATCCCTCCACCCGGTTGAACTCTCGACGGCACGAACCTATGTCACTATAAATCGCATTATAGCAAAACGGGGCCCAGGCGGCAAGGCAGACCTCCAGACGCTCGCAGTAGCGATTCTGCCATTCGTTAGTGTGCGAATACCATCATCGAGCCCCGCCCCGCGCCGGTCGGGGCCCGACCGGAAGGACGCGCCGGATCCGACAGCGCCTGACACTGGCCCGCGTCATTCGCGCGGGCACTGCACACCTACCGTGGCATCTTCACGCTCGATCGCGGCCTTCAGGGCCGAGCCCGTATCCCTCCTACGGGCGCTTCGCGTCCCCGGCGGCTCTCGGGTCAGTTCATCAGATACGCGATGACTTTAGGGTCGTTGAGGATCTCGATGACGCCCAGCGCCACGGCCCCATTAAACCCCCCGTCAACTGTTCCCGGCGACCTGTTTGAGACATTGATCGTGCGCGCATATCCGTCTTCGGCCTCTACGCGCAGGTCCATCTCCACGCGCAACATCCAAGACCCAAGCGTATACTTCGTGTTCAGGACGGCAACCTTGAGCGTCTTCGGTGCATTGTCGCTCACCTTGACGTTTCGTGATCCCAGCTCCTGTGAGAGCTGCGTCACGACGGCGTCGGTCAACTGGTTCAGCGATCCGTAGTACTGGTGGCCGCCGATGTACCCCAGCATCTTCGATTCAGCATTCGGCTGCGCATTGATGATCGATACGGCGCTGCCACGGCCCAGCGTGCTCGGGGCCGACACGCGATCCGGCGCAATCTTGTACTCTCTCCACTGGTAGTCGTGCTTGATGGTGCAGCCGCATGCGAGCAGGCCAAGCACGACCCAGCAGAGCGACAGCCGTGTGATGGGGCACAAGGCGCTGATTTGGACCAAACCATTCGATCGATATCGTTCTTTCTCCATCTCTGATTTCTCCCCAAAAGAAGATCAACGATACAGTTTCTAAAGTCCTGCTGCAGGCAGGACGAACGACTCACCTGGTGACCGCCGCACCGGTTAACGCTCCATGTCCCGGCGCCTGCGCACGTATGAGACCGGACGGCCGAAGGAGAGGATCGGAGCCACACGGGATGCGAAATCCTTCGCGTCTGCCTGTTCCACGACTTCGCCGATAGCCATCATAATCGAGGGCTGATTATGGATGATCCGTCCAGCACTGTCAAGGTTCGGTGCCGCCGGGGCGCTTCCGGATAGGCCGATTCCCACGCGCCTTTCATGGTGCTCTAAATGCTGCTTGAATAAGAGATTCCGCGAGGCTAACATGAGTGCTTGGTTTCGCCAGGATCGCGGTGATTCCAGACGGGTCGGGGTACCGATGGACACAGGAGGTGACTGAGTATGAGCGTGAAGGTCTTGGTTGCGGCCACATTCTTGTCAGCGGCGCAGTCGACGGTTTCTGCCGAGTCCCTCCATGTTTACCTGGGGACGTACACATCGGGAGCCGGTTCTGGCCAGGGGATCCACCGCAGCGTGCTTGACCTTGAGACCGGCAAGCTGTCGGAGCCGGCTCTTGCCGCCGAGGCGAAGAGCCCATCTTTTATCGAGATCCATCCGACGGGCAAGTTCCTCTACGCTGTTTGCGAGAGCGGTCCCCATGGCAGTGTCGGCGCGTATGCGATCGACCCCGATACGAGCGACCTGAGGCTCCTCAATCAGCAACCCTCGGGCGGGTCGGGGCCGTGCCACCTCAGCATCGACCACATGGGCCGAAACGTGCTCGTCGCCAACTACGGCAGTGGGAGCGTCTCCGTGATCCCGATCCGCCCGGACGGCAGTCTTGCAAAGCCGACCGGGCTCGTGCAGCACGAGGGCTCCAGTGTGAATCCCGATCGCCAGAAGGGGCCCCACGCTCACTCGATCAACGTCAGCCCGGACAACCGCTTTGCTTACGTGGCCGACCTGGGAATCGACAGGATCATGATCTACCGGTTCGACGCGCAAGCCGGGACGATCGTGCCCAATGGCCCTCCCTTTGTGCAGATCAAGCCCGGGGCAGGCCCGCGGCACTTTGCCTTCCACCCGGACGGCAAGTCTGCATACGTCATCAACGAGCTGGATGGCACGATCACGGCCTTCGCCTATGATTCAGCGTCCGGCGCTTTGACGGAGGTCCAGACGGTTCCCACGCTGCCGGAAGGATTCTCCGGGCGCAATGCGTGTGCAGAAATTCGCGTGCACCCGAGCGGGCGGTTTCTCTACGGCTCGAATCGGGGGCACGACAGCATCGCCGTGTATCGGATCGACGAAGCCGAGAAGCCGCTGACCTTCGTCGAGCACGAGACAGCCGGCATCACGACCCCTCGGAACTTCAACATCGACCCGACGGGCGCATTCTGCCTCGTTGCCAATCAGGGCAGTGATAGTGTGTTCGTCTTTCGCGTGAACCGCGAGACGGGCGCGCTTGAGCCAACGGGGCACAAGATTGCTGTGCCCAAGCCGGTGTGCGTTCGATTTCTGCGACCCAATCGTCCCGCTCCTGAATGAGCGGGGCATGAGAAATCCTGATTATGCGGAGGTGCCATGATGTTGCGAATGCTTGCTGTTGTTGTGATAGCGCTGAGCGTTTTGGAGAGCCCGACGGTACAAGCGGAGCTGGCGCCGCCTGTTCGGCTTGAGGCCGCCGGCAAGCCGATCGACACGGACGTGGGCCATGCGGCTCCATTCGTCTGCGATTTCGACGGCGACGGAACTCAGGACCTGCTGGTCGGCCAGTTCGGCGGCGGGCTCCTCTGGATCTACCGCAACGAGGGCACGAATGCCGAGCCCAGGCTTGCCGCCGGGGTGAAGTTCAAGGAGGGCGCCGACGACGGCCGCGTCCCAAGTGGGTGATGCATCGGATTCTGTCCACATGTTGTGGACTTTGACGGCGATGGACAGCGAGACGTTCTTTCCGGCTCGTGGCCCGGAGAACTGTTCCTGTTCCGCGGCATCGCGGGCGGCTCGTACGCAGCGCCGGAGATGCTCAAAGACAAAGACGGCCAGGTCATCAACATCGGCGGCGGCATCGAGGACCGGCGCGACGAGGAGGGTATCCTCATCCGAGGCAGCGCCGAATGGGAGACGGTGGACGGCAAGACGTCTGTGACCTATCGCGGCAAACGGTACGAGAGTACGCCGGAACGGCCCATTGCCACTACCGGCACGGCCTCGGTCGTCCGTCCGGCCGATTGGGACGGCGACGGTGACCTCGACCTGATCGTCGGAGATATCAGCGGCAACGTGCACCTCGTTCCCAATGAAGGGACGCCCAAGTCCCATGCGTTCGGCATGAACAAGCAGCTTCAGGCCGGCGGCCAGCCGCTGCGGGTCGGCAGCCGTGCGGGGCCATGTGTCGCTGACTGGGACGGCGACGGCGACCTCGATCTACTCGTCGGCGCCGACGACGGCAGCGTATCGCTCTATCGCAACACGGGCAGCGCCAAGTCCCCGGAATTAGCGGCGGCCGAGCAACTCGTCCCGCCCGGCGAGAAGGCCTCTACAGCGCGGGCCTCGAAGCAGGCAAGCCGCGGCACTCGGTCGAAGGTGTGTGTCGCCGACTGGAACGGCGACGGCCGACTCGACCTGCTCGTGGGCGACTTCGCGCACCAGAAGCCCGACCGCCCGGAACCCACGCCCGATGAGAAGGCCAGGTATGATCGGATCCGCAAGGAATTGGAGCCGATTCAGAAGCGTCACGGCGAGCTGTTCAAGAAGCTGCACATGCCCCCGCGCGTGCGCGACAAGGACGAGCGCGAAAAACTGATGAAGGAATGGGAAGAAGTCAGCGAACAGATGCAGGCCCTTCGCTCGCAACTGCCCCGCGAGTACGACCTACACGGCTGGGTCTGGCTGTTCCTCCGCAAATAGGACAGGTGGGTTCCGAGATGCCGTTCTTTGCGTTCGGTGTTGATCTGAGAGCGCCCCCTCATATACAACTCTCGAGGGGCGTTCGGAATGCTCGACATCGCGACATTCGTCGCTCGCTCAAGAGACCGATCATCAATCTCGAAACGCCTGCAAGAGCCCACCTCGCTCCTATGACGCGGTGAGCCAGTTCCCATATGCTATGCAACATCGGGCAGTCCGATAATGGGTTTTGTCTGGCGGGGGGCATCAGACTTGATGCTTGACAGGGGACGGTGGTCGTGCTACAAGGCGTGCAATCTCGTTCATGGAGAGCGGAAAATGATTGATGTGAAGAACGCACATCTGATTGGAACGGTACTCTTCCTTTCGCTGCTGCCGGTAGGCGTGCGCGCGGCGGGGCCATCGGCCGAAGGCAAGCCCGAGAGAATTGCCATCCGCGGCGGGATGGTCCTGACGATCAGCACGAATCCGATCCGGGACGGGACGGTCCTGGTCGAGGGCGAAACGATCCGGGCGGTGGGCCGGGATGTGGTCGTGCCCGACGGCGCCCGGGTTGTCGATGCGAAGGGCAAGTTCGTCCTGCCGGGCTTCATGGACGCGCAGTCCAGCCTGTACGTGATGGCCTCCGAGGCATCGGGCTCCGGCGGCGGTTCGGCGGAGTGGAGCGTTGCTGACGCGTTGGATCCGTTCATCGAGCGGCACGAGGAGGTGCTTCACCAGGGTGTCACGGCGGTTTATGTCGCGCCGTCCGGGATAGGCGGCTTTGCGGGCCGGGGGGCCGTGCTGAGTCTCAATGGGGCGACGAGGCCGGAGAAGCTCGTGCTCAAAGCCGACGCAGCAGTCCGGGCGAGTCTCGGCCTGTCCGCAGGCAGCCAATCCTCGTCTCTGGCGAGACTGGATGATTACGCGAGTCTCCGCGAGACCCTGATCGAGGCCCAGGCTTACGCGCAGCGGCAGAGGCGGTATCGGCAGGACCTCGCTGAGTACGAGAAGAAGAAGGCCGAGCAGGAGAAGGAAAAGAAGGCCGGCGACGGATCGAAGCCAAAGGATTCGGAGGAATTGAAGCGGCCGGACAAGCCGGCGTCGAATCCCACGCACGAGATCCTCGCGAAGGTGCTGGACAAGGAAATCCCCCTGCAAGTCGAGGCCCATCGGGTTAGTGACATCCTCAACGCGCTGCGGCTGGCGGAGGAGTTCAAGCTCTCTGTGATCCTGGATGGATGCACCGAGGGCTACCGGATCGCCGGCGAGATCGCCCGGCGCAAGGTCCCGGTGGTGGCCGGGCCGGTGTCCACGTCGTTCGTGGCGATGCCGCGACTCGAGTATCGCAACCATAGTCCGGAAAATGCGGCGATCTTAGCGGCGAAAGGCATCCAGACGGCCGTCGGCGTCTGCGGGCGGGACGGCTTGAGCTCCAAGTTCATCACGTTGGCGGCGGCGATGGCGACGGCGAACGGGATGGACAGGGACGCCGCTTTGCGGGCGATCACGCTGACGCCGGCGGAAATCTTCGGTGTGGCCGATCGCATCGGCAGCCTTGATGTGGGCAAACGAGCCGACCTCGTCGTCATGACCGGTCATCCATTCGACGCCGACAGCCGGGTCGAGATGGTCCTGGTTGGCGGCAAGGTCGTCTATGAAAGGGACACGACACCGTGAAAAGGGCACTATTGACGATCGTTGCGATTGGGCTCGTGTCGGTGCCGACGCCCGGTCGTGCTGCCGACGCCGGTCGGACCCTTGCGGTTCGCGCCGGCAGAATCCTGACCGTCAGCAACGGCGCCATCGAGAATGGCGTCATCACCGTACGGGACGGCAAGATTGATGGCGTTGGCGTCGACCTTGCTGTGCCCAAGGGCATGGAGACGATCGATGCTGGCGACAAGGTCGTCGTTCCCGGGTTCATCGACGCACACTGCCACCTTGGGCTTTCGCTGAACGCCATGGCTGAGATCGATGAGACGGTGCAGCCCGTCACGGCCCAGATGCGGATCATCGATGCCTTCGACCCGACCGCCGACGAGCTGGCGCAGGCTGTTCGAGCCGGCGTGACGACCATGATGCTGGCCCCCGGCGGCCGCAATCCAATCGGCGGGCAGACGGCGGTGGTGAAGCTGTCGGGCGATCGTCGGAAGCGGTGGCTCGTCAAGCCGTCGGCCGGTGTGGAGATGTCGTTCACGAGCGACGCCCTGATGTCGGACCGTCGGCCCACCTCCCGGCCGGGACTGATCACCCTGGTTCAGGAGAATCTGGACAAGGCGGCCGGTTACGAGTCCGATACGTTCGCTCCGACCGCTGAAGTCCTCAGCCGTCTCACGCGACGGGAGTTGCCCGCATACGTTCGTGCGGTTGCGGTGGATGAGATCGACGCCGCATTGAGTGTGATCGATCGGTACGAACTGGCGGCCGTGCTCGTCGGCGCGCAGCAAGCAGATGAGATGGCGGAGATGCTCGTCGAGCGCGAGGTTGCTGTGATCTGCGGACCTCAGCTTCTCCATAGCCAAGACCACGACTTGAAACGGGCCGGCAGACTGGCCGCCGCGGGCGTGAAGGTTGCCTTTGGCTCCTTCGCACCGAGGACGATGTCGGGGGACATCCGAACGTCGGCGATTCTTGCGGTGCGCTATGGGCTCAAGCGCGACGAGGCCCTCAAAGCTCTGACCATCAACGCCGCCGAGATCCTTGGCCTAGACGGGCGTCTCGGGAGCATTCAGCCCGGGCGGGATGCCGATCTGGTCATCCTCGACGGCGATCCGCTCGAACCGGCCTCACGAGTCGAAACGGTGATCATCGACGGAAACGTCGTCTATCGAAGGGAACAAAAGTGAGAATCCACCTGCGATTGCTGATTCTCCTGTTCATGCCGGCCGTGGCCGCGCCGCTCACGGCGGCCGAGCAGGTCATCGCTATCAAGGCCGGTAGAATCCTCCCGATCTCCGGCGAGCCGATTTCCGGCGGCGTCATCCTGATCCAGGACGGCAAGATTATCGCGGTCGGTTCGGAAGTTGAGATTCCGGCTGATGCCGAGATCGTCGATGCCTCCAGCGGCGTCGCCATGCCCGGCCTTGTTGACGCCAGAGCCGTCCGGCCGGTTCGCGGAGACCGCAACGAGCAGTCGAATGAAATCACCCCTACGTTCCACATCTCGCAGGGCATCAATCCGAAAAGCCGGTATCTCAAACGCGCTTTGCAGGCGGGGGTGACGACGGCGTACGTTCCGCCCGGCGGCAGCAACCTCATCGCCGGCGTCGGTGTGGCCATCAAGCCGTTTGGCAAGACGGTCGCCGAGATGATCGTCGAAGACGATGCTGCTTTGCACATCACCATGGGTTCGGAATCCACCTACGGCAACCGGATCCCGCGGTGGAACCGCCCCGATAGTTTCTACTACAGGCGTCCGACGACGCGGATGGCGGTCGCCTGGATGCTGCGCAAGAGCTTCTTCGACGCACAGCAGTACGCAGCGGAATCGCCCGAGCAGGCCGATGCGGCGCTGGAGACCCTTACGGCCGCGGCCAACGGCGAGCTTCCCCTGCGCGTGACGGTCCGCAGGGCTATCGACATCCGCACGGCGTTCCGTATCGCCGACGAGTACGGCTTGAAGATCACTCTCGACGAGTGCACCGAGGGCTATAAGGTCGCCGAGTTGATTGCCGAGAAGAAGGCCCCGGTTGTGCTGGGCCCGTACTACTACTATCCTCGCACGCGCGACCAATATAGCGAGGGCCGCGAATTCAATTGGAATAACGCCGGCATCCTCGCTCGGGCGGGTGTCAAAGTGGTCCTGGCTTCGGGGGCTGAGCCGGAGATGGCGGATTTGCTGACAGCGGCGATGTTCGCGGTCCGGCATGGCATGCCGGCCGACGACGCGCTCAAGGCGATCACCCTGACGGCGGCCGAAGTCATCGGTCTGGCCGACCGCGTGGGCAGTCTCGACGTGGGAAAGGACGCCGATATCCTCATCCTGAGCGGCGAGCCTCTGGCCGGCACCTCGCGCGTGCGGCGGGTCATCCTGAACGGCCGGACCGTTCACGAAGCTGATTGACAAGGAGAGAGTTATGAAACTCCGTTCGTCCATGGCACTGCTATTCATCTTGCCGGCCTTGATGGCGCCGGTTCCTCTCGGTCACGCCGGTCCCGTCCGCAAGAAGGTGGCGATCGACGCCGGCAGAATCATTACGATCACCGGGGCCGATATCGAGGACGGCACCATCCTCATCGAAGACGGAATCATCAAGGCCGTGGGAAAGGACGTGGAGATTCCGTGGGATGCGTTCGTCATGCAGGCCGAAGGCCAGGTCGTGATGCCGGGATTCGTACTGGCCCACACGGCCGACGGCCTGGACCGGCCCAACGAGAATGTCCCCGAGGTGCCGTTCCTCTCCACGTTCGATTCGATCGACCCGCTGAGTGCGTTCTTCGAGGATTCGCTGCGGGACGGGATCGCCGCGATGCTCGTCCTTCCCGGCAACAACACGCTGTTAGGCGGCACGGGCACGGTTGTCAGTCCTCGCGGCCGGACCGTCGAGGACATGCTCGTCAAGCGGTACGTCGGCCTGAAGATCTCACTGGAGCCGACGCGGAACACCAGTCGCATGGGGCACATGCAGCGGTTTCGTCGTTACATGGATGAGCTGAAGGAGTATTTAGAGGAATACGACCGTCGCAAGAAGGAGGCCGAGAAGGACAAGAAGCCGTTCGATGAGGAAATCGATCCTCGCAAACAGCCGATGATCGATTTGCAGGATGGCAAGCTCACAGCGTACATTTACTGCGGCGTGGCCGCCGACGTGCCGAAGGCGATCGAGATCGTCGAGACCCACAAGCTCAAGGCCGTGCTGGTCCTGAGCCCTGATTGCTACAAGGCCGCGGCGTTGATTGCGCAGAAGAAACTGCCCGTCGTTCTTGATCCCGAGCTGATCGTCTGGAAGACGAACGAGGAACAGAACACCGAAGAGATGAAGGTCGTTCCCGGCATCTTCCACAAGGCAGGCGTCAAGTTCGCGTTCCAGAGCGATACGTCGCGTTACGGCCGGCGGTACCTATGGTATCAGGCGGCCACGGCGGTGAAGTACGGCATGAGTCGCAAGGAGGCCCTCAAGTCGATCACGCTTTATCCCGCGCAATTCATCGGGATCGACGACCGCTTCGGCAGCATCGAGGCTGGCAAGGAGGCGAACCTGCTCTTTCTGACCGGCGATCCGCTCGACGCACAGACCTGGGTGGACAAGGTCATGCTGGCCGGCGAGGTCGTGTACGAGAAGAGCAAAGATCAGCGCCTCAAGAAGCTGCTCGAAGGGCCCGAGGAGCAGGAAGAATCCATAGAGCAGAACACGGACTGAAAGACCGCCGTGGCGAGAAGTCCGCGGACATGAAGGTGAACACAGACCATGACTGCAAGCGGAAGATATGACAAGTGTCTTTGGACCCTCGGGGCTTTTGCCGTCGCGTTCATAAGTGTCGCGGCGGCTGCCTCCGATGTGGCGCAGGAAGAGTCGGTCCTGGCCATCAAGGCCGGCACGATCGTTCCCATCTCGGCCGAGGCGATCACCGACGGCGTCATCCTGATTCGCAACGGCAAGATCGACGCCGTCGGGCAGGGCGTCAAGATCCCCGAGGGAGCGGAGATCGTTGATGCTTCGGACAAAGTGGTCATTCCGGGGCTGATCGATGCCTTCACGACTCTGGCCGGGCAGGCGGATGATGAACGGTCGGTCACGCTGGACATCAAGGCGAAGGATGCGTTCCCCTTTTATGGGGAGCATCGGAGATTGCTGGCCGGCGGTGTTACGACGGTATACATTTCACCGGGCCAGAGACGGCTTGTCGGCGGACTGGGAGCGGTGGTCAAGCTCGCCGGCCGGTCGGTTGACGAGCGCTGCCTTAGGGACGTCTCTGCTCTGCGAATCACGCTCGGTGAGTTGTCGAAGAATCCTCCCGCGATCTTCGAGCCGCCCTTGCCGCCGGAACCGAACAATCCGCTGCTGCCCGAAGAGAAACAGCTCCCGACCACGCGAATGGCTCAGATGGACGTGCTCCGGGAGATGTTCGCAAAGGCCCGGCAGGACGGCGC
>Ga0207752_1000031_pt1 | contig 59808 bp, 50 predicted proteins | sample Pon2CUnioCityCA_6_FD_187272 | JGI IMG/M metagenome (GOLD analysis project Ga0207752, IMG submission 187272) | Marine sediment microbial community from Union City, CA, USA - Pond 2C Sediment 2 (SPAdes) | ecosystem: Environmental > Aquatic > Marine > Intertidal zone > Salt pond sediment ... | reverse complement strand
CCGCACACGCTGCCGCCACCCCTTCCCGGTCTGGCCTGCGCGCGTGCCTCTCCACTAACTGGGGCAGGGCGCTGTTGAAGCGCGAGCGCGGCACCACTTCGTCCGCGCCCAGTTTACGCGCCTCCGCCAGCGTATCCTCCGCGACGTGAGATCCGTACGCCAGGATCGGCACCCGCCGTGTTGCCGGCGACGACTTCAGCGCCGGCAGCCAGCGGCGCCAGGGGATTGCTTCATTGTGCAGGTCAAAGATCAGTAGCGCCGGTTGCCACGCAGTCAACTGCCGGAATAGTTCGCCCGCCCGTCCGCTCAACGGCTCACCCGGCCGGTAATCACCTTCCGCCCCGGCCGGCCCGACCGCACTGGCATTGCCCATCATCTGCAGCCGGTAGCCCAGCCCCTCCACCACCTTTCCAATCTTCACCTGGAACATCAGGTCGTCGACAAACGCGACGACTACGGGAGCATTTTCCGGAGGTCTCTCTTGTTCAGCCATACTTTCATTGTAGCAAACACCGCCCGTTTAGGCAGCCACTACCGGTCACGAACTGCTCCTGCTGGCTCACCCCCCACACCGGCATCTGTCCAGACCCTTCGTCAGAACAGCAAAGACAACACCAGCAACGCCAGCATCCCGGCACCAATCGTCAGCGTTACGTTGCGCGTATACCAGGCCACGGCGGCCGCCAGCAATCCGGCCGGCAATCGAGGATTCAGGGGCACGGCTGCGCCGGCCGGGGGTGGTTGGAGCAGGTCCGGCACAATGAGGGCCACCAGCACCGCTACCGGCACGAAGCGCAAAGCCCGTTCCAGCACCGGCGGTAGCTGCAACTTCTCCCACAGCGCAATCAGCGAGAGCCGCTGGGCGTAGGTTAGCAGCCCGGCCACGACAATCGTCAGCCACAGCATCATCCGCCATCTCCTCGCCGGCGGCGCTGTGGCCACCACTGCTCCACGGCCAGCCCGGCCAGCACCCCCGCCAGCGCCGCCACCAACAGATTCAGGCGGAAGGGCAATCCCTGCACCACCATCACCGTCACCCCCGCTGCCAGCGCCGCTGCCACCGTCGCGGGATCCTGGATCACCGGCAGGGCCAGGGCAATGAAGGTCAACGGCAGGGCAAAATCCAGTGGCCATGATGGCGGAATCGTCGCGCCCAGAAGCAACCCGGCTGCCGTGCTGGCCTGCCATGTCCCCCATAACGCCAGGCCCGAACCCAGGAGGAACCAGCGCCGCCCCGGCGCCTCCGGGTGGGCCTGGTAATGCAAGATGGTCACGGCGTATGCTTCGTCCGTCAACAGGTACGCCAGCACCTTTTGCCATCCTTCTCCCACGCGCTGCAGGTAAGGGGCGATCGATGCACTATAGAGCACGTGACGTAAATTTACGACAAAGACGGTAAGCACGATCACGGCCGCCGGGGTGGCCGCAGCCACCAGTTGGGCAATCACAAACTGGGCAGAACCGGCGAAGACGATGGCCGACATCGCCTGCGCCAACAGCGGCGGGATCCCTGCTGCCAGGGCCGTAATCCCGTAGATCAGGCCAAAAGGGATTACGCCCAGCAAGATCGGCAATTCGGCGCGAACGCCGGCCAGAAACGCGTTCCGTGGCCCCGTAGCTAAGAATCTATGTGGTTGGGAATGGCTTTCACTCATTCCGCGATTCTAACAGGAACCGCACTCTTTTCCACCCGCTACCATCCCGTTTCCAGAATTCCCTGTCAGTTTTCTTTCCTCCGCTCCAGTAACCGTGCCAGCAGAAATCCTCCTGCCGTCGCCGCCCCAGCGACAACCCCGCGATTACCCCACCGCGTACTGCTCGCTTTCTCGTGGCGTTTGGGTTAAGCAACTGTTGTGCCGCCAGGTACCCGCTGGTGGCATTGGTCCCCGCTCCCGGCCACGTCGCGGCACCCACCATGTAGAGGCCCTTTCACAACCTCCCGCCTACCTTCTGAGTACGAGCTTAATCTTTTTGACAGACGACATCAGGCTGTTATAATCAGGGACGCATTGCGGGGTAGAGCAGAGGCAGCTCGTCGGGCTCATAACCCGGAGGTCACAGGTTCGAATCCTGTCCCCGCTACTCTACGAGATCCCCGGCCACCCGGCCGGGGATTTTTTTATTCCTCCGTCGCCACAGTGATCTAATTGATGAATGGTTGCGCGTCCTGCACATTAAGGTTACCCTGATGAGGTGTTCAAACGGCCGGTGGGTACCTGCCACCGGTGGAGGCTCATTGTGACCGTCATCAAGAAAATATTCATCGTGGAAGATCATCCCGCGATGCGCCGGTCACTGGTTGCTCTGGTCGAGAATGAGGATGACTTCCAGGTTTCTGGTGAAGCGCCATCTGCAGAGGAGGCGCTTGAGACCCTGGCTACTGCAGAAGCAGATCTGGTCCTCGTCGATATCTCACTCCCCGGCCGGGATGGAATCACCTTGATCAAAGAATTGCGTCAGACCTATCCAGAACTGCCTACCCTGGCCGTCTCCGGTCATGAAAGCGCTATCTATGGCCCCCCGGTTATAGCCGCCGGTGCCCGCGGCTATGTAATGAAGCGCCATATCCAGCAACTGCTACCCGCAATCCGGCAGATCCTGGCTGGCGGCACCTATCTGAGCGACGATCAATAAAAGCCACTTTCTGGAGGAAGTGTATGCCCGAAATAGCCATCGTCGGCGATATCCACGGCGCCTTTGGTGAGACGGACGTCGCTGCCTTCAACGAATCTGACTATGACCTTCTGCTGTTTACTGGGGATTTGCCTTCGTTCCCCTGGGCCCGTAGCCTGCGGCCCGTAGCCCGCCAACTTTCCCGCCTGCAGAAGCCCGCCTTGCTAATCCCCGGTAACCACGATATCCACAACCCGGTCCAGTTCCTCGCGGCCATCTTTCGCTGGGGCTGGTTGGCCCGCCCGGCCGGTTGGCGCATGCCCGCTCACCACCGCGCCCTCCAGCGGTGGGTCGAGCCGGTCGAAGTAGCCGGCTACAGTACCCATTCCTTTTCGGTCCGGGGAGACTCCTTCGCTGTCGTCAGCGGCCGTCCCTACTCGATGGGCGGTCCCGCAATCAGTTATGGTTCCTTCTTAAAGAATGCCTACAATGTCCAGACGATGGCCGATTCTGCCGCCCTCATCAAGGAGCAGGTGGATGCGACAATGGCCGACCGGGTTATCTTTCTCGGCCATAATGGTCCGGCCGGGTTGAGCGGCGCGCCCGACAGCATCTGGGGGCGGGATTTCGGTCCCGGCGAGGGCGACTGGGGCGACCCTGACTTGCAGGAGGCCATCACCTATGCTCGTGTCCAGGGCAAAGAAGTCGTTGCCGTCGCCGCCGGCCACATGCACCGCGAGACCGGCCAGGGGCAGTGGCGACGCTGGCACGTGCAGCACGACGGGACCCATTACGTCAATGCCGCCCATGTATCCCGCATTATCAGGCAGGATGGGGAAACCAAGCGCCATCATGTCCGCCTCGCCTTGACTCCTGCTGGCACTGTTGTCGAAGATCGTTGCTGGTAAGGAAACCGGCTAAAGGAATAACTCTCCTGTTGCCACCGTAACGGCCGGGCCGCCCACCTGGACCGTTTCGATGGCCGTCCGCGGGCCGACCACCCGCACTGTCGCCCGGCCCGGACGCCGTTGCCAGTGGCCCTGCTCCGCCACAAATGTTGGCTCTTGCAGCAAACCATAATGCCACAGGTAAGCGCCCATCCCGCCTGTGGCCGAGCCGGTGAAGGGATCCTCTGCTGTGTCGGGCGGGACGCCGAAGTGGCGCGCTGCCGTTTGCCCTGCCTCTGTGAATCCTTCCAGAACGAAGAGGTGCGGGCTAAAAAAATCTCCCCGTTCCCGCAGCGCTATGTAAGCATCCACGTCGAGGCGTGCCCGGCGTAGCGCATCCATCGTGCGTAGGGGGATCATCAATTGGGGCGTGCCCGTGCTCACCGTCTGGACCGGTACATCCGGTCGCGCGTCGTCCGGCTGCAGGCCAAAGACGGGCAACACCTCCGCGGGATCATAAGTGGCGAAGAACTCTGGCTCCTTTTGCGACATGACCACTCGCTTTAGCTGCCCATCGTCTGCTTCAATATCCACCGCAATCGCTCCCACCTGCAACTCCAAGTGGATGCGCGTCGTTGCGCCTGTTAGCGCCAGCCGTCCACTTTCCACCAGCGCATAAACCGTCGCCACTGTCGGGTGTCCGGCCAGAGGGATCTCCTCCGCCGGCGTAAAGTAGCGGGCCCGAAAATCGGCGAGCTTTGAAGGGAGCACGAAAGCGGTCTCCGACAGGTTCATCTCCCGCGCCACGGCCAGCATCTGCTCCTCTGTCAGCCCATCGGCTTCAAAAACGACCGCGCACGGGTTTCCCTGGAGCGGGACACTTGTAAAAGCATCAACCTGCATGAAGGGATAAGTTGGCATGAGAGGTCCTTTTTTACCCTCTATTGTAGCTGATGCGGGTTGCACTGGCTATGCTAATGCTGGCTCTTCATTCAGGACCGTTCCTTCCTCGTTCTTCCTGTCCCGGCGGACCTTCCGCCAGAAATGCCACCAATGCCTCCATCGTCCGCAAGGTGTAACGCTGGTTGCTATGCGGGTCCACCAACACAATGCGCCATTCGATGTTGTTCCCTTCCTCATGCCGCCAAAGGCGTATCAGGTACGCTTGATAATCGGTCATCCATTATCTACCGTCCGCCAGAAACCAGGCTCACTGTTCGTCTCATCGAACAGGAGCCTGGTCTCTACCGGGAGAATAACTATGGCAATGCCCAGCCGAAAAGGTCATCCGGCTCGGCCACGCCTGCTACACCGGTACTATCTTGATCCCATGTTTCAGCAGTGACCACGTCCAGACCGGCACCGGCACCGTAGAATACGTTCACCACGCCTGCCTGGCCGTTCCCGTCCACCGACCGGCGAGGGGCACCCACGGCCAGGTCTATCCGGTGGTCCCCGTTGAAGTCGGCTGCCTGGAAAGCGCTGCCGAAGCTGTCGCTACCGAGGCTGCCCGGCTGTTGCAGCAACTGGGCGCCACCGCCCAATCCGGCTTCGGATCCGCGCGCGACCACAACGAGACCCGCATTGATTACCCAGAGATTGCCCGAGGGCAGATCCCGGCCGGGCACGCCAAAGGCGACGTCGTCGAATCCGTCGCCGTCGAAGTCGCCGGTCGCCAGCGCCAGCGCGAAGAAATCCTCGGTCTGCGGCGCGCCCGCACCCCCGTCGCTGGCAGACCAGGTCTGCGCGCCGTCGGTATTCAGGCCACTATTGCTACCATACAGGACATGGGCCACTCCGCTGTCTGTCTGGCCACCCGCGTCCTCCCAGGGCACACCGATTACAAGGTCATCTGCGCGATCCTGGTCGATGTCGCCACTGGCCAGGATAGCCCCGAACTGGTCCCCATCTTCAGCGGTGACCGGCAGTCCCAGACCGTCCTGCCCCCACAACTGGTCTGTCGCCGGATCAAGGCCATTTTCACCACCGTAGATGACGCTGACGTACCCATAATTGCTGCCGCTATTCCCTTCTTCGCCGGGGATCCCAATCGCCAGATCGTCACGATAATCCTTGTTAAAATTGCCGGCAGTCAGCGCCCACCCATACAGATCGCCGGCTTCGGCGTTATCGATCAGGTCTCCATTTGCCTGGTTCCAGGTTGTGGCGCCGGTGGCGGTCAACCCATTTTCACTCCCCTGCAGAACGTATACTGTCCCGGCATCGGCTTGATTGCCCACGTCTTCGCCGGGGATGCCCACTGCCAGCTCGTCATGTCCGTCGCCGTTGAAGTCACCGGTTGCCAACGCCCAGCCGAACTGGTCGCCCGCTTCATTTGCCAGGGTCACCCCCGCGCTGGCCTGGGACCAATATTGGCTGCCGTCCGCTGTCAGCCCGTCTGGCGAGCCGTAGAGTACGACGACCGCACCTGCCATTGCCTCGCCGTCTACCGTCTTCATCGGCACGCCAATTGCCACGTCAGAGTAACCGTCGTTATCGAAGTCTCCCAGAGCCAGAGACGTGCCAAACTGATCCCCGTTGGCCGCTATGCCCGGGATGCCTGGCGTATCCAGATAGAAACTCCAATTGGCAGTTTCCGTAATTCCTTCGAGGCTCCCGTACAGGATCTGGGCTGAACCGTTGTTGGTGAAGCCTACAACATCCTCGTTCGGGACGCCTATGAGCAGATCATCGCACCCGTCCCCGTTAACGTCGGCGTGGTCCGCAAAACCTGCCGCAATGCCTGTTGTCCCGGCCGGGATCCGCATCCCGCCCGCGCCCGCACTCAAACTGATTGGGAGGTAGACTTCAGAGCCACACAATTTAAGGGCAGACAATGCGGCCGGTTCCTCCGGTGCCGCGCTGGCCGGTCGGGCGCTTCTCCCGCTGAGACTGACCGTAGCCAGCAGTAGGAGTAGCAGCGTCGAGATACAGATTGCTGAAAAGCGTTTCATAGAGAACTTCTCCTTTTACAATTGAGACTTTACACACATACCGGCTTCATCTTGCCTGCCTTCTATCAACAAACTATCAATAACTTTCACAATCTCCCTTGACATAGCCCCTTTCGCTCCCATAATCTTTTAGAGGTGAAGGATGGCTTTTCAGCTTACGCTCTCTCTGCTTGGTGGCTTCAATGCCCAAAAAAATGGTGAGCCCCTCGTGCGCTTCGGTTACGATAAAGTGCGCGCCCTTTATGCCTACCTCGCTGTTGAGGCGGAACACGTTCACCGGCGCGATACCCTCGCCTCCCTCCTCTGGCCCGATCAGGATGATCGCTCTGCCCGCCACAGTCTCAGCCAGGCGCTGCTCAAATTGCGAAAGGCACTGGGCGCGCAAAAAGAGGTGCAGCCCATCTTCCTGGCCGACCGCCATACCATCCGCTTTCATCCAGAAATCGATCTCTGGCTGGACAGCGCAATTTTCGAGGGTGAGACCAAGGGTATTCTCTCATCTAGAGGCCCTTCTCCGTCTGCCAGCCCACCATCTCTGGCGCCGGAGGATGCCGAACGCCTGGCGCGGGCAGTTGCCCTTTATCGTGGAGATCTTCTCGAGGGTTTGATCTTGCCCGACGCCCCCGCTTTCGACGAATGGGTGGCGGTGCGACGTGAGTATTTTCACCGGCTCGCGCTCGAAGCCCTTGCCGCGCTCGCCGCTTTCCATGACGGCCGCGGCGAGTGGCCCGAGGCGGAAACCTTTCTACGACGGCTGGTGACCATCGAACCCTGGGATGAGGACGCCCACGCGCGCCTGATGCGAACCCTGGCCCGCACCGGTGATTACAGCGCTGCGCTTGCCCAATACCAGACCTGCCGGCAATTGCTGTCGGCCGAGCTGGGCGTGGCGCCCATGCCGGAGACGACCCTTCTCTACGAGCGCATTCAGGCTGCTCGCTGGCGTTCACCCCAGAGCACTTTCCCCGTCGCGCCTACCCCCCTGGTTGGACGGCAGCGAGAGATTGAGGAAGTGCGCCGGATCCTGCTCCGTCCCGGGGTGCGCCTGTTGACCGTCGTCGGGCCCGGCGGCGTGGGTAAGACTCGCCTGGCTCTGGCGGCTGCTGCCGGCCTTCACCACAACTTCCTCGAAGGAGTCTTCTACGTCTCTCTGGCCGAAACCGCCGAAGCCGGCGAGTTGTTGCCGCTGCTGGCGAGTGCCCTCGATCTGCCTTTGAAGGGAGCGGCGTCGCCGTCCGACCAGATAAGGGCTTATCTCGCGGATCGGGAGATGTTGTTGGTGCTCGATAACATGGAGCAACTGCTCCCGGCCGGGGCATCTCTGCTCCAGGTGCTGCTGGGGGCCGCCCCTGACCTGAAGTTACTCTTGACTTCCCGGGTTGCCCTCAATTTGCGGGCCGAGCATCGCTTTCCTTTGGGTGGGCTTCCCTCTCCGCCTGAGACCGCAACCGTCGGCGCCGGTGACGATTACAGTGCGCTTACCCTGTTCCGTCAGGCAGCACAGCGGGTTGATCCTCGTTTTGCGCCCTCCCCGGCCGGGGAAGAGGCGATTGCCGCTATCTGCCGTCTGGTCGGGGGCCTGCCCCTCGCTTTGGAACTCTCGGCCGCCTGGACGCGCGCGATGAGCTGTGCGGCCATCCTCACTCAGATTCGGGAGAACATCGATTTTCTTGCTGCCACCTTCCACGATCTCCCCGCCCGGCACCGCAGCTTGCGAGCAGTGCTGCAACAATCCTGGGCCCTGCTCAATCCGGCCGCGCAACGCGCGCTGGCGCGCCTCGCAATTTTCCGCGACACCTTTACCCTGGACGCTGCCCGGGCCGTCGCTGCTACCACGCCTGCCACCCTCGCGACGCTAGCTGATCATTCCTGGCTTAGCCTGCAGGGTGGGCAGGGCACTGTCGCGCGTTACGCCCTCCACGAGTTGCTCCGTCACTTCGCGGCCGACAAGCTGGCTGCAATGCCGGAGGAAGAGGCAGCAGCCCGAAAGTGTCACACTGATTACTACCTTGAATTGGCAGCCTCTCAGGTGACCCACCTGTACGGTCCCCAGAGCGAGGCATCGATCCGGATGCTCCGGCCGGAGCGGGCCAATATCCGCGCTGCGTGGCAATGGGCTGTCGACCGGCAGCATCTCGACCCCCTGGGTGCTGCCGTGGAAGGCATCGGTTATCTCTTCATGAAAGCCGGGTGGCAGGCCGAACGTTTTACCCTGTTTCAAGAAGCCCTTCAGGCCCTTGCGCCCAGGCTGGAGAGTGGCCCATCCCCACCGCCGGTTCTGACGCGCACGCTGAGTCATCTTCACCTCTTTCAGGCAACAGATCTCCTGGCGCGGGGAGACCGAGATGCGGCCGAGCAGGCGGCCGAAACTGCCGCTGCCCTCGCGGCCCGCCACGGCCATCTTTGCCGCGAAGCTGAAGCCCGTACCTTCCTCGGTTGGATTTGGCAGCTCCAGGCCCGCTACCGGCGCGCGGAGAAAGCCTTAACCCGCGCCCTGGAGATGCTGGCCCCGGCCGGGGAAACGCGTCTGCTGGCGTTGGCTCACGTCCGCCTGGGAACCCTTTACTACCGGATGGGCAGGGCGGAAGCGGCCCTTGCCGCCTACGAACGCGCTCGCGCTCTCTATGAAACCATCGGTTACCAGGCCGGCATGGCCAGCAGTCTCAGCGGCATTGGTCTGATCCACTACGTGCAGGGGGATTGTGACGGTTCCCTGGCTGCCCACCGCCAGGCACTGGCTCTCGATGAGGCCCTCGGGAACCGGGGCGGGGTGGCCCGCCATGTAGGCAATATCGGTTTTCTCCACCGCGAGCGCGGGGATTATCAGGCTGCGTTAGCCGCGTACGAGCGGGCTCTGGCCCTGGATCGGGCGCTTGGCTTCAAGCCGGGAATCGCGCTCTGGTTGGCAAACATTGGTGCCGTCCACGTGGAAACACAGCGTTGGCCAGAAGCAATGACCGCCCACCGCCAGGCCCTTACCCTCTTGCGCCGGGTCGGGAATCGCAATGAGCTGGCCGAAACATTGCTACGCCAGGCACGGGTGCTGTTGGCCCTGGGTGATCTGGCTGCTGCCGCCGCCCTCCGGGAAGAAGGGATTGCCCTTGCCGGCGAAATCGGGCGGGAGGATGTCGTCTTTACCGGCGAGTTGCTCGCTGCCCGCCTCGAGGCTGCCCGTGGAGAGCGTGAAACGGCCCGGCAGCAATTGCTTAACCTCCTGGCGGAAAGCGACGATCCGGCGCGGAAAGAGGCCATCCAGACCCATCTCTGTGAGTTAGAGGAATAAAGTCGTCGTCTACCCACGGTGCCCTGGACTATGCTATACTGGCGGCGTCGTAAAACAGGCCCGGCCGTCTCTCCAGTGACGGCCATCGACCCCGTGTTAAAAAGGAGACGAAGTATGATCCGCGTAGCCCTCATGTACCCCCGCACCGAAGAGAGCCATTTCAATATGGATTACTATCTGGAACACCATATGCCTCTCCTCGCCGGTTTGCTAGGCGACAATCTGGATCGTTACGAAGTTGACGAGGGGATTGGAGGGGCCGCACCCGGAGATCCGCCCCCCTATGCCGTTATCTGTTACCTCTACTTTGCCAACACCGATGCCCTGCGTGCCCTGGGTAAGAGCGGGCCCGAAGTAATGACAGACCTTCCCAACTTCACGAACGTGCAGCCGCAAATTCAGATAAGCCGGATAATAGAGTAGGGGTGGATCTGGCAAGGAAAAAGCCAGGTCTTCCGTTATGAGGAGGCGCCGCGGCGGCAACGAAAAAGCTGGATGAGGCGCCGGGGCTGCGATGCGAAAACCTGGCTTTTGTGCGCTTTGGTGTGATCGCCTCACGGATCATTGTAGATTGCAATGCAGGCGGATGAACCAATTAGCGTCTACTCTTGTAGTATCCTACATCTTGACGCAACGCGCCACAGTACACTCGTACTATTTTTCACAAATTCATCTTGTTCTTAATTTCTACCGCTGAGATCTGAGGATGCAAGCAAAGCCGGCGCTCCTTTGCCTCGATCCCTCAAGCAGGCATCCCGACCGGCAACGGTTCCGCGGGCGATCGTCCAGGCTCGTATTCCGTCTCTGCCAGGAGCTGTTCGCGCACATGTCCCAGGATTGCGCATAGCGGTTGCCCCTGCGGGCAGGCCTGCTCGCACATCCCACACCCCGCACATGAAACCAGCCAGCGGCAGAGGTCTTCCCGTAGATAGCGCCCGCGCTGATCCTGGTGGGGGAAGTCTACCGAGCAAATGGGGCAGACCTCCATGCACCGCTGGCATTCGGCGCACGCTTCAAAGCGGACAATCAGTTCATCCACACTTTGGGGTAGGAGAGAGCCCATGTTGGCGCAGATCCGGTCGCGCGCTTGGCGCCGTCGCAATTCCAACTTGCCTACAACCCGCTCATGTTGCGCCAGCAACTGGGCCGGGGCCTCCCCGTCGGTGTGAACATCCAGCCGCAACTGCTCCGCCATCGCCTCATCCCGGGCGCGGACCAGCAACTGGCGACGGACCGGCAGCCCCAGCACGCCGATATTCAGATCTGCCACTTTCGCTTCCGGCGAGAGGCAGATTTGGCACGCTGAACGATAGCGATAGGGAACGATGCCGCCCTGCCGGGCAAAGAGGAGCGCTTCCTCGGTGAGCGAATCGGTTGCTCGTGCCCGGTCTGCCCGCCACGCATATTCATCGGCGGGGAAGGTCGCCAGGCAGTCGACACTGATCGTCAACAAGTCATCCGGCCGGAAGCCATTATGCTTGCTCATCTCCACCAGGGCTCGCATCTCGCAGGGGCGCAGCAGGGCGCCCAGACGCTCTCCCCGGTGCTCCTTCAGCAGCAACGGTACGACCCGCGCGGCGTTTTCCGTCATCAGCGGCTTAAATGGGTTCGCCTCCGCCAACATTTGCCGCTCGCTCACAAACCTTGGTTTCAACTCCGGGCCGGCCGTTTCCGAAAGCGGCAACAGCATTCCCGCCAGCTCGGCCTCTTCCCAGATCGCGTCGAGGAAAGTGTGTAGCCGTTCTAACGGGTCTCCACCTGTCTCCAACATCCAATTTACTTTCATGATCTTTTCTCCTTTACGCCGGCCCATCAGCTCGTGGCGCGGGATTGCTCGTCCGTCAGTTGAGCGGCGAGAATCTCGGCCACGTCGAGGACGGTAACACTGTCACCTAATCCTTGTGACCGTATGGCATCGTCAAACATCAACAGGCAGTAGGGGCAGGCGGTCGCTATGGTCGTGGCCTCGACGGCCGTTGCCTGTTCCAGGCGCCGCAGGTTAATCCGTTCGTCCGCCTCTGTTTCCAACCACATCTGGCCACCGCCTCCACCACAACAGAAGCTGTTCTGGCCATGTCGCTCCATTTCCACCTGCTCTACCCCTGCCCGGTCCAGGAGCATGCGCGGCGCATCATACTGCCCGTTGTAGCGACCGAGGTAGCAGGGATCGTGGTAGGTGACCCGGCCGTGACCGTTTGCGTTTCCTTCCTGCAATGCCGGTAACTTCTCCCCCAGGTATTCGCTGTAATGTTGCACCGGCCACACGCCGCCAAGCTGCGGATACTCATGCTTGAGGGTGTTGAAACAGTGGGGGCACTGGGTCACGATCCGCTGGAAGCGCACCGCATTCAACATTTCAATGTTTTCCTCGGCGAACACCTGGAACAGGTATTCGTGGCCCAGGCGCCGCGCCGTCTCGCCACAGCACCCTTCCCCTGCACCCAAAATGGCGAAGTCAACCCCTTCCGCTTTGAGCAGGCGTACCAGCGCCCGGATCACTTTCTGGTTCCGGTCGTCAAAAGCTGCCGCGCAGCCGGGGAAGAGCAAGACGTCCGTCTCTTCGCCGGGACCCAGCACGCGCACATCCAAGCCCTCCGTCCATGCGGTACGCCCGGCAGCCGGCATGCCCCACGGATTCCCTTGCTGTTCCAGATTGCGCAGGGTGGCGCCTACGGCGGACGGCATCCGCCCGGTAGTCAGTACCTGGTAGCGGCGCAGGTCGATAATATCGTCTACCGGATTGATAAAGAGCGGGCACCCGGCCAGGCACGCCCCGCACGTCGTGCACGCCCAGGGAGCCTCCTCGGCCAGTGCCGTTCCCAGCAGCTCCTGATCCTCGCCATTACCGCCCAACAATTTCGTCTCGGCACAATCACGTAGAGCGTGAACGAGCTGGCACGGCGAGAATGGCATACCGCTCAGGGCCGCCGGACAATTACGCTCGCAGCGCCCGCAGCGCACACATGCCTCAAACGACAGCAGTTGCTCCGGCGCGAACTCGCAGATCTGGCCCACTCCCAGCAACTCCGCCGTTTCTATCTCTTCGATAAACGATAGCGCGCTCTCCTGCCGCCGGCTGCGCCGGATAATGTTCAGGGGGCCCAGGACAAGGTGGCGTAGCTTGCTGAAGGGAATACTGGCGACGAAGAGCAGGCCGAGTAGCATATGTGTCCAGTAGAAGGCAGGATGGATCCGCGCCGCCAGGTCCGGTGTGATTCCCAGGCTGCGCAACACGGTTGCTCCGGCATTCCCGGCCGGTGACCATTCCGCCCACGCCGGGTCTACTGCCACCAGCCGCAACGCTTCTACCGTGAAGCCGACCATCGGCAGTAGCGCCAGCAGCAGCAGCGCGTAGACGTCACCCGGCCCGGTGTCCAGTCCGGATGGGCGCAGCACTCCCCGCCGGAACGCCGCCATTCCGACCCCGGCCAGGATCGCAATGCCGGCCAGGTCCATCAGCAGTTCGTAGCTAAGGTAGGCCGCACCCCGGGGAAAAGGCAATTCCACCAAGGGAATAAACAGTTGCATCTGCATCAAGTTGAGCGCGGTTCCCACAATTTGAATTGTCACGCCCCAGAAGATCAGGGCGTGCATCACCCCTGCATACGCATCTCTCAAGATACGCTGCTGGCCGACGGCGTGAACGAAGAAATCGCGGGCCGGCAATCGGGAACGGCGTAGCGCGTCGGCCACTGTGGCCAGGGTTGCTTCCAATCGGGCACGACCTGTGGGGACAGGACCGGTCGTCATGCGGCACCTCCAACGTAAATCTCGTCGTCTACCAATTCCACCGGTAGCGTCTCCAGTGCCGCCGGCGGTGGTCCGGCAATCACGGCACCATCTTCGGCCGCGAAGAAACCGTCGTGGCACGGGCACACTATCTGTTCCCGTTCACCATCCCACTTGACCACACAGGCGAAGTGGGTACAGATGGCCGAATAAGCACGGAGCCCGGCCGGCGTATGAATCACCAGCGCAGGATACCGGCCAAAGCGGACCGTCTTGCTGCTGCCTACCGGCAGTTCGGCCAATGTTCCCACCAGCACCGGCTCCGACGGCGTCTCTTCCAGGTTGGGTGGGTAGAAATAGGCGATGATTGGCGCGACGAGGGCGGTAAGCCCGGTGGCAACCGCTACCCGGTTCAGCAGTTTGAGGAAATCGCGTCGGGTCAGGGTGCTCATGCTAACTTACCTCCCCCCATACGGTCAGGATGACAAAGATCAGGAGTAACAGGCCGACCAGAATTCCTCGCCGGCGCCGGCTTCGCTGTGGGCTTTCATCCCCTGAGCGGTCAAGGAAGGGCCAGAAGAACAGGATCCCTACAGCCAGCAAGGGCAGAACCACCCCCACGGTTTTGGGAATGTATTTCAGTACCTGGTACAGCCCCAGGAAGTACCACTCTGGCTTCACGTGTGCCGGTGTGTCCAGCGGATCCGCCTGGTCGCCCAGGCCGACCGGTGCCATCAAACCGATGACGCCGACGATCACCATCAGCAGTAGCAGTCCCCCGATCACCTTCAACTCGGAACGGACGTGATCGGGATAGAAGGGAATTGTGTCGCCTTTGTGCTCAGACATTCTTTCGTCCCTCCTTGCCTATAAGGGTTGTGCTATTCCCTGCCGGCGAACCATCAGAAAGTGAGATCCCATCAGCAGCAGGGTAGCCACCGGCAGGATAATCACGTGCAGGGCATAGAAGCGGCTGAGTGTGAGTGCAGTCACGTCCCACCCAACCCGCAGAAAGACCAGCGCCAGGTCTCCGATGACGGGGATACTACCGGCAATCTCCGAGCCCACCGTCGTCGCCCAGAAGGCCCGCTGGTCCCAGGGGAGCAGGTAGCCGGTAAAGCCAAATACCAGGGTCAGCAGCAACAACACAACCCCGCTCATCCAATTCAGCTCCCGCGGCCGTTTATAGGCGCCCATAATAAAAACCCGCGCCATGTGGGCCACGCACATCACGATCATGCCGTTGGCCGCCCAGTGATGGATCGTGCGTACTGCTGCCCCAAAATATACTTCGGTCTCGATATATTGGATGCTGGCATAGGCTGCTTCTGGTGTAGGCCGGTAATAAAAGGCGAGCATAATCCCGGTCAGCGCCTGGATTCCGAAAAGAGCGGCCGTCAACCCACCCAGGCAGTACCACCAGCGTAGCGCCGTGGCCGGTACCGGCTTATCAAGCACCTCCTGCAATGGCCTCCGTACCTCGTAGCGCTCGTCCACCCATTCGGCCATTCGCAATGTTAGCGGTTTCCACGGTTGCCGTGTGCGCCAGATGCTGCTCGCCCGAACCAGGCCGAAGGCAAACACCAGCGCTGCCGTGCCAAAAACGGTCCAGCGGGCCGTTGGTACCCAGAGGTTTGTGTTCTCACCGCTGATATGACAATGGAGGCAGGGGTCGCGGGCAGCAACCCCAACTGTGGTTGCTGTCGCAGCGGATGATTCAGGGGCCGCATTAGGTACGGGAGCGACTGTCTGCGCTCGCGTGAAGGCCACCACGAACAACGCGCCCAGCAGCAAGAGGACACTTACGATAAAAAACCAGCGACGGCTAACGAGGGGCATCGGCAACCTCCTATAGGTTTCACCACTGCTCGGCTGGTCCGGTCCTGCCATTTGTGGCAACGACCTCGGCCGCTCACTTGCAGAGATCAACCAATCAACCACTGGCCGGATGCAGAAGAACCGGTGCAACTACTAATAGCGTAGGCGACAAGACCCCCGGCCGGCAATCGGCACTGGCTCTGAGATCTGCTCAGATGTGGACCTGATTTCGGTATGGTTTCCCACCTGAGATGGTTGCTCTTGCCGCCTGGCGCGATGCCCAGCCGGATTTGAAGGGATCCGCTGCTGGTTATTTGCGTTTTGCTGAAGGGCGTGGCGTGTTCTTAGCGGCTCCCTGACCACTTGCAGCCCGGCCGGTTCAAATCTCGATAATCTTCTTTTGAATAGCGTACTTGATTAACTCCCCGCGATCGTGCAGGTCCAGTTTACGCATCAAATTGTAGCGGTGGCTTTCCACCGTCTTCAGCGATACGGTGAGGATTTCGGCAATATCTTTGTTACTATGTCCCTCGGCGATCAATTGCAGCACTTCCCGCTCCCGCCTGGTCAGGCAATTCAAATCCGGATCGCGGCGCAGATCGGCCCAGCGTAGATAATCTTCCAATACCAGACGCGTAACCGGCGGTGATAATACCGCTTCACCCCGGTGGACGGCGCGGATCGCGGTCACCAATTCACGTGCGGCTGCGTCCTTTAACACGTAGCCACCGGCACCTGCCGCCAGCAGGCGCCGTACATACTCTTCGTTTTCATGCATGGTGAGTACCAGCACCTGGCTTTCTCCGCCCGCCTCCCGGATCTGCTTCGTTGCCTCCACCCCGTTCAGCAGAGGCATCGCGACGTCCATCAACACCACGTCTGGCTCCAGATCCCGGGTCATCTGCACCGCTTGTCGCCCATCCTCCGCTTCGCCCACCACTTCCATGTCCGGCTCATCTTCCAGCAGGGACCGGATCCCCTCGCGCAAGATTCTGTGATCGTCGGCCAATAGGATGCGTATCTTGTTCATAAGGATCTACCGGAAGGGGTATCCGCCCTTCTCTATCTTCTCATTCAACGGTGGCTGCCTCTATTCTATCCTGCTCGTCGCCGGTCACAGCCGTGGCCAGTGGCACACATACCTGAATACAGGTTCCGGCCCCCGGAGAACTGTGTGCGGCAAACGTGGCATTGATCAGCTCGGCTCGTTCTGCCATGCCCAGTAATCCCAGCTGTTGTTGGCTCACGGCATCGCGTGCCACGGCAATTGGATCAAACCCCAGCCCATCATCCTCTAAGAACAGGCAGATCCGGCCGCTCTTCGACAGTAACGTGATTGTAATCTGTTGTGCCGACGCGTGCCGGATGATATTGTGGATCGCTTCCTGGGTGATGCGGAACAGGGCTGCCGCTTGCTCCGTCGACAATGGCGGCGTTTCTTCCGGCAGATTAAGGGTAAAGCAAATATCTGTCGGTGCCAGGACCTTGCGGGCGTAGGAGCGAATGGCTGGTACCAGCCCCAGGTCATCCAGCACTGACGGCCGCAGATCATAGATGATCTTCCGTAGCTCCTGCACTGTCTCCCGTGCCAGATCACCACTGGCCCGTAACCGCTCCTGCAGCGCTTCCTCCGTAGCCGGCGGGCGCTGCTCCAGCCGCTCTAATTGAATGATCAGGGTCGAGAGATTCTGGCTCGTGTCGTCGTGCAGGCTGCGCGCGATCCGCTTCCGCTCCGCCTCCTGTGCTCGTAGCGCCCGCCCCGAGAGGGCACGCAGCTCGCCGTTCCGCGCCTCCAACTGGCGCACCAGACCGGTCACCGCCTCGGAGAGGGCGGAGACATCCGGACCGGCACCGGTAACCACCGCCGGGGGCTCACCCCCGCCTCTGGCAGCCGCTATTTCCGCCTGTTTGCAGACCGTATAGAGCGGGCGCAAGGCCAGCGAAACCAGCGTATAATTGACGGCCACACTGGCCGTCGCCCCGATAAACACGAAGAGCAGGATGAGTACCCCTTCGCCGATCCGGTCCGCCAGCAGGCTGGTAAGGAGGGTACCGCCGGTCGCACCGACAAGGATAACCAGCGTGTTGGCCACCACAATTCGCTGGAAGAGAGAAAAGCTGGCCAACCATTGCCGTAATGAGTGGCGAAACATATCAGGCTCAAACCCCTCTGGTTCGACGTCAGGTCAATTCAGGTGCTTCCTCTTGCTCGCCGGCCGGGTAGAAGTAGACGTCCGTCGGTTTGAACTTGCTCAACCGGCGGAAGCGCCCTTTTACCTTCATCCCGATCCATTCCAGGCCGGCATCCTCTATCTCCACCCCAATCAGGCGTGCCAGGAAGAGCGTGTCCACGCCGGGGAATTCTACCAGCGCCAGCACAAAAGGCGTCTCCGGCAGGAATTCCTCGCTGCCGAAATGACAAACCGTGAAGGCATGCACGCTGCCCTCGACCGGGATCTCTGCCCACTCGGTCTCGTTACCCGTGAACATATCGTGTCCCCGCGGCGTGCCGTAGGTGTAACCGGTTTCGGGATCCCGCGTGACCAAGAAGTGGCCGTTGGCCAGCCCGGCAAAGAATGGCGAATCTTGCCCATAGGAATGCAGATAGGTGATCGCGTACGGGTACTCGACCAGGATGTGCGCCATCTCCTTCAGCCGGGCCAGGGCTGCCTCGTCCAGCTCTGACGGAAAGGGCAAGTTGTGTAATACGTAACCCCCGAACGTTTCCTCCATCTTCTTCTTTGCCATTTCTATTCCTCCCGCTCTAGGATACTGACGGTGACGTAGGTACCTGTCCCGGCGTGGCTGTGAATCGCCCCTCGCCGGGCATCTGCAATCTGCAGGGTGCCGTCGCCAAAATGGTTCGCAATCGTTTGCTGGATCTGCCAGATGGCAAACACCGCCTGCATCAGGCCAGTTGCCCCCACCGGGTGCCCGCATGCCAGCAGGCCGCCGCTGGGATTAACCGGGCAGGCCGGTTCGTCTGGCAGCCCCAGATCATACTCGATACCCGGCATGAAGGCCTTGCCACTGGTGGCGAATTCACCTCCTTCGCCGTAGCGACAGAGGCCCATATCTTCATACGTTTGGATTTCAGAGCTGGTGTACGCGTCATGCAATTCGACGAAGTCCAGTTCGTGCAGCGGATCGCTGATGCCCGCGTGGGCGTACGCCTCCTTGGACCCCATTCGCCCTGCACGGAAGGAGTGAACGCCCGGATAACGGAACCCTTCTTCCCACAGGTCGCGGTAGTAAGCGCGTGTCTCGTCCGTGTCTTCGTGTGGCAGCAGGTTGTGCGCCAGGAACGCTTCGTAAGACTGGTGGGGGCGGTCCGCCATGCGCATCGCATCGGTGCCCCGCCCGATACCCGTTACTTTCGCCAACGGCCTTGCCACCTGGGCCCCTGCTGCCTCCAGCTTTCGCAATCCATCCTCGCTACACAGAATTACCGCAGCCGCCCCGTCAGACATCACACAGATGTCCAGACGGGTCAGCGGCCAGGCCACCATCGGCGCGTCCCGCACGTCCGCCACCGTCAATTTTCGCCGCTTCTGCGCGTACGGGTTATAGGTGGCATTCATGTGGTTCTTGACTGAGACATGGGCCATTTGCTCCGGCGTCGTGCCAAACTCCTTCATATGGCGGGTGACCATCATCGCGTAATAGCCGGAGTAGAATCCGCCCACTGGATAATCAAAGCTGACGTCAGAGGCCAGGGCAATAAACTCGTTCCCCTTCCACGTCGCTACGTGGCTCATCGTCTCGAAACCATAAGCCACACAGATATCCATGTAGCCCGAGGCGATCGCTTTCCACGCTTCCTGGAAACAGATGCCACCGGTGGCACCACCCCCTTCCACCCGGTGGCTTGGCTTGGGCACCAGGCCCAGGTAATCCTGAACCATGATCCCGGCCATCAGTTGGCGTGTAAAATGATCAGAAAAATAAGAGGCCACACTCCCGTCCACCACTTCAGTGAACGCGCGCTGGCTTATTTCCAGGTCTGCCAGGGCGTAATCATACGCCTCTTTGACCACTGCCTGGAACGTTTTATCAGGACGTGCTTTGACGAACTTGCTCACTCCCCCGGAGACAGCGTAGACAGAGCGCATTGAAGATGTCCCTCCCGATCTTGATTAGGCCACCACGTGGCCGGCCAATAGCTTCACAATCCGGACGCTTCCTTCCTAACACCGTAAACTGAATTGCGGTTCCTCTACCAGTGAGTTTTTTCACGGATCCCGGCGACTTTCGTCACCTTTTGTGGCGGTGGCCTGTTGCAACACCAGGGCGAACGCAAGGTCGCGATATGAGGAACCGCGTTCCTTTGACGGCGCGTCGTCCGCGTACGGTCTGGTGAAGGCGAATCCGCTCTCGGGCAAAAATGATGCGGAAGGAACGCGGTTCCTGGAGAATGCGCTCACCCTGGTTGCGGCACCCGGCCGGCTACGGCATAATATCCCGGTCAGCTTATCCGCTCTATCACAATTTTACGGCATAAATCCATCTTTCATGTGGCCCGCCAGTGGGCCGGAGGGAAAAAGATGCTCCATCTTCGTCGTTCCTGTCGTCTGCTTCTTCTTGGCGTTGCCAGTGCGCTGTTATTGCTCGTTCTGTTACTCCTGCTCATTCCCCGGCCGGCAAGTGCGGCCGCTTTCGTCGTCACCACCACCGGCGATGGCGGCGATGCCGATCTGAACGATGGTATCTGCTCCGCCGCCGGTGGTGGCTGTACCCTGCGCGCCGCCGTCGAACAGGCCAATGTTCTGCCCGGTTACGACTCCATCACCTTCAACCTCTCCGCCTATCCGGCTACTATTGCCGTGGGGGCCCAGATCGTGATCAGCGGTGATCTGGCCCTTACCGGACCCGGGGCCAGTGCTCTGACCCTCAGTGGCGGTGGGCTCAATCGCATCTTCGCCATTGAGGGTGGCACTGTAGAGATTGAGAACCTGACCCTCACCGCCGGTAACACCAACAGCAAAGGCGGCGCAATCTACGTCGCACCCGTTCACAGCGCGGCCTCCCTCTACCTCACCGGCGTCATTGCCGAATATAATAACGCCTTCGCCGGCGGCGCATTTTACGCCGAACAGGCCCTCCTTTGGGCCACCGCTTCTGAAATTCGCTATAACGCGGCCGGACGTGGCGGTGGCGTCTATAATGACCGCGGTGCCGTCCAGCTCGAAGCGACCAATCTTGAACACAACTTTGCCTCTGAACGCGGCGGCGGTCTCTACCATTACCGGCCTCCCGGCGGCTCCTGGTCGGTCACCTTCATCGTCGGCAGCAGCCGCGTGCGCTACAACGAGGCCAGCGGGAGCCATCCCTACGGCCGGGGTGGCGGTGTCTACAACGACGGCGGCTACGTCGGCTTCACCGATTCCTTCCTTGAAGAGAATGTGGCCACCACCGCGGCTACCGGCTGCCACGGCGTCTACAATACCCCTGGCGGCAGCGGCGGCGGCCTCTACGGCGAGCGCGGTACCGTCAATCTGACTGATAGTACCGTCTACAGCAATACCGCCCGTGTCACCGGCGCCTGCAGCGGTGCCGGCCAACCTGAGATGGGGTGGGGTGGTGGCCTCTACCTCAGTCGCACCCACTCGCTCTTGAGTGGCGCTGTCTTCGATCGCAACACCGCCGACTGGGCCGGTGCCATTCGTGCGGGCAGCCAGAGCACCCTTACCGTGCGTACCGGCACTTTCACCGCCAATGTTGCCGGCGACGGCTATGGCGGCGCCCTTTTCAGCGACGGCCGCCTGGTGGTGGAGCGCACGCTCTTTCAAGACAATTCCGCCGATGGCAGTTTTGGCGTCGGCGGTGGCGGTGCCGTGCACGCCCGCGGCGATTCGGCCGTAATCAGTACCACGACCTTTTTTTCCAATACCTCTCGTTTTGGCGGTGCCGTCGATAACGAAGCGGACTCGCTGCGCATCGCAGACAGCACCTTTGCCTACAACCGCTCCTGGACGGTCAACGGCTGTGGTGGTGCGCTCTTCAGTTCCTTTGCCACGGCTCACATTGTCGACACGACCTTCCACCACAATCGAGCCGACGATCTCGGCCCGGGTGCCGGCGGCGGTGCCATCTGTAATGAGGGGACGATGACCGTCTTGAGCAGCACGCTCCAGGCCAATACCGCCGCTCGTTATGGTGGTGCCATTCGCAACGCAGGCTCGTTGCAACTGCTCAGCAGCGACCTGTTGGACAATCAGGCCACGAACCCTGCTACCTCGGAGAGCAGCGGTGGCGCCCTCTTCAGTGTGGATGGTTTCGGGGCCGGATCCGCCGTCGTCGCCAACAGCACCCTCTCCGGCAACAGTGCCGGCGACTACGGGGGGGGAATCCTCAACCGGCGGCGGAGCGTGCTCACCGTCAGCCACAGCACACTGGCCGATAACGTCGCCGGCCTGGACGGCGCCGGCGTGTACCAGGATGCCGGTCTGGCCCCGGCCGCGGCGACCGTCGTCAACAGCACCCTCAGCGGCAACGATGCAGGTGGCGTGGGGGGTGGCATCTATGCCAATGAAGGCAGACTGGCTCTCAAACACGCCACCCTCTGGGCCAACAGCGCTACCGGGAAGGGGGCCGGCGGTCTCCATACTTCGATTACCGGGACCATCACTGCTACCCATTCCATTGTCGCCCACAATTCTGCCCTCGTCTCCGGCCTGGATTGCGTTGGCTCCGTTCTCGTCCCGGCCGGGGTGCGCAACCTGGCCAGCGACACAAGCTGTGCCGGCTTCACCTTCCAGAGTGAGGATCCGTTGCTCAACCCGCTGGTCGACAACGGTGGCGCCACCGAGACCCACGCCCTCCGCGGCGATAGCCCGGCCCGGGCCAGGGCGCTGCTCGCCGATTGTACTTCCGTTGATCAACGCGGTGTTGCCCGCTCGTCGTACCTCGTCTGCGACCTGGGTGCCTACGAACGCACGGAAACCGAGGTCTGCACGGACAGCGCGCCGATTAATGTCGGACCCCAGGGGTTCGGTCAGGATACCGTTACCCTCCCCGCCGCCGGCCCCATCGTCGATGTCGATATCTTTGTCGAAATCAACCATTCTTACGTGGGTAATCTTGTCTCTTTCGTAGAGCATGGGGGCGATAGCGTGACCCTCTTTAACCCGGCCGGGGGCACCGGGTGCAGCGGCGATAATATCAAGGCGTTGCTGGACGACGAAGAAATTTACTCAATAAACAGCGAATGCTCGGCCTCGATTCCTACCATCTCGGGGACATTCTCCCCGTATGAGCCGCTTGCCGCCTTCGACGGGCTGGCTGCTACCGGGAACTGGGACCTGGGGTTGGATAACCAGGATCTGACTCAGATGGCCACTATCGCGAACTGGTGTGTCCGGGCGGATGCCTTCTCCTGCGCCCCACCATCGCCCATAGATCCTGCGATCTCCATCGCTTCGGGTCCCCGGGTGCGCCTGGACTGGCTGCCCGGTCACACCGCCAGCCATACCCTCATCTACCGCTCGCTAACCCCTTACTTCACGCCCGCCGGCTCACCCTACGCTGCCTCGTCTCTTTCCACCTGGGACGATCCGGCACCCGCCACCATCGGCGATGTGGACCACAACTACTACTATTTGGTCCGGCCGGCCAGTCCTTGCCGTCTGGGCCCGGCCGGGCAGCGCGTCGGCGAGTTCGACTTTGCCCTCGTGCCTGGCTCGTAAACCACGCCGGGGATGGGATGTCTAGAGCGTTAGAATCAATGTCACAAGGACCGGCACCAACACCGTCAAAACCACGCCACTGAACACGGCAACCAGCGCGTATTCCTGGCTCAGGAAGCGGCTGATGATGGGTAATGTCGTGTCCATCGCCGTGGCGCCGCCACTGGCGATGGGCGCCAGCCGGCCACAACAGCGGGCCAGCAGCGGTGTCAGGAGTAACGTCAGGATTTCGCGCAGAATATTGGCCAGCAGGGCTACCACCCCTAGCTGCTGTCCGTGCAGCTCCGTAATCATGATGCTGGACAGGCTGTAGTAGCCAAACCCGGCGCCAACAGCCAGTGCCTCGCGCCCGCTGACCGCCGGCAACAGGAGCGAGCAGGCAGCTGCTCCCAGCAGCGTGCCGGCGATGATCGTCAACGGCACCAGTAGCAGCCGCACATTCGCCCGCCGCAGTAATTGCCACGTTTGTGGATTGCTGCCAATCCCAATCCCCACCAGGAACAGCAGCAGAAAGAGGATGGACGTCGCCAGTTCTGGCGCGTGGAACACTGCCGGAAAGAGGCCGGCCGCGCTGCCCAGCAACCCGGCCAGGAAGCAAAGGAGAATCATCAGGCTATTCTTCATCGGCATCCTCTCGCTTGAACACGCGAGCCCCCAGCGGAGCAGCCAGTGCCACACTTCCGGCGATGGCACCCCCACTCAGCAGCAGCGCCTGTAGCCCCAGTTCGTCCAAAGCGCCCAGGATCGCCTCGTTCCCACCCACTGAAATCCCCAGCAGGAAGAGTAAGAGGTAGACCAGCCCTGTTGTTGTCATGTTCGCCAGGTGCAGAAAACGTTTCTGCCGTCGCAGCAGATAGCCCAGGGCGATTCCTGCACTCATTCCCAGAAGAATCAGCATCACTCTTTTCTCCAGACCAGGTCAAGACGGCTCCGCACGATTCCGTCGAGAGAGGTGTAAAGAATCGTTCGACCCTCATGTACGACCAGGTCGGCATGCCCCAGACCGATATTACCCGGCAGATCGACGAGGATCGGGTTCTCAGGGTATGTCTCCCAGGGGCCGTCAATCTCCCCGGTGCTGCTGCGGGCCAGTCCCAGGCCAAACTGGTTATCGGCAGGATTGATGTGACTGGGCCCCCGTATCCCTTCGTAGACCATGTAGAAACGCGCCTTCTCTCCCTGGCCAATCCGCTGCACGTCGGCAGAGCTGACGGTACGAAAGTCGAAGTAAGGGTTCGTATCCGGCCCGATCGCTGCCGGGCCATAAGCCGCGGCTCCCTTGAAGAGCGGATTGTGTTCACAGCGACGAAAATCGGCACCCCCTGCCTCCAGGCCACCCACGTAGCAACCCATCCCGCCTGGATTCTGCCCGGCTGCCACAAAGACATAGACCTCCTCCTCGGACACGTATATCCCCGGCGGCGCACCGGACAGGCACTCGTAATCCTCATAAATGTATGGATGCTTGCCGATCGCCTCTCCCGGCGGACAGGGCCGCAACCACACATCCCAGACCCCCGTCTTGGCGATGCGCTCCGGCCGGCTCCAGGTAAGCCCCGCTGTTGACTGGCGGTACATCGTACGACCCAGGTATTCATATACCAGCCTCAGACGATCCCCATCGAAGAAAACGCGTGGATACTGCTGCTGTTCAATGTGATCATCTTCCGAAGTGCACGGACACTGCAGGCATTCGAACTGGCAAACCGGTGTCTGCCCTGACTCATCGCCTGTCGTGAAAGTGTGCCCGCTATCGGTGCTGCGGTAGATGACAGTACAGCCGGGAAACGGAACCGGATTCCCACACTGGTCGACGGTACCGGCCGATTGTTCGCTGGCGTGCAGATAGGACCAGAACTCGCCATTGCTCATCACAATCGTATCCGATTCACCCATCGGCAATCCTGTGTCCTTCTGTATGAGGACGAAGCGCGCCCGGCCTTCCCAAAAGTCCGCCAGGGTGGGATGCCCACCGTTGCCTGGCTTCTGCTGGACCATCAGGGTTGGTGGCTGCGGTAGCGGTGTGGGCAGCGGCGCCGGCATAGCGGTCGGAATTGGGGTCGGTGACGGTGGTGGCCGGAGCGCATGCTCTGCCGCTGTTGCGGGGAGGGTGGGCGGTGACGGAATCATCCGCCCTGCTTCGTGTATGACTACGACTGCTTCAGCCTGGCAGGCAGCCGTCAGGAGGACGGTATAAAGGAGCAGGCAGACAGAATGAAAGGCAGCACGTTTGGCCATCAGCAAGGGAAGAGTGGCGCGACCCTGTGGCAGTCGCGCCGGTTTATAGTCAGAGCGTTACCAGTTTCAGGTTGGTGACTGCCTGGATCTTTGCCAGTGCTTGCACCACCGCTTCCGGCAACTCCCCATCCAGATTGATGAAGGAGAGGGCCTCACCGCCCGGTTCTACCCGGCCCATTCGCCACTCGCCGATATTTACGTCATAGGCGCCCAGAATCGTGCCGACTTGCCCGATCACCCCGGGCACGTCCTTATTCTGCATGATCAGTACGTGCCCCTCCGGGTAGGCGTCCAGGTGATAATTATCCACCTGCACGATGCGCGGCTGCTCGCCTCCGAAAAGAACGCCGGAGATAACCCGGTGCCCGCCATCCCAGGAAACACGGGACGAGATTAAATTGGGATAATCAGCCGCACCGACCCCGGTCGTCTGGGAGATTGAAATGCCGTGTTCTTCCGCCAGCATCGGCGCGTTGATGTAATTAACCGTGTCGGAAAGAGAACGTTCCAGGAGCCCTTTCAGGAGGGCGGCAGCCACCGGCCGGACCAGCTCGTCCACCGTCTCACCGCGCGCTTCAATCTCCACCCGGCGGATCGGCGCCGGAGCCAGGGCATTGTGCAGGATCCCCATCTTTTCTGCCAGCTTCATATAGGGCCGGGTCGTGGCGAAGTCCGGCCCGGCCGGGAAGGGCATGTTGATCGCGTTCCGGAAATCAGTCCCCCGCAGCGCGTCCAACACCTGGTCCACGATCTGTGTGGCTACATCTCGTTGTGCTTCTACTGTGCTCGCCCCCAGGTGGGGTGTGTGCAGGATGTTAGGGAGCCCTAAGAGCGGGCTATCCTGTGGAGGTTCCTGGCTATAGACGTCCACTGCTGCCGCCGTTACCTTGCCGCTCTTCAGTGCCTCCGCCAGCGCCGCCTCGTCAATCAACTTACCGCGGGCCGCATTGATCAGGCGGACGCCGTCCTTCATCTGGGCGATCGATTCCGCATTGATCATCTTATCCGTCTCTTCCGTATAAGCCGTGTGCAGGCTGATGTAGTCCGACTGGGCCAACAGATCGTCCATGTCCACCAGTGTCACCCCCAGCTCCCGGCCCACCTCTTCCGAGACGAAAGGATCAAAGGCGATAACGTCCATGCCAAAGGCCTGGGCCCGGCGCGCCACCAGGCGGCCGATCCGGCCGAAACCAATGATGCCCAGGGTCTTGCGGTAAAGCTGCACGCCGACAAACTCTGAGCGGCGCCACTCTCCTGCTTTCACCGAAGCGTGAGCTGGCGCCGTATGCCGGCTGAGGGCCAGCATCAGGGCCACTGTTTGTTCGGCTGTGGCGATGCTGTTTGCCTGAGGGGTATTCATCACGATAATCCCCTCCATCGTGGCTGCGCGGATGTCGATATTATCCACCCCAATGCCGGCCCGCCCGACTACCTTTAGCTTCTCTGCCGCCCGCAACAGCGCTTCATCCACCGTTGTCCCGCTGCGCACGATTAGGGCGTCGAACGCCTGAATTACATCCTGCAGCTCCTCCGGGCTCAAGCCCAACTTCATCTCGTATGCGGCGTCTTCCGTTTCCTCCAGGCGCTGCAGGCCCGCGTCCCCTAATTTATCCGCTATTAGAACCTTGTACATTGCCCTATTCCCTTCAGGTTAAGAAATCGTCAATTGCTGCCAGTAACTGCTCCAGGCCGGCCATCTCTGTATCGCCCATGTGCGCGATACGAAAATTCTTACCTTTGAGTGGCCCGTAACCGTTGGAGATGATCATCCCTTCCTCGCGTAAATGCTGGTTCAGGGCTGCGATGTCGATTTTTCGGTCATTACTGATACAAGTTACAGTGGGGGAGAGATAATCCTCGGCAGCAAAGAGCGTGAAATCGCGCGCTTTAGCCCAATCAATTGTCCTGTCGCGTAGCGCCAGGTGGCGTTCAAAGCGCTTTTCCATCCCCTCGGCCAGCATATCTTCAAGCTGCCGGTCCAGGGCATACATCAAAGAGATGGCGGGGGTTGCCGGTGTCTGGTTCCGTTTCAGATACTTCTCCAGAAGCAGCATGTCGAAATAGTACCCCCGGTTTTCCACCTGTCCGGCGCGGGCCAGGGCACGATCAGAGACGGCGGCAAAAGCCAGCCCGGCCGGGAGGGCGAACGCTTTCTGGCTGGAAGTGAAAACGATATCCAGGTCCCACTCATCAAACCGCAGCGGGGCTCCCGAGAGGCCACTGACCGAGTCCACGAGGATCATAATCTCCTCGCCACCGGGCACGCTCCGCACCGCTTCGGCAATCTCCTGGATGGGGCTGGTGACACCCGTACTCGTTTCATTGTGTACGAGGGTCACGGCATCAAACCCACCGGCGGCCAGGCGCTCGGCTACCGCCTCCGGTAGGATCGGTTCGCCCCACGCCGCTTCCAGGACTTCGTTTTCTTTACCGTTGGCTTCGGTGACCTCGCGCCACCGGTCGGCAAAGGCCCCGTTGACGCAATTCAACACCTTTTTCTGAACACAGTTCCGTACCGACGCTTCCTGCCAGCCGGTGCCAGACGACGCGGTAACGTATACGCGCTGTTCTGTGAAAAAAACCTGCCGCAGCTTTTCCTGGCACGCCGCGAACAAATCCGCCGCTTCTGGCATGCGGTGGCCGATCATCCACTGCGTTTGCGCTTCGAGAATCTCTGGTCGGACCTCAGTTGGTCCGGGAATAAATAGCCTGATATGCTTGCTCGAACTTCTCTCTAAGTCGCTCATCTTGAAAGGTTATCGCTCCTTTATCAATCAATCTTAACGTTTTGTCTGCCAAAGCCTGGTGAGGCGTGTTCCGGAGAAGGGACAATGCAGCGGGCCCGGCTGCCACAGGCAATATTGGGGCCAGGGAAGCACTATGCAGGAAGACAGGGGCTTCAGTCACCACCCGCTCCCGTGCCACGACCCCGCCAAAGCCGACAAAAAGATCCACAGCCCGGCTGGCATACAGATCGCTGACGCCATCCCCAACCAGCAGAGAACGACCGCGCCGATCCCCTAGAAGCTCACGCACGATAGCCGCTTTGCCGTCGCTTTCCGTGAGGGCCCCTTCCTGGACGTCAAGCAGCCGTTTCTCCTTCTCTGCAATCTGATCGTAATTACACCACCAGGGACCGGAGAGTTCATTGTATTGGACACTCACGGCGCGAATGTTCTCTCGGGGTACCCCCAGATAAACGCCGAATTCAGTCACCGCCTCTGCCAGGCCACCGCTGATAATATACACTTCGTGTCCCAACGCCTGCAGCGCCCCAATAACCGCTTTCGCATCTTCCACAACGTGTTGTTTATATATGTGGCGAACCGCGTTAACCTGGCGCCGGGTCGGCTGTACCAGTTGCAGGCGCCGGTCGTAGACTTCGCCCAATTCCAGCTCCCCGTTCATCGCTGCCCGCGTCAATGCTTCCACGTCCCAGCGCTTGCCGGTCAACTCACCCAGGACGTCAATACCTTCAACAGTAGTCAGCGTGGAGTCGCAGTCAAAGAAAATGTGGTGATAGGGGGGCCAGCGCATCTTTCTCCCATGTGGTGTTTCCTTTCATGGCACAAGGGATTGTACTGAGGAGTGGGACGTTTGCCAAAAAACACCCCGGCCGGTGTTTGTCCCGGCCGGGGGCCTGCTTACGAATTAGCCCGCCGCATCAGGTCGCCGGCACCATCGCTTGCTCGGACACAGCTTCAAAAGGGTTAACCTGCAGGTGGTAGGCGGCGACCGCCATTGCCATCTGCCAGAAGAATAACTGGCCGCCAAGATCGTGCAGGTCCTTCAGCCGGATTTCAATCAGCGGATGTCCTTCGGCCACTAACTCCTGCACTGCCTCATCCTGTGTCTCGTCACCATCCAGACGCAGGTAGACAAACAGATGTTCCGGGGCATAGGCTTCTGGCATCGCCACCACTTCGTGCACCAGGGGACGCAGCTGCCGCTGGCTGCTGCTAGCCAGGAGTTGCGCCACCCAGGTGGCCAGAGGTAGTAAGGCGGGGGAAGCAATGAGGGTCGCCCGTCGCCTGCCCTGGTTTGCCATCGTCCCCAGGAACGTTCCCACCTGACCGGCAATATTGTCTCCTTCAAGCGGACAGTTGCAGCCGCTGGCATTGCACGCCATCCGTCCCGCTCGCTCGACCAGGGTGCGGACGTCCGCTCCCGCAAGCGTGGCGGGCACGAGACCGGCGTAACCCAGAGTGGCGAAATCGCCTGCACAATGCGGATCGTCGAGGAACAGAGCTCGATAATTTTCTTCTCTGGCCAGTTCCGCTATCGGTGATCCTCTCTGGGTGACGGCCACAAAGTGGTTCCCGATCGTAGCCTTCCCGATCTGGTTGGCCAGCGCCTCGTAGATGGAATAGAAGGCCGCACGCAGGCGACTTGACTTTCCGGGTTCGTCCATCAGGAGGAAAAGGAAACGCGGCAGCGCCGGGTCGGCGGCAACTTCTGCCACATAATCCTCATTTTCCAAGGTCACAATCTCCAGGGGTAGGTGGCTGGCCGGTGCGTAGCGCACAATTCCCGGCAGTGCCGGTATGTTGCTGAATGTATCGGCAAAGAGAGCGCTGGCCCGTGTTGCCCGGCCGGTGCCCAGCACCACCACCTTTTCGTAACCCGCCTGTAACAGCTCCTGGCGCAACCTTTCCAGCCGGCCGGTGTTGGCTTCCATAATTCCCGGGAGATGTAGCCATCCCAGCGGTGGCTTTGTCGCCCCGGGCCACACCTCTTCCTCCTCCAGCCAGATCCGGCACATCAGCCGCTCATCACAGATCGTTGCCAGATTTTTGGAGAGTGCCTGGTCAAGGGAACCTGCCTCCACGCTAATCCGTTGCCATGATGCCTCCAGTTCATCTCGTTTCTGCGGCACGCTTTGTACCAGGCGCTGATAGTTCTGAGCATCGGCCATTATCTTTTCAGCTTGCAGTTGCCACGCGATCTCGTCCAGGTTGATGCCGGATCCGGCCACCAGAGCCAGATGGGACCGTGCTTCTTGCTGCCCGTTAGCGAGGGCAGATTTGAGTTCACCCTCTTGCTGGAATGCGTTAAGGGTAGCCAGCGACAGGGCGTGTACAGTATCCTGGCCGATCAGTGCATTGACATACCACGCGCGCGGGTAGGCGAAATTGCTTGGGGTACTGTCTCGCCATAGCAAACGCTGTGGTCTTGCTTCCTGATGGGCAAGGCGCTCCCAACGTTCGCCGGAGAAAATCTCCTGGAATTCCTTGTAGGCCGTTCGCGCCAGGGCAATCGCCGTCTTTCCCTGGAGGTCTGGCCGGTCGATTTGTGCCAGCGCCCTATCGACTGCGTTGTCTAGCGGTGCCAGGGAAAAACCGGCCACCGAAGCCGGCGTCTGTCGCCAGACACTGTGACTCTCGAGAAAAGCCTCGAGTCCCTCCAGATAGGCCATCGCTACCTGGCGGTAGACTTGCACTGAGAATATATGGCTGACACAGACATTACACCCGTCGGCAATCAACTGGCGCAGCGCCTCAATCCCGGCCGGAGTCGCCGGAATCTCAATCATGTTGTTGGGACGGTCCAGGCGGCCACATAGGCCACCCAGATGGCGCGCATTGGCCACCAGTCGCACCGCGTCGTGGGCCAGTGCAGGGTCCAGGGGAATGGTGACATACCCATCGACCCCCTCGCTCTCTTCGAAAACTGGGTGTAGGTAATCGGCGGCCCGCTGGGCGTCGTCGATGAGGAGTGCTTCATAGATCTCTCCGGCCGGTTTGCCCTGACGAATGAGGCGTTGCAGCAGCCGGTCATAGTCGGCGCTACAGCTGATCGCTTTTTCGGTAACGGAGATATCGGTGATGATCCCCTTAATCCCACTATCGACGAGGTGACGGAGTTCGCCGCTTTCTATGAAAGCACGTCTCAGGTAGGCAAGCCAGGGAGCCTGTCCATATCTGGTAACTTCCATGAGCTTTTCCATCATTCCTCCTTCGGGGGTGGCCACCCCCGGCCACGCCGGCATATGCTCAAGGCGCAGCCAACATAAGCCGGCTCCCCAAGAAACCGGCACACTGTTTCCTGGCTCCAACCGCATATTCTAATGGTATAGTTCGCCCTAATGTCGTGCGGCGATCACTATCTGGGAGGGTGGGTTCAAAGCGACAGATTGGCTCCACAGGGACAGAAAGATCTAGCTGTCCTATTTATCATTGTGAACGATTGTGCGAAAAAACACAAGTGCCAAACGTCAGGCGGGGATATGATAAATGTCAAAAAGCGGGGATCAGGGATTTGGCAGTCCCACCAGCAATGAGTTGTGGATCTGTCCATTGCTCGCGAGACAGGCTTCATGTGCCTCGTCGGGAGACCAGGGATTGTTGTGCCAGTCCGTCAGTTGGCCGCCCGCCTGGCGGATGAGGAGGGCGCCGGCTGCCACGTCCCAAGGTTTGAGCCCAACGTTCAGATAACCATCCAGCCTTCCGGCTGCCACCCACGCCAGGGCGAGCGCTGCCGATCCGATCGCGCGGATGGTATGTACCCGGTGTGCGAAGGTGGCCAGCATCTCCAGACTCAGCTTTCGTTTCGCCTCGCTGTGGCCCCAATCCAGGGCGACGATGGCCTCTGCCAGGTCAGAAATCGGGCTGACCGTTACCGGCTTTCCGTCCAGCGAACTTCTGCCCCCGGCAGCAGCGCTGAACGTCTCTTGCCGGATCGGATCATAGATGACGCCAGCCTGAACCTTGCCGTCCGCCACCGCTGCCAATGAGATACAGAAATTCGGCTGCCGGCGGCTATAATTGCTGGTACCGTCGATGGGATCGATAATCCAGACGACCCGGCCGGAGGTTGAGAGCGCGTCATTTGTTTCCTCCGTGAGGAAGCCATGCCCCGGAAAATGGCTGCCGATGACTCGCGTCAACAGACGCTGGGCCTCCAGATCCGATTTGGTAACCCAATCGCGAAATCCCTTGTCTGGCAGCCGCTGGGGGTCGCGCCACTCTTGCCGTAACAGCTCGCCCGCCTGTGTGGCTGCATCCTGGGCCACGCTCAACAGATCGAATTGCTCCGATTCTTGCATCTATCCTCCTGACAAAAAAAGCGGGCCAGGCTTCTACCCTGGCCCGCTCTTCGCGGTTACCTCTAGCTTAGAGGACCGGTGCTTTCCGATCGGCGTTCAGCGAACACTGACCGCTAGCACTGCTACTCAATTTCCGCCATCAGCTCTTCCTGCTGCTCATTGGCGAAGTCGGTCAATTCTTCAAGAATGTCCACAATTGGGTCGGTGTTGTCCACGCCGACATCTTCCGGCAGCTGCATGATCGTGTTGAACGCGATTTCTGCTTCATCACGCACCGACTGGTACGAGATCAACTGCGGCTCGTAGGCGCCATACTGCAGCAGATCGAGGGCGGTGCCCCACTGCGGATTTTCCGCCACGTAATCGCCCAGATATTCCTGGGTTCCACGCCGGGTGGGGAAGTAGTTGCTGCCGCGGACCCACTCCGCCTGGTTCTCAGGCAGGGTGAACCACTTCACGAAGATCCAGGCCGCAAGCTGCTGCTCGGGTGTCGTGTTGGTGATCATCACGTCGGCGCCGTAGATATTCTGGACCGGGTTCTCGACCGTATGGGGAATTGCCGTGACACCCCATTCATCCGGCTCTGTGCCTTGTTCTTCGGCCACTGTCTGCACGTCGCTGAAGTAGAAGGGAAGACCAGAGCTGGAGCCCTGGGCGAAGATCGCGTTACGCGCGGCAAACTCCGGATTGGGGTAGCCTTCGGTAAAGAAGTAGGCGCACCCATCGTCGGTCAGATCTTTTAGGAAGGCCATCGACTCAATGGTGGCCTCATTGGCATAGTTGTAGCTCTCGCCATCTTCGGCCAGAACATCACCGCCGAAAGCCATCGCCCACGCTGCTACGGCCGAAGCGTCGCTGCGCAGGATGTAGCCGCCGGTGCCTTCTGCATTGGAGGCCGCGCACGCCATTTCACGGAACTCGTCCGGCGTGGTCGGCGGGCCGTCATACCCTAGCTCCTCCAGCCAGGTTTCGTTGTAGAAGAGCACTTCCATCGAGCGATTCGGGGGGAAGCCCAGGCGTTGGCCGCCAAAGCTCGGGTGTATGCTCTGGTCGACGAAGCTGGCAAAGAAATCTTCACGATCCGCATCGGTCAGACCCCAGACGTCACTGGTCAGATAGGGATCCAGGTCCACCAGCGCATTGTTCAACTGGTAAAATGCCTGGTCATTCTGGTAGCCGACGACGAGGGCAGCCGGCAGTTCGCCGGCCGTGATGCTGGCGTTAACCTTATCGCGGATGTCATTGTAACCACCCTGATTCTGGTCCACTACCGTGATGCCACAGGCATTCGTGTCATTGAAGCCACCGACGATCGTTGCCAGTGCATTATCCCGGTCTTCGCCGCTGTGCTGGTGCCACCAGGTGATCTCAACTCCGGTGGGGTCCACGCCGGCGAAGGGGCCTTCCGTGGCGACGACGCACTCATCGATGCCGTTCATCGTAGAGCTGGTTACTTCGGCCGCTTCTTCCTCGGCCATTTCCTCTTCGGCTACTTCTTCTTCGGCCATCTCTTCTTCGGCCGCTTCTTCTTCAACCACTTCCTCGGCCTCTTCGGCCGCTTCTTCTACCTCTTCTTCGACCTCTTCGGCCGCTTCTTCTACCTCTTGCTCAACTTCTTCGGCTGTCTCGGCAACAGGTTCTTCGGCCGGTTCTTCCTCACCGCCGCAGGCTACTAACGCCAGCGGGATGATCAGGGCTAGCAATAAGAGCCAGCGCATCCATTTCTTCTTAGACATTTTTTGATTCTCCTCCTAGAGAGAAAGTGTTTCGGTTAGTACTGCAATCTGTCGCCACCAGGGCGACTCCTCTTCGCTAATGATTCGAACAGACTCCGTGTTGGGGATCAACCAACCATCTGCTCGCAAGCTGTATCCGGCATCACCTCCTTTATACGAGGAGAACGCGGCGGTCCTGTCGCCCCGTTCATCCCATTCTTTATCCCTTTAAGCCCGAAGTGGCAATTCCTTCGGTAAATTGTTTCTGTGTAAAGAAGTAAATAATAATCAAAGGCAGGATCGTAATGACCGCTCCCGCCATCCGCAGGTGATTCTGGGCTCCGGCCTCGTCCAGGAAGCTCAGGAGACCGTAAGAAATCGGTCGCCATTCCGGCGTTGTCGTCACCAGGATCGGCCAGGCGAGCGCATTCCAGGAGCCAATGAAGCTGAAGAGAATCACCGTCACCATCGCGGCACGCGAGAGGGGCACGACCACTGTAATCAGGTAGCGCACGTGGCCGGCACCGTCAATGCGCGCCGAGTCCCATAACTCCGATGGGATCTGTTGGAAGAACTGGCGCAAGAGTAGAATACTAAAAGCGCTGGCCATAAAAGGAATCGTTAACGCCGGCCAGTTGTTGATCCACCTGAGCGGCGTGACATTCCCCAACCAGGAAACGGTGATGAAATTAGGAACCCACGTGATCGCTTCCGGCAAAATGAGGGTGGAGAGAAGCAGCGCGAATAAGAACTCCTTGCCGGGAAATTCCATCCGCGCAAAAGCGTAGGCAGCCATCGTGCAGAAGACCACCTGTCCCCCAACTGTGATTGCTGCAATGATCACGCTGTTCCAGAAGTATTCGCCAAAACTGGCGTCTTCCCACGCGGTAATGTAGTTGCCCCATTGCGGGACGGCCGGGAGAAGGGCGCGCCCGTTGGCCTCCGTCAGGTTCATCAACGACATGCTGATCGTGAAAAGGAATGGAATGATTGCGATCACTGCACCCACGATGAGGATGACGTAGATAATGATCCGCCCCACGTCCACCGGCTGGGTTGCCTGATGTAATTCCTGTTCCGGTTCGGTAGAAGGGGTAGTCAGGATATCAGCCATAGAATACTCTCTCCCGGGAAAAACGATTGTTGATGACTGTCAGCAGCATGACGATGATCAGCAGCAGCATGGCCAGCGCAGCGGCATACCCGTAGCGGGTATCTCGCTTCATCGCGTCGAAGATGACGAGACTTGCAGTGTCGGCGGTACCCAGCGCGGCCGGCGAGCGCAGCACGTAGATGTGGTTGAATGCCTTGAAGGTGCCGATGACGGCGTAGAGGGTGAGGAAATAGATGGTAGGCGAAAGCAACGGTAGCGTCACGTGGCGGAACTGGGCCCACCGGCCGGCCCCATCGATCGAAGCGGCCTCATACAGGGCACTCGGTATGGCCCCCAGTCCGGCCAGGAATATCACCGTGTTAAAGCCGACGAATGTCCACACGCCGAAGATGATAATTACCACCAGCGAAAGGCTGGGACCGGCTGCCCATACCGGCAGATTAACTGCGTCGCCAACCATCATCTGGAAAATGCCGGTTGGTTCGTTTAGCCAGCCCAGGGCATTTATCCCAAACACCGAAAGAAAAGCGTTCATCGGCGCGTCCACCCGCCCGGAAAAGATCACGCGGAATACGGCGGCCGCACCCACGGCCGGCGTGACGTAAGGCAGGAAGTAAATGATCCGGAAGAGCCCCTTCCCCTTGATATTCTGGAAGAGAAAAGTGGCCAGGGTCAACGAAATCGCAAATTGAAACGGTATCGACCCCGCCGAATAGTAGACGGTGTGCAATAACCCTTCCCACCATTCATCATCGCCCGTGGCTGCAGCCCGCGGCAATTCGCCGATGAGTACCCACGCGCCGATAATCAGCATTGCTCCGGCCGCCAGCCGCAAGAAAGTACTGCGATTGCTGTCTCGCTCGCTGGCGCTGTCCCAGATCCAGTAAGAGATCCCCAGGAGAACGAGCCCGGCGCTAATCGTCACCACCTGCGACCAGATCGCCAGCTCCTCGCCATCTTCCAGTGCTTCGGCGTATGCTAGTTGAATTTCGGTCCAGGTGAACCAGCTCAGGGCAATGGCCAGCGCTAACAGGACCGTTACTTGAAAGAAGGCGGCTAAATAATCACCACTGCGCGGATTGAACGGGAGGCTGCGAAAGACCAGGTACGTGACCAGGCCGCCCACCAGCAGAACGCCCAGCGCAGCCCATAGTGCCTGTTGCACTTCCGGCATGAGGATCGCTTCACCCAGGAACCGGCGGAATAGCTCGCCCGCTTCCCCTTCTCCCGCCTGTTGCGCCGCCCGCATCTTATTGGCGATGCCCAACAACTCCGGCAGGAAGATGTAGAAGAAGCGCATGAACAGCAATGAGCCGGCTCCCAGGATAACGGCCGGCAACGCCAGTAGCGCCGGTTGGTCATCATATTTCTGGGCCTGGCGCAGCTTTGCCATTAGCCGCCGGATTGCCAGAAAGACGAGGGCAATAGCAATCCAGAATGCAAGCACGTACGCCAGGTCGCCAATCGCTCTCACGTAATTGTACATGCCATCGTAACGGCCGAGAATCCTGTTCAGGCCACGCAGCGTGCTTTCATAAGCCGAGAAGGCCAGGGGGAAGATACCGAACATGAAGATGATGATAAAGGCCGGGGCCAGAAAAAGATACGCCAGGATGCTCTCCCTGATACGGCGGCCCCGCCGGCTGCTCAGAAGACCGCTGGAGACTGCACTCGCCTCGTCCGCGCTTTCAGAACTCTGCGTGATGATCGTGTCACTCACTGAAATACCCTCAACAAATTAATGGTACGGGGGAAAACGGTGGCGTTGGCGCCGAGACCTGCGAGGCCTTTGGAATCGAAAACAAAAACGTGAGCTGAGCCAGACCGGTTCATATCGTCCTCTGCCCCGTGCCTGGAAATAAGGGAGCGTCTAGACGAGGTTGGTCATGCAGGGAATTGCTAACCATAGCCTCTTCTCTTCTATCCTCTCTCGCTCACAGCCTTTCGAGTACCTCATCTGTGCGAGATTATAACATGCACAGGCTGATTGGCAACCATCGACGGCACGAAAAGGAGCGCAGCGATACCTTGGTGACGTCTTCTGCAGAGGGCCCCGCCGGCGCCTTTGCCGATGCCCAAAAAGCGACGTGAGCGGTGATTTTACATTTTTCTTGTATGGCTCTAATTTACATCTAACATCACCTCTGTAAATTCAATAGTGGAGACTGAACTGGGGACTTATAGAGACACCACTTAGAAATGTCACACTTGTTGAGGAGAAAGGGATCGTCAGATCCCGGCCCGGATTTGACGATCCGGTATCCTGAACCGTGTCAAGTCCAAAAGCTTTCTCTATTAGTCAAAAGTTCATCCGTAATTACCCAACAAATAGAATACTTGAACGAAGGAGGAATAGACCATGTTCTGGAGCACCGGTAGACGTCCTTATTGGCGGCGTGAGATGGGCCGCCTGCAACAAGAGATGAACCAGCTAATGGACTCTTTTCAGCAGGGTGGCCAGCGTGGATTTCCTGCGTTGAACGTATGGGCCAATCAAGATGAGGCTCTCGTCACGGCCGAACTGCCCGGCGTGAACCCAGACGACCTTGATATCTCCGTTGTCGGCGAAACGGTTACCCTCAGTGGCTCCCGTGCCTTGCCTGAGACCGGCGAAGATATTACCTGGCACCGCCACGAGCGCTGGCACGGAGAATTTAGCCGGACGATGCAACTGCCCTTCCGTATTGACGCGGATAATGTGGACGCAAGCTATCAAAATGGCGTGCTGAAAGTGACTTTGCCCCGCGCCCAGGAAGACCGGCCCAAACGGATATCTGTGGGCGGCTAAACGACTGTTATAAGCGAAGTAAATGCTCTGGCCGGCACCTGATTCCGGCCTCGCTCCGACACGAGCAAGCGCATGCTATAGGAGGTTCAACAAAGATGGCTGAGTTAGAGGTTCAGAAACAAGAAGCAGAAGAAATGGAAGGGGTCGAACGTACCCGTACCCGGCGGGTCTTTATCCCGAAAGTGGATATCTATGAAGAGGGTGAAACCGTTTACTTGCTGGCCGATGTGCCCGGCGTGGACCAGGAGTCCATTGACATCACCCTCGAAAAAAACATCCTGACCATCACCGGTTTTGTCGACGATGAGATGGAAGATTACGGACTGGCTTACAGCGAGTACCGTGTCGGTGATTACGAGCGCACATTTGCCCTGTCCGACGAAGTGGATCGCCGCAAAATCGAAGCAACCGTCAGCGACGGGGTTCTGAAGCTGACGTTGCCCAAAGCGGAAGAAGCAAAGGCCCGCAAGATCGCCGTCCGTTCTACCTGAAGCAGGCCCGTAGCTACTTGTAGACGAGGAGGTGTAACATGAGAGTGAGTGATCTGGTACCGTGGAGAAGCAGCTTGCCCGCGCGCCGGGGCGAAGGAGAAGAGAATTCCTTCGATCTCATGCGCCGGGAAATGAACCAGATGTTTACGGACTTCCTCCGTGGCCTGGAGACTACAGGCGAAGAGCGCAGTGTCTTCAATCCCCGGCTTAATGTAACTGAAACAGAGAATGAGATTGAGGCAACCGTGGAGTTGCCGGGGCTGTCCGAGGAAGACATTGATCTGACCTTGACCCGTGACGGCCTGACCATCCAGGGCGAAAAGAAGGAAGAAAAGGAAGAGGAAGGAATGAACTACTACCGGCGCGAACGCGCGTACGGTTACTTCAAGCGGACGATTCCGCTGCCGCCGGATGGCGTTGACCGCGATAAAGTGGAAGCCAATTTTGAAAAGGGTGTTCTGACCATCACCATGCCCAAGCGCGAAGAAGCGCAGGCGGTTTCGCGGCGCATTCCAGTGAAGAGTGGTTAACGCGCTGTCCTGAATCAGACAAAGGCCACCGGGGATAAACGGCCGGTGGCCTTTGTCGTTTCTCGCTTAATGGTCGTCCGGCTACATCAGCGCGAACACCGTCAGCGCTTTTACCTGGTTGGGAGCAGACACCTCGCCCAGCCTCTGGACATTGTAGCCGTTACTATCGCCCAATCCCCGGAAGGCGTTCTTACTGACGAAAATAGCAGGAAATGGTGCCTGCCAGTTGAGCAGGCTCAGTCCTTCTGCATCCTGAATGCTGGCTTGAAGGGCGGTGAGGCGCTGCTTCTCGTTAACTGTAAAAGGGACAAGCGTGTCGGTGTGGACGCCGATACCAATACGAAAAGGAATCCGCTGCTCGCCAAGTCGCTGCCGGTTAAGCGCCTCCAGGCCTTGGCGCAGGGCAACGGCAGCATCGATGCCTTGCCGTGATGGAGCCACCGCCATGGACCGTGCGGGGAAAAGCAGTACTGCGCTACTGGCATTAAGTATCCTCGTAATCCCTTGATACGCGTTGCCGACCTCCTCAATTAGCTGGCGATAAGCCGCCAGTTCATCGGCCACTGTTTTCGCCTCCGGCTCGGAGCCCGGAATTTCGTCGATCCGGACAAAGAGAAAGGTGACTACCTGGGAACTCACCCCAGTTACATTTTGCTGTGTTGCCCCCATAGCGATAGAAGCGGGGGCTGTCAAGACCGTTTCCTGTTCTCCGTTCTGGTTCACCGTGCCGTTTCCCTGCTGGCTAGATTGTAACGTCATCAGCACTCTCCTTAACTTCGAAAGGCACCCCTTGACCATGCCGGTGCCTTTTATCTGACGCGAATTCTAGGCAGGAAGGAGGGGGCGGACAATGGTCCTTTTGATATGCCTCGCAGGTACTATCGTCGCCATCTTCTGTTTAGTGTGAAGATGCTTCACAACTGGCCGCCTGGTCCGGCAGATGGTAAATAGCGATCGCATCCTCCCGGTAAATCTCCTCACCCGGAACTTCAATCTCGCCATCCATCAGTAGCCGCTCATACGTGCCTTGATAGACATACTGAACACACCATTTCTCGAGGAAGGCACGCCGCCAGGAGAGCGGCGTGCTGGATGCCCAGAACTTCTCCATCTGCTCCAGTTTCTCTTCAAAGTGCAGGGTCATGGTGAGTTGGCCAAGGAAGACGTGCGCGTTATCCACCGTTGGCAGGTAGTTCCCCATTGGATAAGCTGCGAACACGACATCCGTCCCGTCGGTTTCTGTTGCCAGCCACCTGGCCGCTGTCCGCTCCTTGGCAACCATGTAGTTTGGATATGTCTGCCGAACCAGGCTATTCTGGGTCACCAGCAGCGAGGCCATAAACGCAGAAGGTACCATCAGTAGCACAAAACTGCGCAGTAAGGTCTCTGACGGTGTGGGTGTAAACCGGGCAAACGTGTCGAAAAAAGCTGTATTCTCCAGCCAGGGAATGACTACCTCTATCAGCCCGTAGGCGGCGAGCGTCCCGGCCGGGACAAACAGGCCCAGCGAAAGGCGTCCTGTATACGGGACGAAGGGTACGTACATCACCAGTAAATTGCCGCCAAACCATAGCGGGACCAGCCAATCCTCTTGGCGTCGGAGCCACCTGACCGCTCCGGTACCCGCCAATAAACCTAGTAAGCCAAGCCCGGCAATCAATCCTGCCGGTGGCGGTGGCGGGATTCGATTGAGGTTGCCACTGACGAACGCCACCCAGGCAGGATCCCGATTGACCCAATAACCATAGTAAAACAGCAGCGGTAGAATCGGCAGGATCACCAGGACGAGGTACAAGGAACATCGCCATAGCACCTGTCGCTTCTGTATGCCGAGGATCAGGAGATAGAATCCCAGTACGGTAACCACGACTGCGGCATTGTAGGCATAGGTCAGACCGAGCGCAAGACTCGCTCCCATACCCGCCAGTGCCCAGGGTAATGGCCGTTGGCTCTTCATCAGACGCAGAACACAACCAAAAGCGATTGCCTCCAGAGCAAAGCCTAGCAAATAGTGGGGTGGATTCACCGCAATCAGCACCGTTGTCCATTCCGGCATGCTTAGGTCCGGAAACGAAGAGAGCGGCAGGGAGAAATAGCTCGCCAGCGGCCATAGCAGCCAGCTTATCCCCCCGCCAAAAATAATGAGCAACCATGCCAGGCGTTGCCGGTGCGCTTGTCCTGGGAAAACCTGGCGCACCCAGAAAAGCAATCCCAGAAAAGCAAGCATCAACGCCGGCAGACGTAGCAGATTGAACCACACTTCTAGCGACCCACCGAGTAAGCCGGCCACTTTTCCGGTTGCCATGTACAGAGGCAGATAGAGGACGGGTTGCCACACTTCCGGGGAGAACTTGAATTGGTACAGCCAGGCACCTTCACTGCCCTGGCGCATTGCCGAAAGATATGTAGCCAGGTCATTATGGTTCGCCAGGGTTCCCGTGAAGACCATGCCTGGCGGTGTCGCAAGCCAGGCAATCAGGTAGGGTCCTAGGATGAGAATAGTCGCCAGCGCCATCCAGGGCCAAAGACTTCTCAGACCTAATTCTCTTTCGGGTTCTCTAACAGAGGCCACCCTCTCAGATCTTCCCATTGCGATCCGGCTCGGTTCCCAATCGATTCACGACCAGCCTCCCGTCCACGCTTCCAATTCTTATGCCACGCTCTCTACCCGTTCTTCAGCCTTATGCACCGCCTCCCGCAGATTCTTCGTAAACGGCGGGTAGACCACGCCCTCTTCGGTGACGATCCCGGTGACGTAGCGATGGGGCGTGACGTCGAAGGCCGGATTCCGCGCCGTCGCTCCCTCTGGCGCTACCCGTTGCCCGGCCACGCACAGGACCTCCTCCGCAGAGCGTTCTTCGATCGGGATCAGATCCCCGTTCTCCAGCTCCAGGTCAATCGTACTTGTCGGCACCACCGGATAAAAGGGGACGCCGTTTTCTCGGGCAACCACGGCCAGCTTGTAGGTGCCGATCTTGTTGGCCACATCCCCGTTGGCCGCCGTGCGGTCAGAACCGACGAGGACGATATCCACCTGCCCGGTGCGCATGAAGTGCCCGGCGGCATTGTCGGCGATCACGTCGAAAGAGATGCCTCGTTGTTGCAGTTCCCAGGCGCTCAGGCGCGCCCCCTGCAGACGAGGCCGGGTTTCATCTACCAGCACGTGGATCTGCTTGCCCATTTCATGGGCCGAGAAGATTACGCCCAGCGCCGTGCCCCAATCCACCGTCGCCAGGGCGCCCGTATTGCAGTGGTGAAGAATGGTGGCTCCATCCGGCACCAGTTCGGCCCCATGGCGGCCCATCCGTTTGTTAAGGGCCACGTCGTCGTCGGCGATCTGCTGGGCGGCGGTCAGTAGCGCTTCTCGGATTTCCTCCGCACCGTTCAGGGCCGGATTTGCCGCCGTCTTCAACTGTCGTCTCACCGCCCATGAGAGATTCACGGCCGTCGGCCGGGCTGCGTTCAATGTCTCCGCTGCACGCTCCAAATCGTCCAGCAGCGACTGGCGCGCGCTGGCCTTGCTCTGCCGTGCCGCCAGTGCCAGGCCAAACGCTGCCGCCGCGCCAATCGCCGGTGCGCCCCGCACGTACATCTCGGTAATGGCCCTCGCCACCTCCCCGTAATCCGTAAAGGTTACAATCTCAAAATTCCACGGCAACTGCCGCTGGTCGATCATCTTGACGCTGTTTTCATCATAATCCCAGAAAACGGTACGCATAGCATACTCCGTAGATTAGTTGTTCGTTGTCGAAACTTGGTTTTTGGATAGGGTAAAGTCAGGCGAACGTCGAGCCTCGCTGCTGCCTGCTCCCTGACGCAGTTGATAATAACATGGGGGCAGGCGAGTGCCAACCTGATTGAAACATAGTTAGGGGCGGTGTAAAATAGGAAAATAGGTTGAAAGACCCTGACCATCGTCATGGAAAAATTACCATACTTTAAGAGCGTGAAGCAGTGGCTCGCCCTCGGCATGGGGGTGAAGCGTTGGCTGTTGGTGATGGTCGCCGGTTCCGTCGTCATGGGCATGGGTTTCGTTTATCTGCTGGTCATTGCAAATCGTGCGGGTATCTTGCCGGCAGTCATTTACGATCACCTCATGTTAGGCTTCCTGCCGCTTATCTGGCGCGTGCTCCTGCTCCTCCTCCTTGGATTTCTGCTGATTGCCGTCGCCGCTGTCCGCTTGGGCGCAAACCTCGTCGAGCCTTTCCGGCGGCCGGGCGATTCCCTGGCAGCCTCCCTCTATTTTTACTCCCGCCGGGGTCGCGGTCCCCAGATCGTGGCCGTTGGCGGCGGTACCGGCCTACCCAGACTGTTGCGCGGTCTGAAGGAATTCACCAGCAATATCACGGCCGTGGTCACCGTGGCCGACGATGGCGGTAGCAGCGGTCGCCTGCGCCAGGAACTCGGCGTATTGCCGCCGGGCGACTTCCGCAACAATCTCGCCGCCCTCTCTGACGACGAAGCGCTGATGACCCAGGTGCTCCAGTACCGCTTTGGCGCCGGCGTCGGCGAGAATGGGCGTAGCGAACTACGCGGGCACGCCTTCGGCAACTTGCTCCTTGCTGCGCTGGCCGGCGTCACCGGCAGCTTCGACGAGGCCTTACTCGCCGCCGAGCGGGTGCTCGCCCTCCGCGGTCGCGTCTTACCTTCCACGCTCGAACAGGTAGCGCTGGTCGCCGATGTCGAGCTCGACGCCGGCGTGGACGGCCGGGAAATGCGCCGAGTGACCGGAGAGTCCGCCATTCCCGAAAGTGGAGGAAGAATCGTGCACGTGTACCTGGATCCGGCCAACATTAGCGCCTACCCCCCGGCCGTGCAGGCCATCCTCCAGGCAGATCTGGTGGTCCTCGGCCCCGGCAGCCTCTTTACCAGCATTATGCCCAATCTCCTGGTGCCGGGCGTGGCCCAGGCGCTGCGCCATACCCGCGCCCAGACCGTCTATATCTGCAATCTGGCGACCCAGCCGGGCGAAACCGATTCCTTTACCGTCGCCGACCATGTGGACGCCCTGACCCGTCATATTGGCGAGGATTGGTTGGACGTCGTCGTCGCCAACGACAACCTCTATCTCCCTGCGGAAAAGGCGGGGAATACCCACCTGGTGCAGCCGGGCTGGCCCCCTGTTCGCCGCGGACACATCCGTCTGGTCACTGCCGATTTACTTGACGAAAATCGTCCCTGGCAGCATGATAGTGAGAAGCTGGCTGCCGTCCTCAAAAGCCTGGGCGAAGGCATCCATAACGGCCAGGAATCGTATTTGTGATATAAATCACATGTGAGGCGTTACGTTCAGCGTATCTTCCCATCCTATTTTCCCATTACAATAGAATGGTCAAACTAAAAGCAAAAAGGAGAAGTTCCTGATGGCAGTAAAAGTTGGTATCAATGGCTTCGGCCGCATCGGCCGGCAAGTTTACAAGGCAATCTACGAGCAATACCAGGACGTCCTCGACGTAGAAGCGATCAACGACCTGATGGATGTAGAGACGAACGCTCATCTGCTGAAATACGATTCTACCTACGGCCGTTTCCCGGGCGAGGTGGAAGTCCGTGATGGCGACCTCTATGTCGATGGTCAGAAGCTAAAGAATTATGCCGAGCGTGATCCGTCTAAGTTGCCCTGGGGAGAGCTGGGTGTGGACATCGTGCTGGAATGTACGGGCATTTTCCGCACACGGGAGCAGGCCGCCCAGCACCTCGACGCCGGCGCGAAGAAGGTTCTGATCTCTGCACCGGGTAAAGGTGTCGATGCTACCTTCGTCCTCGGCGTCAACGAAGATGAGTACGATCCGGAGAACCATAACGTAATCTCCAACGCCAGTTGTACGACCAACTGTCTGGCACCGGCAGCCAAAGTGTTGCAGGATGAATTCGGCATCAAGCGGGCGCTGATGTCCACCATCCACGCTTACACCAACGGCCAGCAAATTCTGGATATGGCGTACAAAGATTTGCGCCGGGCCCGTACCGCCGGCATCAATATCATCCCGACCACCACCGGTGCGGCCAAGGCCGTCTCGCTGGTGATCCCTGAGTTGGACGGGCGCTTTGACGGGATGGCTTTCCGCGTGCCGGTCGTCACCGTGTCCGTCGTCGACCTGACCGCCGAGCTGGAGACCGACGCGACCGTAGAAGAAATCAATGAAGCCTTCCGCCAGGCTGCCGACGGCGAAGGCTGGATGGGCAAGGTCCTGGGCTATACCGAGGAACCGCTGGTTTCCACCGACTTCATTGGCACCGAGAAATCCTCGACCATTGACGCCCTTTCCACTCAGGTCATCGGCGGTAACCTGGTGAAGGTTGTCACCTGGTATGACAATGAATGGAGCTACTCTGTCCGTCTGGCCGATCTGGCCGCCTTCGTCGCCGAGCGTCTCTAACCCCCGGCTTTTGGCGTTAATGCCGCTACCTGCTATCCTGGGGATACCGGCACCGGCACAAGGCCGGATTGAAAGATAAGGAAACCCTGAACGGGGCGACCGGCCGGTCGCCCCGTTTTGCATAATAGAGATAGAACGGATGGAGTTAAAAGAATTAGAGGCGCGGATGCACGCCTTCGTGGCTGAGAAAGGCTGGTACGCGCCCGATTCCCCCAAAGAGCAAACCGCACGCAATCTTGCCACCTCCCTGGTTCTGGAGGCGGCCGAAGTGCTGGAACATTTCCAGTGGACAGAGGAGGTGCGCGATCCGGAGGCATTGGCCGGCGAGCTCGCCGACGTGGCCCTGTACCTCCTGCAATTGGCCAGCATTAGCGAGATCGACCTCGAGGACGCGATCCTGGCCAAGCTGGCCGAGAACCGCGAGCGTGAGTGGCCGGCACCGTGAAAATTCTGGCGGTCAGCGACCGGGTGTTGGGCAATCTATACAACACACAGGTACGCGAGACCCACGCTGACGTCGACCTGATCATCGGCTGTGGGGATCTCCCCTTCTATTACCTCGATTTTCTCGTCTCGGCCCTGGACGTGCCCCTGGTGTACGTGCGGGGAAACCATGACACCATTCCCCAATATACCGTCGACGGACGGGTCCTGCGCCGGGTGCCCGGTGGGCTGGACATCCATGGGCGGTTGGTGACCATGCAGGGGTTGACTCTGGCCGGCCTGGAAGGTTCCATGCGCTACCGTCCCACCGATCCCCTCATGTACACCGAAGCCGAAATGCGCTGGGAGATTGCCCGCCTGTTGCCCCATCTGCTCTGGCGCCGCTTTCGCCTCGGCCGTGCCCTCGACATCCTGGTGACCCATTCTCCCCCTTTCCAGATCCACGACCGGCCGGATCGTGCCCACACCGGTTTCCGGTTCTTTCACCGCTTTATGGCCCTCTTCCGTCCCCGGTATCTCCTCCATGGCCACATTCACGTGTACCGGAGGGACGTCCCTCGGGTGACGCGCTTCGAGGACACCATCGTCATTAACGTCTACCCCTCCTTTCGCCTGAATCTGGCCGAGCCACCCCCCATCCAGGCAGTTTATCCCTCTTGACGTCGTGCTGGAGCCATCGTACACTTTTTCTGGGGTCATCGTTCACCCTGCTCCTTGCCCAGGCCCCAAACCGGCCGCTATCCTGTGTGAGGTGGCGCGAAAGGAGAGTTAGATCCATGTCAGCCGTTCTGGAAAAGGTGGATTTAAAGCCTGCCCTACAGCCGATTGCCGCTTATTTCCTGCGGCCGGTTGCGGTCGTGCGCGGCTATCAGCGTGCAGATCTCCAGCCCGACCTGGTAGCCGGATTGACTGTCGCTGTCATCATGCTTCCCCAGGCCATTGCCTTTGCCTTTATCGCCGAACTGCCGCCGGCCATGGGCCTTTACGCAGCGATCGTGGGCAGCATCGTCGGCGCACTTTGGGGTTCCTCCAACCAGACCCACAACGGTCCCACCAATGCCAACTCCCTGCTGGTTGCTTCTGCTCTGCTCAGCGCCACCTTCGTGCCGGGCACACCGCAGTTCATCATCGGCGCAGGGATGCTGGCGGTCATGGCCGGCGTCTTCCAACTGGCGCTGGGCCTGGCCCGGCTGGGAATGCTGGTCAATTTCGTTTCCTACTCGGTGCTCGTCGGTTTTGCGTCAGGCGCCGGTCTGCTGATCGCCGTCAAGCAAATTGGTCCCTTGTTGCGCCTGAGCTTCGAGGGGCGCGGTCTGGAGGATATCGCCGTCGGCGTGGCTACCAATCTTTCCAATATTCATGCCCCGTCGGCCGCCATCGGCCTGGGCACCATCGCATTACTGTTGTTGCTGCCCCGCATCAGCAAGAAATTGCCCGCCGCCCTGATCGTGATGATCGTCGCTGCCGCGACCGTCTTCGCCCTGGATCTTCGGCCGCAAGGGGTGGAAGTGATCGGTGAGCTGCCCCGGAGCCTGCCGCCCCTGGTTGACCTGCCCATCTTTAACCTGGACATGATGCGCCGGCTCTCCACCGGCGCCCTGGCGGTAGGTGCCATTGGCCTGGTGCAGACGATCGCCATGGCCCGTTCCATTGCCACCCAGACCGGGCAGCGGCTGGATAGCAACCAGGAGTTTGTCGGTCAGGGCCTGGCTAACATCGCCACCGGTTTCCTTTCCGGGTTCCCCACGGCCGGTTCTTTCTCGCGCTCAGCGGTCAATATCCAGGCCGGCGCCCGCTCACCTCTGGCGTCGGTCTTCTCCGGTATCTTTGTCCTCATTGCCATGTTCCTGCTGGCACCTTTGGCCGCATACCTGCCTCTGAGCGCCCTGGCCGGCGTCCTGGTCGTTATTGCCTTTGGTCTCGTGGATGTGGCCGAGATTCGCCGTATCTGGCAGGGTACGCGGGGTGATGCCTTCATCATGCTCGTTACCTTTCTGGGCACCCTCTTTCTCCCCATCGAGTTTGCTGTTTTGGTCGGCATCTTGCTCTCCTTCGTCCACTATACGTTGCGCACCAGCATGCCGCGCGTGCACGAGGTCTTGCCCGACGAAGAGTTCCATCATTTCAGCGACCGCTCCGGCCGGGATCCCTGTCCCCAGTTGACCATTTTGGACATCGAGGGCGACCTTTACTTCGGCGCTGTCAATCATGTGGAAGAGAAAATTCACCAACGGCTGTTAGCCCGGCCGGAGCGGCGTTTCCTGCTCATCCGTATGCACCATGTCAATCACTGCGATTTCAGTGGCATTCACATGCTAGAGAACGTCGTTCACATGTACCGGGAAGCAGGGGGAGACGTCTTCCTCGTCCGCGTCAGCCCCCGGGTGCGCAAATTAATGGATTCCACCGGCTTCAGCCGTTACCTGGGGGAAGACAATTTTCTCAGCGAGGACAACGCCATCAGCCACATTTTCTACCGGATCCTCGATCCGGCCGTCTGCATCTATGAGTGTCCGTTCCGCGCTTTTGAGGAGTGTCAGAATTTGCCCAAACGGGAGGGTCTCGCCGACGTCCCTGTATACCGGGATATTCCGCCGGACACCATCATCAAGGTGCCTCCGGAGCAACTGTGGGCAAGACTGTATCACGGCGGCGGGAACGGAGAGCCACCCCCGGCCGTGATTGACGTGCGCGAGCCTCGCGAGTACCAACAAGGACATATTCCAGAGGCACAACTCGTCCCCTTACCTTCCATCATGTCCAAATCGGTCCGCCTGCCCAACGATCGCCAGATAGTGCTCGTGTGCCGCACCGGCCGCCGCAGCCAGCGCGCGGCCTATGCCCTGCACAAAATGGGCTGCATGAACGTGGCCGTCCTCGAGGGGGGCATGCACGCCTGGGAAGCCGCCGACCTGCTGGAAGCCGTCGAGTAACCCCCGCCACTCCTGTTGGACATGATGCCATCTTGTCCCCTGTCCATCCCCGGTTGCCAACCCCGCCTCGACAAGTTATGATTTCCCTGGCTAAAAAGCCCACTGACAACTATCAACGACCGACCACCTACCAACCAGGAGATCACAGCTAATGGAACATGCTGCCGCTTTCTTGACCCTCACCGCCCTGGAAATTGTGCTGGGCATCGACAACGTCATCTTCATCGCCATTTTGGCCGGCAAGCTGCCGGTCGAGCAGCAGGCCAAAGCACGCCGCCTGGGCATCGGAATGGCCGTGATTACCCGTATTCTGCTCCTGCTGAGCATTAGCTGGATCATGCGCCTGACCGAGCCCCTTTTAACCATTTTCGGCAACGCCCTTTCCGGCCGGGATATTATCCTGTTGGTCGGCGGCCTCTTCCTCATCGGCAAGAGCACGCACGAAATCCATGATAAGCTGGAAGCGGTGGAAGGCACCCACGAGGTCCAGAAGGCGGTAACGACCCTTACCGCTGTTATCCTCCAGGTGATGCTCATCGACGTTGTCTTCTCCCTCGATTCGGTGATTACCGCTATCGGCATCGCCGACGAGCTTTGGGTCATGATCGCCGCCATTGTCATTGCCGCCGGTGTCATGATCTTCTTCGCCGGCCGCATCAGCGAATTCGTCGAGCAGCATCCCACCATGAAGATCCTGGCGCTCGCCTTCCTCATCCTCATCGGATCCCTGCTCGTCATCGAAGGCTGGAACCCGGAAGCCGTCCACGACCTCCATCTCAAGAATTACGCCTACTTCGCCATGGCCTTCTCAGTTGTCATCGAGCTCATCAATCTTCGTGTCCGTAAGACAGAAAAGCCAGTTAAACTGCGCAACCGCCCTCACATGCCGCAGGAGCAGGCGGACCCGACCCTGGTCAGTGAATAGTATTGTGCTAGCAGGGGCGCATGTCGATGCGCCCCTGCTAGCAATTCTTAACGCACGCCATGCCTCACGGCGTCAAGCATCATCTGCGGCATGATCCTGGCGCGCGCGGCTGCCGTTCCACTCGCCGCCATCATCGGCGGATCGGCAAACGGAACGACATCCTGGGTGCAGATCGTGCCGGCCGCCGGCAACGTCCCGTTCACCAGGTAATCCGCCACGGCAGTATCCGCACATTGCGACAGGAACAGGCTGGCGTGGCCCCAGCCGTCTACCGTCAGCAGCCGCGAATTCTGCAACAACGCATCGGCCGTCACGGCGCCCTCATAGCGCGTTGCCGGGTCATAGAGGTTGCCCACGACCAGCACCGGATTGGCCGTGTCAGCGGTGAACGGGCCGGCAAAGCGGCTCTCCATTGATCCCGGCCACTGGGCGCAGATGCTCGAGACCCAGGTCCACAGCGGGCCGAAATACCCATAAGCTTCCGCGTCTGTCGCCGCCGCCGACCACGCTGCATAATTGTCCGGATTGTCGCTGTCGCTGCAGGCTACGCCCGGGAATCCCTCGACGCCGTTGGGATAGGCCGGATCGCCCCGTTTGTTGACAAAACCTGCTACTTGCCAGTAGGCGTCCAGGCTCGCGCCAATCTCTGCCGGCGGTGCCAGCATATCCACCAGCGCCAAAAACTCGGCAAACGACGGCCACGAGAACGAGTTGTACATCGCGCCCAGCGTTTCCCCGATCAGGTGGGCATCGGTGAACACAAAAGTGCTGCCATCAGGTAGGGTCACCACCAGCGGGTTGCTCCGCAGCCGCTCCACCAGGGCCGCGTAGCGCGTCGCCGAATCCCCGGAAAAGGCGCAATTTGGCCCACCGGCATCACATAAGCGGAAGAACTCATCCAGTGTGGCCTGGGCGCCCGCGTCACTGCGCAGCCGCGTGGAAAAGGGAACCGTCGTCCCCTGGCCGGCCTCGCCCGTCGTCCAGGCAACCGGATCCAGGACCGCATCTATGACCACCGCCCGTACCTTGTCGGGGAACAGGTTGGCGTAGGTATTGCCCAGGAACGAGCCATACGAGAAACCGGCGTACGTCAATTGTTCATCGCCCACCGCCTGCCGCAGCAAATCCAGGTCCCGCGCCGTGTCTGCTGTGGACATGTGGTCGATGATTCGCTGGGCGCGCTGGTCGCAATTGTCCACCAGGTAGAGATCGGCTGTCTCCCAGGTCGCCTCTTCTTCCGGCGAAGTGGGATAGGGGAAATCGGTAATGTATCCCGTCCACTGCCGCGGTGTACCGAAGCAGCGAAGCCCCGTACTGCGCATGATCCCGCGCGGATCGAACCCCACGATGTCGAAACGGGCGCGTACCTCCGGGGTGTAGAGGACCGGCGCAATCGCGAGCGCGAAGTCCACACCGGAACCTCCCGGGCCGCCGGGATTCAGAAACAGGCTGCCGATCCGGTTTTCCTGATCCGCGGCCGGCAGCCGCACCATAGCGATCTGCACCGCCGCCCGGCCGGGATTCTCATAATCTAGCGGAACGTTGACCAGCGTACACTCAAAGGGCAGTCCCAACTCGCTATAACAGGGACTCCAGTTGGCCCTTGCTTCTCCCGGCGCTGCCCGGGCCGATCCCGATGCCATCGCCCCGGTTACCATCAACAGAGCCAGTACCACGATAAACAACAGCGACCTGCGGTTCATTCCGTACCTCCTCTGCGGCAAATGCCGCAACAATATATTGGAAACGGTATCGGGTCGCGCCCGCCACGATTCGTGCCAGAAGCTGAACTCGGCTGCCGGTGGTGAAGCTAAAACCGCCGGATCCAACAGGTAGCAAGCGGACCAATTGAGAGGAGTTTGCTGGGGTGTAATCGGGAGGTGTCCCCTCCACTCGTGGGGTGGATGGAGGACGATGAGAGATGGATGGACGATCATGAGAGTGCGCAGTGTCACTATAAAACCTCTGGCACCCGCACGTCAAGATTGTTCAGATTTGCACGAATAGGGCAGGATGATTACCCGGGCAGCCTCATCTGGAATTTCACAAGTTCCGCCCGCTCCCAGAAGAGAGGACAGCGGCAAGCGGCGCGTAACCGGCCGTCACCCATCAACCATCGCCCAACCGCCACCCTTCCACCTGCCACGTCTCCGCCGGTTCCGTCGGGTCCAGGCTGAACCCTTCCAGATCCGGCCGGGTCAGCGCCGCCTCCGCGTGCAGGAAAAGCGGGATCGCCGGCAGCTCCCGGTTAAAGATCCGCAGCGCCTCCAGGTGATTCTCCCGGTAGGCGTCCATCCCCGGCACCGCCGCCTGCCCGCCGGTGCACGCCGCGTCGAAAGCCTCGTTTTCATACCCGCTGACGTTAAACCCGACCCAGCCGTTCAGCACCGTCGGAACCTGGGACGAGAGATAGAGGTGGCACGGTGGCTGGGCGTCGGCAAACCAGGCGAAATTCGCCAGATCGAAGCGCCGGCCGAAGACCGGGCTGTCCGCGTCGGCTGCATAGAACTCCGCGGCCGGGACCGGTTCCGTTTCGTAAAGCCGGAAGCCACAGGCAGCCAGATCGGCCCGCACCATTTCCGCGATCCGCCCGCGCAGGGCGGAATCATCGCCGGCATAGTTAAACTCCAGGATGGCACCGTTGCCCACGCCGCTCACCCCATACGCCTCGGCCACGCCGTCCCCGTTCGTATCCCGCCACCCGGCTTGAGCCAGCAGCTCGACGCCGCGTTCGGGGTCGTAGGGATACGTCTCCAGTTCCGCCACTGCATAGAGCGGGTGGGCCGGATGGATGTAAGCATTCAGCACTGACGATAGACCGGCCGTCGTTTCGTCCACCAACCCTTCCCGGTTGATACAATAAGCGGCCGCCTGCCGCACCCGCGCATCCTGGAAGTAATCGCCCCGCCAGTCGTAATTGGGCACCGGGTTGATCCCGAAATCCAGGTGCTCCCACACCGTGCCCGGCACGGCATGCAGGACCACTGTGCCTTCGTCCGCCGCTGTCCGGTACTGTGCCAGCGCATCGCCCTGTACCAGATCCCGGGTCACCACGTCACATTCCCCGCTCTCCAGCGCCGCCACCATATCGCCCGGCTCGCTCCCCAGGAAGCGGAAGATCACCTGGTCGAAATAAGGCAGGCCTTCCCCGGCTCGCAAGTAGTTCGAATTGCGCTCGGCCACAATCTGTTCGCCCGGCACCCACTCCTGCAGCCGGTACGGTCCCCAGCCCAGCGGCAGCCGCGCGCTCTCCTCGGCCTCCACCAGTTCGGCGATCGTGTATTCGCCCAACTGGTGTTCCGGCAGGGGGATAAAGAAGTTACTGCGGTAATTGGCGTCGAGGAACCCCGGCACGCCCACCCAGCGCACCGTACGCTCGTCCACGGCCGTGTAGCTCGCCGTGCGCGGGACGGGGTCAATCGTCCGCTCCGGCACCACTCCCTGGCTGCCCGTGCGCAGCCGAGGCGGCAACGACGCCTCCTGGGCGATGGCAAAGCTAAACACCGAATCCGCCGCCGTCAGCGGCTCCCCGTCTGACCACGTCAGGTCGGGGAGCAGGGTGAATTCCACCGCCAGCCGGTCCATTTCCAGGGCCACCGCAGGGGTGGCGGTCGCTGTCGGCGTAGCCTCCGTTTCCGCCTCCGGCGTCTCCTCCGCCTCTTCCTGCTCGGGACCATAGGTGACCGCGCACGACGTATCCGTACACCCGGCCGGGTACACCGTCAGCCCCGGTCGCAGCCGCACCACGTTCCCTTCCACGTCCACCACCCACTCCCCTTCCCGCACCGGCACCGTCTCCAGGACGGCGCCCCCGTTCTCCAGTGAGGGGATCTCTTCCAGGATTACCGGCTGCACCTCGAACCCCTGGGTGTCCACCGGCCCATCGTAGACGACTTCCCGCACCACTTCCGCCGCCCGGCTATCCGGGCCGTAGAGATAGAGGCTGGCCGGTTCCTCGCGCATGCAGACCGTGACCGGGCCCGTAGGCACCCGGGTCGGCGTGGGCGTCGCGCTGGGCAGCGGTGTGCTGCTGGCCGTCGGCGTCAGGCTCGGCGCTGCCGTGCTCCCGGCCGTTGCCGTCGCCGCGCTTTCTTCCGGTTGGGTCGTCGCCGCCGCCACCCCCGCCGTTGGCGTTGGCGTTGCCGCTTCCTCTTCACACGCCGCCAATCCCAGCAGCAGCACGAATAGTCCCGTCCACCATAGCCTTGTCGAAAACAGCCCTCGTCTCCACGTCATATACACGCCTCTCTCTTCACAGCCAGCGCCAGTAACGCTCGTCTGTCTCTGGCTCTGGTCGCTATCTCCATTCTTTACGTAACAAAGCCCCTGAGAGGTCTCTCTCCCAGGGGCACGCACTTCTTTCTCTGTTGGCGAAGGCCCTAACTGTCTCCTTCGCCGTACTCCGTCTCGCCATCCATTGTCGCGTCGGCCGCTTCCAACCCCACAAACTCCCAGGACGGCGCATCCTCCGCCATGGGTGACGTTGCCTGGTAAGGGTCGACGTGCTGGCTCCCGCAGAAGGGACACAGGTTCCACTGCAATTCCAGCAGGCCGTCACAATCCGGGCAGCGCTTGCGCAGGCGCGTGTGGCAATAGGGGCACAGAATCCAGCCCGGCTCCACCACGCGCGAACAGCCGGGACACGCCGGCCGTTCCTCAATTTCCTGCAGCAGTGCTTCCTCTTCCAGCGCCCGCTCATACGCTTCCGCCAGCGTTTCCGGCGGCCGCAGAATCAGGTAAATCAACAGGCCCACCCCCGGCAGCAGGGCAACCACCACCGCTGCCAGGATCTGGGCAAAGGGGTCGCGCGAGCGCAGGCGCATATCCCGGAACGTCCAGATCACCAGGCTCAGCCAGAGCGCGGCCAGCAGCGCCCCCACCACAGCCGCGGCCACGGTCAAATAAGCAACAATCGTTTCCAGAGATGGCAAGGTCATAGGCGGCGATTATAACGCCGATGCGGAGAGATGCCACTTTCCGCGGTGGCCACCGAACCTTCTGCGCCGGTGGGAGTAAGAGGGCGCGCTAACTCCTCTGCCTGGCCCCAACCGGGTGATCATCGACACCAACGACATCGCCGGCGAGAGCGCGCTGGTGCCTTAAGGCGAGACATCTCCTTTACAGGTGGCTCTTGGTTCCGCAAACTTGCCAGAAAGCGCACGTCCGTGCCAGGGTAAGCGCAACGGCTCCGGCTTCTCCCGGGCGCTACCAGGGTGGATAGGAATCCTGGCGGGCGTTACAATTATTCATTCGTTCCGAAAGGGGATGCATCGTGACAGGTGAACTGGCAATTCTAAACAGGAGTGTGCAGATGGCTACCGTGAAGATGATCGAATACGAAGAAGCGAGTGCGGAGGTGCAGGCAGTCTACGACGATATCATGGCCACCAGAGGCGTCGACTGGATCAACAATTTCTGGAAGGTGGTGGCGGTGCAGCCGGCGCTATTGCGCCGGACGTGGGAGGGGGTCAAGGAGGTGATGGCGCCGGGGGCCATCGACGCCGTGACCAAGGAGATGATTTTCGTGGCGGTCAGCGTGACCAATGGTTGCGACTACTGCATCAACAGCCATACGGCCGGGGCCCGCAAGAAGGGGATGAGCGACGAAATGCTGGCGGAGTTGATGGCTGTGGTGGGCATGGCGAACCAGACGAACGCGTTGGCTAACGGGCTCCAGGTGGAGCTAGACGAGGCCTTTCGCGCTGGGGGTCGCAGCTAAGGGAGGCGCCGACGGCGGTGTTATGACCGCGTGAGGGTCGCCGGGAAGGTCCCGCCGTTTAGAAACGGTCGACGACAGTGACGCCGGCCTGGCCGAAGTTGCCCATGGCGGGCAGGGCTTCAGGGACGTTTGCAAGGTCGATGCGCCGGCCGACGAGCCGGGCGGGGTCAAGCTTGCCGGTACGGATCATTTCGAAGAGGCGAGGATAGTGGTGGGCGGGCATGCCGTGGCTGCCGAGCAGTTCCAGCTCCCAGGCGATGACGCGGGCCATGGGGACGGGGGTCTCGCCGGCGACGATGAGGCCGACCTGGATGTGGCGGCCTTGCTTGCGCAGGCTAAGGACGGAGTTGCGGCAGGTTTCGGCACTGCCGAGGGCGTCGAGGGAGACGTGGGCGCCGCCGGTGAGAGTGTGGATGGCGGCGGGTACGTCGTCGACTTCGCGGGCGTCGATGGTGTGGGCGGCGCCGACTTCGCGGGCGAGGGTGAGGGTGTCGTGGTCGATGTCGACGGCGACGACGCTGGCCCCGAGGGCGGCGGCGATCATGATGGCGGAGAGACCGACGCCGCCGCAACCGTGGACGGCGACCCATTGGCCACCGCTTGTCTTCCCCTGGTCGACGACGGCGCGGAAGGCGGTGGTGAAGCGGCAGCCGAGGGTGGCAGCGGTGACGAAGTCGATTTCGTCGGGCAGCCGGACGAGGTTGGCGCCGGCATGGGGGATGGCGACGTATTGGGCGAAGGAGCCCCAGGCAGTGAAGCCGGGCTGGAAGTAGTCGTTGCAGATGTGGTAATTGCCGCTGCGGCATTGGGGGCAGTGGCCGCAACCGACGGCGAAGGGGACGGTGACGCGATCGCCGGGTTGCCAGTGGCGGATGTCAGGGCCGGTTTCGACGACGAGGCCGGCGAGTTCGTGGCCGGGGACGTGGGGGAGGGTGACGTCGGGGTCATGGCCCATCCAACCGTGCCAGTCGCTGCGGCAGAGGCCGCTGGCTTCAACGCGGATGACGACGCCGTTGGGGGGAACGGCCGGGTGATCGAGGGTTTCGATGGTGATGGGGCCGGCGAATTGGTCGAAGTAGGCGGCTTGCATGGGTGGATCCTTTTAGCGGGTGACGAGAACGGGTTGCAGAAGACGGCCAACCGGTCAAGGTGGCCTTGGTATTGACACTTTTTTCCGTGGCCACGTTGCGCGGGACACAGGTGACGGCGATTATAGCATGGAGATTTGGGCGTGGCACGGGAGTAATAATGGGTCATAATGCGCCCCACCCGTCCCCCCATGACAATCCGCACCAATATACCCGACAAATGACACTGGCCCCGTCCCCTCATCTTCGATATACATAAAAGACTTATCAGGAACAGCCGCCAGCCCGCTACGTGGGCAATAAGGAGAAAATGCGTGCGTATGGTAATGGAACGATTGGCACTATCGTTAGTGACAGTGCGGCAGCGCCTGCATTTGCTTCGCTGGCTGGTGCCCCTTGCCCTGATCGTGCTCGTCCTCATCTACGAAGCCGGCCCCGCCCGCTGGACCGCCGCCATGGGCCGCCCCTACCACGTTCTCCTCGAGATTATCCTCTTCGCCATGGTGGGCCCCACCCTCGCCTTTCTCTTCCTCGACTTCACCGAGCGCTGGCTCGAAGAGCGTGATACCACCGACCTCCAGGCCCAGGTCGTCGCCGCCGCGCAGGCAGATGCCGGCCGCAGCCGCGAACTCTGCGATGACGCCCTCCAGGCCCTCTTTTCCGCCGGCACCCTCATCGCTTCCCTCAAGGTCGCGCTCCCTCCCGAAGAGGCCGCCCCCGTCGAAACCGCCGAAGAGGCCCTCAACGAAGTCGTGGGCGAGCTCCGCGACCACCTCGAAGCCGATCCTCACTTGTAACGCCCGCCACGTTCGTTGAAACGGCTTCAGCCGTAAATTCGCCTGCAGAGACCAGCATAACCAACCCCCGGTGCCCATCCCACGATTCACCAAAAATCATGCCGCCCGGCACCGGACCAACTACCTACTTGACCTTTTCCCAATATGGTGGCACTATGTAGGTAGGAGGATATTGTTGTAATGAACCACACCTGGCCAGAGACTGGAGTCCGGGCCACACAACTGCTCGACAAGGCAATCGCCGGAGATCCCCGTGCCTTTGGCCAACTCTACCAGCAACACCTCGACGGAATCTACCGCTATTTCTTCCTGCAATCCGGTAATGAGGCCCAGGCCGAAGCCCTCACCGAAAAGACCTTTGTCCGCGTCTGGCATCTCCTCCCCAACTACACCAGCGGCACCTCCTCCTTCCATTCCTGGTTATTCTGGGTTGCCCGCCAGGTCCTGATCAGCCGCCAGCGCCGCCAGTCACTCTCGCTGCCCGCCGGCGCCAACGGCTACCAGATTGAAGAGGACACGACAGCCGGACAAGAGGAACTGGTCGACGCCCTCCACATCCTCAGCGAGATGGAAAAGCAAGTCATCCTCCTCCGCCTCGTCGAAGGACTCACCTATCGCGAGGTAAGCCAGATCATCCGTCGCAGCGAAGGCGCCTGCCAGCTCATGCAACAGTGGGCCATGAATGCCCTCCACCACCACATTCTCTACAAGCGCCAGGCCCCCCGGCTGCAGGGCCCGCCCGAAGGCCGTGAAGAGGTCCTTTCCATGTGCATGGAACAGCTCGTACCCGGCTATCTCACCCTGGAAGAGTGCATCTCCATGTTTCCCCGCTGGGAGAAAGAAATCACCGCCCTGATGCCCCTGGTCCACGTTTTCCACCGCGCCCATGCAGTTCATCCCACCGACTTCTTTGTCGTCGCCAGCCGCCACCGGCTGGAGCAACAACTCCCCCGGCGGGTTGTAAGACGCCCCCCCGAACCGGCCGAGGCGACCAGGTCGATCACGCCGTCCCGGGCAGTTGCCAACGGCCGGCGCACCTTCTGGCCTGTGGCCTTCGCCTCGCTGGCCGTCCTCCTCCTCTTCGCCCTCGCTACCGGTGCCGGCATCGTCCGCGCTGCCGACGGCGCCGCTCCCGGTGACCTGCTCTACGGCCTGGACCGCATGCTAGAAACCAGGGCCCTCTCCCGCGAAACTAACCCCACCATTGCCACCCTGCAGCAGCTCCGCAACGCCCAGGAACGCATCGACGAAATAGAAACTCTCTCCGCCCGCGGCGACAGCGACCGTGTTGACGAGGCCCTGCGCGAATACGCCGCCCAGATCGGGCTCCTGCTCGAAGAAGGAGAAGCCGCGCCCGGTGACGAAATGGCCCTGACCCAGTTGATCGACGAAGCGCTTGCCGCCCAGGGAGCCCGCATCGACGTCCTCCTCATGCCCGATGCCGGTGTTGGCCTGGAAATCGCCTCCCTCGCCGGTTGCGCGCCCGAAAGCGTCGTGCAGCTCCAGCCCGCCACCAGAACCGTGGCCGGTCTCTACCAGGTCTCCCAGGGCGATGTTGCGAGCTGGCGTTGTGCCGGTTACGATTTTGGCGAAATTCTCCTGGCGTTGGAAACCAGCCGCCGCACTGCCATCCCCGTCGAGGAGTTACTGGTTCAGCAAGAGGTCGTCGCCGGTTGGGGCCACCTCTGGCAGGCGCTGAAAGACGCACCCCCCGGCCAGGAACAGGAGCCCCCCGGCCAGGAACAGGAACCCCCCGGCCAGGAAGATATTCCCCCCGGTCAGGAGAAGGATCCATCTGGCCAGCTCGGCGAGCCACCGGGCCAGGACAAAGACGATATGCCCGGCAACGCCAAGCAACCGCCTGGCCAGGAAAAAGAGCCCCCCGGCCAGACCAACACGCCTCCCGGCCAGGAGAAAGAGCCCCCCGGCCAGGTCAACGAACCCCCGGGGCAGGTCAACGAACCGCCCGGCCAGAGTAACGAGCCGCCACCCCAGAGCAGCCAGCCTCCCGGCCAGAGCAACGAACCACCGCCCCAGAGCAACCAGCCTCCCGGCCAGGAGAAGACGCCGCCGGGTCAGAGCGATAAATAGCTACCCCCTTGCCGCCAGCAGTCTGAGCGAATGGTGCCGCCGGTTGCCCCGGCTGGCCAACGGCCCTAGCGCCCGTCGCCTTCCGCCAACCGGCCGGAAAGCCAGCAATCCCCATAAATAACACCGCCGGTTACCACCTCGCCCTGCACGATCCGCGGATCGGCCACCACGTCCACCTCGCCCCCGGCTGTGCGCACCCGGGCATGGCGGAACAGCGCGCTGCCCGCCGGGTTCAGCCGGCTTTCCGTTTCCACCACCACCCCCGAAAGCAGGGCCACCGCCTCCGGTAGCGGCAGCGCTGCCGGTTCCGCCCCCATCTCTCCCAGAAAATCGGCCAGCTCGGGCGGTATCTCGGGCGCCGGCCGGGCCTGCGGTGCGAACACGGAAACCGGGATCAGCGTTTCCGCCGTGAAAGCCACCTCCGCACCCCGCTGCGCAGCCGCAAACGCCACCGCATCGGGAAATGCCTCCAGAGAGTGGGCAAATGCCGCCAGTTGCACCGTCACCCGCGCCGGCAGCCCGAGGCCGGCGTGGCGGGCGT